>WNFJ01279573.1_pt3 | contig 11228 bp, 14 predicted proteins | sample 5400461 | NCBI WGS metagenome assembly WNFJ01 (sample SAMN13153349, study PRJNA577476) | soil metagenome | isolation source: 115 cm saprolite on Douglas fir-dominated hillslope | place: USA:California | collected 2013-09-17 | reverse complement strand
AAATGGGTCTTGCCGATACGTTCGCCGACCGTCACCACGATCCGCTTCCAGCCGACCATCGTGCCGAGGCCAAGCGCCACCGCCACGGCCACTTTCACCCACGTCGGAATGAACTTGGTCGAATGATCGAGCTGGCCTTTGAAGTTCTTGAGCACGGCGGCGTCGTCGGCGGCGAAGGCGGGTGCGTTTTGCTTGTCCATCAGGCGCAGCGCCTCGGAGGCCACATACATGTTGTTGCGCACGTTATTCACGATGCCTTGCGGCACGCTCGCCATTGACGACGACGGCCCGACTTGCGAATCGATGACATCGGTGAGCTGCTTGAGCGCGACGATGGTGTCCGGCTCGACCGTCTTGGTCTGCACATAGTGCTGCACCGTAGCGCGCGGGTCGGCAACGGCGCGGCGCCGTTGGTGTACTTGCCGAGCACTTCGGATGCGTGATGGCCGACCGACAGGAAGGTCTGCGTCTGGGCTGGCGTGACGGCCTTGTTCAGCGCGTAGGCGGTCGGCACGGTGCCGATCAGGATCAGCATGATGAGGCCCATGCCCTTTTGACCGTCGAAAAGGCCGTGCACAAAGCAGACGACTCCATACGCCAGGTCATTCAACTCTTGGAAGCGACGTGAAATGTTGTACAGCTCCTGTCAACGATCTAAAGCGCAAGGATCTAACAGCAGCAAACCCGCCAGGATGAAGCCGACCAGCGGCGAGAACGGCAGCGATTTTCCCACTGCGAGCGCCTGGCTCCAGTCCACGCCCGATGTCCCCGACGGACCGTGCATCATCTGGTTCATCAGTCCGACGCCGATCACCGAGCCGATCAGCGTATGGGAGCTCGATGAAGGAATCCCGAGCGCCCAGGTGCCGAGGTTCCAGATGATCGCGGCGATCAGCAGCGCGAACACCATCGCGAAGCCCTGCGATGTGCCGACGCCCAGAATCAGTTCCACCGGCAGCAGTTGCAGGATGCCGAACGCAACCGCGCCGCTCGACACCAGCACGCCGAGAAAATTCCATGCGCCCGACCAGACGACCGCGAGATTCGGCGCGAGCGAATGCGTATAGATGACGGTGGCGACGGCATTGGCCGTATCGTGGAAACCATTTACGAATTCGAACCCAAGCGCGATCATCAATGCAACGCCGAGCAGGATGAACGGCAATATCGACGACTGTTGGACCGACTCGAGGTCCTGCATCAGATGCGTCACGCAATAAATAATGCCAGCGGCGATGACGACGAGAAACAGCGGCATGCTTAGCCTGCGTCCGAGTGCGCGCGGGCCGTTGCTGTGGTTGCTATCGGGGAGGGTCAAGTCAGGCATGGAACGTCCTTGAGCTAGAGGCTGCGCGTGTACGGGGAGATTTTGAGCGACAAGGCGTTGCTTCTGGCGACGGCTCTGGGCATGGTTGCACAGGCTTTATGGCGTTTTGATGACCCTTCACCGCAATGAAATTTGTATGATATGAATGAGCGGCTTGCGTCTTGCTGCCCGGCAGGGGGACCCGCTCATGGTGGAGAACTTATGTTGCAACTCGTCGAGTTGAGGATGGTTTCTCTTGATGTGCCGAACGGTTCGCCGGACGAAGCGCTAGCGCAATTGAGCCGGTTCGCTGGCGCGCGCCGCATGGATTTCATGCTGCGATCGCAGAAAGCCGGGGTGGGTTTACCAGAGTGGGAACTCGCAATCGAGACGCACGATGACCACCGCGTTTTCGTGGCTTTGCACCGGGACTGGCCTTTGGTCCGGCGGATTGAAACTGAGGCTGGGCCGTATGACACCCTGCATTCGTGGATCGCGTCGGAAGAAGCGCTTACTGAAGTAAAGAACCTGATCGCCGATGGCAGCTTCACATTGAACGAGGCGGTCGAGGTGGCGATCGTCGAATGGGACACGCCCGGCGAGATGGATACAGGCGTTCATGTGCGTGCCACGCTGCGGCTGAACGCAGATCGCCCGGCCACGCTGACACTCACGGCCGCCCCTGATGCACGTGAAGCGCTGTTTGCCAGCGCGCATGAAATCGTGGAGGCGCTGCCGTTCCTGATCGCGCCGTTTGCCATCAATACCACCCTGCGTGAGCCTGTCAAAGCCGCCAAGCTGAAGTTGCCGCAAGACGCCACTCCGACCGATGCATTCCTCGAGATCGGCAAGTCGGTTGCGGCGCAATGGTTCGGCAACGACGCCGCGTCGCGCGGCGGACTCGAAGCGGAACACGTGCATCAATTGCGCGTGGCGCAGCGCCGGTTGAAGACAGCGCTCAAGCTCTTTCCTGAATGGATTGACGACACCTGGACTACGCGAATCGCGCCCGACCTGAAATGGTTCGGCGACTTGCTGGCCGATGCACGCGACTGGGACGTCTTCACCGACACCACGCTCGCCGCTTATGCAGCGTCGGACGAGGAGAAGCACAAGGGCGCGTGGCAAACGACACAAAGCGCCGCCGAAGCAAACCGCATCGCAGCCCGGCAACGTCTGCAGGACGCAATGAACTCGCCGCGCTACGCCCGCCTCGCGTTATCGTTTGTTGAATGGTTCAGCCGACTTGAAGCGCCACCGGGCCGCCCGGACCAGACGCTCGCGGACTACGCGCAGAAGCGGATCACGAAGCACTATCGGAAGATCGAGCGCGCGCCGGATCTCACCACGCTCGACGCCCACACGCGACACAAGGTGCGGATTCACGCCAAGCGTTTGCGTTACGCACTCGAATTTTTCCGCACGCTGCTCGCCCGGAAAACCCGCAAGCGCGTGGAAGAGGCGCTCGGGAATTTGCAAAGCGTCCTGGGTGAAGGCAACGACGCGGCCGTTGCTGCCCAGCGATTAGCCGATCTGGACCAAGCCGGTGATTTCCAAAAGGGGTTGGCGAAAGGCTTCGCCGTGAACGCCCAGCGGATGAGCGCGATAGAAGGCGAGCGCATCCTGCGCAAGATAAAACGGCCGCGGGTCAAGTGAACGAATGCATCGATATAATCGTCGCACTCGCTTATTGCTCGCCTTATAGCTCACTTACTACTCCGCGCTCACCCCATGACCGACGAATCCCGTAGTACACCGCACGAAGCCATCGAACTGAGTGGTTCCGTCTGGCTTCGCAGCGGCGAGGCCACGCTTGGCGGGGCAGCGCGCATCGCGTTGCTCGCGGCCATCCATCAGACCGGCTCGATCACGGGCGCGGCCAAAGCCGTCGGCATGAGTTATAAGGCGGCGTGGGACGCTATCGATACGATGAACAATCTCGCCGGCACCACGCTCGTCGTGCGTGCCACGGGTGGCAAGGGCGGCGGCGGGACCACACTGACGGCGAAGGCGCTGAGGCTTATAGATACCTATCGCGCCATCGAACGCGAGCATCAGCTTTTTCTCGACCGCGCGGGCGCGGCTATTGAAGGTTTCGCGCAGGACTGGCGGCTTATCGGACGGATCGGCATGAAAACAAGCGCACGCAATCAACTGTTCGGCACGGTCAGGAAAATCACGCGGGGTTCGGTCAACGATGAAATCGAACTGGCATTGCCAAGCGGTCAGTCGGTTGTCGCCGTCGTCACGCATGAAAGCACCGAGTCGCTCGGCCTGAAGGAGGGAGGTGAGGCATTTGCGCTCGTGAAGGCGTCGTGGGTCATGCTGATGGTCGACGAGGTTAAGGGACCCCGTGCATCGGTGCGGATTTCGGCGCGCAACCAGCTACGCGGCAAGGTGTCGAGCGTGACGCTGGGGGCGGTGAACGCGGAGGTATCGCTTGCCCTCGACGACGCTACGACAGTCACGGCCATCATTACCAACGAGAGCGTCGGGACGCTCGGCCTCGCGGAAGGTCAGACGGCTATTGCGGCGTTCAAGGCGTCGAGCGTGATTCTTGGCGTGACTGATTGAGCTCGTCCCGGGCATCGTGGGTTTGCACGAGACCTTCGTGCAGACTCACGACTTGATCGCCGAACATGGCGACGTCGTCGGGGTCGTGCGTGATGAGCACCATCGGAATATCCAGGCGGCTTTGAAGGTCGGCAAGTACTTGCCGCATGCGCTGGCGCAAGGCCATATCCAGCGCTGAAAAGGGCTCATCGAGCAACAGCAATTGCGGATGCGGAACCAGCGCACGCGCCAACGCAACGCGCTGCTTTTGCCCGCCCGATAATTGCGCCGGAAATTGCCGCGCGACTTGGGTCAGATCGAACGCGTTCAGCCAGTAGTCCACATCCGTGTGCGCGACGTGCTTCGACGGATTCCACCAGCCGCGCTTCAACCCGAAGGCAATGTTTTGCCGCACGTTCAGATGCGGGAACAGCGCGTAGTCCTGAAACAGATACGCGATCCGGCGCGCTTGAGGCGTCAGATCGATTCCGTTGGCCGTATCCAGCAGCGTGGTTCCATTCAGCGCGATCTCGCCTTCGTCCGGCTTGATCAGGCCGGCGATGGTTTGCAGCGTCAGGCTTTTACCCGCGCCCGATGGCCCGAACAGCACGATGCGCTGACTGGTCGAGCGGAACGCGATATCGAGCATGAAATCGCGCTCGGGCGTGATGAAATGCTTGCGCAGGCGCACGGATAGGGCAGTCATGGTCAACGTTCGCTCAGCGCACCGACGCCATCGAGCGCTGCGGCAGCAGCCGTCCGGCTGCGAGCAGGATCACCACGCACGTCACCGAGGTCACGATCACGAGAATGTTCGCGGTGCTGTCGTCGCCGGCCTGGACTGCGGCGTAGACGGCCACTGAGAGCGTCTGCGTCCTGCCTGGCAAGTTCCCCGCGATCATGAGCGTTGCGCCGAATTCGCCCAGCGCTCTTGCAAACGCGAGCAGCGCGCCGGCCAGGATGCCGCGTGCGGCGAGCGGCAGGGTGACGCGGAAGAATACGGCTGCTTCGCTGATGCCGAGCGTGCGAGCCGCGCGTTCGAATTGAGGATCGACGGTTTCGAACGCGGTGCGCGCGGACTTCAGCACAAGCGGGAACGCGACCACGGCGGATGCGATCACCGCGCCTTGCCACGTGAACACCAACTGGATGTCGAACTTGTCGAGCCATGCACCGATAGGGCCACGCCGGCCGAGCAGCACGAGCAGGTAATAACCGAGCACGGTGGGCGGCATGACCAGCGGCAACGTCAATAACGAGTCGACGAGCTCACGCGCCGACGAGCGCCATCGCGACAAACCGAACGCCACCGCGACGCCGAGGACGACATCGATTACTGTCGCCCATCCGGCTACTTTCAGCGACAACAGCAGTGGAATCCACGCCTGGTCCATGGTTCGATGTTTTGTATGTTGTATGTTGTATGTTGTATGTTCTATGCAGAAGCGTTATTTCACTGGCGGCTTGAAACCGAATTGCGCGAGCGTTTTCTGGCCATCCGGCGACAATACATACGCGATGAACTGCTGGGCATCGGCGGCGTGTTTGCTCTGCGCTACCCGGGCGATGGGGTAGGTGATCGAGGTTTGTGTCGGCACGTTCAACGCTACTTTTACGCGATCCGGCATCACGGCGGCGTCGGTGCTGAATACGAAGCCGGCATCTACTTCGCCGCGCGCCACGTAGTCGAGGCTCTGGCGCACGTTTGCGGCCAGCACGCCTTTTGCGCTGACTGCGTCCCACACGCCGGCTTGCTTGAGCGCGCCCTCGGTGTAGCGCCCGACTGGTACCGATGCCGGATCGCCATAAGCCACGCGTTTCACGCTGGCCGCCGTCAGGTCTTTTACGCTGGCGGGGGCGAACGTGCTTTCTTTCGGGACGATCAACACGAGCGAGTTCGCGGCAAAATCACGGCGCGAGTCTGTGGCAATGACCTTTTCGTTTACGGCTTTGTCCATTGCTTTTTGATCGGCTGAGGCGAAGACATCGGCGGGAGCGCCTTTCACGATCTGCTGCATCAACACGTCGGAGGCGCCGAAGTTCATCAGGACTTTGGTGCCGGGATGCTGTTTCTCGTAGGCATCGCCGATGGCTTTGAACGCATTGGTCAGGCTCGCTGCGGCGGAGACGACGATTTCATCGGCATGTGCGGTGGTTTGCAGCGTGAACGTGAGGACGGCGGCGATCAGCGAGTGTTTGAGATTGAACACGATGGACGAGGCGAGTGGAATAGAAAGCGCATCGTAATATATTGGAGGCTATAACGATAGAGCTGTTTCGACCTGAAACCGTCCGCCGGCGCGAGCAAACCTACGACTCGGAGGCCCCTGGAAACCGCACATCGATATGTTGCGACGGCGCCGCGATAGGCTTGTCATACCGCCCGGCCTTCCAGCGCGCACGAATATACGGCTGCTCACGGCCTGACAAATGCAGCGCGATATCCGTAATCCAGCGCTGCGTCGGCACGGAAATCCCGTGGAGCGTGATGGCCACCATCGCAAGACTGATCGCAACCGGCGCCGGCGACAGCTTTCCAGATTCCGCACGCCAAGCGAACACCACGAATACCAGCGCAGCGAGCGCGCCGAGCGCACATCCGGTCACCACCTCCGACACCGAATGCGCGTTCAGCAAGATCCGCGACACGCCGACCACGATCCCGATCAGCACTCCCGTCGAGACGCCGAACGCACGCAGCCATCGGCGCCCCGGCAAACACGCGACGAACAAGGCAACTGGCAACACCGCCGACGACACCATCGCGTGGCCGCTGATTCCCGTGAAATCCAGGTCGCGCACGCCGACGCCCCATCCCATGAACGCGATTTTCGTCAGGACAACGAGTCCGCTGGCGCCACCAAGCACGGCCAGCCAGCACACCGCATAACGCCACGGATAACCAAGCGCAAGCCACGCTGCGACCGCGAGCGCGAGCGGAATCATGACGCCGACGCTGCCGAGCGACGTAATCGAGAGCCAAAGCGAAAGCGGCAAGTCAGGCATGAAGATTGATTCTGCAGAGCGGTGGAAAGCGGACAGTATACCTGCCGGGCGTGCTCCGAAATTTTTAGAGGGAGTCTAAAAATAATCACGGATTAATTCGAAGTTCTTGCAACGTGCCTGTATTGCGCGCCCAGATGACCACAACGTGACGCAATGTGAAATTCTCTGGGTCGCGCACGGTTGCGCAATAAATGCTATTGTGCACTGCACAACATTCGCCACGCCCGGAGGGTTTGGCGATCCATTTCCCCCTGTGCCGGACCCTAATTCGATGCCAAAAAGCCTAACCAAACTCTGGCTACGAGGCTTGAAACGCCTTGTAGCTGCACAGATCGCACCGCCTAGAGCGCCAAAAGTGCGCGCTCCGGCGCGGCCTGTTCGCGCCAAGTTGGCCAAACCGGCAGTCGCGAAGCCAAAAGCTGGCGCGAAACCGCGCGTTCCTGGCGAGTCGCGGGTACGGCCACGCGCTTCGGCATGGGCCGCGGGGAAGTGGAGCCGTTCGTTTCACTCGGCACCCCCGACGGCGGGCCGGTTCGTCAATCATCTGGCATACGCGTTGTATCTGCCGACCGGTGCATCGCTCGCGGGCATGCCGCTGGTCGTGATGATGCACGGCTGCCAACAATCGGCTGAAGAATTCGCGCAGGGTACGCGCATCAATCTTCTAGCCGATCGCTTCGGATTCGCCGTGTTGTACCCCGAGCAATCGAAAACCGCTCACGTCCATCGATGCTGGCATTGGTACGAAGATTCCGCCAATTCCGGTGGAGGCGAAGCGGCGGCGGTCGTCTCGCTTGTGCGCGAGGTCGTCGCGCGGCACCGTTTCGACGCCGAACGTATCTATCTGGCCGGTATGTCGGCCGGCGCCGGACTGGCAGCAATGCTCGCCGTCAAATATCCGTCGTTGTTCGCGGCTGTCGGCTTGCATTCAGGCGTGGTTTTTGGTGACGCCAATTCAGCAATTGGCGCAATGGACGCCATGCGCCGTGGCAGCCGCAGCGATCCGGTCGGGCTGATCGATGCAGCGGTAGACGTCGAGGATTATCCCGGCATGCCGACCATGATCGTGCACGGAGAGCTGGATTCGGTCGTGTCGAAAATCAATGCGGAGCAACTGACGACGGAATTCCTGCGCCTGAATCGTTTTATCGACGCAAACGGCGCCTGGCGTAACGGCGAACACCGTGAGGAAACGCAAGCCGACGGCATCGTTACGGACTACGTGAAAGGCGGACGGCGCGTGGTCAGGACCTGCATCGTGCGCGGACTGGGCCATGCCTGGAGCGGCGGCGACGACACCGTGCCGTTCCATTCGTCCAAAGGACCGGACGCATCAGCCATCCTGTGGGAGTTCTTCAAGTACCAGCGCCGCGTGCAATCGCCCGTCCGCGACGAGACCCTGGTGTAGCCCAAGTGTTGTAAAAAAGCCTTTTGCATCAACGCGATGGATTTGAACACTAGCAATTGATAAGGGATTACCCTATACTTCGTTCAAAGCACTAGGTACTTACCCCTAATCATCAAGCGAGGTTCACCATGTATCTGCTCAGCCGCCTCTTCCTGTTCCTGACGAAATCCGCCGACCAGCGTGACAAGGAGCGCAACGACGCTTATCTGGCCGAAGCCACTGACATTTACGACCTCGAATACCGCATGAAGAATCTGGATCGTCGCGCATCGTCGCGTCATCCCTCGTGGCTCGCGCAGTAATTCGGTGGTCAATCAGAAGGACAAGCAGGATTCGTAACGTCGGAATCGGCGTTGTCGAAGCAAAAAAATGCCGGCCACAATGGCCGGCATTTTTGCGTCTGGAGATTGGTGAACCCAGAGGCTGGGGTGAGTTTCCCCCAGTGCTCTGGTTTAGACCAGTTTGACGCGTACGTCGACGTTGTTACGCGTTGCATTCGAATACGGGCACACCTGGTGGGCCGTATCAACCAGCTTTTGTGCTTCAGGCGCGTCCAGTCCCGGCAGCGAAACACGCAATTCGACGTCCAGCGCGAAGCCGCCCTTGTCGTTCGGGCCAACGCCTACGTCGGCGGTGACGGTGGTGTCAGCGGGAATGGTCTTCTTTTGCTGACCGGCGACAAATTTCATCGCGCTCAAGAAACACGCCGAATAACCAGCGGCGAATAGTTGTTCCGGATTCGTGCCGGCTGCGCCCGAGCCGCCCAATTCCTTCGGGGCGCTCAATTTCACATCCAGATTTTCATCCGACGATACTGCCCGGCCGTCGCGGCCACCCGTGCTCGTTGCGGTTGCTGTGTAAAGGATGCTCATGATGTTCTCCTATTCGATGGTTGCCGCCCAGCGGCAGAAAGTGGATGCGAAGCGGTGTTCGGTAACGCAGTGCCAACGGGATAAATATATCGCGATAATCATTTGCGTGCAAACTAAATTGACACAGGAACGATTGTTTATTGCTATCGGGGGAATCAGGTTTGGTTGTGTTCCATCAGCGACGCACGCAATTGCACCAGATCGTCGCGCAGCTTGATCAGCCGGTCGGCGTCCGATCCGGCCGCGCAGTAGATCTCGCCGGGGATATCGCGGATAGCGCGTTTCAGCGCACGGCCGGCGTCGGTGAGACGGATATGGACTTGCCGTTCGTCTTCAATACCCCGGACGCGCTTGACGTAACCTTGTGCCTCGAGACGTTTTAGCAGGGGCGTCATGGTCGCCGAATCGAGACTTAACCGTTCAGCCATCTGCTTGACGGTCAGATCGTCACTTTCCCACAGGACCAGCATCGTCAGATATTGCGGATAAGTCAGCCCGACTTTGTCCAGCAGCGGTTTGTACGTCTTGGTCATCGCGAGCGAGGTCGAGTACAGCGCGAAGCAAAGCTGGGCGTCGAGTTCGAGCGGGAATTGCGTTGAGGAGGTCATGGCGGTCGCGCCTTGCGTACGCTAAAAAACGGTAGATAACGGTAGTGTACGCAAATATTTAGCACACTAAGGAAGCGGCGCACTGCGCTTCACGACAAGCCCAAAAACAAAATGCCGATGACTAAACAGTCATCGGCGCCTGATCATCGCGATCAAAAAGCGGGGAAAAGACTCACGCCGGCGGTCCAGACAGATCGGGAATATCGGGTGAATCCTCCGATTGCACACCGAAACAGCCGCGATATGTCGCGTAAAACGAGCAATACAACGCGGTCGTGACGAGGATGGACGCCGGCATCAACACCGCGAGCGCCATTTCCTGTGCGACGCCGAGCACTTGCATCAACGCGCTCAGTCCGAACGACACGGCGAGCGCGATACCGATCCACAACACACCGTAAATGACGAACGCACCCCGATTGCGCCAGCAACTGACAAAGCTGAAGAACAGCGCTTTCACCGGCGGCACGTCGTGCCAGGCGACGAGAATCGGCGCGAACCAGAACAGCATTGCGACGGGAAGGTAGCAGATCATGGCGACCAGCACAGCGAGCGGATTGAAGCTTGCGGCCACGGTTTCCGGATCGCCGGACGGGCCGTTGCCGAGCATCATGTTGAGCAGCAGGCCGTCATCGACCAGCGCGGACGCGGCGAAGATCAGACCCATCGCGACGACATAAATCACGCCGAGCACGAGCAGACGGCGCGCGACGATCTGTCCGTAAGCGCGAAAGCCGTCGATGAGAACCGTCGGCCAGACCGGCTTCTTGGCGATGGTATTGCGGCAAGCCGCCATAAACCCCACGGCCACACCTGGGATCAGCAGCAACGGCAGCACGGGACCGATCAGCGGCAACCGCGAAATCAGCGTCATGGCGAACAGATAGGCGAAGAACACCGTGAGAAACGCGAGCGGATTCCGGCGAAACAGCCAGATACCCTGGCGGAACCACACATAACCGGTTTTGGCGGGGACTTCGATCAATTGCATTGGTTAATTACCGTGAACGGGAGGAGGCGCAACTTTGATGCGCTCGCGCAGAATGCGTTCGAAATGGCCGGGATCGTGCGGTTTTAGCATCTCGGCTTCGCGTGGCCGGTAAAAATCATAGAGACGCGACACCCAGAAGCGCAACGCGCCCGCGCGCAACATGTCGTTCCAGTGGTGCTCTTCGGCCGGCGTGAACGGCCGCACCGTCTGATAGGCGCGCAGCAATGCGTCGACCCGCTCCATATCAAGCGCGCCGCTGGCCAGGTCGATGCACCAGTCGTTCACGCAGACGGCGACATCGAAGAGCCATTTGTCGTTGCCGGCGAAGTAGAAGTCGAAGAAACCGCCGAGCCGCGTTTCTTCCGCCGTTGGATGCGCGAACAGCACATTGTCGCGGAACAGGTCGCAATGGCATGGGCCTTCGGGCAGCAAGCGGTACTCGTCCGATGCGAAAAACGCCGCCTGATGGGCGAGTTCATTCGTG
>WNFJ01256002.1_pt1 | contig 11229 bp, 15 predicted proteins | sample 5400461 | NCBI WGS metagenome assembly WNFJ01 (sample SAMN13153349, study PRJNA577476) | soil metagenome | isolation source: 115 cm saprolite on Douglas fir-dominated hillslope | place: USA:California | collected 2013-09-17 | reverse complement strand
TCGCCCTTGACATCTTGCCGAGACAGACCTGGCTGCGCCTTTTGAGGTGACGGGATACGTGGTCACTTTGAAACTAGTTGATGGACACATCAGTCCCGGCGACCCCGCGGAAGGTAATGCAAACTTCAATTTCGCACGCCTTCCTCCGCGAACGCGCGGCTACTCCCCTGTCGCAAAGTTTCCGTGCTACGCAAAACTCTCCGTGTTTAAGCCGGGTTGTACGCTCAGACCTTTACAGACAGCGCCGTGACTGCGGCTCACCGCGCCCCGGGGGACTACCCGGACGGCAAACAGGGACAGGTGCTCACGGTCGAGTTTACGGTACTTGGAGTGCCTTGCCTCGGCCTCAATGGCGGGCCCGCGTTCAAGCACTCTGAAGCCGAGGGTGAGCGCGAGCGTCTTGGCCGAACGCCTCCCCACGGGCTCACGTATTTGGCGGTCCGGCGCCCGAAGCCGCGAGCGAAGCGCGAATCAACTCCGCGAAACTGCGGCACTGAAGTTTTTCCATCATGCGCGCTTTGTACACTTCGACCGTACGCGGGCTGATTTCCAAGCGCCCTGCGACCTCCCGCTGCGAAAGTCCTTCAACCAGCAGATCGAGAACCTCGCGTTCGCGCGGTGTCAATCGTTCGAAGCGCGAGCGCGCAGCATGCTCACTACGGTTAGCGTCATATCGCAGATTGTCTTCACGAATAGCGTTAGTCAGGATGTCGAGCAAGATCTCGTCGTTAACCGGCTTCTCCAGAAAGTCGAACGCACCGTTTTTCATGGCAAGACGGGTCGTGCGGACATCGCCGTGCGCAGTCAAGACGACGACCGGCAGTAAAATTCCCCGGTGGTGCAACGCCTGCTGCAGGTCGAGTCCGCTCATCCCGGGCATCTGCAGGTCCGTAAGCACGCAGCCGCGCCACTCCGGCCGGTATGTCTCGAGAAATGCCTCTGCGGCGGCAAAGGGCTGCGTACGGATGCCTTTCAGGGACAATAAGAGGCTGAGCGAGTCGCGCACGGAGGCGTCGTCATCAATCAGAAATACCGTTGCATCGCTCATGCCGCGGTCCTCGCGTGCGCCGTGAGGGGGAGTTCGACCAGGAAACGAGCGCCATCGGCGCCCGACCCGTCGAGGCGTAGCTCCCCGCTTTGGCTTCTCAGCAATGATCGCGAAATAGCGAGACCCAATCCCATTCCATCGAACTTGCTCGTGACAAACGGCTCGAACAGCCGGTTTCGGATCTCGGGATCCACGCCGCACCCGGAGTCCGCGACTATCACACGCAATTGCTTGTCATCTGTCGTGACCGTCAAGTGCACGCGTCGGCTTCCGGGCGCCACGTCGGCGAGCGCGTCGAGGGCATTGGCCAGCAGATTGTGCAGGACCATCTGCAGCTGGATTCTGTCGGTGGCGACCTCGCGCGTTACCCGGATGTCTTGCGTGAATTCTACACCTAGACGGGTTGCGCGATCCGCGAAAGCGGATAACACCTCTTCGAAGAGCGCCTCGACATCAACCACAGACACATTGACCACCCCACCGCGATAGAAGTCACGCAGGCGCTTGAGAATGTCGGAGGCGCGCAGTGCTTCGCGTGTCGCCTTAAGGAGAGTGTCGTTGAGGCGCGCGTCACGCTCCCCGATCGGAGCGGCCAGGATCTCGACCGCCCTCAAATAGGACACGAGGGCAGTAATCGGTTGGTTGAGTTCATGCGTGAGTGCTGTAGACAGCTCGCCTGCCAGCGCAAAGCGCATCGCTCTCGAGAGGGCCGTGTCGCGCTCGCGCAGTTGTGTCTGCGCGCGATCGTATTCGGTCATATCGCGAGCGATCAGCAGATAGCCGGCGCGAGCGGGCGGATCCAGCCGCACGCAAGCAATCTCCACCGAGAAGCGCTCCCCGTTGGCGCGAGCGCCGCTGAGGCGGCGTCGCTCGACGGGATCCTTTAGCAATAGATCCGGAAGCCACTGAGTGAGCGTCGTTCCCTGGATTGCGGGACCTGAAGCTCCAAAGAGCCGCTGCGCCGCAAGGTTCGCGGAGGTAATCTGGCCTGCGAAATTCGTTGCGAGCACCGCGTCCGGCGCGGTGGCCAGCAGTGCCCGCTGCTCGGCTTCGGCCGCCGCGACCCGAGCGAGCGCTCCGGCACGCTCGGCGAGTACTGAGCCAAGGAGAATCGCGGTGAGTGCGAGGGTGACGAGGAGATACTGGATCTCGATGAGCGAATTGGCATTCAGGCGCGGCGCCGCACCGGCAATGAATCCGATCTGGATTAGAAGCGTGGCCGCGGACGCTCCGGTGACACCCCACGTGAGCGTGATCCAGATGACGGGCGCAAACAAGACATAGACTAGCGGGAGATCGTCGGCGGGCCGAACCTGGAATAAGAGCCACACCATCGCGGTGAGGACTACTGCCTGGCAGGCGATAATGGCGGAGTGCCCGCGCAGCGCGGGCCAAGCCTGCGGGGCAGCCGGGGCGGCCAGCAGCATCGGTGTGAGCGTGAGGACACCATTCAAGTCACCGACCCAGTTGCGCGCGATCGCGTCGGCCGCCGAGCCAAGGGGCAGAACACCTGCCAAAACAAACGTCACCGCGTAACCGCCGGCGACGACGAGCGCGGTCAGTGCGGCTCCAAAGCTGAATTCTAGGGCCGCTCTACGTGACGCGAGCAGATGGTCAAGGCCTCGACGCGACAGCGTGAAGGCGAGCGCGCCGTACGCACCGGCTATGATGACCGAAGCGCAAAGCAAGGTGAACAACGGCACTGCGGCGTCATGTACTAACAGCTCGGCCGCCAGCGCCGCTGCTGCCGTCCAGGGTGCTTGTCGCCAGCCGCGAAACAAGAGGAACGCCAGGGTAAGCCCTGCGTCTGGGTTCCACGGCGTAATGCCAAGCTTCAAGAGCGGTTGCACGTAGCTCAGGGCATCGAGGGCTACGTAAGAGACCAGGTACCCTATGCCGAGCAGCCAGCCGCGTAACGCGATTCTCACCAAATCTCCCTGTCCATCGTTGAATTGTGACGGACGCTTGCCTGATGAGAAAGGGGTCCTGCCCGTACCGTGCAAACCCTACCGGGCGCAACGAAACCGCGCGCTGCGCCATGGAAGCAATGTCGTCGCGGAGGGCCCCGTACGGTCGAGCCCGACTTGCCGCATTGCGCAATCGGGCTGTGCTGTGGTCCAAATCGATCGAATACGAAATCCAAAGCGGTACCCGTGTCCACGAGCGCATGGGATCTGCGGTGCCGTTGCATCTTGAGCGGACCGTCTCTATTCATCTGATGCAACGCCGCGGTTCTTGCGACGAACGCAATGCTATCGGCGCTAGAAATAAGTGACCGTTAACAGAGGCGCCTGTGACGCTCGATTCGCCCCGGTGGTGTCGTCGATCTCGATCAACACGGGAATTGCCGGTCCTAGGTCCTCCAATATGCGTACCTGGAAATCTGGGAGTTGCAACTGCTGCGCCTGTACCAATAACGAAGTCACGTCGATTGACACATTGGTGCCGACATCCGCTTGGGAAAACGGCGGTGCGACTCGCACGAAGGCCAGCGGCGGTTGGAGCGTACGGTCGAAGTCTGTCTCGATCAGCGTCGGTGGCTGAAAGGAAACGAGTTCGATAAGAATGGGAATTGTGCCCGTAGTCGGTTGGAGATTGTCGATGAATACATCCAGGAACGCCGACTCAATTATTGCGTTACTGGGAACGCCTGCCGGGCCCGTAAGTGGGAAATCCAAGAACGCCCTGAACTCCGTGAGTGTTACAGGGTAGATGCCTGCAAACACACTTTGAACAACTGGCGACATGCCTTGGGTGACGGTGAACGTGGTTGGCGAGGTTTGTTCGATGTCTCCATCGAGAGCCGCGTCGCTCAATATTTGGGTCGTAATTGCCGGCGGGGGGCCGCTGCTTTCGCCGCCGCCGCACCCCGGGAGGCTAATCGCAACGCAGACTACGCCAATCGCGAACGTTCTGACGTAGACCATCGCGGATACCATTGGTCGATACGGTTTTGCGGGCTGCGTAACACCGTAGGAGTTTTGTATGGAAGAGCCATTGGCTAGCTGGTTAACCAAGAATTTCACCCCAGAATCGAACCATGTCCCGCTACGATCTTTCGTGCCAACAGAAGAATCTGCCCCTTTACTAAGCGCAGGGCGCCGGCGCGATCAGCTTCGTCGGACGTGGAGCGACGGGCGATTACGCACGCGGCTCGCGTCCCTGCGTGCCGCGTATCTGGCTCAGTGAGCCACTTTTTGGACGGCCGGCAGCGCCGCGCTGATCGCGGACACAGCATCCACGCCCGCAATCTTGCAGATCGGGTGGGAGAAGTCGTTCGCCAGACTAGGCACTGGAACGAGCGTCTGATAGTTGATGTTGTCGTCGCTGTGGGCGCTCACGCCGAGCGGCACGAAGTCGAGATTCAGTGTATGACGCGTGCGCCAGGAGATATTGTGATCCGCACAAGATGTGTCGCCGCTCACACCAATCCCTCCGATGAGCACGCCCTTAAAATTGTAGAGCGCGAGTCCGCCGCCGAAGACGTTCACGCCCCCAATCCGGTGGCCGACCATCGGATCGTCTTCCTGGCCGAAGTTCGACGCCGGGCCACGGTAGGCCACCACCGTATCAACAGGATTGCTGTGCTGGAGTCCGTAAAGTGTGCCGCCGGGCTGCACTGCGGCATACAGATTCGCGGTAGACAAGGCTGGCGGTGTTGGCTTTCTGCGCCGAGATCCCACGACTGCCCGGCCATTGTGATCCGCGATTCGAGCCGGTGAAGGCTACTTCGCACACTACTCCGTCGCGATTCACAACGGTAGCCCACATATCCAGATTGAATCCACCATTGCTTTGAGCGCGAGCGCTCTCTAGTGCCGTCCGAAGCTGGTGGTGACTCGGCATGCCCGCGCATGCCTGGTCCTCGTCGGCCGCGACGGCCGCGGCCGTCGCAAGGCTCAATGTAACCCCAATTGCCAAACATGCCCTTGTGGCACGATTGTACATGGCACTCTCCTCATTTTTGTGTTTCGCGGTTCTGCCGGGGTGACCAAGACCGACTATAAATACGTTAGCACCGGCGTCTGTTCGGGACCACTCGGGACTGCCCGTACGGGCTGATGCGTCCACGTGTCGACATTTCGCTTCTATTTTGGGATTGGGTCCCAGGTACAGAGTATTTGGGTCAGTGCGGATTTGAGCAGGTCGTTGGCGCTACTGCGCCACCCCGGAAGTCGGCACGAGCTGCGCGTTCGAGACCTCGCTGGCCGCAGGTGCAATGACGTACTTCACGACTAAGCGCGCACTGTAACCGTGTTCGCCGTCCCAGGAGATAAAGCCCGTGCAGACCTGCTTCGTCTGGTCGGACTCGGCCCGCTCGAAGGCCTTGTCTGCGAATCGCGCGCGTCCGACGTCCTGGCCGGGGGTGACTCGACTTTCGCTCCACGGCTGCGGTGAGTCCTCGGGCCGAGCGTACATAACCATGGCGGTCACTACGGCCAACGAGGGCACGCTCGCACAGAGCGTGACCCGCTGTGCTTCCTGCTCCTCGCACGCCGGAGTCGCATCGGGGGCGACGATGGCGCGCGCGCGGCACGGCCCGACCGTTGTCGTCGCGGCGACACCTTCGGCGCCACGGCGATCGTCAGCCGTATGCCCGTTCGAACCATGATCGCTCAGAGCTGCCCGCTCCAGTCTCGCCGCAGTTGCGCTGATTTGCGCAAGCTGCGTCTGTAGCTGGCCGCGCAGTGCCGCCGACTCGAGGTCCGACTGCCTCACAAGGTACTGCGAGAAAGCGAAACCACCCACCGCAGCGCCGATGAGGAGCAGAGTTACTGCTATCACGGGGCCGCGACGCGATTTCTTTGTAGCCGGCACACCGCGTGCGCGCTCCGACGCTTCCTTACGCCGGGTGACGTGCAGTTGAATCAAGGTGGCGATAACGGTGCCCGCGGCGGCAACGGCCGCAGCGGTCACTTTGTCGTCGAGATCGAACAGATTCATGAACCCTTCCGATAGGTCTTCCCAACGGCCGTTCCGCGCGGCCGTCGATCGGGAGGCCCGAGTTCAAGGATCTGGGGCAGCGGCCGCATGAGAGGTCAATTTATCGCTGAACGCCGCCAGGGACTGAGAGATGGTTCCGGTTTTTCGGACACTGGCGTACTCGAATTCCATCCGTGCGTTACACGCGGGTGCGCCACCGACAAAGCACCATCATGATGATTGCTGCATCGCGTCACGCCCCCAGCGTCGAGGTCGGCAATGCGGTCGCCCGGGGTCGTGGCGTCAGGGATCGTCAATGTTCCTTTCGACGGATACGATCAGCTTTTGCTCTCGTACTTAAATGAGACGCTGAGCCGTGATCGATAGGCTTCTACCTTCCCGTTCTTAATCTGCACGTCGAGCTTTACAACTTCCGCAACTCTCAGGTCCCGCAGCGTCTTGCTTGCTCGGTTGATCGCCGCGGCAGTTGCCTTCTCCCAAGACTCTGTGCTGGTTCCGACGAGTTCGACCACCTTATAAACGTTTTCCGTCATGACATTTCCCCATTTGTTTTGAAACCTAACTCTCACCCAGCGAAGGTATGCTAATCCAAATCGGCGTCGCTCGATACCGCAATCCAAGCAGTTGCGAGGTGTCTAAGATGATCACTTACATCGCAAAATGAAATCACTTCTCTGGTAAACCCTCCTTCGCTTTTCTTGTTTGCCGACCCGGTCGCAGCCGAGCGTAGGTCAGGAGTGCGTCGGGGTCCTAGAAAAAGGGCGTCGTGGCATCACCACGCGCATACACCCATTCTCTATGCTGTGCATGGCTCTGATGGTCACGCCAATCAACACGCCGATGGCGATCCTAAGCGCCTACAGCCGCATGAATTTGCGGCGGACGCTCACCTGCAACGAAAGGAACCGTACATGTCCGCGACAACACTCGAGACAGCCATGGACTCCGCAAATGCCGCCGAAGCTCCGATCCCGACCGGAGTTCAACTGACGCCCTTCGACGAGGGATTTCTGAACGACCCCTACCCTGCCCTGAAGCGACTCCGTGACGCCGAGCCGATCCACCGCGACAATGCGCTCTCGCGCTGGTTCGTGACGGGGTTTGACAACGTGCGCGAAGTGCTGCGGAAGAAAGACCTGTCCAACGATATCAACAGCGCTCTTCCTGAGTCCTATACCGGACGGATCGCATCCAACGCCAAGGAGTCCGGCATGTCGATCACGATCAACTCCATCCTCTTTATGGATGACCCCGACCACCGGCGGTTGCGCTCCTTGGTGAGCAAACCCTTCAGTGCCAAGGCTGTGGAGGAGTCGCGACCGAGAATACGGGCAAACGTCGCAGAACTCCTCGATACCATCACGGAGGCCCGTTTCGATGCCGTCGAGTCGTTTGCCGCACCCTTGCCGGTCATCATCATCTCCGAAATGCTCGGTATCGACCATGCGGAGCGCACCACCTTCAAGAAGTGGTCGGAAGACATCACTGCCGGCCTCTTCAATCCGCTGAAGCTACCCGAGCAGAGTGCGCGCGGCGCCGTTGCTCAGCAGGCTTTGACCGAATATCTCGGCCGCGTTATCGAGACGCGCAGGCGACAGACCGGCACTGACCTCATCAGCACGATGATCGCGGCCAATGACGACCGGGATCGGATGACCGACTCGGAGATAATCTCGCAATGCAGCTTGATCCTGGTCGCGGGCAATGTCACGACGAGCGATCTCATCGCGAACGGCATCAAAGCACTGCTCCAGCATCCGGACCAGCTGGCAGCACTGCGCGCCCAGCCGGAGCTGATCGTCAACGCCGTTGAAGAGGTACTCCGGTATGACAGCTCGGTTATCCAGGCGAATCGGGTGGTACCGGCGGACACCTCAGTCATCGGGTGCCCGATGCACAAGGGCGAAAGCATAACCGTGTCGCTGGCCAGCGCCAATCGCGATCCCAACGCGAATCCCGAGCCCGACCGCTTCGACATTCGCCGAAAGGACATCCGGCACCAGGCGTTTGGTGGCAACAAACATCTGTGCCTGGGAGCACATCTGGCGCGTGTCGAAACTCAAGAGGCTATCCTCGCCTTGATACAACGGTTCCCGAACCTGTCCCTGGTCGAACAGCAATTCAACTATCGGCCCGTACCGAGCTTCCGCGCATTGATGCAGCTGTGGGTGAGGCGCGAGTAAATCCCGAGTGAGGCTATTGGGCCGACCCTCAAAACACTTGAGTCTAACGAATCCAACCACGGTGTGACTTAACCCGTGCTGGATCTACGCGATGCCCTTGCGGTGCGCGTTCAGGATCGGCGCCCACTGATGTGGGATGTCCGTGAGCGACTGGGAGGAAGACACGCTGAATCGGCAGTGCGCGCGATCGAAGATCGCGGTGCAGATATGCTTCGGATCGTGCTTCGAACGGTACAGAATGCCGTCAGGGGCATCCGCATGCTGCCACAGCGCGAGGGCCCACTGTCCGGCGACCGCGCAGGATCCGGTAGTGAGTCGATTGTCAGCCCCGATTTGGGACGACCCACCACCGCGAAAATCGACGAGCTTGAGCACATGGTCGTTGGCCAGAGCACTGGCGGAGCGGATCTCGATCTCGGTCCGCTCGACAAATGGGATGCGCGGATTGCGAAGCAGCGTCTCGATGAAAGCGGCGCTGAGCGTCTGTCCTAGGTAGAGAGTCCGGTATTCACCGCCCGGGGCGTCGAACCGATAGGTCGGGGGACCGCCTGGCGCAGGGCCGAAGAAGACGGGCGAATTGTTCGTCTTGTGAATGCGCCACCACTTCGTGCCCCGCTCGATGCCGGCGATCGGCAATCCGCGCGAGAAAGAGTCGGGTGGCGGAGGAAGGTCGTCAACTAAAGCCATCGCCGGCCGCGGCGCGCGCGAGACGCAGTGTGGGCTCCCTAAGTCTCGCGTCGTTCCGCTGAAGTGCCTTGAGCGGCGAGAGTCCACCGAGTTGATCATCGGGAGTGACCAGAAACGCCAGCGCCGCCCAGGAGCGCTGCAGGCCGAACTGTCCGAGAATCTCGGCCAGACCCGGTACGACCCCATCGTCCGCGAACTCGCAAGCGGGATAGACGTAATCCGCGCCGCGCGGAATGGCGAGCAGCTTCCCTTCGCGCCGACGCTTATCCACCGCTTGGCGCGAGATCCCGAGTAGTTTGGCGACATTGCTGACTGGCAAGGCGCCGCCTGCGTGTTTCAACAGTTCGACCTTCTGTTCAGCACCCCGCGCAATCAGTGCGGCCAGCGGATCGAGGTCCTCCACCGCACCGCTCCCCCCGGAATAATCTGAAATGGCCCGCGCCAAGGCGCCTGCGTCGGTCGGCGCCGCGACGGCCCTCTGCAAGGAACTTTCGTCGGCACGCTCGGCGATCCGCTTCAGCGCCGCGCTGGCGCGAGCCCAGAACGCCGCCCGGATCGGGGTCGCCGGCACGTACTCGCCCGCCGGCCCGATCTGCGTGGCAGACTTCTTCAACGCCCGTCGCCGACGGGCGGGTTCCTGGTGTCTCTTCGTAGCCATAGTTTACGTAGTAATTGAGCCACAGAATAGAGACCAAGTCAACCGGCGTCGCGCAGCGGCACGCTTTGCTATCGATCTCCCTGGGTGCCTGAGTAATGTCCTAAGCAGCAGGCCGAGTTCTCGTCAGAACCGGAATGCGACGTCGGCCCCGACCGACCAGCCACTGAAGTTGCTGCCCCAGATATACGATCCACCGATGCCGATCCATTGCGTCTTCCAGAACTGGTTCAGAAAGTCGAGGACCAAGCGCCCATGGACCTCGTAGAGATGCCCGTTGTTCAGTCCCACTTTGATATCGTCGAAGAGCTCAGTGCGGCTGAAGTAGCCGCCGGTACGCAGTTCGTGGCCGTACAATTGTTTGCCCAGCGGGACATCCACGTCGATTTTGTTCGCCCAGGTCTCCGAGTCGCCACCGATGCTGACATTGGAGTTGGAACTGCTGAAGCTTTTGGTATGGAAATAAGTAGGGTCTGAAGAGAGCGTAAAGATGGTGCGGTCCCAAATGTACACATACTGTATGTCCAAGGCGGGTCTTACCGTCCAGGTGTCAGCGTTCCAGTCGACCAGGCCCACCCGTCTGGCCTGAGGTAGGTTGGCCACCATAAAGGCGCTGTTGGCGGTGTATTCGTTTGTGGTATGCGCAAACATCCCCATGAAGGTCGGCGCCAGGCTCAGGTTCTCGTTCAACCAGAAACGCGCGCCACCGCCAAACTGGATCGCGAAGATCCTGGATTCGCTGGTGTCGTTCTTGAGCAGCCCCGAATCGAACTCGTTTTTGCTATCGAGATAACCCACGCTGCCTTGAAACCTCGGCTGCCAACCGATGCCCAGGCGGCCCAACTGCCGCGGGTTGCCTACCTCGCCGTAACCACCAATCTTCGAAATGTTTGTATCTATGTCGCTATGGCTGTTCCCAATGGCGTTCCCGGTGTAGTGATAGGTACCGTCCCCCAGCCCATAGTCGCCTCCCAGGATGGTCAGCGCTTCAACTCGGTTGCCTATTGCGCTTCTCACCTGAAAGCGGAAGCTGGCCGGCCAAAATCAGCCCTATCGAGGCACAGGCGCGCAGACATGAACGAAGGAGGCATTGGTGTGGTTTCATGATGATCGTCGTTGGGCAGTAACCGTCCGGTGTTGCCAAGTGAACCGTTTCTCTCGGTGAGCTCACGAGCTTCGGAACGCGCTCTGGCCGATTTAAGGCTTCTCCACCCGCAGGGCGATCAACTCCATGGTCCGGATGACAACGATGTCGCCCGGCTCCATCTCCAGGAGTTTGACGTCCAGACCGACTTTGAAGGTCTGCGTCTGGCCATTCGGATATTGCAGGGTCAGCAGGCGGTAGCTTGGATAGACACTCAGCACTTTGGCGTCGGCCTCGAGGGTCTCGGGCTTGCCGCCGGTGCCCGGCACCTGGCCATTTTTCAAAACGTAGATGGTGAGCTCCTGCGCCACCGTGGCTTGGACCTTGTCGCCAGCCCGGATCTGGTGGATGTTGGCCATTTGCGGCCCGGGCTTGAAGGTGGCCGTGGCGCCTTCCGAAAAATTGAGGACGATGACGCGCCGGTCGGCATCGATCGATTGCACGGTGACGCGATGTTGGACGGATTCGACGGGGATCGCACTTTGGATCAGGCGGGCCTCGCCCTTGGGTTGCACGTTGGCGGTGGGTGCGGTCCAGCATCCGGCCAAAGCCAGCGCGATGACAAGAA
>WNFJ01697526.1_pt2 | contig 11230 bp, 13 predicted proteins | sample 5400461 | NCBI WGS metagenome assembly WNFJ01 (sample SAMN13153349, study PRJNA577476) | soil metagenome | isolation source: 115 cm saprolite on Douglas fir-dominated hillslope | place: USA:California | collected 2013-09-17 | reverse complement strand
AGGTACCACGGCGCTGACCCGTGACCTGTCATTCGGCTCTTGATGATCATGGGCGCGCGATCACCAAGTACGGACTGGAATCGTTTCTGAAGTTGCTTGTAGTCGGAAAGCGCCTTGGCTTCCGACCAGTTGCCTATGAGTTGAAGACCCCATGGCCCCCAGTCGGTTTTTGCTTCGATGCTGACGGCGGTTCGCGGCACCATCGGAGCGCGTTTGGCCAATTCACCGCACGGCAGCCAATTCTGCGGATCCACATGATCCTCAGACGAGCCGCGGGCCCATTCCTCTGCCCGTCTTCCCGTAATGATACGGACATAGGCCCCTGTTTCGCCAGGCAATGGTCCCCGGCCGGCAAGCCAGTCCTGAACACGTCTTGGGCCGGCGTTATAGGCTGCGGCCGCCAGTCCGAGATTGCCAAATTGCCCGCGCAGCTCGCGGAGCCATCGCGCCGATTCGTACAGGGCCTGAAGCGGCTGGAACGGGTCCACCAACCCGCGCCAGCGCGCGGTGCCCGGCATAAATTGCGCGATGCCCTGGGCTCCCGCATGACTTACCGAATCCGGGTTGAAATTGCTCTCTTGCCGGATCAATCGAACAAAAAAATCCAGCGGCAGATCATGCGCGGCGGCGGCGCTTTCCAGCGCCTGGCAATTTTGATCGGACCTGGCGGATTTCGGATTGATTGAGATTGAAGATGCAGCCGTCGATGTCGGCGATGAACCCTCAGCCTTGGGAGATACAGCTTCGAAGGTTGCGTTTTCCGCCTCGCCTAACACCGGTGCTCCCAGGGATCGGGCCATTGGGACTGGTTGACGCTGCGCATTTGCATCCGGCGAGAGCGGCTCGGCGTTAGCGCCCGAGGCAACCAAACCCGTGCAAAGAAGTACGATTTTAAGAAGTACGATTTTGAAGATTTGGCCTGGAAGCAAAACTCGTGAGGCCGCAGGTCGCCCGATCCAAGACGGATGCGCCAGCTTTTCCTGATCCGCCTTGCCTTTCATCTTCAGCTCTCGTCGAACAACAGCGCAAAATCGTAAGCCAAACCGCCCGCAAAGGGAACGAACGGATTCCCACCCGACGCAGTTCCCCGGACAAACGGAACTAACCGGGCGTTGGATCGTTGTTTCGAAGTTCCCGTAAAATCTGGGAAAGAAAGGGACCAAAAATATGACATTTGGCTATGCTCAACCCTTCACATTCAAGCTCGGGGGAACACCGGCACATTCCAGCTCGAGGGAACCCGCGAAGGTCACCGCCGTCACGCAGGGCGTTACCGAACTTGTCTTGAGCGATGGAAGATTGGTCCGCGCATCGCTTCAGATAAAGGATATCAGGCCCAGCCGACAGAAGCCGGGCTCACTCGACATCTCCTACAGTGTAGTCACCGAAATTGTTCAGCGCCCGGACGCGCCGGTTCACGCGGCGCATGAAACCCTGCAATGATTTGCGCAAGCCAGGATGTCCGTGGAATTTCGCTGCCTTCCCACTATTCGACTTTTGGAGGTCGATCCTGACTTAATTGGCTAAGTATGTCAGTCAGGTTGTCGGTATCGACCGCGTCCACCTCCTGCGTACCCTCATCAAGGCCGGCTGCTGCAACCGGTGGCGCCGGCGGTTCGGGATTGGTCGCTTCAACCGCAATTTGGCCTGCTGGGCTTACGTTACTCTCTCTATGTGCACCCACCGGCTTGAGGTTTGTCTCTTCGATCGAGGTCTTGCGTGCTGCGCTCGCAGCGACATCATCGCTGAATTTCCGTCCGTATTGGTTCGATACTTGCTCTTTCTTCAGACCTGCGTCGACCTTGGAGATATTGTTCACCGAATTGGGCTCGTCCGTGTAACCGACGCGCCAATCGCGAACCTGATCAACGCGTCGAGTTCTACCAACAGCCAATCCATCCGTCCCCGCATTTGCATTTTTGTCAGTGAGATCGCTAGCAACCCTGCTGTCTCTCCTGGCGCTTGCGATGATCTCCCGTAAAATCATCGGCAGATGATCTTTGTCGTTGAGCGCCAAATAGGCCGCCGCGAGTTCATCAACGTACTTTTGTCCGTAAGGCGCCAGGGCTGTCACCAATCGCGAAATATCGGCATCGTTACGCAGCAGGAGGCGCCACCTTTCCTTGTCGTAGGAGTTCGGGTCAATCGCGCTCTCTCGATCGACTACCTCCCTCTCCTCCTCCGCTTGCGAGGGGGCGAGAGCCCGAGGTGGAGGCGGCTCCGGTTCAGGCCCGGATTGGCCCGAACGCAAAGCATCAGGTGTCGCCGGCGATTGGTCTGCTTGCTCGGCAATTTGCAAGAAAATCAGACCGAACCCCATGAACAAGAAACCGAGCGCGGCCGAGAGGATCGAAACGCACAACAGAACACCGCCGACGAGCAGTACCCATCCTGCAAGACGCATTGATCGACCGTGATGCATCCTTACTGCAATCCAAAAACCTTGGGCGGCCGCCGGAGGCGGCTTCGCTTTCAAAAAAATGAGCCCGCTTGCCTCGGCACCGCCGACGCCATTCAGGGCTGAATATGGCACATTTGACCGGTACCCTTTGCGCGGCAGGAGGACCACCCCGTTGGCCAAGTGCAGCTGTAGCTTTTACGCAAGAATGGCGGCCAATGCAGTATTCAAAGTTCAACCTGGGCCGAGTGCATGAGAGTTTAGCATCTTCTCGGATGCAGCGTTCATTGCATTCAGTGCAACACCTGTTTCCGCCCAAGTGGAAGTGACTATCCCAGGGGCCGGTCGCGTCAAGACGACCGCAAAAATCGAGAACGCAATACTCGGCGTATCCAGTTCATTCACCCAGGTCCCGCGGGACGGCACGCGAATGCGTGGGTGCATGCTTCCACGCCACAGCTACCAAAACCAGGGTTTGGCTATACCGCGATTCCGGATGCAATCCTGATTGTTCAACACGAGAACCAGTTGGCGGGTGCTGCGTACTTAAACTGATGCATTTCCACTTCGCCTTAAGCCAGCTCGCAGTGGGACCGCCGGCGGGAACGAAAAAGCCAGCGGTCCCTGTCGTGCAATTGAAATCGTGGCGGTGATGCGACTCACGACCAGCTCTGCTCGACTTGAATCCAATCCTCGGAAGCGTGATTCGGTCCCGATCGGTCTTCGGGACCGGAGATCAAAAATCAGTGATCGTGAGCAGCTTGAATCGAGGATCGCTCCAAGGCCGCAGGGCGTAAGCGGGCGCGAAATCCAGCCGGTCACGCCAAAGCGGGTTTTTATTTGAGGCCCAACCGTCAGTTCTGAAACGCCACGCCGACAAGATCGCCCTGCTGCCAGATCACGCGGCACCTGCGAATGGTGTGAAAATTATCGAATGTCAATTCGAAGTCCGGCGGCAAGACGTCAAGGTCTCGCAATTGTATTCCGGCGCCGCCATTGGTGATATTCCGCACTGCGCAAGTCAATATGCCGCGCGGCGCATCGAAAAATATCAACGCGCTCTTCGAGATCGTCGTTCTGCCGATGGATCGTCGTTCAACCATCGTTCGCCACCGGTCAAGTTGAAACCGCGCATTGGGCGGTAATTTAAGCCTTGTCGAAACCGACGAATCGCACAATCGACATTTTCGCCCTCGAACTCAAATCGTTACGGCCTCGAATACTCGCCGTCGTCGTGTTGCACGTCGTGCGCTCATTGTCCGCATTAGGCAAAAAGTCTGACAACCGGGTGAATCGCACCGCCTAAATCAGCCAGGGTCCGTAAACAATTTGGCAACGGTTCCGGCGCCGCGTCGATTCCATCGTGCACTGCGCCAGTGCCGACGGGCTAATGCATGGAGCCGGTTCTACATGCAAGAGTCAGAGAGGCAGCGAAACTTTTTGCACGACGGCGACCGCCGGGACCCCTGCGGAAGCATCTTTGATACTTGCCCAGCCACTAACATCACGGCTGCGAACACCATCGCCAACATTGCGCGGGCAAACTGGGAGCCTTCGCGCCTTCCCTTTGCGCCAGGCAGGGGTCGACAAAAGAAACGGCCCCGACTCGGGCGGCCGGCCGCCCGTCCCCGGTGGTGGGCGGATCAATGTCGTCAATCTTCAGATGGCTCGGACGGCCACTCGATTGGCGAGTGCTGTAACCGTCGTCTGACCATTTCGCTTCGCAGCTTATCGGCGTACTGACGAACCGTTGGGTTCGCCATGAATTGATGATTGTTCGCTCGATCAGCCTCGACCTGTTGTCGAATATTTTCGTAGAAATGAGTAAGCCGTTGGTCAGGCATATGTTCGACACTCATAATCAACTCCTATTTTTTACTTATTAACTCAACAGTATTTCTCCTTCGCCTTCCAAAGCTCGACCATGCCAGCCGTCTCTCGTCGGATTTCTTTGTTTGTTTCTTTGACGTGCCGTCAGCGCGGCGGTCTTAACTCGCTGGCGAGCCAGCCGACGGCGTCAGTCTTCATAGGGTCGATGGCAAAGGAAACTTTCTCGATGCGGTGGCAGGTGCTGCACTCGAAAGTATGCTCCTCAAAGCCTCGTTTGCCGGGCGAAATTCGAGCCAATCCCATCCTGTGTTTGCAGGTGAGACACATCGGCCGCTCAACAATGGAAGATGGATTACGCATCGCCCGACACCCGCTGAAACGATATGCGTTTCAAAACAAGCTGGTCTGTCCGGTGCCCGACACTCCGACAAAATTTTGGTGCAAGTCTCTAGGCTTAAGAGCAGCCGGGACGGCGTCGAGACGTAAGGCGGCCGCCTCCAACCGCGCGTCAGAATCACGCCAAAATCGCAATTTGGCAAGTGAGGGATTCAGTGAGAAAATTGGCCGGAGCGAGAGGATTTGAACCTCCGGGCCCTAGTCTCCCGGTGCCATGGTCCAGATCGATCATTCCAACAAGCCTTCCATGGGCTTAGCTGGCCATGCGCGCCGGCCTTCGGGATTTGCTTCGCGATTTTCCGCATTACACTTCGTCGTCGACGACGTGCGCGTACTTCGTGGCGGTCTTGATATCTGCCGTGGTTGAATGCCCTTGCAACAGCTTCAGGTTGCTGGTTCAAGCCAAATCCGTAGGCCGGTTCGCGCCGACCGGCGGGACTCAATTTTTCATTGCGCCCAGCCGCGGGTTGCAGGAAATTCAGCTCGATGGGCCCTTAGAGAGCACAATGAAGCCCGGCGCCGCGACCTTGTTCGGAATAGCGCTCGCCATTTCCTTTGGCGCGCCGGCGTCGTCAGCGACGATAAAGAGCCTTGCTGGCAAAGACAGGCGGGTGATTATCCAGATATTTGGCCAGATCGCAGCAGGCGACGCCGACGTGTTCATCAGCGCAGTCAAGCAGGCAAATGCCGCGGGCAAGGTCGTCGAGAGCGTTCAGCTAAATTCGGCGGGAGGCAACCTCCTCGAAGGCGCGAGGCTGGCAGGGGCGATCAAAGTCGGGAAGATTTCAACGACTGTTGCCCAGGGAGCGGTCTGTGCCTCCGCCTGCTTTCTAGCCTTCGCTGCTGGCGATCCGAAATTTGTGGGGCATGGCGCGCTGATCGGTGTGCACAAAGCTTCTGAGAAGGGCGGTCGTGAAACTGCGGCATCCGGCGAAGCAACTCTTTTGATGGGTCGCTTCGCAAAGGAACTTGGTGTTCCATCTGCGATCGTTGCTCGGATGCAATCGACGCCGTCGAACCAAATAGGATGGCTCAATCCGCAAGATCTCCAGTCCATGCGCGTCTCAATGGTAGGAAATCCGGTGCAAACGAGATTGGCCGCAACGGATGGACTACCGGTTCAGCAAATACCTGAAGCAGCCGCGTCGTTGGCGACCTCGACGCCGCAACCAAGAGCAAGTCGCCCCTCCTGGAATGAGTTCATAGACAAGACTATTGCACTCTCGGCCGAGCAGAATCAGGGCAGCGCGGTTCTTTCGCGTTTGTGTAAGCCGGAGCTTAAGACGTGCGTTCTGGCGGTGGCATACTTGCTGAAGGATGGACGGCAGGGGTTGGCCACTGCCTTTCAAGGAGTGGACGGCAGCATCACGCGGCGAGAAGTGTGCGAGAGCAACGTCTCTAACGACGTACGAGACTGCATAGATTGGGATACTGGCGCAAAATACCGCGATATGAAGAACACAAAGGGCGATTGGGTTCAAACTATCGAGTGACCGCCTGACACCGCAACGCGAAGCGAAGAAGGATCAGGCAGCATGCTGCTGGGAAAGCTGAGAATTGCGATGGCTTTCCGGAAGCCATCCGCCGGCTTGTACAACTGGGGCTGAAGGCGAAGAAATGAGTGCGGAGAGATTCCAAAGGCTGGACGAAATGGCGGCGGAGCTATTCCGCGACGGCTCGCCAATTTCAACCCATGTGGAACCGGTGCTGGACAACTCCGCTGAGGAGACGAGTGGCGATGAGCCCGTGTTTGAAGCCGGCTCAATCGAGACTGCAGGCGACGGAGCAAGTGCGACGACTATGGCAGAGCCACCGGAGTCAGCGCTGGCCGGATTAGATTTAGACACGGCGATCCGTCTCCGGTGGGCGCTGCGCGATATCAAAGCCGGGCGAACAAAACTGTCACCGGTCAATCCGGGCGATCTAAAGACCTTGATTGAAGCTGGTCTGATCGAAATGCGGGACGATGTCCCCGCCCTCACTGTCGAAGGTGAACGAGCGCTCGGCTGGAGCTGAAGGCAGTGCGTCCAACCATCGTATCCAGATGGGACGCCGGCTCCTTGGAAAGGCTGCCAACCCTTTCACAAACTGCTGATAGCCACTTTTGCTTTCACCGATTCCACAACATGTTTTGTACATACGCGCCGAGCCCGGCGCGACACCAAGCGCTGCTGCAGCGGCGAGTTGCCCCAGGGCCGCGACGCGCAAGCCGCACAACTTTAAAATGGAGTTTAAGATGTTGGCGTCCACGAAACAGGCCTCGGTCGCAATTGCAGTAACGCTTGGAGTTACGCTCGGTATGCCCTTGTCTCCAGCCTCTTCCGCCCCTGCTTCGTCGAACCCGGCAATACAGAACGCGGCCGCTCCATCGTTACGGAGTGGCGATCTTGTTCGGCTGCGCTCAGGAGGACCAGGCTGCGCTCAGGAGGACCATTGATGACCGTCATCGGTATCGAGGGCGATCAGGTGAACTGCGTTTGGACCGATTTGGAAGGTCATATTGGATCTGAACATTTCCCCATAGCGACGCTCGAGCCGGGAATACGCATTCTCGGCGGCTTCCCGAGGCCGCTCCCGGATGGTTCGTAACTGTACGTGCTATCGGTCGCGGCACCCTGGCGCCATTGCAGGCACCTCCTCGCGCCGCAAAACTGATATGTTCTCGCTTCGCGGGCGGGCTGAAGCCCCCCGCGACCGGCACGATTGGTGCCGTCATTGGCGTGGGCGAAAGGCAGCGCAGCGTAATAGGTGATCGTCGTCATTGCACTTGATCCCTTGCCCGATACGTCAGCGGTTCCCTTCATGATCGAGCGCCGCGCCGAGGTCGCACCCCGTGTCGATCCCAGGGTCGCTGAAGCTAGGGCAGTTATTCACTACCTACAGTTTCAGAGAATCCCGCCCTTGGGGTATGATCCTTAAGGGGGATTGTGATGCAAATTACCGCCGAAGGAAAGCTTAGTCTCTGCCTCGGGCTGCTCGCCTTGGCTGGGGCTGGAGCGATGATGGTTGCTCCGGATAAGCTTTGGATAGGATGGTCGCTTGTTGCCTTAGCGGGCGTCGGGGGCATCGGTCTAGGATTTCATCACTTTGGTCGCAAGTTCGCCGCCATTTTCTTGGTCGTCGGTGTTCTTTGGTTTGACTACTGGTATTATTCGAATGTTTTGGGGAGCAACACGGCAGCTAAGATTGAGATCGAGCAGCACGTTGTTCGGTCTGCATCATCGGTACCGCCCGCGCCACGGCAACTACAGTCAACCGCAGGCAAGATGCTGCTTTCATGCGCCGTGCCGCGCGGCGATAAAAAGAATCAAGAGGAGGCCAGAAGGAATTTTTAAAAGTTCAGCAAAATTTACGATGACACCTTCGGCATTTCGGTGACGCTTACCGACATTGAGGACGGGTATAGATTTGATATCCAGCCAAAAACACCCGAGGGTCGACTCAAGATGGGCGAAATAACCAAAGTAGTCATTCAGCTCCAGCGAATTGGCGAAAATATCTTCGTCATTTATTCTTGGGAAATGCTGGGTCTGCTAGGGACAATTTTTGCAGCGATACCGCTAGACGCCACGTCCGAACAAACAATCCAAGCCGTTAAGCAAGTTGAACAGATGCTTGGCCCAACGGCCGAAGATAAGTGTCAAATTCTTTAAGCAGCAATCCTCGCGCCTGTTCCGTCATCGATCCCTCGCCAGCTTTCGGCCGCCCCAATGATGGTCGTTCCTGTCCGGATTGAACACGCGCTCGACATGGCGGTTCAACGCCCTCATGAAGCCGATGCGCGCAAACATCATCGGCCCGTCATGTTCAGCCCCCAGCGATAGCGCCTGCATCGCGGCCTGCCATTCTTTGGCGTCGTGTTCTACCTTGGGCAGCTTGGTGATGTATTGCCCGGCGTCCTGAAGCGTGACGAGCTGGCGACCGCGCGGCAACGGTATTGGATCGTCAAACGCTCGTTTTCATCCCTGACCCGCGCCGCGCGCGCCAATCAAATCCTTAAGAAACGATTTACCGTTTTCTGACAGTTTCGATTTAGGAGTAAAGTTTAGAGGCGTACCAGCCAATTCTCATGTTGCGCTTAAACGTGTCGGAGCACTTCTGACGGGATTAGGCTTCGCGATACTTGTCGCAGGCAGCGGAAATGCCGCAGATCTTCCTCGCCGGACAAATGCCAAAGAGTTTAAGCGGTTTCTGACGGAGCGACGCGAGGCGGTGCCCGCGTCAACAGAAGCACGCAAAAAGCTCTTCGACGAGTTCTTAGAGTGGCGCGCAGCGCGCGAGCGTCGATAGGGCGCGGTGGGCCTTTGGCTGCGCGAGGCATTCGAAGCGATGTTTGCCTGATTGCGACAAGCCGACATTCATTGATGCGGCCGTGATGTCCTCCACAACCCGACATGGCGCCTGTCATTTTTGCTTCGCCAGCGGCTTGGCGACCTCGCGGGCGCAGTCGATGAAGATTTGCGCGACGGGACTGAGCGCGCGGTTCTTCAGGGTGACGATTCCATTTGGCCGGCGCGCCATTGGCAGTTCAACGGGCAAGACCTTGAGCTCCGAGCGCCTGGCGAGAAATCTAAATGCGGAAGCCGGGAAAATCGTGACAAAACGGCCGGTCACCAACAGACTAATGCGCATATGAGGGCAATCGGTGACCACGCTCACCCGAGGATAATCGAGCCCGCTGGCGCGAAAAGCGTCCATTACGATTGATCCAATTACGCTGTCCGGCGGTGGCAGCACCCACAATTCGTTTACCAGTTCGGCAATTTCGATCCTGCGCCGCCGCACCCATTGATTTTTCGCGCCCGCCGCGACGACATAGGAGTCATCAAAAAGAAATTCGAATTCGTATCGCGGGTCTGCGACCGGGCCGGAGCCCCGTACGATCAGGAGATCGACGTTACGCTCGGCGAGCTCCCGGTGCAGTGTCTCCGTGTATCCGGTCACGAGATGGAATACGATGCGCGGATAGCGCCGGGAGAGCCGGTCGATGAGAGCGGAGACGAAGCTCGCGGCTAGAAAGGTGGTGGTCCCAATCCGCAATTCCCCGGCCGTAGGGTCTGCGAGAAACGCGATGTTCCTCATGCCCTGGCGCAGGTCATCGAATACGGCCACCCCGCAATCGAGCAAGGCGCGGCCGTACTCGGTCGGCTCGGTCCCTTGGCGATGGCGGTCGAGCAGGCGAACGCCGAGCGCATGCTCCAGTTCTCCGATCGATCTCGAAATGTTCGGCTGAGTGGTATTGAGGATTTGCGCCGCCTTCCCCATGCTGCCCGCCTGCACCACGGTCATGAGCACGTGGAGGTCCTGCAGTTTCATCCGGCTTCCGAAGCGATCGCTCAACTGCATAAGAGCACCCATTTCTGATTTGAGATGACGTCATCAGACAATAGCCTTATGCGCTTATGGTCGCATCAACTATCGTCTCAAGCTGAGGTAGCGGAATAGCCGGCAACCGAAGCCGCGCATTTTGTAAGTTGGGGCCAGAGGAGCAAGCTGTGGAACTTTCCCGTCGCCAACTTCTGCACGTTGCAGCGGGTGCTGCCGCCTTCCCTGCCCTATCAGGCTTCGCGTGGGCGCAAACCTATCCGTCGCGGCCGGTGCGCATCATCGTCGGCTTTGCCGCCGGCGGGCCGAACGACATCCTCGCGCGCCTGATCGGTCAATGGTTGTCGGAGCGGCTCGGCCAGCAATTCGTCATCGAAAACCGGCCGGGCGCAGGCAGCAATATCGCCACCGAGGCGGTCGTTCGCGCGCCTCCGGACGGTTACACGCTACTCCTGGTCGGTACGCCGAACGCGATCAATGCTATGCTTTACGACAATCTCAATTTCAATTTCATTCGCGACATCGCGCCTGTCGCAGGCCTCATCCGCGGTGCCCTCGTCATGGTGGTCCATCCATCGATTCCGACCAGGACGCTTCCCGAGTTCATCGACTATGCCAAGGCGAACCCGGGCAAGCTCTCCTACGGGTCGGGCGGCGTCGGCGGGATCACCCACATCACCGCCGAGCTATTCAAGCAAGAGGCCGGCGGCCTCGACATTGTGCACGTGCCCTATCGCGGGGTGGCGCCCGCGCTCGCCGATCTGCTCGGCGGGCAGGTGCAGGTCCTCTTTACTAACCTCGCCCTATTGATCGGGTATATCGGGACCGGCAAGCTGCGCGCGCTCGCAATAACTACGGCGACGCGCTCGGACGCGCTGCCGGACATCCCGACCATAGGCGAGTTCGTCCCGGGCTACGAGGCGAGCTCAGTGTTTGGCCTCGGCGCGCCCAGGAACGCGCCCACCGAGATCATCGACAGGCTCAACAAGGAGATCAACGCCGCACTCGCCGATCCCGAGTTCAAGACGCGGCTTGCCCACCTGGATGGCACCGCGCTTGGCGGCTCGCCCGCCGATTTCGGCAAGCTCATCGCCGACGAAACCGAGAAGTGGGGCAAAGTGATCCGGCTGGCCAATATCAAGCCGGAATGAGGTTGACCGCCACATATTGCGCAGAATTGGAGAGAGTTCACGTGCAGCCGCTAAACGCCGCAGGCCGGACGTATGAAGTTGAACGTCGCGCCTATCACGCTGCTCGGCCCGGTTTCCGCATCGCCGAGAT
>WNFJ01290339.1_pt2 | contig 11230 bp, 10 predicted proteins | sample 5400461 | NCBI WGS metagenome assembly WNFJ01 (sample SAMN13153349, study PRJNA577476) | soil metagenome | isolation source: 115 cm saprolite on Douglas fir-dominated hillslope | place: USA:California | collected 2013-09-17 | reverse complement strand
GATGGGCAGCTGGCACCTGAGGGGACTCCTGCTGAATTTTTCGCCAACGAAAACGGCTTGGTGCTGGTACGGAAAGAGTTTGGGACGGCTCGAGAGCACGTTGAGCCATTGCTGGGATTGCCGAAGACCCTGCAAGCGCTGAGCGCCAGGTTCACTTCGGGCAGCCGGCTGCCGATTGATCAGCCGGGAATCCTGGCGGCGCTCGGTCCTGAAGGTTCGACTGGATATTCGACGGTGCCCAAGGGATATGCGGGGCTATGGGCCGCAGCGGACGACAACGCAGCCGTGGTTTGGACGAACCTGAGCGAAGGATATTTGTATTCGTACCGTCCGGAGTATGGGAGCACCCCGACCCACTTCACGCTTGTGGCGCGGCCCGCCGAGATAGCCGTTTCGGGACTCGATGCGCCGATTCCGCGAGTCCGGGGTTATTTTCTGAACGAGAGCGGGAAAATCCGAGCCACGTATGTGCACCGCGAAGCCACGGCCGGTGATCCGGAAATTTCAAGTTGCGAGCGAAGCGGAGAGGATTGCGAGAGATTGTGGGTTTCGCCATCTTCCCGGAGGGAAGCCGTCAGAAATGGAAAGTAGAAAAATCGAAATTGGAGAATGGGATGCGAACTTGCCCTTTAAGACGGTGGCATATTCTTAGCTAAAGGTGTCTCACTGGGGCCGTTTCTGTGCACAGATACCAACGGAAGCCTATGTAGACCAATAATCAAAATAAGCAAAACGGGGCGTTGATAAGGGGCCTAGAACGGTTCATCTACAAACCCCACATTCTCAAGCCGGTCACGAACGAATCGTAGAAAAATAGCCGGCCAAATCTGTTTGGGCCTTGATTCGCGCGTAAGCGCCTTATGATCAAACAGTTTGGCAGGTTATTTTCGACATAACTGGTCCAATCTGCGCACGCGCTCCCAAGTAACAGGCGGAGAACGAGTTAAGCGGGTGCGATAAGAGTTCCCGACAATTACTTAAGGCGCCAAGGGTGGCGCTCGGCGCCGTTAAATTACAATCAGTTACCTCTGGCTGCCGCACTGTCACGGCAGAGGCTCGCGGGGTTCTCCTAATCGGAGCTGAACCGGAGACGGGTCTCCGATTAGTTCCCATCGGCTGACTACGTGAAGTATGCCGTGGCGTGGAAGACGGACGGAAGTAATGTTGGGGACATCCTGGGGACAAGAAATAGGTGTTTGGGGATGGTCCGGAAGCTGTTAACTGACGCCAGAGAAGCGAGTTATTGGATTTTGAGTTCTCTGTTAACAGCCGAATGCTCTACCGTTGAGCTACCGGGGATCATTCCCATTCTGTGATAGTTACGCGGCCTTTTCAAGCTGAGTGTCGCTTAGGGACGTGATCTGCAACGACGAGAATGATGAGCGCAGATCACGCGGACGATCAAATTCTCAACAGCCTGTATGCAAGACCGACGAACCCCGAGATATTGCTTTGGCAACTCCGAGGAATGTAATTACTCTCGTTGATGACTTAAGATGTTTGCTGGCAAGGGCGCATGCTTTGATTGAACTGGGGGCGCGACTCTAGGAGGAACGAATGTCACGATCCAACTTCGTTTTTGTTCTTTTCTTCTCCATGGCTGCCAGCATTACGTCACTCTGTCCACAAAACCAATCCAAGCTCCAATCCTCTCCACAAGATGTAACGGCGCCCTCAACGCCCGCCGCGAAGCCTTCTGACGTCGCCTCGCCCGACGCGATTATGGCAGCAACTTATGAAGTGATCTCCGGCCCGGCCACGCAAAAGCGTGACTGGGATCGATTCCATTCACTTTTTTATCCGGACGCACGCTTAGTACGCACAGCTCCCAAGAAAGAAGGGGGTTTCAGCGCAACTGCATTTACTCCACAGGGTTATGTCGATCGCGCCAGTTTGTATTTCGAGAAGAACAGCTTTTTTGAGCGGGAAATCGCGCGGCACACTGAACGTTGGGGAAACATTTTACAAGCTTTTAGCACTTACGAGTCGCGCCACGACGCGAAAGACACACTTCCCTTCGCCCGTGGCATCAACAGCTTTCAACTCTTTTTCGACGGGAACCGCTGGTGGATCCTCACTATATTCTGGCAGGAAGAAACCGCCCAAAACCCCTTGCCAGCGGAATACCTCCCCGCGTCGCGCTAGCCTTGCCTGCGTTCAGGAAGCCTCGTTCGCGCAACTCATCGACTCCACCGTCAAAGAGTTTGGCAAGCTGGACGGGTTGTTCAACGTCGCCGCCGATCTCTCGGCGCAAAATATCGGCAGGGACACCGACGTCATCACTGTTCCTCTTGACGTATGTCAGCAGACTATGGATGTCACTCTCGCCAGCTAAATGTACGGTGTGCGGCATGCTCTACCACTGCTGATTAGCCAGGGTGGCGGCGTGATCGCGAATACTACGTCAAGCGAGACATGGATGGGTGAGACCGAGCCGAGACGACTCCGGCTTGTCACAAGCGGAAGCCGCACCGTCACGAATACTTAAGCAGGAGCGCCTTCTCGAACATCCGCATGCCGAGCACGGACTTTACCACCCTCCGCCTTCGTGCGCAGATGGGCGTCCTCCTGCTGCCACTTCCGCGCCAGTTCGTCTAACCCGCTCAACACCTTGCTGATGTCTTTCATGCGATTCGTGATGCTGTAGGTTACTGAAGGGGGGATGGTCGGTTCATAGTCGCGGAAGACGAAGCCCTTTTGCTCCAGAACGCGAAGAAATCCCCTCCACTTGCCGCCGTAGCGCTCCGAAGCGCGTGGGGCCGTTCGTACTCAGAACCCACAGAACGTGCATGGTCCAGGGCCGGGCCAGGACCTCCAGCAACTCACCGAAGGGGCAATGGGGTGGTTCTATCGGGGACTGTCGCATGGTAGCTCCTCACTTGGTTACTTTAGCGTTCCTACTTTACAAATGCAAGTAGTTATTTAAAGTAACTAATAAGCACCTCAGGTGCTCTAATGGACGTAAGGGGGAAGAACATGGCAACGAATTCAATGGCAATTTCTAGCGGTGCGGAAACGAGAAGCATTACTCAGGGTGTGGTGGTTCTTTTAGGACGGTTTTTCTTCGCGCTGATTTTCTTGATGGCTGGCGCCAATCATTTCTCCAAGCAGACGATAGGGTATGCGGTTTCGGCAGGCGTCCCTTTGTCTTCGATCGCGGTTCCCCTCTCTGGTGTGCTGTCCATCGCTGGCGGCCTCAGCATTTTGCTGGGCTATCGCGCAAAACTTGGCGGCTGGCTCATTGTGCTCTTCCTGGTTCCGGTCACCTTGATGATGCACAAGTTCTGGCTGGTGCAGGATCCCATGATGGCGCAGATCCAAATGATTCTGTTCATGAAGAATGTCGCCATGCTCGGCGGCGCCTTGCTTATTTCTCAGTTCGGAGCAGGACCGTTCAGCCTTGACGCCCGTCGCTCGCGGTGAGCGCGCCCGATCCTGCTCCGTTCGGGAGAGTTGTGAGGGGAATTCACGGTTACAGAAGGGAACCTACTAAAAAGGGAGAACCAAAATGAGCAATCCATCCGCACCACCGAGTCTTGCTGCCGTCAAAACCCCGATCTCGCAGGAGGCCCTCGATCAACTATTCCGAGAAGCGAGGACACACTCCGCGTGGCTTCCCGAACCCGTGCCAGTAGAGCTCCTGCGCAGGGCTTACGAATTGGCCCGTCTTGGGCCTACCAGTGCCAACGGCTCGCCTGCCAGATTCGTTTTTCTAACAACTTCGGGCGCCAAGGCGCGCCTCAAGCCAGTTCTGGCGCCCGGCAATGTCGACAAGACTATGGCCGCCCCCGTCACGGTCATCGTCGCTTGGGATACGGAATTCCACGAGCATCTTCCCAGGCTCTTTCCGCAAGCGGATGTCCGCTCCTACTTTGTCGGAAATAAACCTCTAATTGAGGAGAACGCCTTCCGCAACAGTTCACTGCAAGCCGCATACTTCATCCTGGCCGCGCGCGCTTTGGGGTTAGATTGCGGACCGATGTCCGGTTTCGACGCGGATAAACTGAATGCGGCATTCTTTCCTGAGGGCAAGTGGAAGGTCAATCTTCTCTGCAACCTGGGCTATGGAGACTCAAGCAAGCTCCACCCACGCAATCCTCGGCTGAATTTTGAGGAAGCATCTGTGATTCTGTAACGTCGAAACTCGCCAACGAGCAATTCATCAGGGTACGTCGTTGGCGTGCCGGATACTCCTGCGCATCTAGAACCGCAGTTCGATCATCGAATGGGTCGCGCACCAGTGGCGCGCGCCGCTCTTGAGGCGTATGGTATGACGAACGGGTCATAAACCGGGACCCAAGATGGAGACCATAATGAGCTCCCCGGAATCGCGCCTCAAACCGGACTACGAAATACAGATCAGTGGCGCCGCGGCCGTGGTGCAGCCGGCGGGATCTCAATCCAAACGAGGACGGAATACCGCAACTCCATCGCAGGCGGAATCCCTATTGGCTGCGGAGAAGCGAACCCTGGAGATGATGGCCAATGGCGCGGGCCTCCCGGAGGTCCTGAACGATTTGTGCGCTTCCATTGATGCTCATGCCCCCCCTGTTACTTCAATGGTTTGTTTGATGGATCCGGAAGGCAAGCAGCTGTTGCCGGGTGCCGGCCCTCGGATTCCCGCCGCATTTACGGCGGCCATTACTCCATGGCCGATTGGTCCCAATAGAGGTTCTTGTGGCACCGCCGCGTTCACGAAACAGCGAGTAATCATTCCGGATATTTCCAGCGACCCGCGATGGCCCGTTGAAGCTCGAGATTTGGCCCTGAACCACGGGTTCTGCGCGGCCTGGTCCGAACCGCTCATTTCGAAGGACGGCGAGGTTCTTGGCACCTTCTGCTTGTCTTACGCGGAGCCGCGGATTCCAAATAGCCGGGATCTTGAGCTGATCCAGGCAGCCGGCCACATCGCTCTGGTCGCGATCGAGCTTGAACGATCACACCTAGCCTTGAAGAATGCGGTTGTCGAAATTAAGAACTCAGAAAACAAACTGCGAACCATCATCGACACGATTCCTGGGTTTGTGTGTACTTTGAGTGCTGCGGGCGAGGTCCAGCTTGTCAATCGTCAAGTCTTGGAATATTTTGGCAAGACGCCTGAGGAATTGAAGAATTGGGCCACCAGCAATGTTGTCCATCCCAATGATCTCCCTCGAGTGGTCGACTCGTGGAAGCACTCGATCGAAACCGGGCAGCCCTATGACCTTGAACTCCGACAGCGGCGTGCTGATGGCGTGTACTGCTGGTTCCAATCTCGGGCTCTGCCCACGCGAGACACGGAGGGCCGTATCAGCGGTTGGTATATGTTGTTGACGGACATTGACGACCGGAAGCGCGCTGAGGATGCCCTCCGCTTGAATGAGCAGAGTCTACGCCTGATTCTCGACAGTATCCCCGGGTTTGTATCTACCTCGGATGCGGCTGGCGAGATCGAACTGGTCAACCGTCAAATCCTGGAATATTTCGGCATGACGATTGAGGAGTTGAAGAATTGGTCCACCAGCGACAACATTCATCCGGATGACCTTCCTCGCATGATTGAAGCCTATAGACGCTCGATCGAGACTGGGCAACCACTTGATTTCGAGCAGCGTAGCCGTGGACCCGATGGCGTGTGGCGTTGGTTCCACAACCGAAGCCGTCCGGAGCGTGATGCCGAAGGTCGCGTTATCCGTTGGTATTACTTGGCGACGGATATCGACAAGCGCAAGCGCGCCGAGGATGAATTAGAGAAGGCTTTCGAAGAGATCAAGCGGCTGAAAGAGCGCCTTCACGACGAGAACGTCGTCCTCAGAGAGCAAATCGACCAGGTTTTCATGTTTGAGGAGATCGTGGGCTCCTCGCCCGCCTTGAAAACTGTCCTTTCCAGCATCGTGAAAGTTGCTCCCACCGACTCAACGGTGCTGATTACAGGCGAAACCGGCACGGGGAAGGAACTGATTGCGCGCGCCATACATAAGGGTTCGCAGCGTGCTGGCCAGGCTTTTATTAGCGTGAATTGCGCCGCCATTCCTTCTTCGCTCATCGCCTCAGAATTGTTCGGCCACGAGAAGGGGGCTTTCACCGGTGCTTTGCAGCGGCACCAAGGCCGCTTTGAAATGGCGCATTCCGGCACCATCTTTCTAGATGAAATCGGCGAGCTTCCCGCAGAAACTCAGATTGCTTTGCTTCGCGTGCTTCAGGAGCGCCAATTTGAACGAGTGGGCGGTAGCCGCGTCATTTCCAGTGATGTTCGAATTATCGCTGCCACCAACCGCGATTTATCGGCAGCGATCGCTGCGGGAGCCTTCCGGGCCGACCTCTTCTACCGGCTGAATGTTTTCCCGATTGACGTGCCGCCTCTCCGGCGGCGTCAAGAAGACATTCCGATGCTGGTCGAGTACTTCGTGGAGCGCTATGCGGAGAAAGCCGGAAAGCAAATCAGCAAGATCGACAAAAATACGCTGAAATTATGCCAGTCTTATCATTGGCCAGGCAACATTCGTGAGCTGCAAAATATCGTCGAGAGGTCCGTAATCCTCTGTACCGGGGATACCTTCTCAATTGATGCGGCCTGGCTTTCTAGTAAGATTGTAGCTCGTCAGAAGGCTTCAGCTCCTCTCACGAAAACCCTCCAGGGCTATGAGAGGGAATTGATCGAAGCGGCTCTTGCGGAAAGCAACGGAAAAGTTGCCGGGCCAAATGGCGCGGCTGCCAAACTCGGAATTCCGCGGTCCACGCTGGATTTGAAAATCAAACAGCTCAACATAAGGAAACGCCCCACCCGGTAAGTCCCTCATTCAACTCCCAGGATTCTGGCACTTCCTAAGATCCTGTCACTCCAATCTCTCTTTCGAGCTTTGTTTTCAGTGACATGCAATTGGACGCTCGGTTGCACTGCTCGGGACGGGTGCCCGGATGGAACGAACGCGGCGCAGCAGGGCCGCGACTGCGATGTTGGTCAAATGGCCTGATCCGATGGCTTTTAGGATTGAGACTGCGCCGCGTGGGAGATTCACCGTCTTCACCCTAAGCGGCCGCATCGATACACCGGCGATCGCCGAGTTAAGGAGGCTTTTTGAACTCCAAACGAACTACTGCGACATCGTTGTAGATCTGAAAGATGTGAGTCTAGTCGGTCGAGATGTAATGGTCTTTCTCGCGCGTTGTGAAGCGGACGGCGCGAAGCTTGAGAACTGCGCTCCCTATATTCGCGAATGGATGGAGAGAGAAAAAGATTGATGGTGGCATCGAGTGGAAGACAAAGGAGAAGACCCATAGATGAAAGGCACATACAAAGCGGTGGAAGTCTCCGCCCCGGGCAATCTTCGCGTGGTGGAGCGGTCCATCCCTGAGCCTGGAGCAGGTCAGGTTCGAATTCGCGTCGAAGCATGCGGAATCTGCCACACCGACGCCGCCACGGTCACCGGCATCTATCCGGGTTTGAAGCTGCCGCGCGTTCCTGGGCATGAAGTCGTTGGCCGCATTGAAGCATTGGGCGGCGGAGTGTCGAGATGGAAAATCGGTCAGCGTGTTGGTGTCGGCTTGATCGCCGGCGAAGATGGCGTGTGCGAACCGTGCAGACGCGGTGACATGGTGAATTGTCAGAACCCGGTGGTATCAGGCGTAACCGTGGACGGAGGATATGCGGAAGTGATGATCGCTGAAGCGCGCGGCATCGCTTCCATTCCTGATGAGCTCAGTTCCGCGGATGCCGCCCCGCTCCTCTGCGCGGGTATCACCACCTACAACGCTCTTCGCAACGCCGGTTTGCGTGGTGGAGATCTGGTTGCCGTGCAGGGCATTGGTGGCCTTGGGCATCTTGGTGTCCAGTTTGCGCGGCACATGGGATTCCGTACTGTCGCTATCGGGCGTGGACGCGAAAAGGAAAAGCTTGCGAAAGATTTGGGCGCGCACGTCTACATCGATGCTGCCGTTGACGATGCCGCAGCGGCGCTCCAGCGTATGGGCGGTGCCAGAGCGATTCTCGCAACAGCCACCAGTGGTGATGCGATGGGCCCACTTGTGTCCGGTCTTGCAGCCCGCGGGAAAGTTATCGTGGTCGGTGTGCCGGGAGACCCAATCCAACTGAATGCGTTCCCGCTTGTCTTTGGTGGGCGCTCGATCTACGGGAGCCTAACCGGCACGCCGATTGAAAACGAGGACGCTCTTGCCTTCAGCGTCCTTGAGAATATCCGTCCGATGATCGAGACGTTTCCTCTCGAACAGGCCGCTGATGCTTACGCTCGCATGATGCAAGGCAAGGCACGGTTTCGCATGGTGCTGGTTACGAAGGATGGAGTCGCATAAGTGATGAGCTCAGAACGATCAGCAGAAACTAGTGCCACGTCAATGGGCAACGCTCACGGAGCGAGCGACGAGAGCCTCGTGGAAGCCGCCCAGAGAGGGCATTCAACGGCCTTCGACACACTTTCCGAACGATATAGACGGCAACTCTTTTGTGTCACACGTCGGATAACCAGAAGCAGTGAGGACGCAGAAGACGCCGTTCAAGACACACTGCTGAGAGCGTTTGTTCACATGAGGGACTTTGACGGCAGGTCCAAGCTCGGAACTTGGCTCACGCGCATCGCAATCAACTCGGCGCTAATGATTCTTCGAAAGAAACGAGCCTCGCGCGAGATTGCCACGGACTCCAGCGATGATTTTGGCACGGATGGCCTGCGCTATGAAATAACTGATCATGGGCTGAATCCGGAAAAGCGTTACGCCCAGAGCGAAGAAGAAAACATGCTAAGGAAAGCCATCCAGAGACTGCGACCGGCCCTCCGGGTCGTAGTTCAGATTCAACAGCTGCAAGAACGCTCGATGCAGGAAACTGCAGAAGCGATAGGCATCTCTTTGACTGCGGCCAAGGGACGGCTGTTCCACGCCAAGAACGTGCTCCGCAGGTCAATGATCCCAAAACTGGTGCACCAACCTCGGTTTGCCGGTGGGATTTGTGTTTTGCCCGCAGGGCAAGGGCTCACGGGAAAGATAGCGGGGCTCCATGAAGAGAGCATCCTGAAAGGAAAAACCCCACGGCAAGGAATGGTGCAGCCTCTGCGGTTCCAGGGTGCCGAATTTCCTCGGAACTCGTGGCGCAGAGCGAATGCACGAACACGCTTCGACGATCAACAGCAATCCAATGGCAAGGAAGAAGGACATGAGTATGTCATCGAAACCAAAGAGAAACGGAAGTACAGAGTCCCAAGCAAGCTCCACCCAGGCAGAGACGGGAGAGGTTTCAGTAGGGAACTCGGCGCGTGGCGAGGAAATCAGACGTCGCGCATACGAAATCTATCTCGAACGCGGCGAACAACCAGGCCGTGAGCTGGACGATTGGCTCCAAGCGGAAGGCGAACTCGAACGCGGGGTGCTTCGTCGCGCGCAGGCGGGCTAGTAGGGAAATCCGCGACATCCGCGGATAAAGAGCGAAACTGGTCAAAAATCTAAGTGCCCCATCTGGTTTCGCTTGCAAGAAACTATCTGCACCCAACCCGATTGCCCATCGAGATGGCGCGCCACGGTAAGACCTGCGAGACTGGAACGCGGCCTAGGCCCATTGAGTAAGCTCGGTTGAAATTTTGGCGAACCGCAGCTGGGAAGGAACTCTATCGTTGCCAAGGACTCACCTGTTCTAGAATTGTCGCTGGATGGCGGAGTGAAGAATGGCCAGCGACGTTGCCATAAGGCGCTATTTGGCGCTCGGGGGTTTCGTTCTCGAACTGCTTGTTGGTCCGACTGTGCTGGGCCAGGCGACTAAATCTCCCTCCTCGATTTCCGTTCCGAGCGAAGTCACGTCGTGGCTTAAGAGCTCTGCAATACCTCTGGACAGCACCAGTCCCGAGAGCGGGCTGGACGACCTGCGTCAGATGGAGTCAACCATTGGGAATGCACGCATAGTTGCCATGGGAGAGGCGACGCATGGCACTCGGGAATTCTTCCAACTGAAGCACCGCATGCTGGAGTTTCTCGTCGAAAAAAAAGGCTTCACTGTATTCGGAATCGAGGCCAACTGGCCGGAATCCCTGGCGATCAACGATTATGTGTTGAACGGTTCCAGTGATGCGGTGGAGGCGCTCGACGGTTTGAATTTTTGGACCTGGAACACGGAAGAAATGCTGGACATGATCCGATGGATGCGCAAGTACAACCAGGATCCGAAGCACACCAACAAGGTAAAGTTTTTTGGGTTCGACATGCAGGTGGCGCACGTGGCAGTGCGGAATGCGGAAAGGTACCTGGAAAAGGTTGACCCCGGAGAAGCCAAACTGGCCTCGACGCTGCTTGCTCCTTTGAGCGATGCCAACCGGGAACGCGAATCTGCAAACAAATCGAAATACTTCTGGCAGAAGACCGAGGGCATGATTGAATCCTTCTTGGGGTTGCTTGAACGCCGGAAGAAAGCATACGTGGAGGTGTCCTCGCTCGAAGAGTGGACATTGGCTCGGCACAATCTGGAGATTGTGCGACAGGCTGTGCAAATGCATTCTGTGGACCGGTCAAGCAATTTTTCGCCTCGCGACCAGGCCATGGCAACGAATGTGGAATGGATTCTTGACCAGGAGGGGCCGGAGTCAAAAATCATGCTATGGGCGCACAACGGACATGTGTCCACGGCCCCGCTCGGAGAGGGGGAGTCCATGGGCATGGTCCTCCGGAAGGCTTACGGGGAGAAAATGGTGGTGTGCGGATTTTCTTTTGACCAGGGTTCTTTTCAAGCGCTGCAGAGAGGCAAAGGGCTTCGCCAATTCACGGTAGGTCCGGCAATTCCGGGTTCGCTGGATGCGGCCCTGGCGACCGCGGGAATTCCCCTATTTGCCGTTGATCTGCGGGGCGCGCCATCGAGCGGGGCAGTTGCAGAGTGGTTGAATAGCCCACAACCAATGAGAAGGATCGGGGCGCTTTACAGCGAGAGTGCGCCCGACGCATACTTCGGTCCCGTGACTCCACGCAGCTTTGACGTGATCTTATTCGTCAAGCGCACAACTGCGGCGCACGAAAATCCAAAGCACTCGGAAATTGAATCTCGCGGAGGGCCGTGACGGGGAAATGGAGCCCGCGCTCATGGAGGACGAGGAGAGGGCCATGAGCGATGTGATCCTCCGATGCGATAGACTGGGCGCGTGAGGATGTTCGATGGACGCGCACTACTTGAATCTGTTCTGCGATCCGGAAACGCACGAAGCGCAAACGAAAGTGTCAACGAAACGCTCCCGCCGCATCCATTTCTCTGTTCCCTTCACCT
>WNFJ01567735.1_pt1 | contig 11231 bp, 11 predicted proteins | sample 5400461 | NCBI WGS metagenome assembly WNFJ01 (sample SAMN13153349, study PRJNA577476) | soil metagenome | isolation source: 115 cm saprolite on Douglas fir-dominated hillslope | place: USA:California | collected 2013-09-17 | reverse complement strand
AAATTTTGTGAAAACCCGCCATTGGGTTCGCTACGTCAGAAGCAGCATGAAGCATGCCAAGCGGCGAAAACGGCTCCGCATTGCCGCAAGCCGTTGATCTGTAGTCTGTTTCGCGGGAACTCACGGCGTGGCCTCGTCTTGCGACTTTACCGCAACTGTCCCTTGCCTGGGCAGCATGACGGTCCGGGCAGCTATTTTTTCAGCACCTTGGCGTAGGTCACGATTTCACGGGCGACCTCGCCGATCCTCTTGTTCTGATCCATCGCCAGCTTGCGCAGCAGCTTGTAGGCCGCTTCCTCGCCCAGCGCCTGCTGCTCCATCAGGAAGCCCTTGGCGCGATCGACGGTCTTGCGTTCGACGAGCGACAAACGCGCCCGATCGAGTTCTTCGCGCATCGCGTGGTAGCGATTGAAGTGCGCCACCGCCACATCGACCACCGGCCGTACGCGGTCCTGCGCCAGCCCTTTCACGACATAGGCCGAAACGCCGGCTTCCATGGCTGCGGCGATGGTCGCCGGATCGGACTGATCGACAAACAGCGCGATCGGACGCGGCAGAAGGTCGGTCGTGCGCCGCATGTCCTCGATCGTGTCGCGGCTCGGACTGTCGATGCTGACGACGACGACATCCGGTTCGAGCTCGCGCACGCGCCCGATGAGATCCTGCGTTCCTTCCAGGCGCGCGAGCAGTCGATAGCCCGCGGCCGCCAGGCCCGCCTCGACGATTTCGGCGCGGGCGGGATTGTCGTCTATCAGCAGGACGGACAGCGTCTTGGTCACGGCAGCGCATGCATTGGGTTGCGGCCTGCGGGCCGCAACTTCCATGCCATCCGCTCAAGGCGCTGATTCGACGCGCTTTCCCGCTTCCCAGCGGCCGGCCGTGACCTTGCCGTCCGCCGCCGTCACCTGGCCGTAGCCGTGCCGCTGGCCGCCGCGAAAGCCGCCTTCATAGCGTTCGCCGCCGGCGACCTGTTCGACGCCCGGCCCCGCCAAGGCATCGGCACGAAATTCGCCGGATTGAACCACATTGGGGTCGGCAAGCGTGCGCCGCACGCCCGGCCCTTCGAGTCGACCCACGACAAAATTGCCTTCCGCCCGTTCGACGCCCGGCTTCTCGCGCACACCAAGGCCCGTCGACTGGCCGTCGCGCCACTCGCCGGCGTAGCGCGTGTCGTCGGCCAGCCGCACCGTGCCGAGGCCGTTCAGCTGATCGGCCTGCCAAACGCCCGCCTGGCGTTCGCCATTGGCGAGGTCGGCGACACCGAGACCCTGCCGCTTGCCGTCGGCAACCTGGCCGATGTAGCTCGCCCCCGGATCGTACGACAGGCGTTCGGCATGCTCGAGGTCCGGCCGGCTGGCCCGCGCCGCCACGATGCGCGCCTCGCCGGCCGCCGCCCGCGCGGTGCCCGCCGCTTCCTCGGCGCGCGCGAGCGCCGCTCGCGCGTCGGCCGCAGCCCGTTGGGCCTGATCGGTAATCGCCTTCTGTGTATCCGGCGTCGGGGTCGCTTGCGGCTGGGTCACCGGACTCGATGCGGCAGGTCGTGCCGGCGACGACTGGGCCGTCGCGGCGGGCGACGCCGTCGAATCGACTCGCGAGGTGCCGGCCAACAGAGTGCGGATCTCCGGCTGGAAGCGCCACAGCGTCAACGCGGCCATCACGACAACGACGATCCAAACGCGCCCGCCCGACGACCGCCGCCGCGGCAATCTCGACCGCGGCGGCGGCGTCGCCAGGGAGGGTTCGGCACTTTCTCGGCTGGCGCCGCCCAGGCGCGGCGTCACGCCGGCTCCGTAGGCAAGGCGTTGCGTCGGCGCATCCTCGACCTTGGGCAGCGACACGCCGAACAGCGCGCTCCACGCCTCGACGCTCTGCGGCCGGTCGTCCGGCGCGAAGGCCATCGCGCGGTCGATCGCGGCCAGGAATGTCGGCTCGAAGCGATCGCCCTCCGTTTCGGCCAACGGCCGATAGGGATCTCTGCCGACGCGCGCGGCAGCGTCGGGCGGCGTTTGTCCCGCGATCGCGTGATAGAGGACCGCGGCAGCGGAATAGATGTCACTCCACGGGCCCTGCTTGCCGTCGAGCGCATATTGTTCGATCGGCGCATATTGCGGCGTCAGCACGCTGGTCAGGCTGCGCGTGCGGCCGCCCATCGCCTGACGCGCGGCGCCGAAATCGACGAGGACGGGAACGCCGTCGCGCCGGATGATGATGTTCGCCGGCTTGATGTCGCGGTGAAGGAAACCCTGCGCATGCACGGCGCCGAGGCCGCTCAGCAATCCGTTGGCCAGGCGCCGGACGTCGTCGGTTGGCAGGCGGCGGCCGGGTTCGCGCAGGAGTTCGGCCACGTTCTTGCCGTCCTCGAACTCCATCACGGTATAGGCCGTGTCGTTGGCCTCGAAGTAGCGCAGCACCGGTACGATATGGGGATGACGGAAGCGCGCCAGCGCGCGCGCCTCGTCGAGGAAGCGCTCGCGGCCCCAGGTAAAATCCTCGATCAGGCGCGCGCCGCGCGGCACCACCGCGCCATCGCTGTGGCGGATGGCGCACTCGAGCGGCAGGTATTCCTTGATCGCGACGACCTTGGCGAGCTGCGTGTCAAAGGCGCGGTAGGTGATGCCAAAGCCGCCGTGCCCGATCATCGCATCGAGCCGGTAGTCGCCGAGCCGCGTGCCGGGGGGCAGAGCCTGAACGTTGTCGAGGGACATGGGCACGCGCAACCTGGCCCTCTAGATGCGCGCTCCCGGGCGGACGCACAAGCGCCCGGATATAATCAACAGCGTTATCGGGCGGCGGTCGTCGCGGACACCGGCAGGCTGCTGGAACCAAGATCGCGGAAATCCGGCACCAACTGTATGACCATGATGAGCACGCATAGACCAATTGCGGTCAGCATGGTGACGGGGCGAGTCCGCAAAACGCGTTTTGGGCCGTTGGCCCGGCGTTCGTCCGGCATGTCGGGCACTCCAAATTGCTTCGTCAAAAAAATCACCGGCCGCGTGACCCGAAATATTGGGCCGAGCCTTGCAAGACCATAGGGCACGGCCTTCTTTAGGACAAGAAAAAGGTTTCTATCACAATGAGTTAGATGATCACGCGGCGGTTGTGAATGAATCCACAACAGATCGCGATTGGTAATCCGAAGGCCACCTCTTATAGGCCTCGCCCACGTTTTTCTGAACGATTGAGGACGAGCCGGAGTAGACTTCGCCCATGAACGCACCCCCGATGCTCGACAATACGCGCACCCTGGTGCTGACCGGCGCGAGCCGCGGCATCGGCCATGCGACCGTGAAGAAATTCAGCGCTGGCGGCTGGCGCGTGATCACGGTATCGCGCCAGCCTTTCAGCGTGCTCTGCCCGTGGCCGGGCGGCGACAAGAACCATGTGCAGATCGACTTGGCCGACATGGACGACCTCGGCCGCGGCATCGAAGAGATCCGCGACCGGCTGGGCGGCGGACGCCTCGACGCGCTGGTGAACAACGCCGCGATCTCGCCCAAAGACGAAACCGGAGGGCGCTTCGGCGCCATCGACACGCCGTTCGAATTGTGGCGGCAGGTGTTCAACGTCAATTTCTTTGCGCCGGTGGCGCTCGCCCGCGGCCTGATGGGCGAGCTGTCGGAAGCGCGCGGCTGCGTCGTCAACGTGACCTCGATCGCCGGCAGCCGCGTCCATCCTTTCGCGGGCTCGGCCTACGCCACGTCGAAGGCGGCCCTTGCCGCGCTGACCCGCGAGATGGCCCATGACTTTGGCCCGCGCGGCATTCGCGTCAATGCCATCGCACCCGGCGAGATCGATACCTCGATCCTCTCGCCCGGCACCGACAAGATCGTCGAGGAGCAGATCCCCATGCGGCGCCTCGGCACGCCCGATGAAGTGGCCGATGTGATCCACTTCCTCTGCGAGAAGGGCGCGAGCTATGTGAGTGGCGCCGAGATCCAGATCAACGGCGGCCAGCACGTGTAGCCAGGAGTAACGCGATGGACACCACGATAACGACACTCAAGGGCGAAACCGGCCGCGACGCGCGCCGCCGCATCCGGGCCGGCGGCCATCGCGTGCCGACCTCGCGCGCGGCGCCGGGCTATGTGCAGGGCAATCTCGCCATTCTGCCCAAGGAGTTGGCGGCTGACTTTGCGCGCTTCTGCCAGCTCAATCCCAAGCCCTGCCCGTTGCTCGCAGCGTCCGAACCGGGCGACTGGCGTCTGCCGTCGCTGGGCGAAGATCTCGACATCCGCACCGACATCCCGCTCTACCGCGTGTGGAAGAAGGGCGAGCTCATCGAGGAAGTGACCGACCTCAAGAAGGTATGGCGCGACGATCTGGTGTCGTTCGTGCTGGGCTGCTCGTTCTCCTTCGAGGAAGCGCTGATCGAGAACGGACTCGAGCTGCGCCATAACACCTGCAACAGCAACGTACCGATGTACCGCACCAACATCGAGTGCAAGCCGGCCGGCCCGTTCCATGGACCGATGGTCGTCTCCATGCGCCCGTTCAAGCCGGCCGACGCGATCCGCGCCGTGCAGGTGACGACGCGCTTTCCCTCGGTGCACGGCGCGCCGGTCCATCTCGGCAAGCCCGAGCTTTTGGGTATCAAGGACATCGCCAAGCCCGACTACGGCGACGCCGTGCCGGTGCGCGACGACGAGTTCCCGGTGTTCTGGGCCTGCGGCGTCACCCCGCAATCGGTCGTGGCGACGGTGAAGCCCGAGTTCTGCATCACCCATGCGCCGGGCTACATGCTGGTGACCGACCTGTTGAATGCGCAGCTCGCCGTCCTCTGACGACGATGCGTGTGGAATTCGACGGAAGCGTCGTCGAGATCGATCAATTGGTGATCGCCGGCTGGACCGGCCGTGACGTCGCCGCTCTCGACCATCATATCGAAGAGTTGAAGGCGATCGGCGTTCAGCCGCCGTCAAAAGTCCCGCTGTACTATCGCGTCGCAGCCAGCCTGCTGACGCAGGCCGTCAGCATACAGGTACTTGGCGACGACACATCTGGCGAAGTCGAGCCCGTGCTGATGGGTGCGTCGGACCGGCTCTGGGTCACGGTGGGCTCCGACCACACCGACCGCAGGGTTGAGAGCTATGGCGTCGCGACCTCCAAGCAGGTCTGTCCCAAGATCATCGCCCGCTCGGCTTGGCGCTTCGAGGAAGTGGAGCCGCATTGGGACCGGCTCGTGCTGCGCAGCTTCGTTGAGGAAGCCGGCAAGAAGGTTCTTTACCAGGAAGGCACGTTGGCCAGGATCCGCGCCCCGCGTGAGTTGATCGCGGGCTGGCGCAACGGCGACGACAAGCTGCCACCCCACATCGCGATGTTCTGCGGTACCATGCCGGCGATCGGCGCCATCCGGCCCTCGCCGCGCTTTGCGATGGAGATCGAGGACCCCGTGCTCGGCCGCAAGCTCTCTCACGCCTACCAGGTGCAGGCACTACCCGTCGTTTCCTGAGCGGCGACGAAATCAACGATAGCCGTCACCACCGTCGGATCAGCCAGCAGCCGATTGTGGCCAAGACCATGCGTGACCATCAATTCCGCTCCGACAAGGACATGCGCGGCGCGTGCCGCTTCCACCACCGGCACCCGACGATCGTCCTGGTCGTGGATCAGGAGCAGCGGCAGGGCCACCTTGCCGGCGATGTGGCGGACGTCGAAATCCGCCGCCGGCCGGCCGACATGGCGCTCGACGGACGCGATGAAGGCCGCCGTGCCGCGCTTGGAGAGGCTGACGGCCTTGGCGAAGCGCTGCAGTTCGCGCTTGAGCGAGGACGGTGCCGAAACCAGCGCGACCCGGCTCGCACCGCCGGTGTGCGCGACCGAGAACAGGCTCATGGCGCCGCCCATCGAGTGGCCAACCACGGCATGCACCGGCCCCAGACGCGCCAGCGTGCGCTCGATGGCGGCGATGAACTTCACCGCGGTGAGCTCGTTGCCGGCCGACTCGCCATGCGCTGGCACGTCGAGCGCGACGGCGGCGAAGCCGCGTTCGACGAGCGCTCCGATGATCGCTGCGAACTGCGCGCGGTTGCCCTCGAAACCATGGACCAGGAGCACGGCCGGCCCCTCGCCCCACCGCCAGGCTATAAGCCCGTCGCCGAGATCGATGCGTTCGTCGGCCAGCCGGAGCGGCAGGCTCGGCGGCGGCCTGACGTGGCGGCGCGGGTTCAGCATCAGCCGGCGGAAGAAGGGTGCCACCAGCGAGGGCACCACGTGGCTTGCGGCAGCAAGCGCCGCAACAGGCAGGGGAACGGCAGGCATGGCGGACTCCGCGCTAAGTGCAATTGCACCTATTGGGAGCCGCCCAATCGCCTTTCTCAAACGAAGATGTCTGCGCGTTGACGTAACTTTTCTTCATGCGCATGGCTTCCCTGCAGGCCCGGCCTTGCACGCACGCCCTCGGTAAACGTACGTTCAGCGCCGTTGGGAGGAGCGGGCGACAATGATCAAAGGCGCTTACGACGGCATCACCGTTCTCGACTTCACGCAGGGCATCGCGGGGCCGCACGCCTCCATGCTGCTCGCCTTGCATGGCGCCGATGTCATCAAGGTCGAGCCGCTCGAGGGCGACTGGGGCCGCGCGCTGGGCGAGCTGAAGGGCGACCACTGCGCCCATTCGGTCGCCTTCAACCGCGGCAAGCGCTCGATCGCCCTCGACCTCAAGTCGCCCGACGGCATCGCCGTGGTGAGGAAGATCGCGGCCAAGGCGCATGTCGTGCTGGAGAGTTTCAGGCCGGGCGTGATCCAGCGGCTGGGCTTCGGTTACGAGGACATCAAGAGGGTCAATCCCAAGGTCGTCTATTGCTCGGTGTCGGGGTTCGGCCAGACCGGTCCCTACAGCAAGCGCCCGACCGTCGACGGGCTGATCCAGGCTTTCAGCGGCATGATGGTGATGAACAGGATGCCGGACGGCACGCCATGGCGTCAGGGCATGATCGCCGTCGACGTCACGACCGGCCTCTATACTTTCCAGGCGCTGGCGCCGGCGCTGATGCGCCAGTTCCGCTTCGGCGAGGGCAGCTACATCGATTCCAGCCTGATGCGGGCGGCCGCCGCCTTCCAGGGCGCCAAGCTGATGGAATGGGTGTTCTCCAAAGGCACGCCGCCGCCACTCTACATGCCGGCCGGCAGCTACAAGTCGAAGAACGGCTACATCATGGTGAGCGCCATGCGGCCGCATCACTTCCGTCTGCTGTTCGAACTGATCGGCCGGCAGGACATCGCCGACGATCCCGATCTGCAAAGCCACAACGACCGCATCAAGAACGCTCCCAAGATCATCAAGGCTCTGAACGAGACGATGCCGACCAAGACCACCGAGGAGTGGATCGCCATCCTGCAGCCCAAAGACGTGTTCTGCGAGCGGGTCAACAACTACACCGACTATCTCGACCACCCGCACGTCAAGGAATCGGGCGCTATCGACTGGATCGAGCAGGACGGCTTCGGCCGCATGCCGGTCGCCAACATTCCGGGCTTGCCGCCCGCCAGCACACACGAGCCGCAACAGCACGCGCCGCATATCGGCGAGGACGGACCGGACATCCTGCGCGAGCTGGGCTATGGCTCGGCCGAGATCGACGCCATCTTCGCGCGCGGCGGCGTGGGTGTGCCGGCGCCGGCGGTGAAGGCGGCGGAATAGCTGGGCGCGCGCGACTCCAGTCGCGCGTCATTGTCGCCGCAAAGGAAGATCGCGCCACTGGAGTGGCGCGCCCCAGCGTTAAGAGACCTGAAACCCGTGCGCGAAGGGGTCGCGCTCGTCGACGAAGATGGTGTTGATGCCGTGCTGGCGCGCCCAGCCGGAGATCGACGGCACGATGGCGTCGTGATTGCCGACCCGCGCCGCGGCCTCGACCCGGCCGTCGAACAGCGAACCGATGATGCTCTCGTGCACGAATTCGTCGCCGACTTTCAGTCGCCCGCGCGCCGCGAGCTGGGCCATGCGCGCCGACGTGCCGGTGCCGCAGGGTGAGCGGTCGATCGCCTTGTCGCCGTAGAACACCGCGTTGCGGGCATGGGCGCGCGGATCGCTGGGCTTGCCGGTCCACATCACGTGGCTCACACCCTTGATCGTCGGGTTCTCCGGATGCACAGGCTGGATCTTGTCGTTCAGCAATCGCCGCACGATCGGCGACAGCCGCAGCACATCACCAGCCGACATCGTCTCGAGGCCGGCAAAATTCTTCTGCGGTTCGACGATGGCGTAGAAGTTCCCGCCGTAGGAGATGTCGAACACCAGCTCGCCCACACCCGGCACGTCGATCGCGATCTCGCTGGCCGCCAGATACGACGCGACGTTAGTGATGCGCACGCTGTCGACGAAGCGGCCGTTCTGCTCGTAGCGCGCGACGACGCGGCCGGCCGGGGCGTCGAGATTGAGCACGCCCGGCGTTGCCGGGGCCACAAGTCCGGCCATGGCCGCACATCGGCAGGCAGCCGCTCACCTCGATGAACAGGATGCCGATATCGCAATCGGCGCGGGTCGGCGGATAGAGCATCGAGCCCGACATCACGTCATGGCCGCGCGGCTCGAACATCAGCGCCTTGCGGATCCAGTCATGGTGCGCGAGGAAGTCGAGCCGCCGTTCGCTCATGGTGGTGCCCTTGAGCAGCGGCGCGCCGCCCGACACCAGCCGCACCGGATTGCCGCAGGTATGGCCGTCGAGGCACGAAAAGGTGTGGACCGACATGTCGTCTGCTTACGCCGCCGTCACGAAGCGCTCAACCTCGCGCGCCGTCTTCAGGCGGACGACCTGCTTGTCCTTGGCGAGAAAAGCGCACTCCAGCGTGAATTTCTCGCGGTTCCGGCGATGCGTCTTCAACGCCCACAGGAGGATCGACTGGCGGCTGAAGAAGGTACGCACGAAGGATTCGCGATTGCCGGTGCCCCAGAGGTCCTCCTTCGTCGCGGCGCGGCGGATCGTTCGGCGCAGCAAGCGCCACATCACCAGCGACAGCGGCAGGTCCAGCCAGACCAGCGTATCGGCCGGCCGCCACACGAGATCGCGGACCTGGGCGTAATTGCCGACCACGATCCAGCCGTCGTCCCGGGTCTCGCACTCGACCCTGTGACGGAATAGCTCAACCGGCGCGCCCTGCCAGTCGCGGCCCCAGAACAGCGCATCGAGTTCGATCACGCGCAGGCCAGTCCGCGCGGCCAGCCGTTCCGCCAGCCTGCTCTTTCCCGAACCAGTCGTGCCGATCACAACGATGCGCCGCATGCCGTCAACCCTCGCCCGACTGTAGCGTCAAATCGGCGGCCATCGTAGGGTGCCGCCCGCATGGTGGGGGGTGTGTTGATGCCGCAGATCCATTTCAAGAACCTGAGCCTTCTCGATCCGCGCTGGAACGAGGCGCGCGCGGGCTACGAGGTCCTGGTCGAAGGCGACCTGATCAAGGAAGTGTCGTCCAAGCCGATCAAGGCGGCCAAGGCGCAGGTCGTGGATTGCGGCAAGCGCACCCTGATGCCGGGCCTGATCGACTGCCACGTCCATGTCTTCCTGAGCGAGGTCAACATCCGCAACCTCGAGGGCGTGCCGCTCACCCTGATGACGGCGCGCGCCGCCGACCTCATGAAGGGCATGATCGACCGCGGCTTCACGACCGTGCGCGACACCGGCGGCGCCGACTGGGGCATCAAGGCCGCCGTCGATGCCGGCCTGATCGCCGGCCCCCGGCTCTTCATTTCGGGCCGCGCCATCGGCCCGACCGGCGGGCACAGCGATTCGCGCCGTCGCACCGATATCGGCGCGCCCTGTGGCTGCTGCAACGCCATGGTCTATTGCATGGCGATCGCCAACGGTCCGGACGACGTACGCAAGCTGGTACGCGAGCAGATGCGCCAGGGCGCGGACCAGGTGAAGATCATGTGCTCAGGCGGCGTCGCCTCGCCCTACGATCCGCTCGATTCGCTGCAATTCTCCGAGCCCGAAATCGCCGCCGCGACCGACGAGGCCAAGAACTTCGGCCGCTATGTGCTGGCTCACGCCTATACGCCCGAGGCCATCACGCGGGCCATCACGAACGGCGTGCGCACCATCGAGCACGGCAACCTCATAGACGCCAAGTCGGCCAAGCTCCTGAAGTCGTCGGGCGGCTACATGGTGGCCAACCTGGTGACCTACTTCGTCATGAAGGAGCGCGCCGCCCAGTTCGGCATGTCCGCCGACATGCTGGCCAAGAACGACATCGTGCTCGACGGTGCGCTGCGCTCGCTCGAAATTTGCAAGGCCGCCGGTGTGAAGGTGGGATACGGCAGCGATCTTTTGGGCCAGCTCCAGGTCGAGCAGAGCCGCGAGTTCATGTTCCGCGCCGAAGTGCGGCAGGCCACCACCGTCGGCGCCGAGGTGCTGCGCCAGGAGGGCAAGCTCGGCATCGTCGAGCCCGGCGCCTTCGCCGACCTGATCGTGGTCGACGGCAATCCGCTGAAGAAGCTCGAGCTGTTCCTCGACCAGGGCGCCCATCTGCCGGTGATCATGAAGGCCGGCAAGTTCCACAAGAATGCGTTGAAATAGGTCTAGAATGTCCTTTCTGTTCAAGAATCTCCGCCTCCTCGATCCAAACTGGCAAGAGGCACGCGCCGGCTACGAAGTGCTGGTCGAGGGCGACACGATCAAAGAGGTGTCCGCCAAGCCCATCAAGGCGGCGAAGGCCACGGTGGTGAATTGCGGCAAGCGCACCCTGATGCCGGGCCTGATCGACTGCCACGTGCACACGCATCACAGCGAGGTCTACATCAACCGCATGGAGGCGGTGCCGCTCACCCTGATGATGGCGCGCTCGGCAGGACGCCTGAAGCGCATGCTCGACCGCGGCTTCACCACGGTGCGCGACGCCGGCGGCGCCGACTGGGGCACCAAGACCGCCGTCGAAGCGGGCCTGATCCCCGGCCCGCGGCTCTTCATCTCCTGCCGCTCGATCGGCCCGACCGGCGGCCATAACGACCGCGACCGGCGCACCGACATCGGGCCACCGTGCCTGTGCTGCAACGGCATGGTGTTCATCCGCTGCATCGCCGACGGACCCGACGAAGTCCGCAAGGCGGCGCGCGAGCAGATGCGCCAGGGCGCCGACCAGGTGAAGCTGATGGTCTCGGGCGGCGTCGCCTCGCCCTACGATCCGCTGGAATCGCTGCAGTTCACCGAGGAGGAGATCACCGCCGCCGTCGAGGAAGCGCATGCCTTCGGCCGCTACGTGCTGACCCACGCCTACACGCCCGAAGCGATCACCCG
>WNFJ01309503.1_pt2 | contig 11231 bp, 12 predicted proteins | sample 5400461 | NCBI WGS metagenome assembly WNFJ01 (sample SAMN13153349, study PRJNA577476) | soil metagenome | isolation source: 115 cm saprolite on Douglas fir-dominated hillslope | place: USA:California | collected 2013-09-17 | reverse complement strand
GTCAGCGCCGGCGCAAAATCCACATCCGCCATTCACGTCTCCCAGTTCAAAGCACCCTTTTTCCAGATATAGATAAGCCCGACCATCAGCGTGACCGCGAAAACCATCATTTCGGCGTAGCCGAACCACCCGAGCGCTTTGAAGTTCACTGCCCAGGGATAGAGGAAGACGGTTTCCACGTCGAAGACGATGAAGAGCAGCGCCACCACATAGAACTTCACCGCGAAGCGCTCCCGCGCCGAGCCGGTCGATTCGGACCCGCACTCGAAAGGCTCGCTTTTGATCTGGCTTGGTCGCTTAGGTCCCAGGACAGTAGCTAGCGTCGAGATCACAATCGGTAGCAGCGCGGCCAAAGCGAGCACCACCCCGAGCGGCGCGTATGCATCAAGCGGAGAGTTCATCGAAGGGCAACATAAAGACCGAGGTTCCAACTGTCAAAGCACAAGCGAATGCAACTTTAGGGAAACATTAGCGAAAGCTTGGAGAATTGCCTCGAGAGCGCGTGGTGTGCGATGGCCAGTTGCGACTAGACTTGCTGGCCGGAGGGGAACGGATGGCAATCTTACGTCCCGTCGCTCAGGGGCGCGGCTTGACATGGGATAGCAGTTCTTGCCTGGACTTGGTGCGTCGTCGGGCGATGACGCAAACGAGGTGACTTAAGTGCAGTTTGACTTCGCGATGGTACTGGTGTTCGTGGTGTCCGCGGTCGGCTTCGCGCTGACAAACCTCTTGGTCGGCGCACTGCTTCGGCCCCGGTTTCCCAGCGCCGAAAAGGAGATGATCTACGAGTGCGGGGAAACGCCGATCGGAGGCGCCTGGTTCAACTTCAATCCCCGCTTCTACATCATCGCCTTGGTGTTCGTCATATTCGAGGTCGAGATCGCCCTCACCATCCCTGTCGCCCTGGTGTTCCGCGATTGGGTCTTCAGCGGAGTCGGCATGGTCGCGCTGGTTGAAATCGTCGCCTTCGTCGCGATTCTTTTGACCGGTTTGATCTGGATCTGGGAGCACCGGTTAACCGTTGAAGAGGAACGGCAGGGTGCTAAAAGGAGCTAGACCGTGGCGGAAAGTGATCTCAAAGGATATTCGCATGACCCGGGAGCCTCGACCGCCCTGGTGACCACCAGCACCAGCGTGCTCGAGAATCTGATCAACTGGTCGCGGCGTTCATCGATGTTCTATTTGCTGTTCGGCCTTGCCTGTTGCGGGATCGAGCTGATGCAGACCGGCGGTCCCCGCGCGGACCTGGATCGGTTCGGATCGGTACCCCGGGCGACCCCTCGTCAGAGCGACTTGATGATCGTGGCGGGTACGCTGACTTACAAGATGGCGATTCGCTGCAAGCTGCTCTACCAGCAGATGGCCGAGCCGAAGTACGTTATCTCGATGGGCTCCTGCGCAAACTGCGGCGGACTTTTCCAACTGAGCTACTCGGTGGTCAAAGGGGTGGACAAGATCATTCCAGTCGACGTCTATGTTCCTGGCTGTCCTCCACGTCCGGAAGCGTTGACCGAGGGCTTTCTGCGCGTGCAGGAGTTGATCAAGCGGGAGAAGCAGAAGAACAAGTTCCGTCCGAAGAGAGACAGCGGCGAAACCGGCGCCGGTTACGATGTTCCAGAAGTCGTCTAGCCGCGGGGCGTCCTCCATTCTTTGCCGGACCAGCGCGATCCTACCATGACCGCCTTAAGCTTCGAGCAGGTTCATCAAAAACTCAGCGCCCGATTCGGCGACGCGATAGGTCCGATCCAGCCCGCAAAGAAGGACGCGTTCTGCACCTTCGCTGCGGCGCGGCTGGTGGAGATCTGCCGCTTCTTGAAAGCCGAGCCAGACCTCTGGTTCGACTTCCTCGAAGACCTCACCGCGACCGATCATCCGAAGCAGAACCTGATCAAGGTCGTGTATCACTTCTACAGCTACCGCCATCGACACCTGTTCATCGCCAAGGTCGAAGTGAATCGCCAGGACCCCGAGGTGGACACCGTCGAGTCGGTGTGGAAGGCGGCGAACTGGATGGAACGCGAGGTGTTCGACCTGTTCGGCGTTCGCTTCAAGGGACACAGCGACATGCGCCGCGTCCTGTTGCCGGACGACTGGGTAGGGTCGCCCCTGCGCAAGGACTACAGCGAAGCGGGCGGATACCGGGACATCTCGAACGTGCGGGACAATCCATTGGATCTCTACCTGACCATGGACCGCCAGCTCAAAGCGGAGCAGGCGACGCCTGAGATCCCGGCCGATGCGAAGCTCGCCGCCGATGCGAAGCTCCCTGCGGCGGAAAAAGCACCGGCGAAATCGGGAGCATGAACCATGGCGCTTGACCAGTTGGTGATGACGAAGTTCGGAGAAGGCGCCGGCGAGGAAATGATCCTCAACATGGGGCCCCAGCACCCCTCCACGCACGGGGTGATCAACTTCGTCGTCCATGCCGATGGCGAGGTGATGCACAAGGCCGTCCCGCAGGTCGGCTACCTCCATCGGGCGATCGAGAAGATCGGCGAAATGGTCACCTATCCCGGCTTCATGCCGTACACCGACCGGATCGACTACCTCGCCGCGATGTTCGCCAACGAGGGATATGCGCTGGCGGTCGAGAAGCTGCTCGGAGTCGAGGTGCCTGCGCCGGCGCAATACTTGAGAGCCATCTCCTGCGAGCTGAACCGGATCGCTTCGCACCTGATCTCCCTGGGTTCGATGGCGATGGACATCGGCGCGGTGACGCCGTTCCCCTACGCGCTGCGCGAGCGCGAGAGCATCAACGATCTCCTCGAAGCGCTTTGCGGCGCCCGGCTGACCTACAACTATCACCGCATCGGCGGCGTCGCCTTTGGGATGGCGGACGACTGGGCGCCGCTGTGCCGCAAATGGCTGGATCACTTCGACCGCATTCTCGACGAGTGGGACCGGCTGATCTCCTTCAACGAGATCTTCATCGAGCGATTGTCCGGACTCGCGGTGATTCCCGTGGAGATGGCGATCGACTACGGGCTGGTGGGCCCCAACCTGCGTGCTTCCGGATTTGAATACGACCTGCGCAAGGCTCACCCCTACGGCGCTTATCCGGATTTCAATTTCAAGATCCCGATCGGCAAGGCGTACGCGGGCGCCCATCGGGGAGGAAAGGTCGGGGACACCTTCGACCGGTTCTACGTCCGGGTGCTCGAGTGCCGCGAATCGGTTTCGATCGTCCGACAAGCGCTGGACAAGTTTCCGGCGGGCGAGTTCATGGCGAAGGTGCCCAGAAAGATCAAACCCGAGGCGGGCGAGGCGCAGAGCCGGATCGAATCCGCGCGCGGCGAGATGGCCTATTACGTGGTGTCCGACGGCGGAGAGCGCGCCTATCGGGTCAGGGCTCGAACCGGCTCGTTCCTCGCGATGGGAATCATCGAGGAGCTGTCCAAGGGTCTGATGATCGCTGATCTGGTCGCGCTGATCGCATCCCTCGACGTGGTTGCTCCGGAGATTGACCGCTAAGCCTTCATGAAAGACCTGATCGACAGAATCATCCTCCACCAGCTCGGCCACGATCCGCAGACGTGGCCGATGACGCAAGGCCTCTACCTGGTGATGATGATGGTGGTCGGGGCCGCGCTGACGACGTTTGGGGCCATCTTTGCCGGTCTATTGTCGTGGTGGGAACGCCGCCTCGCCGCCCGTATCCAGTCCCGCGTTGGGCCCAACCGCGTCGGTCCCCAGGGGATACTCCAATTCGCCGCCGATGCACTGAAGCTGATCTTGAAAGAGGACCTGATCCCAGCCGATTCGGACCACATCCTTTTTCGGATCGCCCCCTACTTCGTGATGATCGGGTTCATCCTCACCTTCGTCGTGCTGCCTTTTGGCTATCGCCTCTCTCCCACCAACATGAACGTGGGTCTTTTCTACGTCGTCTCGATCACCGCGCTGGTGGTGGTCGGCATCCTCGTTTCGGGTTGGGCCTCGAATTCGAAGTGGTCCCTCTTCGGGGGGATTCGCGCTGCGGCGCAGGTGGTGAGCTACGAAATCCCGGCGGGTATGGCCATCCTGGTGCCGATCCTCATGTCGGGCTCGCTCAACATGCACGACATCATCCGGGCGCAGGGCGGCGCGCCCTGGGACTGGTTCATGTTCCAGACCCCTTGGGGTTATGCGGCCTTCTTCATCCTCTTCGTCGCGATGTTGGCGGAAGGCAATCGCACCCCCTTTGACCTTCCCGAGGCGGAATCGGAGATCGTCGCTGGCTACAACACCGAATATTCCGGGATGAGGTTCGGCTACTTCTTCCTCGCCGAGTGGGGCAATCTCTGGGTGATGAGCGCCGTGCTCAGCACGCTGTTTCTGGGCGGCTGGCAGGTTCCGTTCGTTTCGATGGCCAGGCTCACTTCGTGGGAGGCCGCGGGACATGTCCCGGTCTGGTTCTACGCGGCATCGGCACTGGTGTTCATCGCCAAGGTGCTGGTGCTGATCGCGCATCCGCGTGGACCAGATGATGAATCTCTGTTGGAAGTACCTGGTGCCGATCGGATTGGGTCTGGTGATCCTCGCCGCGACCACCGAGCTGCTCTCGTTTCAATGGTTCGGCGAAGCCGCCAAAGGGCAAGCCGCGGTCGGATCGATTCGAGACACGCTGCATTTCGCGTTCTTCCTGATCGCCGGGTTGGTTCCATTCGCCGCCTTCGTCCTCAAGACGCGGCGCAACATCTATCTGGTCGGCGACCGCGTCGACCTGACCAATTGGTAGCGCACGGAGAAGACTGATCTATGCCGGTCACCCAGTACATTGGAAACATCACCGACACGGTGAAGAGCGCCTGGGAGGGCATGAGCGTCACCCTCTCTTATATGTTTCGCCGCCCGATGACGGTTCAGTATGCCGGCCCGGAAGCGGCGGCGACCCTGAGCGTCCCGCGCGTTCAGCACACGCTGCCCTCCCGCTATCGGGGCTTTCTCGAAGTCGACATGGCCACCTGCACCGCCTGCCAGGCATGCGAGCGCGCCTGTCCGATCAACGTGATCGCGATCGAGATCGAAAAGGATCCCGCCAACCCGAAAAGCCGGGTGATGACCCGATTCGACATCGACGAGGCGAAGTGCATGTTTTGCGGCCTGTGCGTCGAGCCTTGTCCCACCGGTGCGATCCAGCACACCCGGGAGTTCGAGGGCTCGCAGCGGAGCCTGCACAACATGGTGCTCCGCTTTGTCGATCCGGCCAAACCCGCCGTCCCCTACAAGCCTCCCAAGGGGGCCACCGCCTACCCGCGAGTCATGCTCGGGGATGTGACGCGGGCGCTGGTCAAGAAGTGGGACAGTCCTCCGCCGTCGTTTCCGATTGCAGGCGCGGTCGCTCCGGCAAAGAAAAAGGACACCGCCTCTTCCGCCGCCGCCGCGCTCGAGCTGGCGAAGAAGGCAATCGGCGCCGACAAAGTCAAGCTCGCCGTGGTCCTGGAAGAAGCCCAGGCCGGCACCGATTGCGGCGCCTGCACCTACCCGACCTGCCGCGAGTACTCCGAGGCAATCGCCTCCGGCGGGGAGCAGCGGTTGAATCTGTGCGAGCCGGGCGGCGCCGAGTCGGCGCGCGCGACCGAAATCATCATGGAGTCATGGAAGACGGGGAAGGTCGCCGCTCCAGCGCCGGCCGATGGGGCTCCAGCACCTGCACCGCCCGCCGCCGAGAAACAAGCCTGAAGTCTGCCTTCCCAAAGCGGCCGGATTCAGTTAAACGCGTGTTTCTCGGCGGTCGCCCGCACCTCTGAAGGTTCGGGCAATTTCGCGTCCGGATCTCGCGACCCTCCGAGAGGAAGCACGAGTGGCTCAGACACCGCAGAAACCATCGCGCCATGCCGAGGTCCTTTTGGGAGTGGTGCTCCTCGTCGTGGTGGTGGCCTTCGTTTTCTGGATGTTCGCGACCCAGGTGTTGCCGGGTCTGGCTCCGGTCGCCGCGCAGGGGGCGGGGCTGGCAAAACCCTCGGACCTGCTTTTCTATCTCATCGCGGCAATCGCGATCGTCGCCGGTGGGGGAGTCGCGTTCAGTCGGAGCATCATCTATGCCGCGCTGTCGCTCCTCGCGGCGCTGCTCGCGATCGGCGCTCTGTTCATCTTCCTCAATGCGGACTATGTCGCGGTGAGCCAACTGCTCGTCTACGTCGGCGGGGTGCTCGTCCTGATCTTGTTCGCAGTGATGCTTACCAGCAAGATCGGGGACAAGTCGCATACCAATCCTTCGACCGGCATCATCCCCGGGATCGGTCTGACCGTCGCTTTGATCGCGGTGCTGGGGTACGTCGCCGCCAAGTCGCCCTGGATCTCCAAGCCCAACGCGATCAGCCCTGCGCAAACGGCTCGAACGATCGGCGACCTCTTCTTGAAAGAGTACCTCCTTCCGTTTGAAGTGGCCTCGCTGGTGCTCCTGGCCACGCTCATTGGAGCAGTGGTGATCGCCCGTAAAGAGATGAAGGAGTAAAGCGTGCTGGCACCCGGGTTACCGCATTTCCTCATTGTCGGAGCAGTGCTGTTCGCGTTGGGAACGTACACGGTGATCACCCGGACCAATGCGGTGGGGATCCTCCTCGGCGTCGAGCTGATCCTCAATGCAGCGAACGTGAACTTCGTCGCCTTCCAGCGATTCAACCCCTCGCCGTTGATGACCGGGCAGATGTTCAGCCTGTTCGTCATCGTCCTCGCGGCAGCCGAGGCGGCGGTGGCGCTGGCCATCGTCCTTGCGATCTTCATGACCGTGAGGACGATCGACGTAACCCAGTCGAGCACCCTGAAGGACTAAGGAATGGAGATGCTTTTCCAATTGAGGGAGCTCGTCCTCCTCGTCGCGCAGCACGGAGCCGAAGCGGCCAGCGAGGGCGCCGCCCACGCCGCCGAGCTGGGCCCGCAGAAGATCGTCACCGTCAGCTATCTCTGGCTGATTCCGTTCTTCCCGTTGCTGGGCAGCGCGATCAATGCTTTCGCCGGGCACCGGATCCAACGCCGGTTCGGCAAGAAATACACTTCGTATATCGCGGTCGGCGCGATGGTCCTTGCCACGGCCGTCGCGGCGGTTGCCTGGATCCAGATGATCAGCCTTCCGGTCTCCGACCGCTATCTGGTGAATTTTCTCTGGAACATGATCACCGCGGGCGATGTCCAGGTGAACCTCTCGTTCGCCCTCGATCCGCTCTCGATGATGATGACCCTGATCATCACCTTCATCGGAACGCTGATCCACATCTACTCGATCGGGTACATGGCGGATGACCCGGCTTACTGGCGATTCTTCTGCTACCTGAACCTGTTCGTCTTCTCGATGCTCCTGCTGGTGATGGGGGACAACTTCGCGTTGATGTTTTTCGGTTGGGAGGGCGTCGGCCTCTGCAGTTATCTGCTGATCGGTTTCTGGTACGAGGACATCGAAAAAGCCAAAGCAGCGGTGAAGGCGTTCGTGACGAACCGGGTTGGCGATTTCGGATTCGTGCTTGGCCTCTTTCTGCTCTTTTGGGCCCTGGGCGGAAGCTGGGTGGAGAGCAAGGGCGGCATTTCCCCGCGTGAGTCGCGCTGGGCAATGGCCGATCCAAGCTACAAGCCTCAGGAAGCGTCGGGAACCGTCTATCAAGAGGACCAGAGCCTTTCGGCAACCAAGCCCGCCACCACCTGGGAGAATTACCTGCGAGATCCAGGCTCCGCGGCATCCAAGGACGGCATCCGGGTCGGTCCGACGCTGACCTTTCGGGAGCTACGGGACCAGGTCGCGGTGGACGCCACCGGGATGCGGAAACGCCTCACCGGGATGACCTTCTTGGGAATTCCCCTGCTCGCGCTGGTGGGAATTCTCCTCTTCGTCGGCGCCACTGCGAAGTCGGCGCAGATTCCCCTCTACGTCTGGCTGCCCGATGCGATGGCTGGCCCGACTCCCGTTTCCGCTCTAATTCACGCGGCGACGATGGTGACCGCCGGCGTGTACATGGTCGCGCGGCTCAACTTTCTTTTCGCTCTTTCGACCACGGCGATGACGGTAATCGCAGTGACCGGCGCCGCCACGGCGATGTTTGCGGCGACGATCGGCTTCGTCCAGAACGACATCAAGAAGGTGCTGGCCTATTCGACGGTGTCCCAACTCGGCTTCATGTTCATCGGGGTCGGGGTCGGAGCCTACAAGGCGTGCCTCTTCCTCGGTGCCGGTTCGGTCATCCTCGGCTGCCACCACGAGCAGGACATGCGGAAGATGGGCGGTCTCAAGCAGTTCATGCCGATCACCGCGAAGACCTACCTCTACGCCTGCGTTGCGATCGCCGGGTTCCCGCTTATTGCAAACGGGTTTTTTTCGAAGGACGAGATCCTCTGGAGAGCATTCGATTCAGGCTCGAACATGCTCGACCCGTCGATCGGCAAGTTGATCTGGGCTATCAGCTGGCTCACCGCATGCGGAACGAGCTTCTACATGTGGCGAAGCTACTACATGACCTTTACTGGGGAGTATCGCGGAGCACAGGGCGACTCGCATCATGGAGCCCAGCGACAGCCCGCGCTGGCGACTGGCTCGCTCGCCGCACCGTCAGTGGTGAACGCGCACTGGGTAACCGCCCATCCTCCGGCCGCCCCAGACATGACGCATCCCGACTCTGGTGGGCCCGATCCGCACGCGGCGGGAGTTGCCGCGCATCCGGATCACCCTGATCACAAGGCGGGCGGCGGCACGGGCATGGTGGAACACCTCCCGAGTCGCCCAAGACGATGACCTATGTTCTGGCGACGCTGGCGATCGGTTGCGGCGTCACCCTCGGATTGGGGTTCTGGGCTCCGCTGGGGCACCTGTGGCACATCGAGTGGATGCAGGAGCCGCTGCTCGAGCGTTGGCTCAGCCCGGTTTTCGCCCCATCTCGTGAGCTCGTCGAGTCCCGCTCAGCAAACTCGGGACCATTCTGGGAGTGGCTGCTGATGTTTGCGTCGGTGGCCGTTGCCCTCGGCGGCTGGCTCATTGCGCGAGCTTTTTACAAGGACGCCCAGAGCACGGTTCCGGAGAAGATCGCCGCCGCCTTCCCACGCCTGCACCGCCTCGTTTTCAACAAGTACTACGTCGATGAGATCTACCAGGCGACCGTGCTGCGCGGGACCGGCGTTCTGGCCAGGGGATTGGCGGTCTTCGACAACGTGGTGATCGATGGCATCGTCAACGGCGTGGCGGCGGTCGGTCTTTTCGTCGCCAACATCGAAGGGGCCATCGACAAGTACCTGGTCGATGGCGCGGTGAACTTCGTCGCCGACTCGGTGGTTCATTTGGGCGGCCGGATGCGCCGTCTGCAGACTGGAAGAATCCAGCACTACCTCTATGCCGCGGTGCTGGGAGTGCTCGTGGTGATCGGCATCAACTTCTTGATTCACTAGGCCTCAAGGGAAGACATGAACCTACTGAGCCTCATCATCTTTGCCCCGATCGTCGGGGTTGTGGCGATCGGAGCTTCTCTTGCAATGCCCATGACCAAGCCGGCGCGCGATCAGTTCTGCCGCTGGGTGGCGCTGATCAGCTCGGGCGTGGCCTTCGTTCTCGGATTGTATCTCTGGGTCGTCTACGACGGTAGCACCGCCGGGAAGATCCAGTTCATCGAACGCTTCAACTGGATCCCCAGTTTGCACATCGAGTACTTCGTCGGCGTGGACGGGATCAGCGTCTCGATGGTCATCCTCTCCACCCTGATCTCCTTCATCGCCACGATTGCATCGATGCCGTGGTGGCGCGGGAAGGACGAGCACGACGATCCCGAGCACCCCCATTTCTCGGTGGTGAAGGTGCCGGGCTACATGACGATGCTTTTGATTTTGCAGACCGGAATGTCGGGCACCTTCGCGGCGCTGGACATGTTCCTCTTCTTCGTCTTCTGGGAAGTGATGTTGCTGCCGATGTACTTCCTGATCGGGATCTGGGGCGGTCCGCGAAAGGAGTACGCGGCAATCAAGTTCTTCCTCTTCACCCTGGCCGGGTCCGTTCTCTTGCTGCTGGCGATCATCGCGCTGTACTACCGGACCGGGGATCAGGCACTGCTGCAGCGGCTCGCCAACGTGAATCCAGAGGCGTTCAGACGGCTCGTCTCCGCGGGCACGCTGGTGATGGATCCAAAGACCCACGCCTGGGCATATCCGCTGGCCGACGGGACCCTCGGCAGCAACACCTTCAACATGCTGACGATCGCCAAGCTAGGTCAGGCCGGGCTGTTCGACCTCGTCGGCCCGTTCCTCGCCGGGATTCCCTTCGCCAAGATGATTTGGGCGTTCATGTTCATCGCCTTCGCGGTGAAAGTACCGATGGTGCCGCTGCACACCTGGCTGCCCGATGCGCACGTTGAAGCTCCGACGCCGATCTCGGTGATTCTGGCGGGCATCCTGCTCAAGATGGGCATCTACGGAATGCTGCGGATGAACTGGGCGATGCTTCCAGCCGCCACGGCTTCGTTCGCGCCGGCGGTCTCGATGTTCGGCGTGATCAACATCGTCTACGCGGCGATGGTTTGTCTGGCGCAGCGCGATTTGAAGAAGCTGATCGCCTACTCCTCCGTTTCGCACATGGGCTTCAGCCTGCTCGGAATGGCCTCGATGACCGAATCCGGGATGGCAGGCGCGGTACTCAACCTGTTTACCCACGGAATCATCAGTCCGATGCTCTTCCTCATCGTCGGGGTGATCTACGACCGCGCCCACCACCGGGAGATCGAGGGGTTTGGTGGGATCGCCAAGGTCGTTCCCGAGTACACCGCGCTGATGGGCCTGGCGTTCTTCGCATCGCTCGGGCTGCCGGGGTTGGCGGGTTTTGTCTCCGAGTTCCTGGTGCTCAACGGGGCCTTCGCCCATCTACCCTGGCACACCGCGTTCGCTGCGGTCTCGGTGGTGATCACCGCGGCGTATTATCTCTGGACGATCCAGCGCATCTTCCTTGGCACGCTCAACCCCAAGTACGCCCATCTGCCGGATGTGAACTGGAGAGAGCGGCTGACGCTCTATCCACTCGCCGCGCTGGCCATCCTCTTTGGGTTCTATCCCAACGTCATCCTCAGGCTGATCAACACCGACCTGTTCGCGCTCGTTCGAAGCGTGAAAGGGGTTTGAGCCCACCCTATGCCTCCCGCAGCGCTGACCATTCTGGAGAACGCGCAGAGTCTTCCCTATTTCCTGCCCGAAACCCTGCTCACCCTGGGCGCGATGGCGATCTTCATGGTCGACCTCGCCGTGCCTCGAGGTCGGTGGCGGATTTCGATCATCGCGGGTGCGTCGATCGCCAT
>WNFJ01433340.1_pt1 | contig 11232 bp, 7 predicted proteins | sample 5400461 | NCBI WGS metagenome assembly WNFJ01 (sample SAMN13153349, study PRJNA577476) | soil metagenome | isolation source: 115 cm saprolite on Douglas fir-dominated hillslope | place: USA:California | collected 2013-09-17 | reverse complement strand
CTTCGTAACTGCGGCTCACGGTTGCGAGATCGCGCAATGGCACCAATCGGCCATTCACGCTGACGCTCACCTGCTCGATATTCGCGACGGAATTGAGCTGACCGCTCACGCGCACTGCTACGCGATCGTGGGACGCTTCGAGGACGCCTGAGGCATTGACCGCGTTCTGCGCACGCAGCGCTTCCCCAAGTTGATCGGGATTGATCCCGCGCCCCGCCAATTCGCGCGTCGAAAAGTCGACATAAACGACCTCGTTTTGCACTCCGATCAGGTCTACCTTGCCGACATTTCGAACGCGCAAAAGCTCCGAGCGGACAGATTCCACCGTATCGCGCAGTTCCCGATAGCTGAATCCATCGCTCGTGAAGGCGTAGATGACTGCGTAGACATCCCCAAACTCATCATTGAAGAATGGTCCCTGAGTACCCAGCGGCAGAGTGTGCCGGATGTCGGAGATCTTCTTGTGTACCTGATACCACTGATCGGGCACCGCCGACGGGGGGGTTTGATCCTTCAGCTGCACCATCAGGGTTGCTTCGCCCGGCTTGGTATAGCTTGAGATGTAGTCGATCCACTGCAGTGACTGCAGGGCTTTTTCCAGGCGATCCGTGACCTCGCGTGCTGTGTCCTCCGCGGTAGCGCCGGGCCAGATCGCACGTACGACCATCACTTTGATGGTAAGTGGCGGATCCTCGTCCCGGCCGAGCTGCCCGTAACTGAGCAGCCCGGCTAGCGAGAGCAGGACCATAAGAAATCCGACGAATGACTTGTGCTCAAGCGCCCAGGCCGAGGCGTTGAACTGGTTCATTTGCTGGAATCCGGTAGTAGCCGGACCTCCTGCCCCGCAAGTAGCTTGTGCACGCCGGCCGTGACAATGCGCTCGCCGGCTCGAAGTCCGCTGCCAATCTCTACACTGTCTGTGTCGTAACGAGCCACTTCGATCGGGCGCAGCTCGATGGTGTGGTCCAACTTCACGATCCACACCGCGCTCTTGCGATCCTTTTCGTACAGGGCGGTGGCGGGAATTCGAATCCCATGAGCGGCATTCCCGGATGCGAGCGTGACGATCGTATTCAGGCCCAGGCGCCAGCTGGGGGGTTGGCCAGGCAGGGTACATTTCACCCGATAGGTGCGAGTGACGGGGTCGGCACTCGGGGAGACCTCGCGCACGTACGCGACGAGGGGCTTATCGCGCGCCGACAGCAGGGCTGCGGAGACGCTCTTGGCATTGCGGACTGTATCCACTTGGGTATCCGCCACGTCGAACACCACGTCCAGCTCTGACGGTTGGGCGAGCGTTACCACCGCCTGTCCCTGGGCGAGTACCGCCCCAACGTCTGCCGAAACCCGCGTGATGACGCCCGCGCTCCCGGCGCGCAAGGTGGTGTAGTTCAACTGGCGGCGCCGCAGATCCAGGTCGGCCATGACTTGTTGTAACCGTGACTTCGCCGTCTTGGTCGCAGTCTGCTGCTGTATAAACGTTGTGCGCGTCGTCAGACCGCGCTCGAGCAGGTGGCGATAGCTCGCTTCCTCTGACGTGGCACGAGCCAATTCGGCCTGTGCGGCGGTCACGACGCTCTGCGCCGAATCCACTGCCACCTTTTCATCCGTCGGATCAAGCTGAGCCAGGACCGCGCCCGCGAGTACCGAGGCACCGACTTCTGCCGGACGCGCAATCAACTTGCCCGCAACCTGGAAGCCGAGATCAGACTCGTGCCGTGCGCGAACTTCACCCGTGTAGGTGACTTCGTTACCATACTGCCCGGTCCCTACGACTGCGGTTCGCACGGGGCGAATGACAACGCTTGCGTCGTGCTTCCCATGGCAGGCGGTGAGCCACACAACGACCCCTAGGAAGGCCGCCCTGGAGCTAAACCGTTTCGTGTTCACCGCGGTCCTTGTCCTCCAAAGTAGTCAGTGCGTCGGGATCGGTGTCCCGTGAGCCCGAAACCAGGTATCGACGGCGTTGTACCAAGGCTCTCGCGTCTGGGGATCGAGCAGTACATCAAAGCTATTGGACACTCTCAGCGTGTCAGCAAAATCGATCAGAAAGGTGAAGGTCGCCTGCGCTTGTGACAGTTCCGCATTGAGTGAGGCATCCTGAGCGCTGATCAGATCCGTTATGGACACCACGCCATGCGCGTACGCGTCGGCAACTTTCATGTAATTTTCATGCGCCGCCGAGGCGGCCTCGCGTGAGAGGGCAATCGCCGGATAGGAAGAGGTAATTCGCGCGAGTACTGCCCGCGCCCGCGCATCGACTGCATCCACGGTCGCGTCCCGCTCGGAGTCGAGTTGTCGGAGCTGATGTTGGCTCTGTGACAGTTTCGCCTCGAGTGCACCCCCGGAAAAGATCGGGAGTGTCGCTTGGATGCCGATGAACCACGCCGTGTTGCCCGGTGTTAAGGGCGTGCGCTCTGACCCCGCCCCACCGCGGCTGAACTCATCGGAGGCGATGGCGACAGCGGCGAGGTCTGGGATGTAGAAGGCGCGGCGCGCCGAAGTTACCGCACGCTGCTGGCCGGCAATCAGTTCATCGACTCGCTTTACCTCCGGTGAATATTGGTGCGCCTGGTTCAGTATGAACTCCTGAAAGACTGTCCATTTTCCGGGAGTATCGAGATATCTCTGAGTATGCGGACTAGCGATCCATTTGAGGGGTTCATCGATTCCCACCTCTGCCGTGACGAGCGTCTCCGAAGACTCGTCATGGATGAGCCGACGCAGTTCGACGGTCGCCCGCCGGACGTTGGCATCGGCTGCGAGCAGATCCTGGCGGGCAACTGCCATTTGGGCCACCCAACGCAGATAGTCGGACTGCGTCGATAACCCGACTGCTTCGCGTGCACGCGCGGTTTCGAAATTCTGACGCGTGTTCTCTACATTTTGCCTGCGGACGCCCTCCACTGACTTGGCGCGCAACACGTCAAAATATGTCGTTGCGGTTTGTCGGATGGTATCCAGCAGCTCCTGACGCGCCTGTTCGTTCGCCGCCGCTGCGAGGCGCCGCGACACGGACCAGCCCGCCCACGCTCTGTCTTTGTAAATCGGCAGTTGTCCCGTTGCTCCTGCCGCGGTGGTGCGCTGCGCGAGCAAAAGCGGATTTGCGTGACTCGCGTCGATCTGCGTGTGGGACGCTCCCGCCGCAAGGCTCGGAAATAGTGCACTGCGCGCTATGCGCGCCTCATCCACGGCAACGTCGGCTCCGAGCTGCGCTGCGCGAACAGCGGGATTCGCGCTGATCGAGGCCTCGAGCGCCTGCAGTAAGCTCACAGACCGACGATTCTCCGTGTCTTCGGCGCCCAGCTGGACTGCATCAGTGAGGTCGTCCCAGCGTGGGGAGAAGCCAATGAGCTGCGCCGTGTGCATGTTGACAACGAGGCGCTTCTCGCCCGGAAAAGCAACCTCGATGCTGGCGGCGTCCTCTCCCTCTACGATGCGTTGAATATCGAGCACAACGCGGCGTGCCAGACGCTCACTCTGTTCCGTGTCGGAGGACGTGGACAGCAGGAGACCCTGTTCGACCTCGCTTCGACCGAGGAGCGAGAAGCTCGGCAATTTCCGCTGCGCCAATTGGTCCGCGAGCGAGCGAAGGTCAGCGTCGGACAGCCGCATCAGAGGCGCGACGTACACCGCATCCGTGTCAGGCGGAAGACTGGCGAGAGCTTCGGAAAGGTTAGCGGTCGGGCGCAGCACGATGCTGGCACCCGTCGCGGCCTGAAGCTCGGTGGCCTTGGTCTGAAGCTCCGGTACCACTTGAAGCGACAGTGGGTCGACCAGCACAACCAGGTGCGAGAAACCGATGATGCGGTGGAACGCACCGACTTGGTCCTCGACTCGGTTGAATCCAGTGATGTAGGTGAAATTGTGACGGCCGCTCGTGCCTGCTTTTGATGACAAGGCCTGGAGCACCGGATCCAGAATAGACGCTGCAATGGTGGGTTTCGGCAGTTGAGCGCGGTGCGCAACCAAATGGCTTGCCGCGAATCCCAAGGTAACGACGACGTCAACCTGCGGATCAGCTTCAAGTCGATCGAGGGCCGCGTTCAATTTCGCCGCGCTCCAATTACCGTCCAGTCGTGTCTGGGGCGTTATCGCCAGTACGAGGCCGTCGCCATAGACCGCCTTGGCAGCTTGCTCGAGGTCGTTCGCGGTGACCCCTTCTCGTGCGGCGGGGCCATCGATGAGGACACCGACGCGCGCTTCTCGCGCGGAAACGCGGGCAGCAACCGAGAGCAAGACGGCGATTCCCAGTGTCCAGGCGAGGTACTTCCATCGAAGTGCTCGAAGCACGGGAGCCACTAGACAGACAGAAGGCCCGCTGCCCGAAGCCAGGGCGACCGGCCTTGAGATGCGCTCTGCCGTATGGAGCTGTCGACCGACAGCGGTCCGCCGCCGACCACCGCGAATACCGCGATCATTACGGCCCAGAAGACGCCGAATTCGTAGCCACCATCCGGCAGCGCCCACACATAGCCGATGTGAAAATGTCCGCCCCACAGCATCGACAGCAGCAGATACACCGATGCGAGCAATGCAACGGGTCGCGTGAAGAGTCCCAATACCAGGCCGATCGCACTGATGAGCTCGACCGATCCGGCGAGTAGAACCTGCACCGCGGGCATCTGCAGGCCGAGGCTCGCAAAATAAAGGGTGTAGATCTTGAATTGAAACGGCCCGCCGAGGACGTGGCTTCCGAAGTGCGGGACAAACATCAAGCCGACGTAAATTCTGATGAATGTCAGTGCCGCCACATTGAGCGATGAGTCTCGCGACTCCGTTGCCGCCGCTGCCGCTGACGCGGCGCGCAGAATGAACTGGGCGAGCACCAGAGCGCCCAAAACCCAACCCAGGAGTTCGAAGCCCGGCACGCCCGGACCCGTCGCGACCAGCAGGTCGAGATCGTCCGGACGCAAGCCAGCTAGGTTGGCGGGAGGGTGCAGTCGCAGAATGCTGAATAAGCGCGAGACCACGGCTGTAGCCAGCGCCAAGGCCGCCATGGCAAGGAAGGACCCGCGTAGCTGCCAAAGGGCGGCTATCAGCAGCAGCGCCATCCAAATCGTGGCCGATGCAGCAAACCAAGCAGTGACCGGTTGGCCAAGGACAACGCTCGACCCCCAGGCAATCATGATTAGCGCGACGGCCAGTGTCACACGCCTCACCCAGCGCACCGAGTTATCGATACTCATTAGATTCGCTCCTCAAGCTGGCAAGTCCTCTCGACAGCGTCGAGCAACCGTCGGAGGCCACGCAAGCGCTTAGCCTGCCGAGCCAGGCAACCCAGTGACCGTCGGTGGACCGCGTTCTAAGGTCGGTGTTGCACTTCGATTCGCGAGCGCCCACTGTGCAATTTCGTCCTTTCGCGCAAACCACACGTCCGGTTTCGAGCGCGCGTAAGTCAGAAAGCGGTCGAGACTGCGTACGCGGCTGGCATGTCCCGAGATGCGATCGTGCAGGCTGAAGACCATCATGCGTCGGCGATGGCTACCTTCCTCGTAAAGTTGGTCAAACTCATCGCGCAATGCTTGCCCATAGGCCGCCGCGTTCCAGCCGACGAACGGGAAGGAGACGATGTCGTTGAGATGAAACGTGTACGGGACCGTCACGAAGTCGCCGCCCTTCAACTTCACGATGAAAGGCTCGTCGCGGCTCGGCTCGTCAATGTGGTACAAGAATCCAAGGCTTTGCAGAATGTCCAGGGTTCTTGGCGAATTGCGCATCCAGTACGCGTTCCACCCTACAGGCCGCTCGCCGGTGGCCTTGACGATGCTTTCTACTCCGTCGGCGATAAACCGTCGTTCCGCATCCGCGTCCAGCGCGTAGCTGTTCTCCCAGGTGCGCCCGTGCGCAGCAGCCTCGTGTCCGCGCCTGACGATCTCGCGTGCCAGGTCTGGGGCTTTATCGACCGCACGGCCGATCATGAACGACGACATCTTGATCCGGTGCTTGTCGAACAAGTCGAGGAGCCGGGGGATTCCCTCGTAGACGGCGTACTCGAAGAAGGCATTGGTGGGCAAATCAGGGAGGCCCTGCTGGATAGGATCCGGGATCACACCGCCCGCCCCTGAGATGGGCTGCCCGCCGGCTTCGAACATGAGCGAAAAGCTCACGGCCAAGCGTGCGCCGTGAGGCCAAGTCGAGGTCGCTTTGGGTCCTCGCGTGTCCTGCGCCGCTTGCGGATCGACCGCTTCCCCATGAAGTGCCGCCGGCACTGCCAACGCGGCGGCCGCTGCGAGCAGCTTCCTGCGCGACATCTCGTGCTGGCCATCGGTGGATCGTGACTCCGACATGCGGTATTCCCTCATCATTTGCCCGCGGGGGCCTGGTTCCTGCACGCGGTCGAGCCACCGTGCTCGGATCACTACCCGCGCCGGACTGTGAGGACGCGCCCTGCAGCGCTGCGGGTCTCCGCGAACTCGCGTGCCTCAGTGTCGGGCATGGACAACGCGCACCTCGATCGGGGAGAACCTTGATCCGGGCGCGCAAATGAATCTTCCGGGATCGCCTGTCCGGTTTTCTAATTGCACGTCCGGAAGAATCACGGGTCGTGGGCAGACCTCACAGAAGACCCCAGCGCGATTGCGCCCGGATGGCCCTCAAACTCAGTGAGGCTTGCGGGCCGCAGCCAATGACTCCCGCGCGCGGGCCCGTAGATAGTGGATCAAGCTCTGTAGGTCGGCGTCGCTGAGTTCGGAATAGCCGGGCATGCCCCTGGCTTGCAGAATCCCGCCCTGTACCACTTGCGCGAAGGCTCCCGGACTGAGCACGAGGGGCGAGGCGCGCAGATCCGGAGCGCCACCTCCTGCAATTGCCGCAAAGCCGTGGCACATCGAACAGAGCTTTTCCAAGAACAGTTTCTTGCCCTTCTCCGCGAGTGCCGTATCGATGTTGAAATTCGGATCATCGAGCGGCACGGCCAGCGCTGGAGGCGCGCTTGCGGGTAGTTCGGCCTTGCCGTCGATGACAAAGGTAAGCAAGCGTTTGGCGTGGACTCGCGCCTGCCAGCCGAACTGGGCAACCGGCGAGCCAAAAATGGAGGGCTGACCGTTGACGCCGGTCAGAACCGAGACGTACTGCCTGCCGCCGACGCTGTAGGTAATCGGCGGCGCGAGCACACCGTTCGCTGCGTAGAACGACCAGAGCAGCTTGCCGCTGTCGGCGGCGTAAGCCTGGAACTTGCCGTCCATCTGTCCTTGGAAGACCAGATTGCCGGCGGTGGTCATCGTGCCGCCGCCTTGGACGCCCGGTGTCGGTACACTCCAGACGGCTTTTTGCTGCACCGGATTCCACGCCACCAGGGCACTGCTGCCCGCGTTCATGGGCGTGTCGACGTCGTCTGCGTTGAAGCCGACGGCCATTTCCACATTCTTCGACGCCTTCCATCGTGCCAGATCGATGCCCTTGTCACTGTAGAGACCCGGCAGCTCGATGACCGGAATGTAGACCAGGCCGGTCTCCCGGTTGAAGGACATTGGCTGCCAGTCGTGCGCTCCGGTCGGACCCGGCCAGATCAGCGTCTCGCCCGCCGGCAAGCGCGCGTTCGGGCTCTCAACAGGACGGCCAGTGGCCAGGTCGATGCGGTCCGCCCAGGTGACGTGGCCGAATTTCTGTGCCGAAATCAGCTTCCCGGTGGCGCGGTCGATGACGTAGAAGAAGCCGCTCTTCGAGGCGTGGAGGATAACTTGGCGCGGCTTGCCCGCGATCTCGAGGGTGGCCAGCTCGATGTCAAGCGAGGCATCGAAATCCCACGTATCACCTGGATTGACCTGGTAATGCCAGACGTACTGTCCGGTATCGGCATCGAGCGCGACGATGGAACAGATGAACAGGTTGTCGCCACCGCCCGGGCTGCGAATCTTCTGGTTCCACGGCGCGCCGTTGCCTGTGCCGATGTAGATCCGGTTGAATTGCGGGTCGTAAGTCATCGCGTTCCAGACCGTGCCGCCGCCACCGTGACTCCACCATTCGCCATTCCAAGTCTTGGCGGCCACCTCCATCGCAGGGTTCTCAAATCCCCGGGCCGGGTCGCCCGGCACCGTGTAGAAGCGCCATAGCTGCTTGCCGGTCTCGGCGTCGTAGGCCGTGACGTAGCCGCGGGTCGCGCCGTATTCACCGCCGCCGTGACCGATGATTACCTTGCCATTGAAGACCCGCGGTGCGCCGGTAATGTAACGGTGGTCATCGGGATCGACCGTCATCACGCTCCACACCGGCTTACCGGACCTGGCGTCGACTGCGATCAATCGGCCGTCCCGGGTGCCGAGGTAGACCTTCCCCTTCCAGAAAGCCAAGCCGCGCGTGCCCCAGGAGGTGCGCATCTTCTGCTCAGAGACCTTGTACACCTCGGGGTCGTAACGCCAGAGCTCTACACCGCTCGTGACGTCGACAGCGCGGATTTCCGAAACGCCCGGCGAGAAATAGATCACACCATCGACCTCGATCGGCGCCGTGGTAGCGAAGTTGCTGTCGGAGAGATCGAGCGACCAGGCCAGGCCGAGCCGGGTGACGTTGCCGGCGTTGATTTCGCGCAGCGGACTGTGGTGCTGCTCGCTGAAGGTGCGGCCATAGGCGGCCCAATTGACGCCATCGCCTTCATTGGCCAGGGCGACGTCGTCGATTCCGGGCCGACTCGACGCGGCCATCGCCGCCGCGGCGAGACATGATCCAAACAACCCGGCCCACGCGGACTTGCTCATCCAGATGCTCACTCTTCTCTCCTGTAATGGTGCAGTCTTCACGGCGCTGTTCGCGCGCGGAAACCACGAGGCATCCCCCGCTGCTGTTTCGCCTCGTTCAGCTCGTCTACCGAACCGTTCGTCGTCACTCACTCAGAGACGCCTGTCACGACGCTGACTCTCGGATGCTGCGCGCAACTGCGCCGATCGGCTGCGGCCTGAAAGCTCTATGTCTGCGAGAGGATCCACTGAACGAGCGTAGCGAGATCTGCTGCAGGCACATTGTTTGGAGGCATTGGAATTGGACCCCAGACTCCCGTGCCGCCGTTCTTTACTGTTGCCTGAAGTCTATCCAACGCAGCCTTATCGCTCGCGTACTTCGCGGCAATGTCTCGGAATGAGGGCCCCACCAGCTTCTTGTCCACGGTATGGCATGCTTGACAGTTGCGTCCGCGTCATTCGTCGCAGCGTCCGCTGCGATCGCAGACAGGGCGCAGCCGACGCAGAGCGAAAACAAAGAGATGACTTTCATGTGTGACTCCGATTCATCATGGCCCGTGGTCGCACAGCGCTCCTGACAACAAGGCGATCGGCCGCGAGCGAACGCGAGGCGATCGGCCCCTGCCACTTCGAAAAATTGCTTCGGCATCACTCGGGACGGACACAACCTCCGGGTGCCGCGGTGATCGATCAAGCTGCCCGTCGCGATTCAGTGATCGGAACACATCACGAGTCCCAAGATCGCAGGCAGAACGAACATGGCGACGGGCAATACAAATAGGAAATTCCACGGCGGTGCCTCGGGATCATCTGTCCCGCCGTCGCGGACTTGCTGCAAATCGGGCGATTCGTCCTTCGGCGCCGACACAGTCATGTCGGAAGTCGGTTCGTCGTCGGTTGGCGGCAGGGTCTGCCTGCATTCCGTGCTCACTCTGCGCCCCTCACTGCGCATCACGACCCAACCTTCGCGATACCCATCTCTTGGAGCAGCGTCAGATTGTCCTCAATGTGCCAGTTGTCGGTGATGCGGCCGTTCTCGACCTTGACGAGATCGGTCGCAATGAAGGCGATCGGCTGTCCATTGCCTTGAGTCTGGCCGAAGGACCCAGTGAAGTGTCCCTCGAAGCTCATGTGTACGGTGACGTAATCGCCAGCGACGATCATCTTCTCCACTGTCACCTTGAGGTCCGGAACGGCAGCGCGGAACCGACGCGAGGCAAATGCCGGCCCCTCCGGTCCCTGCGGACGGCCCGGCGGCAAGGTACGGTCGGTGAAGCTTTCCGCGACTGCCTGCTTCAGCAAGGCGGCATCCCCGGTGTTCCAGAATTCGTAGAAGGCGCGCACGGCTTTCAGGGTCGCCGCACGCCGTGCCGCCGGGATCTGACCGGCGATGACGAGTTCGTTGATCTTGATGCTGTCGGCGGCAAGTGCCGGTAAACACAGCCCAAGAGTCAACCCGGCGAGGAGACCGAGGCTCATAGATCTATTGATCACGGTTGCTCCTGCGGTTTGGATGAAGTGACACGGAATGACATACAGCATCGGCTGCTGTTCCTCGCGGTGCGCCCTTCGCCGGACGGTCGACAGCACGCTATGCAGCGCTGCGAGTCTCTACGAGCTCGCCCGCCTAAGTGTCGGGCATAGACATCGCGCACCCCGAGTAGGAGAACCTTGATCCTGGCGCGCAAATCACTCTTCCCAGATCGCAGGTCGGATTTTTGATTTGCACGTCCGCAAGAATCACCAGTCGCGTGGAGTATTGACGCCACGGGACTCGCGCCACGCGCGCGGTGGTTGCCCCGCGTAGCGTTTGAAAACGCTGGTGAAGTGTGACTGGGTTTGGAACCCCACCGATAGCGCGACATCCACCAGCGACATGCCGGTTCCGATGAGCATCTCTTGAGCCCGTTCGATCCGGCGGCGCAAGAGGTATTCGTGAGGCCGAAGACCCGTGGCAGCCCGGAACTGCGCTGCGAAGTGCATGCGCGTCAGGCCGGCCGACGACGCGACATCGGCAAGGCTCACCGGCTCATCGAGCCGGGCCTCGACATAGTCAATGGCTCGCTTCAGCCGCCATTGCGCAAGTTTGTTCCCCCTCGATCGCTCGGAAGTCGCCACGCCACTCGCCGAGGCCAGGAGCCGTGCGATGATGGCCATACTGATGCAGTCGGCGTAGGTCTGTCCGAACGAGCCGTCAACCCGGTTGGCTTCAAGTAAAGCGCGCCCCAGCCAATCGATCACTATGTCTTTGCTTGGGACCGCCTCCGAGCGAAGCACCGGCGCCTGGTGGCCGGGCATGTCGCGGGCGCATTCGACGATCAGAGTGTTGGGTACGTACAGGTGCAGGACGTCGTAAGGCCCACGAAAGAGGCAACGAACGGGCATGGCGGGCTCGGTCACGTGGACCGTCCCGGGGGTCGTGACACCATCCTGCACGGTTCGACCGGACACCGCGAACCGGATATTCATGGTCCGCAACACGATCTTGACGACGTGGCAGTCAGCGGTTGTTTCCGCGTCAAACTCTAGCGTCCGCTCGCTGGCGGCTCGCCATCGC
>WNFJ01286770.1_pt3 | contig 11232 bp, 9 predicted proteins | sample 5400461 | NCBI WGS metagenome assembly WNFJ01 (sample SAMN13153349, study PRJNA577476) | soil metagenome | isolation source: 115 cm saprolite on Douglas fir-dominated hillslope | place: USA:California | collected 2013-09-17 | reverse complement strand
CCCGATCAGCTTGTCGCCGACCAGGGCCGTCAGCTTGACCTGTGGGGCGACGCGGTGGTCAGCAACCAGGTGGCGCGAGCGGCCGTCAGGGTCCAGGCGATGCTCGGGCACGACGCGGTTACCCAGCCGGCGCTGGCCGGCGGACGCAGCCCGGCCGACCAGGCGGTGCTCATTCCCTTCGGCGACACGGACGAGTCCGCCGCCCGGCCTCCCCGGCCCGCTGACCGCCCGTGGCCCGGACAGATTCCGCCGCCAGCCCCGGCAACCGTCTACCCGGTCCCGCGCCCACTGGTGGAAGTCACCGGGCGAGGGCAGCTATCCGGCGAGCCGGCCAGGCTGTCGGTCGCGGACGGCCCGCCGCTCGCCGTCACCGCCTGGACCGGGCCGTGGCCGGTGACCGAGCACTGGTGGGACCCGGAACACGCCTGCAGGAAGGCCAGGTTCCAGCTGGTGACCGTGGACGGCGGGGCCTGGCTCGCCGTCGTGCAGGACGGCCGCTGGCTGATCGAGGCAAGCTACGACTGAACGGCACGGCCATGCCGTTACCCGACGATCAGCTCGTTCGGTCTCTGTGCCTGGCCGATGTCGGCCACGGCGAGCTGGCCGCCTCCGGGGTACCAGGACGCCACTTGCACCTTGGTCACGAAGCTCAGCTCGGCGACCAGGGTGTCATCGGCGGCCGGCCAGCCGAAGCCGGTCAGCGCATCGCTGCTGGCCCAGGTTCCCGGGACGACCGTCAGGCGGCCACCGGGCACCGATGCCACCTCGAGTTGCGTGGCCACGGCGCCGCCGTCTCCGCCGTTACCGAAGCTCAGCTCGAGCGCCAGCAATCTCCCGTCCGGGCTGAACGCTCCTCTGGCCGCCGAGCTGCCCGCCGGCAGCGCGATCTGGGTCGTCCGGCCGGTCGCCAGGTCGACCACATGCACCAGGCACCGCCCCGCGCACCCGGAGGTCCAGGCGATCCGGCTCGCACTGGCCGCGAGCACAGCGCCGAATCGCCGGATCATCCGCGTGGTCGCCGGGTCCCAGAGCTTGTACACCGGCGCCGCGCCAAGCGGGACGGCCTGCGCGAGCAGCAGCCCCCGGTCGGTCGCCTGGTCGATCACGAAACCGGCGGGGAGCGTGAGCCGCGGTCCGAGCGGCTTGCCCGTCGCGGAGACCTCCTGGGCGAACCCGATCGCCGGGCCGGGATCAGCGTCGAAGGGACCGGCGCTGGCCGGGTAGCTGGTCAGCCACACCGCCCCGGCCTCGGCGGCTGGCGCCAGCTGGTCAGCCACGCCGGCGAATGTCGCGGCACTGGCGCGGTCAGCCAGGAAGTAGACGGGCGACGGCCGCGCGGCGCAGCCCGCGCATCCGGAAGTTGCGCCGGCGCCTTGCTGGACCGCCCAGCCTCCTCTGACCCTGGTGAACACGTAGTCCGAGGGCGCCCAGGGGAGTCCGCCGATGGCCGCTATGCGGCCCGTGGCCGGCCACAGCCATGCAGGCCTCTGGCCGCTGACGGGGAGCCGCAGCCCGGCGGCCCACGGCGCGGTCGGCCCGCTGATCCCGTCTGGCCGAGCCGGGGGGAGGAGGAGGACTGGCCGTCGCTCTCGGGTGATGGTGCCGTGGCGTGCCGCGAGGCAGATGCTCGCTGATCAGAACGGCAAGCACGGCCACCACGATCGTGGCTACCGTCACGAGCCGTGGCCACCGTCCCCGCTGCGGGTCCTTCCCGTAGCTAATGATGTCGTCGATCGCCGCACCGCCAAGCACGCCCGCATGTGCGCTCCACGATACGTTGGCTGTCATGTCAGCCGATGTCACCCTCGACCGCCGCGGCCGCCGCGATGCCTCCGGCCTGCCAGCCTTCGTCAGCTCGCTGGCCGGCGACGATGAGCCGGGCCTGGCGGTCGGCGTGTACTTGGCCGGCGAACTTGTCAGCTCAGCGACGGCTGGCTGCGCGGTGCCCGAGCACGGCGTGCCAGTCACCCAGCAGACCGCGTTCGATATCGCCTCGGTCAGCAAGCACATGACCTCGGCATGCATGCTGCTGCTCGCCAGGGACGGGCTGGTCGACCTGGACAGCGACATCCGCGCCAGCCTGCCTGAGCTCTCCCTGACCCAGCCAGTCACGCTGCGGCAGAGCCTGACCCACACGGCGGGCCTGCGTGACTACCTATCGCTTTGCGAGCTCGCCGGAATCCCGGTGCTCGGGATCAGCGAGGACCGGGCCACGGACCTGATCGCCGGTCAGCGCGAGCTCGACTTCGCCCCAGGATCCGCGTTCTCCTACTCCAATACCGGCTACGTGCTCGCGGCCGCGCTTGTCCGCCGGATCACAGGAGCGGGACTGGCAACGTTCGCGCGCGAGCGGCTGTTCGGCCCGCTGGGCATGACCGCCACGCATTTCCGGGATGACGTCGCGCTCCTTGTGCCGCAGCTTGCCGGCGGATACCTCGCCGCGCCCGCCGCTGACGCCGGCCGGGCCGAGCCGGCTGGCACGCCCGGTCAGGGCGGGACGCGATTCCGCCGGTCCGACGTCACCGAGACCGTCGTCGGCGACGGCGCCGTCGTCACGAGCCTGGCGGATCTGGCCGCCTGGCATGGGTTCATGGCCTCAGGTGCCGTGCTCGGCGCCGATATCAGGGACGGCCTGCTCGCCGGGCAGGTGCTGACCGGCGGAACGCCGGCCGGCTACGCGCTCGGCCTGGCATCGATCGAGGTTGGCGGCGAAGCGGCCTGGTGGCATTCCGGATCCTGGGCCGGCTACCGGTCAGCGGTGATCTATGTGCCGGGCAGGCAAGCCGGCATCAGCGTGCTGGCCAACCGCAATGACCCCTACCCCTCGAACGTGGCGCTGGCCGCGGCCGAGGCACTCGTCACCGGGACCGACATCAGGGTTTGCTATGCGGCGGTGACCGGGGTCCCGGTGCCGCGCGAGCACGCCGGCCGCGAAGCGGGCGAAATCGCCGGCTTCTGGCACGATCCGGCTCAGGACCTGTTCATCGAACTCCAAGCGCGGGACGGCCAGATCACGATGCGTGAGCAGGACGACGAGCACGTTTTCGCATTGTGCGCCGACGGCCGCTGGCACGGCACCGGCGTGGCGGCCGGGAGCACGTACACGGCGGGCGACGGCACCCTCACCGCGGGCTGGGGCCTGTCGGCCAGCCTCACGGACCGGTACGTGCGGGCCGAGCCTGGTCCACGCCGGCCATCCTGGTCTGAGGTGCCCGCTGGGAATTTCGTTAACAAGGAATCCGGAACATCTGCCGGCATCCAGGCCAGTGACTCAGGCGGCGCCGAGGTCGCTATCGGCCTCGCGGCGCCGCGGCGCCTCGTGCCCGCCGGGGCAGGCGTCTGGCGCACGGACGGTGGCGCCGCGGTGACGGTCCGGGTCGCCGACGCTGCCCTGCTGATCAGCACGCCTGGAATACATCACCTGAGGTTCGAGCGCGCCGCCGATGCTGGGGCTGACCCGGTGCTGCCACGCGGCTTGCGCGCCGCCAGGTAGCAGGCGGCGGTCACGGCGATGCCTACGTTCGGCAGGGATCAGGTGCTCGCGATGGCACCCGATGCCGGCGCCGCCAAGGCGGGGCTTAGTCAGGCGAACTCGCGCCGGTGGACGGGCTGCGGCCGGAATGAGCGCGCCGTATGGGGCGAGTGCCAGGGCAGCGGCCCGTTGCCGTACCTGACGCAGGCTGCGCTGGATGACGGCTCGACCAAGTGCTCATGCCCGAGCAGGAAGTTCCCGTGCAAGCACGCGCTCGGGCTGCTCCTGCTCGACGCGGACGGCGCGATACCGGCCGGGATCCCGCCCGGTTGGGTCACCGAGTGGCTGGCCGCTCGCACGGCGCGGCCGGCCAGGCCTGCCCGCAGCCAGCGCTCGGATGGCCCCGTCGATCCTCAGGCGGCCGAGCGCCGCGCGGCCACGCGGGACAAGAAGGTCGACGCCGGCGTCGAGGAGATGCGGCGCTGGCTCGCCGATCTCGCCCGTGGCGGCCTCGGCGCGGCTCAGTCCCAGCCGTGGGCCTGGTGGGACCAGCACGCCAGGCGGATGATCGACGCCCAGGCGCGCGGCCTGGCCGGGCAGGTGCGGCGGATGGCGGCGATCGCCGCGACCGCTGGTCAGCGAACCGACTGGCCGGAGCGGCTGACGGACCAGATCGGCTCCGCGCATTTGTTGTGTGAGGCTTGGATCCGCAGGGACAGCCTGCCGCCCGTTACCAGCCAGGCCCTGCGAGTCAGGCTCGGCTACAGCGTCGGCACCGAAGATGTCGCTCGGTCCGGCGAGCGGATCTCCGACAAGTGGGCGGTGCTCGGCCAGCGAGTCGGCGACGACGAGAACTTGCGCAGCCTGCAGCAGTGGCTGTACGGCGAGCGCACTGGCGCGGTGGTCACGTACCTGGCGTTCGCGGCGGGAACGCAGCAACTGGCTCCTGGTCTCCCGGCGGGCCGCCGGACCGAGGCCACAGTCGCGCTCTATCCGGGTACCAGCCCAGCCCGCGTACTGATCGCCGCGCGGGAGGATCGCAGCGAGGACTTGGGACCGCTACCCGGTGGGCCCAGCTGGGAAGCGGCATTGAACCGCGCCACGGACTGCCTGTCGGCCGATCCGTGGGCGGACGTGACCCCGCTGGCCGTGCGGAGTGTGACAGTGCTGCCAGCCGATCGGTGGCTGCTGCGCGATCTTGCTGGGCGAGCGATGCCGATGACCGGCGCCGCTTCTGTGCGCTGGGCGCTACTCGCGCTGTCCGGCGGGCGCCCGGTCGACGTGGCCGGGGAGTGGGATGGCTTCGCATTCACGCCGCAAGCGGCGGCGCCGGCCGGTCGGCCCGGGCGGCTGATAACCGGATGGCAGGCATGAGCTGGACCCGGCTGGTCAATGCTGCGGTCATGGGCACGGGGCGCACGCGGGAGATGCCCGGGGCGGCGCTGGAGGCGATTGGCCTCGATTCAGGTGACGACCAGACCAGGCTGCTGCATAGCGCCGCGGTGATGTCGCGGGCCCGCCGGGCGGGTTACCGGCCGCCGCAGTCGGGCCAGTGGACTGCGCCTGCGCCCGCCGACTCGGACCACCGGCCGGAAGTCTGCCTTGGTGCCGAGCGGCGGCTTGCCGAGTTGCTCGGTGCCGGTGACTACGACCTGATCGCCGAGTGGCTGCGCTGCCTGGCCGCGCTGGACCGCGCTCAGCGGCCGCCTGACGTGCTGGTGCCGGCGCTGCTCACAGCCGCCGCCGGCCGTCCAGGGCTGCGCGCCGACTTGATGCCCGTGCTCGGCCCGCTGGCCAGGTGGCTGGCCGGATTCAATGCGGAGTGGGCCTGGGCGAGCGGCACCGGCGGTGCCCAGGCCGCGACCAGTGCGTCCGACGTATGGGAGACCGGCGGGATCGAGGACCGGCGGGCGCTGCTCGGCAAGCTGCGGGCGAGCGACCCGGCGGCCGGCCGGGAACTGGTCGCCGCCACCTGGGATGTCGACTCCAACCGTGACCGGGCGGCCTTCGTCGCCATGCTCGCCGTCGGGCTCAGCCGGGACGATGAGCCGCTCGCGGAGCAGGCTCTGGCCGACCGGCGTGCGGAAGTTCGCCGTGCGGGGGGCGACTTGCTGGCGCGGCTGCCCGGCTCAAGGTATTCGCGGCGGGCGGCCGCGAGAGCGGCCGCGGCGGTCCGGATCGAGCGCAAAGCACTGCGGCAGCGCCTGGTGCTGACCATCCCCGAGACGCTCACGCAGGAGATGCAAGCCGACGGCCTGGAGGGTTTGCCACAGCGCGGTACCGGTGCCAGGGCATGGCTGCTGCGACAAGTGGTCGCTGCCGTTCCGGCCGCGTTCTGGGCGGATCACACTGGGCTCGAACCAGGTGAACTGCTTGCCCTGGGCGACCGTTCTGACTGGTCAGAGCCGCTGCGCGCCGGGTGGACCGCAGCGGCGGTTAGGGACGCGGACCGGGGATGGCTGCTGGCTCTGCTTAATCAGCCCGCGCCTGACCGACCGGGTACTGATCGGCATGTGACAGCGGATCTCAGGCTCCTGTTGGCGATGGACGCGGACGCGCGGGATGGATGGCTCCGGGCCAATCCCGGCAGCCCGCTGTTCGGCGCGGCGCTCGAGGTGCTTCCCGCGCCATGGTCCGTGCCGCTCTCCGACCTGGTCCGCCGCATGCTCGGCAGCGTCGCGTGCGCCGATCCGGGCTACTCGCCGGCCCCGCGCACGCTGTTCAGGCTCGCCGCCCTCCGGCTTGAGCCGCCCGCGCCGCCCGACATCGACCCGGCTGCGGTTCACGACCGGCTGGCCGCCAGCTATGACGACTTGATCAATACGCTGTCCGTCCGCGCTGACATGCGCCGGGAACTCTGCGAGGAGCCGAAACCGTGAGTGCCGTCCAGGTTTCCGATGTGCTCAGGCCGCACGCCGAGCAGCAGTACGCGGCCGAACTCGCCGCGCTTGCCCGGCATGACGACCGGCCCAGGCCGCGCGCATGGAATCTGTCACCCTGGGCCGTCGTCACTTACGTGCTCGGCGGAACATTGCAAGACGGCACGGTGGTCACGCCGAAGTATGTCGGCGCCCAGCGCCTGGTCGAAGTGGCGGTGGCCACGCTGGCAACCGACCGGGCGCTGCTACTGCTTGGCGCACCGGGCACGGCCAAGACCTGGCTGTCCGAGCACGTGGCGGCTGATCCAGGGCACGGCCGGGACCAGCGAGGAAGCGGTCAGGTATGGCTGGAACTACGCCAGGCTGATCGCGGAAGGACCGACCCCCGCCGCGCTCGTTCCTTCGCCGGTCATGACCGCCATGCGCGACGGCAAGGTCGTCCGCGTCGAGGAGCTGACCAGGATGCCAGCTGAGGTGCAGGACGCGCTGATCACCGTGCTCTCGGAGAAGACGCTCCCCGTGCCCGAACTCGGCATCGAAGTGCAGGCGGTGCCCGGCTTCACGCTCGTCGCGACGGCCAACGACCGGGATCGTGGCGTCAACGAGATGTCAAGCGCGCTGAAGCGCCGGTTCAACACCGTGGTCCTCCCGCTGCCGGCGACGCAGGACACCGAGGTGGAAATCGTCAGCCGCCGTGTCGCCGAGCTCGGCAGAGCCCTGCAACTGCCAGCGGAGCCTCCCGCTCTGGCGGAGGTCCGGCGGGTGGTGCAAATCTTCAGGGAGCTGCGCTCTGGGCTCACCGAAGATGGCCGCACAACGCTGAAGACGCCCACGGGCACGCTGTCCACCGCCGAGGCGATCAGCGTGCTGACCAACGGCATGACGCTGGCCGCTCACTTCGGCGATGGCCGGGTGAACGCGTCGGACGTCGCCGCCGGCCTGGTCGGAGCGGTCGTCAAGAGCCCCGTGCAGGACGGCGTCGCATGGAATGAATATCTCGAGGCCGTGGTGAAGGAGCGCAAGGACTGGCGCGACCTGTACCGGGCTTGCCGCGATCTGAGCGTGACGATCGAGTGACCATCACGATCTTGGGTGTCAGGCATCATGGTCCAGGTTCTGCCCGCGCCGTCCGGGCGGCGCTGGGTGCCCTGGCTCCCGACATCGTCTTGATCGAAGGGCCGCCCGAGGCGGGAGCTCTGCTCAACCACGTTGCCGCGCTGGTTCCGCCGGTCGCGATACTGGCGCACGCGCCCGACAGACCGGGCCGCGCCGCGTTCTGGCCCTTCGCCGACTTCTCGCCGGAGTGGCAGGCCGTGCGTTTCGCGGCTGAGAAGGGGCTGCCCGTCCGGTTCGTCGACCTGCCCGCGGCCACCGTGCTGGCGGGCGATGGCGGCGAGGATGAGGGAGAACGCCGGCCAGCCGCACTGATCAGTGATGACCCACTCGGCTGGTTGTCCAAGGCAGCCGGGCATGACGATCCCGAGCGCTGGTGGGAGGACGTCGTTGAGCACCGGCTGGGTGGCGACCCGCTGGAGCTGTTCGCCGCCGTGGCCGAGGCCATGGCCGCGCTGCGGGCAGCCGCGGAAGCCGACGGCTGGACGGCATCCGGGCGCGACCTGCGCAGGGAGGCGGCGATGCGGCAGGGCCTCCGGGCCGCCGTCCGCGAGGGACACGAGCGCGTCGCCGTGGTATGCGGGGCTTGGCACGTGCCGGCGCTCGCGTCGCTGCCACCCGCTCGCGGCGACGCCGACCTGCTCCGCGGCCTGCCCCGGGTGAAGGCCAGCGCGACCTGGGTGCCGTGGACGGCGCAGCGGCTGACGTACGCCAGCGGGTACGGCGCCGGCGTGACATCGCCGGGCTGGTACGCGCACCTGTGGCGATCGGATGATCACATCGCTGAGCGGTGGGTCGCTCGGGTCGCGGCGCTGCTGCGCGAGGCCGACCTGCCCGCTTCACCGGCCTCGGCGGTCGAGACGGTGCGACTCGCCGAGACGGTAGCCGCCCTCCGCGGCCGGTCCCTGCCTGGCCTCAGCGAGCTGACCGACGCCGTCCTCGCCGTGTTGTGCCAGGGCGATCAGGTACCGCTCGCGCTCATTCACGGCAGGCTGGTGGTCGGAGACGAGCTCGGGGTAGTCCCTGACGACGTGCCGACCGTACCGCTGCAGGCGGACTTCGAGGCGACCTGCCGGCGGCTCAGGTTCCGCCCGTCGGCCGCCGACCGGCAGGTCGAGCTCGACCTGCGCGGCGATACGGACCGCGACAGGTCCCGCCTCCTGCACAGGCTCCGGCTGCTCGGCATCGGCTGGGGTACGGTCGTGAGCGCGCCAAGCGCCGGCACGTTCCGGGAGGGCTGGCTGCTGCGCTGGCGTCCCGAGTTCGTCGTGTCGCTGATCGAGCAGGCCAGGTACGGCACCACAATCGCTGCGGCGGCCACGGCCGTGGTGATGGAGCGAGCGGAAGAGGCAGCCGAATTCGCCCAGATCACCGAATTGGTCGAGGCGGCAGTCCTAGCCGATCTGCCGGACGCGCTCCCGGCCGTCACGGCCGCGCTCGAGCGACGCTCGGCCAGGACCGGCGACATCGCGCACCTGATGGCGGCCACGGCCCCGCTGGCACGGGTGCTGCGGTACGGCAGCGTCAGGCAGACCGACACGGATCTGGTCCGCGGCGTGCTGGATTCCATCCTGATCCGGATCTGCGCCGGGCTGGCCGGAGCCTGCATGTCCTTGGATACGCAGGCGGCGACGGCCATGCTGGCCGCGATTGAGGAGGCCGATGCGGCGATCGCGCTGGTCGGATCCGGCCAGCAGGCTCAGGCCTGGCGTGCCGCGCAGCGCGCGGTGGCGGACCTGGGCGGCGCCCAGTCGATAGTGCAGGGCCGGTGCGTCAGGCTGCTGCTCGATGCCGGGCTGCTGACGGCGGGCGAGGCACAGCAGCGGCTCGCCAGAGCGCTGTCCGCTGGCCCGGAGGCGGTGGCGTGGCTGGAGGGGTTTGTGCGGGGGAGCGGTTCCCTTCTGCTGCGTGACGAGCCGCTGTGGAACGTGCTCGATGAGTGGCTGTCCGGTCTGAGCGCGGAGGCATTTGATACCGTCCTGCCCCTGCTGCGGCGGGCGTTCTCGCTGTTCACCGTGCCTGAACGGCAGCAGATCGGGATCAAGGTGCGGGCCAGGCACCGGGCGGCCGGGGCGGTCGCCACGGGGGGCAGCAGCGACGATGACGACGACTTGGATGAGTCCCGGGCACGGCGTGTGCTCAATGTCGTGGTGATCGCCTTGGGCGGGTGCGTAACGAATGAATGAAGGTCTGCGCGCGGAGCGGCTGCGGCGGTGGCGGCTGGTACTCGGCAGCCCAGGCGCGCCTGCCGCCGCGAGCGCCACAGCGCACGGGCCGACCGAGGATGACGGGCTCAGTTCCAGGGACGCCGGCATGGACCGTGCGCTGGCCGCCGTCTACGACGCCGCTCCCGCGGTCGGCCAGCATCGGGATGGCGGGCTCGGTGCCTCGGCTCCCGCAGTGACCCGCTGGCTGGGCGATATCCGAACGTACTTTCCCGCTCCGCTGGTCCGGATTCTGCAGCAGGACGCGCTTGAGCGGCTCGGCCTGCGGCGGATGCTGGTCGAGCCTGAGCTGCTGTGATATCCACCTCGTGGGGACGCTGCTCTCGCTGCGCGGCGCGCTGCCCGAGAAGACCCGCCAGACTGCCCGCATAGTCGTCCGCAAGGTCATCGAGGAGATCGAGCGCCGGCTGGCCGCCGAGCTGCATCGCTCGGTGCTCGGAGCGCTCGATCGCGCCGCGCGCAACCGCCGGCCGCGTCTGGCCGATGTCGACTGGCCTGCCACGATTCGCACCAACCTGAAGAACTACCAGCCGGACCTGCGCACGATCATCGTCGAGACGCTGATCGGCCACGCTCGGCGACGCCGGATCGCCGCGCTCAAGGATGTCGTACTCATCGTCGACCAGAGCGGGTCGATGACCTCTTCCGTCGTGTACGCCGGGGTAATGGCGGCCTCGCTGGCTTCGCTGCGCGCGGTGAGCACCCGGTTGATCGTGTTCGACACGTCAGTCGTCGATCTGACTGACCAGCTAGCCGATCCGGTGGACGTGCTATTCGGGACCCGGCTAGGCGGCGGGACAGATATCAACCAGGCGGTCGCCTACGGTCAGTCACTGATCACCCGTGCGTCCGACACGATCATGGTCTTGATCACCGACTTGTTCGAAGGAGGCGACCAGGCCAGCCTGGTGGCGCGGATTAAGTCAGTCATCGACAGCGGCGTCACGCTCGTCGTCCTGCTCGCCCTCTCCGACGACGGAGCTCCCAGCTACGACCATGCCCTGGCGGCGACCTGCGCCGCCCTGGGTGCGCCCGCGTTCGCCTGCACGCCGGACCGATTTCCCGAGCTGCTCGCGCGCGCGATCCGCCGGGAGGACCTCGCGTCCTGGGCTGTACGGCAAGGCCTGCACGTCGCCGGCTAGGCCTCGCCAGGAGATCGCTAGCGGCCGAGCAGGGCGGCGATGGCCGCGATAGTGGCCAGCGACAGCGTCGTAGTTGTCAGCACCGCTCGGCTGGCCAGCGCCTCGCCGACGCCGTACTGCCGGGCGAAGACGAACACGTTCTGCGCTGTGGGCAGCCCGGCGCAGACGACGACCGCGAGCAGTTGCGGCTGCGACAGGTGCAGCAGGAGACCCACGGCACAGGCAAGCGCGGGCTGCGCGACGAGCTTCAGCGCCGTGATGGCTGTTATCTCCGCGCGTCCGACATCGGGATCACGTTCGCGGCGGTATAGCGACGCGCCGAGCGCGATCAGCGCTGCGGGCACCGCGGCGGAAGCCAGGAACGCCAGCGGCGTCTGCGCGATCGGCGATGCGCGGAACCC
>WNFJ01197234.1_pt1 | contig 11232 bp, 13 predicted proteins | sample 5400461 | NCBI WGS metagenome assembly WNFJ01 (sample SAMN13153349, study PRJNA577476) | soil metagenome | isolation source: 115 cm saprolite on Douglas fir-dominated hillslope | place: USA:California | collected 2013-09-17 | reverse complement strand
CGCGCCCCTCGAAGTCCTTGACGAACATCCCTTTGCCCGATTCGAGCGGCAGGGACTCCTGGTAGTACGTCGTGACGTTGGGGAAGAGGAATTCCTTCTGCTTGCGGCGCAGCTCGTTGGCATCCATCGCCGCTCTTCTACCACCGGACGGTCAGAAATAAATGTTCGCGAAGAGGCCCGAGGTTTGGGTGGTCAGCGCGGTGCCGACCGACGTGCCGGCGACCCCTCCGATATTGGTCAGGTTGAGCGAGAGACCCAGCGTGGCGCCCGCGGAGAAATTGTTGGTGAAGAAGTACTCCACCCCGACCGCGCCGGCGAAGGCGAGGAACTCCGCTGCCACCGCCCTGTCGCGGCCGAAGATGATCGATGGCTGCAGGAACACGCCGACGCGTTCGCGCTTGATCTGGTAGAAGCGCAGCCTGACGTCGAAGCTGAACCCGGCCGGCGTCCCGCTGGGCGAGAAGGTCGCGTCGAGTCCGAAGTTGACCTGGGCTGCGACGTCGTTGCTGACGAAGTAAGTGGCCCCGATGGTGGGCGCGCCTCCGCCGCCACCCGCCGGGAACAGGTCTGCGTCGGGAAGCGCGAACGACACGCCGATCGTCCCGGCCTTGGTCGGGTACGAGTCGGTCAGCGGAGCGATGGGCGTTGGAGCGGCGAGAAGGGCGAGCACGGCGAGCAGGGGCATGGAAACCTCCTGACTCCCGTTCTCGCATCACCGATCGATCGCGCAACTTTTCGTCCTCGCGGCTCACGCTAGCGTCAGGCCGCGTTTCAAGAAGCGGCCGTCGCCCTTCTTGCCGAGGAACTGGCCGTTCTCCACCACGACTTTGCCGCGCGAGAGGACGACCGTCGGGGCTCCGACGACCGCGCGCCCTTCGTACGGGTTGTAGTCGACCTTCATGTGGTGGGTCTTCGCCGAGATGATGTGGCGCTTCTCCGGGTCCCAAACCACCACGTCCGCGTCCGCTCCCGGCGCGAGCGTGCCCTTCTTGCCGAAGAGCCCGAAGATCTTCGCCGGCGCGGCAGAGTTGAGCTGCACCCAGCGGTTCAGGCTGATCTTGCCGCTGCGCACGCCCTCGAAGGTGAGATAGAGCCGGGTCTCCACTCCGGGCGCGCCGTTGGGGATCTTGCTGAAGTCGCTCCGCCCCAGCTCCTTCTCCTTCATGCAGAAGGGGCAGTGGTCGGTGGAGACGCACTGCAGATCGTCGAGCTGCAGGCCGCGCCAGAGCGCCTGCTCGTTGCCCGGCACCCGCAAGGGCGGGCTCATCACGTATTTCGAGCCCTCGAATCCCGGCTCTTCGTAATTCCGGTGATCGAGGAACAGATATTGCGGGCACGTCTCGGCGTACGCGCGCACGCCGCGGTCGCGCGCCAGCCGCACCTGCTCCAGCGCCTCGGCCGCGGAGAGATGCACGATGTAGAGAGGAACGCGCGCCACTTCCGCCAGCGCCAGCACGCGGTGCGACGCTTCTGCCTCGAGCCGCGGCGGCCGCGTCAGCGCATGGAAGACCGGCGCCGTCTCGCCTCGCGCCTTCGCTTCCTCGATGAGGACGTCGATGACCGGCCCGTTCTCGGCGTGCATGCAGATGAGGCCGCCGTTGTCGCCGGTCCTGCGCAGCGCGCGGAAGATCGACGCGTCGTCGACGTAGAACACGCCGGGGTACGCGGTGAAGAGCTTGAAGCTGGTGACGCCCTCCTTCTTCACCAGGTCGTCCATGTCGGCGAGGGCCTGCTTGTTCACCTCGCGCACGATCAGGCCTTCTCGTGCCACTGGGCGAGGCCGGCCTTCAAGGAGCCGCCCTGCGGCTGGATGGCGAAGTCGACGAGGGTGGTCGTGCCGCCGAACGCCGCCGCGCGCGTACCTGATTCGAAATCATCGGCGCTGGTCGTGCCGCCGAAAGGCATATCGAGATGAGTATGCACGTCGATGCCGCCGGGGATGACGTACTTGCCGCGCGCGTCGATGCGCTGGTCGATCTTCTCGAAGACCTGCCCGCGGCCGACGGCGGCGATCTTCTCGCCCTCGATCAAAAGATCTGCCGCGAAGGTGTCGCTGGCGGTGACCAGCGTCCCGTTCTCGATCAAGATCCTCATGGCAGCTGCTCTTTCAAGTTCCCGTACGTTTCGGGGCGGCGGTCGCGGTAGAACTGCCAGACGCGGCGCACCTCCTCGATCATGTCGAGGTTCAGGTCGGCCACCACCAATTCGTCGCGGTCCTCGCTCGCCTCTGCCAAGGTATTGCCGCGCGGGTCGACGAAATACGAATGCCCGTAGAACTTGCCGATGTTCCAGGGCGCCTCGGTCCCGACGCGGTTGATGCAGCCCATGAAGTATCCGTTGGCGACGGCGTGCGCGGGCTGCTCGAGCTTCCAGAGATATTGCGAGAGGCCGGCCACCGTCGCGCTGGGATTGAAGACGATCTCCGCGCCCTGCAGGCCGAGCAGGCGCGCGCCCTCGGGAAAGTAGCGGTCGTAGCAGATGTACACGCCGACGGTGGCGTACTTCGTCTTGAAGACCGGATATCCGAGATTGCCGGGCTTGAAATAATATTTTTCCCAGAAACCCGCCGTCTGCGGGATGTGGTTCTTGCGGTACTTGCCCAGATACGTCCCGTCGGCGTCGATGACCGCAGCGGTGTTGTAATAGACGCCGGCCATCTCGCGCTCGTAGACGGGAACCACCACGACCATCTGGTGCGCTTTGGCGAACTTCGCCAGCCGCTCCACGGTGGGCCCGGGAACCGGCTCGGCGGCGTCGTACCAGTCGGGCGTCTGCGCGGGGCAGAAGTAGGGCCCGTTGAAGATCTCTTGCAGACAGAGGACCTGCACGCCGCGCTTCGCCGCCTCTTCCAGCAGGGGAAGGTGCTTCTCGAACATCGCCTCCTGGATCTCCTTCACGGAGCCTTCCGCTTTCGCATTCGAGCACTGGATCAGGCCGGATCGGACGGTGCGCGCCATGGCGTGGACTCCTCGAAAAGAGGGCCCAAACTCGCGCCAACCCGCCTCCGGGTCAACCCGACAGGCGCCTGATGCAGGTGTTGCCTTCCCCTTCCGTTTGCGGGAGAGTTTCGCCAGCACTTCAATCGAAGCTGCTTCCTCCACGCATCCACGACTCAGGAGGGCCTTCATGGCCCGCAAAATTCCCGCTCCGGCCGCGAAAGGCGCGCCTGCGAAGGGCAATGGCCGTTCGAGCGCCGATGCATTGAGCGATCTCCATGCCCGGGCCGCCCGCAACTCCGAGGGCGCGGCGCAGTTCCGCTCCGATCCGCTCGCCGACGTGCAGGCGGCGCGCGCGGTGGTGGAGGCGGCGCTGGAGCACGGGGCGGAGCTGTCGCGTCGCGGCCTGCCGCCGGTGTACGGCGAGGCGGCGCTGCAGCTGGCGCTGCAGATCGAGGGATATCTGATAGCGCTGCCGGCGGCGGCGGTGGCGGCGCGCGGGCGATCGCAGGAGGCGGCCGAGCTGCTCGCCGACGCGGCCGCTACGGCCCAATCGCTGCGCGCGGCGGTGCAGCGGCTCTCGCGCGGGCCCGACGGGCGGCGCGTCCTGCGCGACTTCGGGCTGGGCGAGCCGTTCTCGGCGCGGCAGCCGGCCCATGTGGCGCGCGCGCTGACCCGCATCCTCGACGCGCTGGAGGCGCACCCCGAGCTGCGCGCCGACCTGGGCGTGCAGCCCGAGGACGTGCAGACCATCCAGGATCTGCTGCGCGACCTGACCAAGGTGCCGGGCGCGGGCGCGCCGGTCTCCGACGAGCAGGGGCGGCTCTACGAGGCGCAGGGGGCGCTGCGGGCGTTCTTCGATCTCTTCGCGGCCAAGACTTCGGTGGCGCTGGCCGGCGATCCCGACGAGCGGGCTCGGCTCCTGGCGCTCTTGCCGCGCGCCGACGATCGCCGTCACTTGCGCCGCGAGCCGACGCGCGCATCGGTTTAACCGCAGCGCGGCGAGCGCCTGGAGAACCAGAAGCCCGCCGCGACCGGCAACTAGTGCCCGGAAGAACTAGTGCCCGGAAGGTCGAAGAGCTACTTCTTGTCGTTGGCGGCGACGACCGTTCCGCCCTTGTCGGTGCAGGCCTTGGCCGAGTCGGTCTCGGTCCAGCCGTGGCCCTTGCAGTCGTTGTGCGACTTGCAGGAGTTGTCGGCGCCGGCGCACGAGCCCTGGCCCTTGCAGGCGTTGATGCCGGCACACTTCACTGTCGAGCTGGTGGACTTCTCCTGCTTCGCCTTGCCCTGCGCGTAAGCGCCGGCGGCGAGGAACATCGAGGCGACGGCGGACGCGATGGCGGCGTTCTTCACGTTCATGGGTTTCTCCTTGAGTGGGTGCTGCCTCAACTACGGCTTGCGGGCAGACTTGGTTTCGACGGGCTTGGCGAAAAGGGCGATCTCGATGGTCCCTTCCTCGGCCACCACCGGCGCCAGCTGCTGCACGCGCGCGAGCCAGCCCTCGGTGTACTTCGGCCCGACCTGGTACTTGTCGCGGCTGAAGTGCTCGATGCGCGCGCGGATGCGGACCCGCCCGTCGGCGAGCCGCATGGCCGTTCCGGTCACCTTCTCGGTGCCCGGCTTGCCGCAGATGGAGAAGGCTGCGTCGCCTGCGAAGCTGCCGGGGATGACCAGGGGGATCTTCTCGAACTTCGCTTCCAGCGAGCACTTCTTCGCGTCCACCTTCTTGTTGGTGACCCATTGCTGGAAGTGCTCGGTCTTGGTGGGCTCGTTGTCGACCATGATGGAGGTGAGCGGCACCGAGCAGGTGCCCGAGGCCGATCCTTTCTGGTAGGTGACGTCGCAGGCGACCTGCGAGCTGGTGGCGACGATCATCTCGCCCAGAGGGGCGTCGAACCTGGCGTCGAACTTGTTGCTCCCGGAGTCGGGATCGACCTTCAGGCCGCCAGCCGCAGCCGCGGCGAGCATCAGCATGAGCATGTTTGGAGCTCCTTTGGCGCAGAATACGCCGGGCCCCTCGAAATGGTCTCGCCGCAAAGGCGTACAGTGAGGACCCATGGGTGACGCCACCATCTACCTGATTCCCATCGTCGCCATCATCATGACGATGGGCCTTCCCATCGCGCTGGTCTTCATCTTCAAGTGGTTCAAGCTCAAGGAGCGCGAGCTGCAGCTCGACGCCGACCTGCGCAAGACGGCCGGGCAGGCACTGGAATCGCGCGTGCAGCGTCTGGAGTCGATCATCCTCGCGCTCGACTCGGACCTGCGCGCCAAGCTCTCCGCGCCGCTGCGCCCCGAGCTGATGGAGTCGCCCGGTGCGCCGGAGCCCGCCGGGCAGGTGCGGGAGCTGCCCGGCCGCGTCAAGCCCTAGAGAAGCGGGATCTGTCCGGGCTCGGGCGCGGCTTGCGGCGGCTCGGGCGCCGGCTCGTACTGGGGCACCGCCGTCTCCAGCACCGCCGTCACCGGGGCGTGGTCGCTGGTGCCGAACTCGCGCGCCGCGGAGCAGGAGACGGCATTCGCCCCCAGCTCCTCGCTCGCCAGCACGTAGTCGATGCGCCAGCCGATGTTCCGCTCGCGCAAGTTGCGCCAGGGCGCCCACCAGGTGAAGAGCCGGTCGTCGTCGGGCGCAAACTTGCGCAAGAGGTCGGTGAGGCCGTGGCCGAGGATCTTCGCCAGCAGCTCGCGCTCCACCGGCGTGGTGCCGATCTGGTCCTGCTTGCGCAGCTTGGGGTGCACGTCGCGCTCCTCGCGCGCGACGTTCAGGTCGCCGCAGAGGACGAGCCGCGTGCCCGACGCGCGGGCGGCCGCCGCGAAGCTCGCCAGGCCCTCGAGGAAGCGCAGCTTGGCGGCGAAGTCCTTGCCGCCGTTGGGCACGTACGCCGAGGCGAAGGCCAGGTCGCCGGCCCGCGCCTGCACGATGCGAGTCTCGTGATCGAAATCGGGATGCGAGAACGCCGGCCGCTGCGGGAACGTCGCCTTGCGCAGGTGCAGCCCCACGCCGGAGTAGCCCTTGTGCCCGTGCCAGATGCCCCAGTAGCCGGCCAGATCGCCGAGCGGCGCCGGCACCTGTTCCGGCGGCGCCTTGATCTCTTGCAGGCAGAGCACGTCGGGCTGCTCGCGCTCCACCAGCGAAATCACTTCGCCGGCGCGAGCGCGGATGCCGTTGACGTTCCAGGTGGCGATCTTCATCGGTCCTGCGCCCTAAAATAACGAAAGGCGCAGCCCGGGGGGATTTGGGCCACGCCTTCCGGCTGCGACACATCGCTGTGCCGCGGCAATCTTGGATAACAGCTACTTCTGCTCTTCGAATTCCGCGTCGACCACGTCATCCTTCTTGCCGCCGGCCTGACCCGCGCCGGGCGCGCCCGCCTCGGGACCTGGCGCGCCCTGCTGCTGTTCGCCCGCCGCTCCGGCCGCCTTGTAGGCTTCCTCGGCCATCTTGTGCGAGGCCTGCATCAGCTCCTCGCTGCTCCGCTTGACGGCCTCGATGTCGGCGCCGGCGAGCGCGTCGCGGACCGCCTTCACCTTGGCCTCGAGGTCGCTCTTGGTGGAAGCGGGGATCTTGTCGCCCAGCTCCTTGAGCGACTTCTCCGTCGCGTAGGCGAGGTTGTCGGCCTTGTTGCGGATCTCGATCTCCTCGCGCCGCTGCTTGTCCTCCGCCTCGTGGGCCTGCGCCTCGCGCACCGCCTTCTCGATGTCCTCCTTGTTGAGGCCCGAGGTGGAGGTGATGGTGATCTTGTTCTCCTTGCCGGTGGCGCGGTCCTTGGCGGCCACGTGCACGATGCCGTTGGCGTCGATGTCGAAGGTCACCTCGATCTGCGGCACTCCGCGGGGAGCGGGCGGGATGCCGTCGAGGTGGAACCGCCCCAGCGTCCTGTTGTCGCGCGCCATCGGGCGCTCGCCCTGCAGCACGTGCACCTCCACGCTGGTCTGCCCGTCGGCCGCGGTGGAGAACACCTCCGACTTCTTGGTCGGGATGGTGGTGTTGCGTTGGATGAGCGCCGTCGCGACGCCCCCGAGCGTCTCGATGGAAAGCGTCAGCGGCGTGACGTCGAGGAGCAGGATGTCCTTCACCTCGCCGGTGAGCACGCCGCCCTGGATGGCCGCGCCGACGGCCACCACCTCGTCCGGGTTGACGGAGCGGTTGGGCTCCTTGCCGAAGAAGTCCTTGACGATCTGCTGCAGCTTGGGCACGCGCGTCGCGCCGCCCACCAGGATGACCTCGTCGATCTCCTTGGGGTTCTTCTTGGCGTCGGCCAGGCACTTCTTGGTCGGTTCCAGGGCGCGCTGGAAAAGGTCCTCGCACATCTGCTCGAACTTCGCCCGCGTCAGCTTCTTCACCAGATGCTTGGGGCCCGTCTGATCGGCCGTGAGGAAGGGCAGGTTGATCTCCGTCTCCATGGTGCTGGAGAGCTCGATCTTCGCCTTCTCCGACGCCTCCTTGAGGCGCTGCAGGACCATCTTGTCCTTGGAGACGTCGATGCCGGTGTCCTTCTTGAACTCCTCGATCAGCCAATCCATGATCCGCTGATCCATGTCGTCGCCGCCCAGGTGCGTGTCGCCGTTGGTGGCGACCACCTCGACGACATTCTCGCCCACCTCGAGCACCGAGATGTCGAAGGTGCCGCCGCCGTAGTCGAACACGGCGACCACTTCGTCCTTCTTCTTGTCGAGGCCGTAGGCGAGCGCGGCCGCGGTGGGCTCATTGATGATGCGGCGCACTTCCAGGCCGGCGATCTTGCCCGCGTCCTTGGTAGCCTGGCGCTGGGCGTCGTTGAAGTACGCCGGCACGGTGATGACCGCTTCGTTCACCGTGTCGCCCAGGTAGTTCTCGGCGGCCCGCTTCAGCTTCTGCAGGATCTTGGCGCTGATCTCCGGCGGGCTGTGGAGCTTGCCGCCGATGTCGACCATCACGTCGCCGTTGGGGCCCTTGACCACCTTGTACGGGACGCGCTTCTGCTCGGCCAGCGTCTCCTCGTACTTGCGGCCCATGAACCGCTTGATGGAATAGACGGTGTTCTCCGGGTTGGTGATGGCCTGCCGCCGCGCCACCTGGCCGACGAGGACCTCGCCGTCCTTGGTGAACGCCACCACCGAGGGAGTGAGCCGGCTGCCCTCTTCGTTCTCGATCACCTTCGGGTCCCGACCCTCCATGATCGCCACCACCGAGTTGGTAGTGCCCAGGTCGATCCCGATAATCTTTTTTGCCACGGTTCCGTCTCCTTCTAGGGACTTTTTGCGGTGCGGCGGTACAGTAAGTACGGAGAGGGGTCTGTCAAGGAAGGCATTCCAGCTTGGGTGAGCTCCGGACAGGCGAACGCATCGGCGGCAAGTACGTGCTCGAGGAGCGCCTCGGGCTGGGCGGGATGGGAGAGGTCTGGCTGGCCGAGTTGCAAGGGGCCGGCGCCTTCCGCCGGCGCGTGGTTCTCAAGGTGCTGGCGCCCGAACGCCACGATGCTGGCGGACGAGGCGCGCGTGGTCGGTCTCTTGCACCATCCCGCCATCGTCGCCGCGCAAGATTACCTCGAGACCGAGGAGTACGGGCCGATCTTCGTCCTCGAATTCGTCGACGGCACCTCCTTGCGCACCGTTCTCAAGCTGGCCCGGCGCGACGGAGTCTGCCTGCCGGAGGCGCTGGCCGCGCACGTCGGCGCGCAGGTGGCGCACGCGCTGCACGCGGCCCATCAAGCGCTCGACCGCGACGGCAATCCGCTCAACGTCGTCCACCGCGACGTAGCGCCAGACAACATCCTGCTCTCGCGCTCGGGAGCGGTCTTCTTGGGGGACTTCGGCGTGGCGCGCGCGGCGGGGAACTCGGAGGTGACGGAGCCCGGGTCGCCCAAAGGCAAGCTCGGGTACATGGCGCCGGAGCAGGCGATGGGGAAAGCGGTGGGACCCGCCGCCGACCTCTTCTCGCTGGGCCGGGTCATCGCCGAGGCGGCCGACGTGAACTGCGGGCCCGCGTTGCGCGCCGTGCTCGGGAAGGCCACCGCCGAGAAGCCCTCCCAGCGCTACGCCAGCGCCTCCGAGATGGCGGCCGCCCTGGTCCACGCCTGCCCGCCGCCGTCCGACGCGGACCGCGAGCTCGCGCGCTGGCTGGGAGAGAACGTGCCTGAGGCGATGGTGTGGCGGCAGACCAGNNNNCGCTCCGATCCGCCGCCCGCCGGACGCGCCACACCCGCGACTCCCACGCCCTCGGGCAGGCTGGAGCAGAAGCCGCTCTTCGCCGCGGTGCCGCCGCCCAGCCGGCGCAGGCTGAAGATCGCGGTGGGTGCGGGGGTGCTCGTCGTGGCCGCCGGGCTGTTCTTCGCGGCGCCGCGGGGACGGCGGCTGCTCCTCTCAGCCGTGGCCGGTGCGCCCGCGGCCGCGCACGGACAGCTGCGCGTCACCTGCCGTCCGGAGGAGGCCGAGGTCTACGTCGACGGCTCGCTGCGCGGAACGACGCCGCTGACGGTGGAGCTGCCGGCCGGGAAGCATTCCGTCCGGGTCGGCTCGCCGCGCCTCGAGCACTGGCGCGCGGCGGAGGTGCTGATCAAGGACGGAGTCGAGCACCACCTCGACATCGACCTCAGCGAATAGAGCACGTCTTACAACCTCGCGACCAACGCCACCTGCGTAGTCGCTAAGCCGCCTTCGGCGGCCGCGACTAGCGGCGCGTTGTTGACACGCTACTCAAGATACGCTACTCCTGCGAATGCATTCAGGCGATGCTACTGAACGCATCGAGGTCCGCGGATGGCGCAGCGCGAGTCCGACGAATTCGACGCGCTGGAAGCGCAGCATCTGCAGGGCATGTCGGCTGCGCAGATCGTCGAGTTCTTCGCGCCGCGCGGCGTGAAGCTGGCGCAGGCCACCTTCCGCAAGTACGTGCAGCTCGGCCTGTTGCCCCGCAGCCGGCGCGTGGGCGAGAAGGGCAAGCACCGCGGATCGAAGGGCCTCTACCCGGCGGCGGCGGTGCGGCGCATCCATCTCATCAAGTCGCTGATGGACGAGGGCATGACGCTCGAGGACATCCGGCGCTCCTTCGTCTTCTTCCGCGGTCAGCTCGACGGCGTGGAGCGCGCCCTCGACGAGCTCTTCGCCGCGCTCGACAAGTCCGTCGCCGAGAAGCCGGAGCTGCGGCCCTCGCGCCGCAAGGAGCTGGAGCGGCTCTTGTCGGAGAGCCGCCGGCAGGCGGAAAGTTTCGTCAAGGACGTGGAACGAGCGGTCACCGAAATCACCGCACGCGAAGAGCCCGGGAAGGGACCCCCATGAGCGAGCCGAAGAGGAATCTCCTCCCAGTGGTACCAGACGATCCGCCCGTGGAACCCAAGCCGCGCCAGCGCGCGCGCACCATGAGCCGCAAGGAGATGGCGCGCATGTTCCGCCAGCAGGCGGCGGCGGGCGGGCTGGACCCCGAGCTGCAGGCGCTGATGGCCGAGCTGGACGCCACCCGGCCCAAGGTGCGCGGCGACTGCGTCGAGGGCGAGCGGCCCTGCCCGTATGTTTCTTGCAAATATAACCTTTACGTCGACGTCAACCCGCGCACCGGGTCGGTGAAGATGAACTTCCCCGACAAGGAGCTCTGGGAGCTGTCGGAGACCTGCGCGCTCGACGTGGCCGATCGGGCCGGGATCACGCTGGAGGAGGTGGGCGTGATCATGAACCTGACCCGCGAGCGCGTCCGGCAGCTGGAGATGCGCGGGCTGTCGAAGCTGCGGGTGATCGCGGACGACGAGCCGCGCACGCAGGCGCAGATCGACGCCGACGAGGCGGACGAGTAGGAATCTCCGCCGCGCACTGTGGTATGCAGCGCGCCATGACCGTCGCGCGCGCTCTGCTCAGCGTCTCGGACAAGACCGGAATCGTGGAGTTCGCCCGCGGGCTCGCGGCGCTGGGCATCGAGCTGCTCTCCACCGGCGGCACCGCTTCGCTCTTGGCCAAGGAAGGCGTGCCGGTGACGCAGGTGCAGGACTTCACCGGCGCTCCGGAGATGCTGGGCGGCCGGGTCAAGACGCTGCACCCGCGCATCCACGGCGGCCTGCTCGCGCGCCGCAAGCTGCCCGCCGACCAGGCGGACATGCGCGCGCAGGACCTCAAGCCCATCGATCTCGTCGCGGTCAACCTCTATCCCTTCCGCGAGGCGGTGCAGAAAGGCCTCCCCTACGAGGAGGTGATCGAGAACATCGACATCGGCGGGCCCTCGATGATCCGCTCCGCCGCCAAGAACGCCGAGTACGTCACGGTGGTGGTCGATCCCGCCGACTACGGCGTGGTGCTGGCCGAGCTGCAGCAGAAGCGCGAGGTGCACGAGAGC
>WNFJ01183318.1_pt1 | contig 11232 bp, 9 predicted proteins | sample 5400461 | NCBI WGS metagenome assembly WNFJ01 (sample SAMN13153349, study PRJNA577476) | soil metagenome | isolation source: 115 cm saprolite on Douglas fir-dominated hillslope | place: USA:California | collected 2013-09-17 | reverse complement strand
GTTGTAGAGCTAGCAAAGCCTATTCCATCAGCATGAATAGGGTTAAGTGGATAGAGAACGGGTCCTTGAGCTTCACAGCTCCCGCTGTGAATATGGGCTATATGAGTACTGTTTGGTGCTAGACGGAATAAGAAGATTTTTACTTTAAGGCTATCGCTCTGCTTACGACCACCATGAGTAATAGAGAGTTCAACACCCCCTACCGTTATTGACTGATTACTATCTACTGATCCCCCGAGGATGACATGTACCAACTGAACATTAGTGAGTGGTGTAGGACCATTTTTAGGAGGAGGTGGAGGATTCCCGTCAGTGATTGTGCCATTAGTATGTGGTCTAGGACTCTCATTAGTAATTGTCTTGTTGCTATTGCCCGATGAAGAACTTGGACTAGTGGGTGGTGGACTACTGATTAATGCATTAGGATTAGTGATATCTGCACAGGCAATTCTTTCCTGCTGGCCGCTATCTGCGAGTTGTGGGCCGTTATGAATATCGATGTACCAGCCCCGGGCCGGGACACCACCTGGTACATTGGGGATTGTCGTGATGGAGGATCCCTTCCCAGTGCTGTCGGCTGTAACAGGGTTTAGACCATCGATGACGTCTCCCTGGGTGAAGCTGCTGCAACCGCCTTTGCTACCGTTGTGAATAGCATCTGGATGGGTACTGCCTGGTGCCAAGCCGGTTGCAGTCACTGTCACGACCAACGTCTGATTTGTCTGACTCCATAACAAATCAGCTGTTGCCAGCGGGGCATGATTTAAGACTCCAAAGGTCTGTTTCGGATTGGACATATCGGCTTGGGCAAACAGTAAATTGTCCGTCAAGCCACAAATGGTTACGATAAGCATCGCTGCCAAAATGAGTACTACTCCGATGCTTCTTTTTGATGTCCAACGCGTCATGCTTTTCATAGAAGAAACTCCTTGACAATAACTTCTTAACTTGTTCTCACAAGTTTCTCTATCTTTACTCCTATCTATCTATCTACAGCACTCCTGCACATTGCGTTGGATCACCTACAGCGGTTGCCAGAAGTAATGAACTATCATCGTGAGTAAACCAATGACATGTATGTAGGTTCCATCTTTCTGAAAACTGCTATATACTTTCTTTAAGAAGAATATCATTCGCATTTGCGGATGATATCCTGTGCTTATGTCAGTTCGTCGTGATCTCCGACATTATTGGCTACTCATTGTGTGGATTCCTCAATAAATCTGGCTTGGCACCTCTTCCTGTGAACACTGTTTTCGTTTGGTTGCCTATTAGTCACAGGTGCAAAAGTGTGAAGATAGGATGTATATAAGAATAATAGTTGGGCATGACATTTAATCCAAGGGGGATAGAGGGACAGTTTCGGCCTTTGATAACACTGTAGCTCCCTGTCGACGGTGAGCAGCCAACATGGAGATGTTGATGGAATGGGGCAAGGTGGTGCTCAGTCCAGAACGTGAGCTATAGCGAGAAATAGGTATTCCAACCTATCCTAAGGATAGAAAGTGTGCAGATTCTCGGTTGATAGGTTGATATGAAGCGGGTTTACATTTTGAAAAGATGAGCTATAATATTTCATCAGATTAACATTACAGCTTGAATGAAAGATGGATTCTATGAGCACTGAAGAGTTAGTGGATCTCAGCCGTGAGCACTCCCAACCAAGCGTTGAGAAGAATCGTAGCAAAAAGAAAAAGCGCAGCTTCCGTATATTCACTGGGCTCGCTCTAGTACTAGTAATTGTTGTGGTACTAGTGGGAGGTATATCAGCATACAGTGATGAAGTATTAATCCGTCCTGTGCGTATGTCAATAACCACTAATCCTGGAAACTACGGGCTGAAGTATGAAAATGTGTCATTTCTCAGTCGTATTGATCATATCCACCTTAGCGGCTGGTTTATTCCTTCTCTGTCTCCCAGCGATCGTACAATCATCATTGCCCATGGACACGCTGCGAATCGTATGGACCCAGATACGAATCAAATGTTCATGTTTCCTGTACTCGTAAAGCATGGGTACAATGTATTTACATTTGATTTTCGTGACTCAGGAGAGTCTGATGGAACAGTCGATACAGTTGGATATTTAGAGCAGAGAGACCTTGAAGGTGCTTTTGACTATATAAAGAGCCGTCCACAAGACGAGGGCCGACACATCGGTTTTATGGGATACTCAATGGGCGCCGCGGTGAGCCTACTTGTTGCAGCAAATGAGCCTGGCGTTGAAGCTGTTGTTGCAGACTCCAGTTTTGCCGATTTGCAGCAATACCTGGAAGCAAACCTGAGTAAGTATTCTCATCTCCCCTACTTTCCTTTTACTCCCGTCATGGAGTGGCTAAGTGTGCCACTGACAGGTTTCGATCCTTCTAAAGTCCAGCCGATCAAGAGTATCGCCCGAATTAGTCCTCGACCTATTTTACTTATCCACGGGGAAGCTGATACACAAATCAGTATTGATAATAGCAGACAGCTCTTTGCCGCTGCTCATAATCCCAATGCCCAGCTCTGGACTGTCCCCAATGCTGACCATGTGCAAAGCTATAAGACAGAGCCAGTGGCTTATCTTGACCATGTGATGACTTTTTTTGACAAGAGCTTCGGGAAGAAATAAAATATCACACCTAAAGGAATAAAATATCACACCTATCTCAGAGGGTTCACATGGATCGCACCGACGTCACATTTCTATCCCAAGGAATCCGTTGCGCGGCATGGCTCTATCGACCGGTAAGCCCAGGTCCTCATCCATGCGTCATTCTTGCGCACGGTTTGGGAGCGACGCGAGATATGAAGCTCGCTGAATATGCCACACATTTCGTAGAGGCGGGGCTGGCAGCTCTCGTCTTCGACTATCGTCATTTTGGGGCTAGCGACGGTGAACCACGTCGGCTTCTCGATATCCGGCTCCAGCTTGCCGATTGGGCCGCTGCGATCGCCTATGTTCGGACACTTGATGGCATCGACCCGGAGCGCATTGCTCTATGGGGCACATCTTTTTCGGGCGGTCATACAATTGTCACGGCAGCTCGTGATCAGCGCATTGCAGCAGTCGCAGTGCAGGTACCATTTACAGATGGCACCACAAACATCGCATCAGAGGGATTTTTCGGTACGCTACAACTCCTGCGAGCCAGTATCCACGATAAATTGCGTCAACTACTAAACAAGTCTCCTTACTATGTCAAGGTAGCAGGAGCGCCCGGCTCATTAGCAGCACTCAGGACACCGGGAGCACTGGAAGGCTTCCAAAAATTTGCTTCCCAGCAGCACTGGGATGACACTATCACTGCCCGTATACTCTTGCCCATTGGGTTCTACCGACCAATCCGATCAGCTCCGAATGTACGTTGTCCCCTGCTTGTTTGTATTTGCGACCGGGATCAGATCACTTCGCTGCAGGCCGCGCTCAAGACGGCGAAAGCGGCACCGCATGCAGAAGTGCTTCACTATCCGGGAGATCACTTCGATATGTATTTCGACCCGATATTTGAGCAGGCAGTAACAGCTCAATGCGACTTCTTTGTCCGGTACCTACTAACTGACAAAGCAAGGGATTAAGCGAGTTGGTCGCTGCTACTTCTTTGCAATGATCACACACCTAACCTATTTAATCGATACGCTCTTGTTCAAGGTCAAATTACTGCGATGACTGTCAAATATGTTGAAAGAACTACTGCAATTTATTTCTTAGAACCTTGAAAGCACATTGATGAATCATGCTTCGGGATCATGGAGAGCGTCCCTCAAGTCAGGCACAATGGAGGCCTTCTTGGTCTGAGCTAAAGCCCAAGCTGCTTCGTTACGGACATGTTTATTAGGATCGTAAAGGGCATCCTTGAGAGCAGGCACAGCAGAGGGGTCCTTGATCTTACCTAAAGCTTCTGCAGCACTGTGGCGCACGACTGAGTCAGGATCGCTGAGGATATCGATAAGGGTAGGCACAGCAGAGGGATCTTTGATCTCCCCTGAAGCCTGGGCTGCATTGCGACGGACATCTGCATCAGGATCGTGGAGAGCATCGATAAGGGCAGGAGTAGCAGAGGGATCTTTGATCTCCCCTAAAGCCTGGGCTGCATTGCGACGGACATCTGCATTAGGATCGTGGAGAGCATCGATAAGGGCAGGAGTAGCAAAGGGATCCTTTAAAGCTTCTGCAGCATTGTGACGCACAGCTAAGTTAGGATCACTGAGGACATCGATAAGGGTAGGAACAGCAGAGGGGTCTTTGATTTCACCTAAAGCCTGGACTGCAATTTTACGGACATCTGGATCAGGATCGTACAAAGCATCGATAAAGGCAGGAACAGCAGAGGGATCTTTGATCTCACTTAAAGCCTGGACTGCAATTTTACGGACATCTGGATCAGGATCGTGCAAAGCATCGATAAAGGCAGGAACAGCAGAGGGATCTTTAATCGCGTCTAAGGCCTGGGCTACACAGCGACGGACGTCTGTCTCAGGATCGTGGAAGGTAGCGATAAGGGCAGGCACAGCAGAGGGATCTTTGATGTCAGCCAAAATCAAGACTGCTTGGTGACGGACATCTGCATCAGGATCGTGGAGAGTAGCGATAAGGGCAGGAACAGCAGAGGGATCCTTAATCTGGCCTAAAGCCTGGACAGAACTGCGACGGACGCCTGTCGGAACAGCAGAGGGATCTTTGATCTCACCTAAAGCCCGAACAGCCCAGCGGCGGACGTTTACATCAGGATCGCGGAGCGCATCGCTGAGAGCAGGAACAGCAGAGGGATCTTTGATCTCGCCTAAAATCGCAGCTGTCCAGCGACGGATACCTACATCAGAACCCCGGAGAACATTGATAAGCGTAGGAACAGCAGAGGGATCTTTGATCTCGCTTAAAGCCCGAACAGCCCAGCGACAGACATACTCATCAGGATCACGCAGGATATCGATGAGGGCAAGCATAGCAGAGGGATCTTTGATCTCCCCCAAAGCCTGGGCTACACAGCGACGGACTTCTCTCTCAGAATCGTGGAGAGCATCGATAAGGGCAGGTATAGCAAAGGGATCCTTGATCTCACCTAAAGCTTCGGCTGCATTCTCACGGACATCTGCTATGGGATGTTTTAATGCTTCTATTAATACTTCACACACATCTACAGTCTTTCTTGCTTGTAAGAGTGTATCAATAGCACCTTTTCTCTCATCCCGAGAAGCACTATCAAGGGCTATCACTGCTTGACGTACAAATGGTGGAGCATTTAATGGAATTCGTACAGTGTGGGCAAGGGGCGCTTTCGATGCAGCTCTCACCTCTTCCAGCAAGCGTTCCCATGGCCGAGATTTCGGAACTGTAAAATCGAGATGTTGCAGTGCTTCAAGGCGTGGATGCAGCTCTGTTTTTCTGAGCATCACTGGAATCACTCTGATGCCTACTCCCCAAGCAAAGGCCCATTCGTAGGTAACGTATTCTGAAGCTTTGGCTTCTGGAGTCATGATCACAATGAGGGCAAAGGAATTTTTGATGGACAAGTCAATCGCTGTGCGCCATTCTTCACCTGCCCCAATCTTGTGATCGGCCCACGTTTGAAATCCTGCTAGTTCCAGTCGACTCATCACATTTTCTGCGAAGTCGACATCTTCATGCTTATAAGAAACAAAAACGTGCATTTTCTATCCTTGAGAGTGATAGGATTTGGTGTATTGTGTTAGTCTTTCCTCATTATATACTATGTCAGGATTTTGTAAAGTAGGTAAATCTCCCAAGGATGGAAAAGCAGTTGAAGAGAAAAGTTATTAGACACTTTGTCTTGCCAATTGACAAAATGTCTAAAGTATGATATGTTCTGATCAAAATAAGAACATGCATGAGAAACAGTTCGTGACAACGACCTCCGACAATGTGGCGTTGCATCTCTCTGATGTTCGAGATGCAGCTGCTCGCATTAAGCCGTTCATTCATCATACCCCTGTACTTACATCCAGAACGCTTGATCAGCTCGTGGAGGCTCAGGTCTTCTTGAAGGCAGAATGCTATCAGCGGGCAGGAGCCTTTAAAATTCGGGGTGCCTTAAACAAAGTGCTGCAGCTTTCTGCTGAGGAGCGTGCGCGGGGGCTTTTTGCTTGGTCATCTGGTAATCATGCACAAGCTGTGGCTCTGGCTGCGCAGATCATAGGAACAACAGCTACCATTCTCATGCCGAAGGATGCTCCCGAGGCAAAAATGCTCGCTGTGCGAGGGTATGGTGCTGAGATTATCACCTATGATCGGTATAGTTAATATTTTATGGACACGCGTTCCAATGGATGAACTACACACCCTCTACTCCCTTGCACAAAGGCGTCAGGAGCTACTTTTCTGATAATATTATAGGACCCGTTCACATCGGCATTGTACTTCTTGCCAGTTGATGACCGGAACAAACCTCTTTTGATCCGTTTGCCAGCATACTGCTCGTGCTTTTCAATGGACTCCATATCTAGGAATGAGCATTTGGACGTGTAGGACTCCTCAGTGATAATCACCTTGACTCCAACCAGCTTGGCTTTGTAGGTGAGTAGATCAATGAAACGAGCATGCGGTATCTGGACAAAGTTCTGGTTATTACGCTTGCCCATTTCAACCTCTTGCTTCCAGTTCGGATTTTTGCCGATCACCAGCGTACCAATGCCCTCTTCTACTAACAGATCGATGATATGACGACTTGCAGTGTGCATATAGTGCATGATCTTGCGAGTCCGCTTGTTGGTGAGTCGGTCTAAGCGATGTGAATTGTATCGATCCTTACCGAGCTGTTCCTGGATGACCGCTCTCCGCTTGTTGTAGTACTGGTTAATCGACTTGATCGGACGCCCGTTAACAATGCATGGGATGAAGCCCACTTTGTTTGATGTTAGCGCCGCTAAGTTGTTGATCCCAATATCTACACCAGCGTAGAGCTTTTGGTCTACCTCTGCTTGGATAGGCTCTTGCTCATAGATAACTTCCACCACGTAGAAGCCTAATCTAGGCACAATGCGAACTTGATCAATATTTGCGTGTCGGGTCTTGATCTCTATCGGCAGCCCCGACGGCTTGACAATTCCTCGTTTCAAGGCTGGCTTGCTCAGTGCCTGGATCGTATAGACAAGAATGTTACGCCCTTGTGTCTTATCCTTGTATCCAGGCAATTTAGGCCGTCCCAGAAACTGAGATGGGTCCTTATTGTATGCCTCTAGAGCTGCAAAGAAAGACTTCCAGTTCTTGTCCAGAAGCTTCAACACCTGCTGAGACACTTTGCTAGGAAGTGCTCTGTATGCCTCATGCTTTTGCATGATCTTGTCCATTTGGTTGTAGTACAGGTACTTTCCCTGATGGATAAAGGATTGCCTGATCTCATAGAGTGCAGCATTGTAGAGGTTCTTGGAAGCGAAAGCTGCTTTGTCAATGGCAGCATAACGTGGATTAGACTTGCTAATCACGTGTTGCTCAACTAATTGCACCGGTATCTCCACTCGCTTCCAATTGCTCTACAATGCATTCTGTTTTGCGTTTTGCACGTCTTTGCCCATAGAGCCTTGAACAAAAGCTGTAAATGATGGATGTGAGATCTGCCAGCAAATCTTCCATCCCGTTCTCAGAACTTTGAATACCGATCTACAAAATTTGGATACTTCCTCCTCTTGATGTAAAGTTGGGACAATGATTGTGCAAGCAAATAGATCATCAAGTGCTGACCAACTCTTGTATCTCCCAGTTCCGATTTTCTCTGCTAATGACTCGATAGTTTTTATCCGTGATGCAAAGGCATACCCAGTTTTGTCACAATGATTTTGTAATGTCTCTTTTGCAATATTTGCAGCTAATTCTATAATTTCCCGGTAATTTTCGTACTTTTGAGCAAGAATAGCTGGAATAATCATATAAAGCTAACCATCTAGTAGCTAGATCTCTCCTACTAAGATCGATTGAATGATATTGATACGAAGGCGGCGTGGTCCCGTATCATTTGAAGCAAAATGCACAGCCTCTAAATAGTCATTTGCAGCCTTTATTCCTAGCCTTTTTTCGGGGTCATCAATGACCTTAATAAAATTTTCTAACTTAGAAATTGGATCTTGAACTTGTGATATCATATTGCTTTGCATAAGCTCATTAATTGCCCCGAATAGTGAGAGAAAGTCGTCTTGATTGCGCAAACGTGATCTGAGGACTGCTAAGCCTTTTTCTGTTTTACCCAATTGCGCTAAATAGTCTATGATGTCTTGGAAACGCGTAACGGTGAAGTCCTTGTTTTCCCAATTTTGGTCACGTCGAGCAAACGTCTCATCAAGGTCTTCTTGAGAGTCCTTTTTTGGCCCTTCTTCTATGAGAAGTAATAGCTGAGCGACAAACTCATCATCTTTCATTTGTTTTCTTGATCGTGCTGAAATATTTGGAACCCCTTGTGGTAATTTTTTGAACATCCACTCTGACAGTTTTTCTACTTCCGAGGCAAACTCACCACTAAATTTTGCATGGCGTAACTCTTGTGGAGTCAATTTGGCAATGTTACGATTGATTCTGTCAAAGATATTATTAATGATCTCTTCGTCAGAGGAAGGAAGGCACTCCACAGAGAACCTATAATTCCAGAACGAAGCTTTTACATCGTCGGAGAGATCCTTGAAGTATTTTCCTCGAAAACGTGCTATGGTTGCTTCTTCGCTAATAGGAAAGCTACTGCTTGCAAACTCAAAAAGTGTTGAAAGGCGCTGCTTACCATCAACAACGCTATATGTACTGACTCCAACTGGTGTTATCTCTCTAAAAAGGAAAATAATGGGCGCGGGATATCCATGCAAAACGGTATCAATGAAATAATCCTTATAGGCTTGGTTCCAGACGCTCCGTCGCTGATAAGGGGGATCCATTATTAAGAGTTCACGTTTGAACAAGTCCCAAAACCAACCGACTGTTCGAAAGTTCATGTCTCGTCGCATATCTTCCATATTGCCTTACACCCTGGTTATCTAAAAATAGCTACTTTGTGTAATATTATGATGTACCTCTGCTATTATTTCAGAAAGCGGAAGAGTTGTCAACTTTCACAGACCCTAGTGTAGCCTTTTGCCATTATTGCCACAATGCACAATTCAACGTATAATAAGCACTACCAGAACATGAACTGGATAGACAGGCAAAAATAGACTGGGATAGATGCTCATGGCAGTAAAAATCTTCTTCTGCTATGCTCACGAGGATGAAGCACTCCTGAAGAAACTTAAGACACACTTGAAACCCTTGCAACGACAAGGTCTTATCAACATGTGGCATGATCGTGATATTAGTGCGGGGGTAGAATGGGAGCGAGAGATTAGTGAGCACCTCAATGCTGCTCAGATGATTCTATTGCTCGTTAGCCCAGATTTCATGGATTCTGATTATTGCTATAGCATCGAGATGAAACGTGCAGTGGAGCGGCATGAGCAGGGAGAAGCTCGCGTTATTCCTATTATTCTTCGTCACGTCTATTGGCAGGGAGATCCACTTGGCAAACTTCAAGCTCTTCCAATTGATGCGCGACCTGTGAAAAGCTGGCAAGATCAGGACGAGGCACTTTACAATGTTGTAGGAGGTATTCGCAAAGTAGTTGAGGAAATCTCAATGCTTCCCTTTTCTAGAGAATCCCAACAGATCAAGGAAGGGCCATCAGATCGAACAAATACATCGAAGCATAAGTTTCGCAATCCTCTCAGTCTACTTCATCGATGGGTTGGAGAGCAGCGGTCTCTGGAGGAGGCCACTCGGCGGGCGACGATTGAAGCGCAACAGATCGCAGAGATGGAGGCTGCACCGCATGCTAAGGCAGTGCAGCCGCAATATGAGCAGCCAGCACAGCAAGGTCCTGTTCTCATGCCAGTGCAGCCTGCAGTACCACAGTTGCCCTGTCCGCGCTGTGGGGAACTCGTACCCAGGGAGGCAAATTACTGCTCCCACTGTCTCTTGCTGCTCTCTCCGTTGGAGTCCGGCTTGCATCTACGTTCCCAGGAGGTAAGTAGATCTGCTGTGTCCGCTCGTTCGCTGGCAAACCAGTCTACAATGCTGCAGCCGTATACGAAGCGTCAAGTGGGTGGTACTCGTTTCGAGCTATTGGTCGGCACACGTTCAGACCCTGGGATCAAGAGAAAATATAAGCCAAACGAAGATAGCCTCTTTGCTGCACAGGGGTTGATTGACGAAGCGTCGGCTATTCATCCATACGGTCTGTTTGTAATTGCAGGCGGTATAGAAGGGCATGCCAATGGACAAGATGCAAGTCGTCTAGCGATTCAGACGATCATCGAACATATATTGCCCAGATTGCTTAAGAATGCAAATGAGGATTATGCTAAATTGCTGGTAGAAAGCATTCACAGTGCGAATCTAGCGGTACACCATGGGGACAACAGTGACTGGAGCACTAGTTGTGGATAACCTTGCCTATGTTGTCAACGTTGGGGATAGCCGAACTTATGTCTATCGCCAGCCAGATGGTCTCAAAAAGATCACCAATGACCACTCTGTGGTGGCAAGTCTGGTCGAGGCAGGTATTATCAAACCCGATGATATCTATACCCATCCTAAGCGCGATCAGATTTATCGGTGGCTAGGTGGAAAGCCCAACGTGGAGGTTGACCTGTTCAAGGTCGAGTTGCGGGAAGGTGATAAGTTACTCCTCTGTTCGGATGGCTTGTGGGATATGGTGCGTGATCTCAGGATTGAAGATATGATCAAGAATTCTGCTCCTAATCCATCGGTCACGAGCGATGCCTTGGTCCAGGCAGCTTTTGACGGCGGTGGAGAAGACAATGTGAGCGTGATTGTGATATATATTACGGAATCGGCAAAGATGGTTGACATGCCGAGAATTCACTTGCTCGCCAAGCCCGATATTGTGCAGATGCCACAACTGTGACACCCTTTCTGGTAATTTCCCAACATGGGATTAGAGAAGGAAACGCTCAACTACGGTTGAATAAAGTGGTTGAATGGTCGTTCAAATCCTAGACTTCCCCCCCCACCATATGCTATACTCTACACTAGCAGAAAAGTACAATTATCAATCGTAAAAAAGCAATGATGGGGAGAGTAAGCGCGTAAGTAGCGCCCAGGGAGAAAGGGTCATCGACTGCAAGCCCTTTTGCGCCACTACCCGCCGAAGTTCACCCTAGAGCTGGCTGTTGAACCCTGATCCTATCAAGACTAGTAGGAAGACCAAGTAGGCAGCCCCGGACCGTCCTCGTTACCGGACAAACCGAGCGGATTGTGG
>WNFJ01237006.1_pt4 | contig 11233 bp, 9 predicted proteins | sample 5400461 | NCBI WGS metagenome assembly WNFJ01 (sample SAMN13153349, study PRJNA577476) | soil metagenome | isolation source: 115 cm saprolite on Douglas fir-dominated hillslope | place: USA:California | collected 2013-09-17 | reverse complement strand
TTCCCGATCGACGCCGAGCCAAACAACGAAGATTTGCGAATGACGCACCGGTATTTCGACCTCCGGCGGCCACGTCTCGCACGCAATCTGCGTCTGCGCCATCGGGTTGCGAAGGCGACACGCGATTATCTCGACAGCCAGGGGTTTGTCGAAGTGGAAACGCCGATTCTTTCCAAAAGCACGCCCGAAGGCGCGCGCGATTTTTTGGTGCCTAGCCGAATCACGCCCGGAAAATTCTACGCGTTGCCGCAGGCGCCTCAGCAATACAAACAACTGCTCATGGTCGCGGGCGTGGAAAAATATTTTCAGATCGCGAAATGTTTTCGCGACGAAGATTTGCGTGCGGACCGGCAACCGGAATTTACGCAAATCGATATTGAAGGTTCGTTCGTAACGCCTGACGACATTTTCGCGGTCACGGAAGGAATGCTGGCGGCAATTTTCAAAGCTGCGCGCAATATCGGCATCAAGACGCCGTTCGACCGGCTGACGTATCGGGAAGCGGTCAACCGATTCGGCAGCGATAAACCGGATCGCCGGTTTGGCATGGAGCTTGTCGATCTGGGCGATGATTTTCGCTCAAGCGGTTTTAAGGTTTTTCGCAGCGCGCTTGATGCGGGCGGCGTGGTGAAGGCCATCAATGCGAAAGGCTTTGCCGGACTCACTATCGGGCAGGCCGATGAATTTACGGAAATTGCGAAGTTGTACGGCGCAAAGGGTCTCGCCTTTATCAAAATCGAAAACGGCGAATGGAAATCGCCCATCGTGAAATTTTTCAGCCAGGCCGAAAAGGCGGCGCTGCAATCCAAGCTTAACATCGAGGAGGGCGATTGCGTTTTCTTCGGCGCGGATAAATGGGAAATCGCCTGCGAAGTTCTCGGCCGCTTGCGGCTGCGCATCGCCGAGATTCAGAACCTAATACCCAAGTCTGAAATCTGGGATTTTCTTTGGGTCACAGATTTTCCGCTCTTCGAATGGAGCGCCGAGGAAAACAAATGGAACGCCATGCATCATCCGTTCACGCGACCGAAAGCGGAAGACATGTCGCTATTTGAGGCAAGGAAGTTTAGCGAAATCCGCGCCGAGGCCTACGACGTGGTGCTCAATGGCGTCGAGATCGGCGGCGGCAGTCTCCGGATTCACGAGCCCGAATTGCAGGAGAAAATGTTCGAAGGGCTCGGGATTAGTCCGGAAGATCGACAATCACTTTTTGGTCATTTGCTGCGCGCGCTGCGTCTGGGCGCGCCGCCGCATGGCGGAATCGCGCTCGGCCTCGATCGGCTGGTCATGCTCATTTGCGGCGAACAAAGCATCCGCGACGGAATGGCGTTCCCAAAAAATAATCGCGGCATGGATTTGATGACGCAGTCCCCTGCCGAAGTCGATCCGCGTCAATTGCGCGACTTGTCAATTAAGCTGGCGGGTGAGAAGAAAGTGGAGGGACGCCCGACGTCGCGTCCCTAACATCCGCCGGCATGCCGCGTGCGCGGCGGCGATCGGGCGGCTCATTTTAGCGATAGGTGTTTGGAAAAAGTTTCGCGCAGGCCGTTGCGATACTGATCATAAAACCATTGGTGCAGGTCTTTCTCTTGTCGGTAAAGTTCGCTTCGTTCTTCGCCGGTCGCGGGCTGGTTCGAATGGTAGAGCCTGTGATTTACTTGCAATAGGTCCACACATTTTTCGTGAACCTCATCCACGTAAGCGATAACAGTCGGATCATTGGCGAAGGTGAGCACGAATGCGTCCTTTTGCCTTCTGAAATGATACTCGCTCATCGAGAACTGCTGATGCGAGTCCGAACGGAACAAACCTGATAAGTAACCCATTCTCAACAACCCCACGAGAGAGTTGTAAGCCGCCAGTCTCTTCTCAAAAACGTCAACCGAAACACCCGGGTGACTCGCAAGCTGTGACTCGATCATCTCGCGAAGTTGGCTCAAGCGTTTCGATTCACGTTCCGGCAATAGCACGTGACTCAACCAAAGATACGGAAAATGATTGGGCTTCTTGCGAAAATACTCTCTGGCAAGTTTAGGATTGATTTGCTCATCAAGGAGGATCGCAATCTTTACAACTGCGCTTGACTGTTCCAACAAGCGCAGGTCTTGCGGCACCTGGCTTACCGTTGCAAACAGCTCGAACACTACGCAACGACCATTTTGGAAAAACTGAATCAAGTCGTTTCGTCCCCCTAAAACACCTACGACTTCTGGCACTGGACATGAATCGGGATAGAGGCGCTTGAGTAACCTCAATAATCTTTCTTCCACCCAAGAATGGAGTCGCTTTTCTCTTATCGCGTTACGTACATCCGTGACAAATCGATCAGCTAATGCCGCTTTTGATGTCTTCGGTGGCCCAATTTTGATCAAATCAGTTTCCATAAGTCCCTTTCTTTACCAACACATGCATGCAAAAAAAACGAACACATAATCGTGTTCGTTTCGTATTCGCGGTTCGCAATCGGAACTGAAGTTCCGATAGGAATGTGAGATCAGTAAGCCCATCCGTCCGGTTGTCAACCGGCTTATCGAGATTAGGATTCCGCAACTTTTTCGACAATCTTGATTTCGTCTTCGGTCAACCCGTAAAGCTCATAGACCAACTTGTCGATCTGCGCATCGGTCGCATCGATCTGGCGCTGGATGTTTGTTTTAGCATAATCGCCTTTCGCGGCTGCCAGTTGTTTGTGCAAATCGAGCATCCGTTCGACTAACGACACCATCCTGTGGTGGCGGGCTTTGCTGGCAGGTTGCGTGAAGGTCACCCGAGGCAATGGGAACGGGTTCAAGTACTCGGTCTTGAACGTAAAATACCCTCCCCTGAGGACGTATCCGGTGTTCCTAAGGAACCACCACATCAACTTGGAGTTCAGTATTCCAAGCCAATACAAAATACTTTCTTGTGTCGATGGGGCTGGCAGCAAGCTATAGACCTTTGTGTTGTGATACAGCCCGTGTCTGTCCAACGTCATATTGCACCCCAGACTGATCTCCTGGCTGATAATGCGCTCTCTAGCAAAGGCGGACATCGAACGACCGCGGTGACATGAGTACCAATATTTAGGATTGGTTTTGTACTTCACGCGCAGGTCGCGCAGTTCGCTCTTAAACTCACTTAGATAGGCGTATGCAAGCGGAAAGCGTGTTGAGAACTCTGCCTCCTCAAGGATAACGGTCCTCTCGCCGACCAATTTGTACGGGTAAATGCAGTGGAACCTTGCGCGAGGCTCAATGTAGCGCGAGACATCTTCTCCCTTGAGCATCGGCTTCAGAATGGCCTTTTCTAGCTTGATCCGTCTTCCGTCTCGCAATACCTCGGCTTCAACGAAATCACCTCGATCACGAATCGGAGTTACAAAATACAGTTCGTCGATTCCCGTGACCACTCCTTGGAAAACGCCTTCGAAGACCGTTTCCACTCTCGCCGGCTGCATTCGCAGTTTGTCTAGTAGCGACTGATTCGACGATGATGTCAATGCCCACGGTTCGCTGCCAAGCGTGGTAATCTTGTAGCCACTGAAGTCCGTCCGGTTGACGGCTGCTAGACGGACGGGCAGGTCACCAACCGGAACATCGGGCACCTGAAAAAATGCGAGAGAAGCGTTCTCTTTCTTCGAGAGGATCAAAATCCCCGTGTATGTCGAAGCTTGATGGAAAACCAAGTTGTTTCCAAAGCTTAGAAACGATTCGATCGCGTGATTTTGAACCAAAAAGTTCCTCAGACCAGAGCCAAAGTCGGAATTGAGAAACTTGTGCGGGCAGATGAATCCGACTCGCCCGCTTGAGTTTAGAAGCTTATAGGCGCGCTCGGTGAACAAAAGATAAAGATCGAAACGCTTCACAGCGCTTCCGTAGTTCCTAGCGAAGTATTCGATTTGATTGCCGTAATGTTCCTGAAGGCCCTGAACTCGTAGATATGGCGGGTTCCCGATAACCGCGTCGAAGCCGCCGGCTTTCATAATTTCGGGGAAACCGTCTTTGCCACTCCAATCGAAGACGTTGATGCGGTAGCGTTCTTCCTCGTCGAGGAAGGACATTTCCTGCTGCTCATAAAAGTCCGGGCCGATGAGTGAGTTACCGCATTTAATGTTGCGGCCGAGATCGGGCAGAGCGCGCTCGTGATAGAAGCGCAGTTGCGTGGCGAGCGTTTGTCCCGATTCGCCTTCGAGCACTTTCAGCAGCAGCGAAAGCTTGGTGACCTCGACGGCTTGGGCGTCGATGTCCACACCGAAAATATCTTGCAACAGAATCCGTTTGCGCTCGGTGGTGGTTTCCATTCACCGCCCGGCCCCTGATAAATCGCAGGATTTTTTCCGGTTGCCCATTTCTTCGGTTCGTTGTCGCTGTACCAGTCGCGATGCCAATTGAGCAGGTATTGGTACGCGCGGATTAGAAATGAGCCGGAGCCGCAAGCCGGATCTAGAATCCGAAGTTTGGCCGCTTGTTTCGGCGTTTTGTTGTCCAGCAATCTGCCAACGGTGTTCTTGACGATGTAATCGACGATGTAAGTGGGCGTGTAATAAACGCCGCCAGCTTTTTTGACCTCGGGCTTGTCTTCGACTTTGGCTTGATGACCTTCAGTTAGCCGGATGACTTTGCCGAGAAATTGCTCATAAACCTGGCCGAGAATGTCGGCCGGCAGAACGGAAAATTCGTACGGACTCTCGGGATAATAGAGTCGCCGGATAATTCTTTTCAGGACCGCATCGTCGATCTCAAGACCGGGCGTAAGCTCATCCGGTGCCTCGGCGCGGGCCCTTTCCTTCTGAAAATGAAAGAGACCAGAGTTGTAGCGCTCGTCGGCTTGTCGAAAAAGATAACGGAGTCGGGCATAAGTGCCGTCTCCGTTAAGCAGAGCCATCAAACCTCCATAGACTTCGATACGTCGATCTTCGCAGATGCGTAGAAATACGATCCGATCGATCGTCCGTTGAACGGAAAAGTTGAGATCGCGTTGCGAGAGCTTGGGATTTCGCAATGCGAGATTGCGTGCAAGATCAGCGCGCCATTTTTCGATCTCGCTCAGGAATGCATCATCGACCTCCGCAGTTCCGCGTTTCGCCTTCGTCGATTCGGCGAACTTGTCGAAGGAACCTTTGAGAATCGCATCGCGCGCGAAAATCTTCTCGATGTCTTCCCAACGTGAAACATACTCCTGGAAATTGAGATAAAGAACGCGTGCGACGGAGGCTTTGTCGGTCAGCTTCGGTTCGACACGACAATCATAAAGGGCGAACTCCTCGAAATCGGTCAAGATGCTGAGCGGAAGTTTCGCCGACCAAGCGTAACGCCGGAGTTGATAAGCCGGATGTGAGTCGGTCTTGATATCGACCGACGGTTTCTTCGCTTCGAGAAAGAACTTGCGCGTGCCGCCGATGCGAAAGCAGTAGTCCGGCGCCTTGGTCGCGCCGCCAATCTTAATTGCGTCTTCGTGGATGACATCTTTGTAGGCCTCGGCGTAACCGCTGACGTTTTCCATGTCCCAGCCGAGCGCCTTGAGCATCGGATCAATAAATTCTTTGCGAAGCTGCGCTTCGTTGTATTGGCCTGATTTGTACGCGTCGCTTTGCTGATCAAAGCGCTCAACAAGATCAGCAATCACAGGGGGCGCAGGCATGGCTGAACGAGAATTAGATGGTAGGCCCGTAGAGATCAAGCTGGCGGCGGAAAAGAAACGAGGGAGGACGGATTATCCCAGCGCGAAGGCCCGAGCGCGGGCTGGTCGCTCAATAACCCAGGGCCTTTTTTCGCTCCGCGGCGCTCGGCATGGGATCCTTGCGAGCTGTGATCGCTTCCGCGCCCGAGTCTTTCAGCTGCCTGGATTGAACCGCGTTGAACTCGACATCTTTCGCGAATTCAGGCGGAAGGTCCTGCTCCTCGTAGATGGCGTGCACGGGACATACGTCGACACATGCCATGCAATCAATGCAATCCTCCGGGTGAATGACGACCTGGTTGTCCAGTTCGTAGAAGCAGGCGACCGGACACACCTCCACACAGTCGGTGAACTTGCATCCGGTACATTTATCGGTCACGACATGGGGCATGGGATTGCGTGGTTGAAGGTTGTGTAAAGACTCCCGTTAACGATTCAAGTATTTCAGTGATGCCCGGCCGGTCAATTCCTGTTTCAATGTCGCCGCTAAGCTACACCTCGGTGATGTTCGGGACCAGTCCGGAACAAAATCGCCACAAAAAACGTGACGAGTCGCGTCGTTAGTTTCCGAACGACTCATTCGTCGAATGGCGCTTGCGTGATTGCATCGCAAATGTTCGACGGATGAAAGTCAGGCACATTTCTCTCGCCGATGTCGCGCATGAAACCGCGCGATGCCCCTCGCGGATGCTGGCGCACAACGCTGGTGCACCTCTTCACGAATTCGCCCTTGAATTTAAGGCGCGGGAAAGCCCGCACAATCTCGTTTACGTCCGCTTTTTTGATCATCGAGAAATCGGGACCCACGACATCCGCCCCGGCTCCAGCGCCAACCAGAGAAATTTCCGGTTGCTTGAATTCTCCAATTGCCGAGGCGTGCATCGCAATTCCGTCCCACACGATTGCGGACTTATCCTTCGCCAGTCCGTGCGCTTCTAAAAATCGGCTGGCGGCTTGCGCGCCTTGGATCTCAAATGGCAAATCGCCAACGAATTGCTCGGTTAGGCCAATGTCATGCAAGATGCATGCGATATAGAGGAGTTCGTGGTCCACTTTGAGACCCGACGCTTTCCCGGTAAGCGCACCGAAAAGAAACGTTCGGGCTGCATGATTAAATAAGAATGGCGGCGATGCCTCTTGCGCGAGTTTGGTCGCTTCTGTCGCAATCTTTGAATCTACAAAGGCGATGCCAGCCACAACTTTTGGAAGCGGTCCCTTCGGAACGTTGCTCTCCGGCGATTTGGAGGACGGCGCGGGCGGCTGCGCATGGACGTCCCGCGCACCGATCGAGCCCGATAACGCCACGGCGCCAAGCGCCTTTATTAAGTCACGTCTCTTCACAATTGTGTGAGCTCATGGTTCTCTGTCCGGAACAGAATCGCCACAAAAAACGTGACGATCGTTCCAAAGCAAATCCACCACGGAAATGCCATCACCGGAAGCCAGTTCGGTTGCGGATAAGCGGTTGTTCCGAAAATCCCCGCGATGTTGTTCGGCAATCCGCTCAGGATGGCGACGACGGTGAAGCCCACGATCATGGCAATGATGTTGCCGCGATCGTTCCCGCGCGTCCTGGTTAGCATTCCCGCGAAAAACACACCGAGAAGTGAGCCATAGGTGTAGCCGAAAATCCCGAGCACGATCGGGATGATTCGGACATTGGGATGCACGATAACGAGATAGGCCGTTGTCGATGCAACGATGATCATCAGGACAGAAAACCACACAGTCGCCCAACGCACGGCGCTCAAGCTTTGTGCGTCCGTGGCTTCGGGGTTGAGGTAAGGCCCGTACCAATCGCGCGTGAAACTCGTAGCGAGCGCGTTCAACGCGGTGCTGAGCGAGCCCATGGCGGTGGCGAAGATCCCGGCCAGGAGCAACCCGCGAAGTCCCACTGGCATTTGATAGAGAATGAAGTGGCAGAATGTTTCGTTCGGAGTCTTGGACAGCGTCGGATCGGGATGGGCTTGATAGTAAACCCAGAGCAGTAGTCCGATGCTGAGAAACGTAAGCGCGATCGGGATGTCGGCCAGCGCGGAGCAAACAAGAGAGCGACGGCTCCGGCGTATGTCGGGCGCAGTCAACATTCGCTGCACCATGTCCTGATCCGTGCCGTGTGTTCCCATCGTGATGAACGCTGCCCCAATCAACCCGGCAAAGATTGTGTACTCCGTCTCGAACATGCTCTTCACCTGGTCCCAGCCATGTTTGGCCGGATCGAGACCGGTTGTGATGAGATCCGAGACTTGAAATGCGCCGTGGCGTTGCACGATCTCGTGCCAGCCGCCTGGAATTGCGAAGTAAAGCAAAGCAAGCGCAATTAACGCGCTCCCAATCATGATCGAGGCTTGAATCAAATCGGTCCAGATGACGGCCTTGATACCACCGAACGTGGTGTAAATCGCCGTGAGAATGACGATGGCAATCGTGGCACCGAGATAAATCCAGAGAGTTTGAGTTTGGTTTGGTCGAGTGCCGCTGATCATTTCGTAGGCAAGAGCGAGTGCGATGGCTGCCACATATAACCGCGCTCCGGAAGCGAGCAGGCGGGTGATCATGAAAACAGCGGAAGCCGCATTCTTACTCGCAACCCCGAAGCGCGCGGTCAGGTACTCGTAGATCGAGAAAACTTTGTAGTCGTAATACGGTTTGATGAAAATATAGCTGACGAGAACGCGTCCGATGATCGTGCCGAAGGCGAGCTGTAGGTAGGTATAATCACGGTGACTGAAGCCTTCCCCGGGCGTCCCGAAAAATGTGCCGGCACTTGTTTCAGCCGCCACAAGTGAAGCGAGCACCGCCCACCATGGAATGCGCCGTCCGCCGAGCGCGAAGTCTTTGAGGTCTTCTTCCTTCCGGCCCATGTAGAGGCCGATGGAGATGATGAGGACAAAATAAAGGAGGAGAACGCCGCAATCGATGGCTAGCCGAGCGTCCATGTCGATCCTATTTATCAACGACGAACGTCGAATGTCGAATGTCGAAGGAAGCCCGAATGGTCAAATGACCAAATCGTCTTTCGCTCTTCGTCATTTGTTCGTCATTGGTCATTCGTGCTTCGTCATTTTTTGGCCACTGTTTGGATATGAAACTGACCACGATTCCTGCGCCAGACTTTGATTTGGCGATGACGCTAGGCTCCGGTCAAGTCTTTCACTGGGAAAAGGCTAATAATGGATTTGTAGGAACAATTGGTGACGAGGCGGTTTATGCGGAACAGACCGGCGAACTTTTAAGCGTGAGCTTGGGTTGCACGGAATTGGTCCGTCGTTATTTCGCGCTCGATCATCCGCTTGCGGAAATCTGCGCATCGTTTCCGAATGATGCGATCATGAGCGCAGCGCGACGTTTTTGTCGCGGCTTGCGGATTATTCGTCAGCCGAAATGGGAATGTCTTGCGACCTTCATCGCTTCGACCAGGAAAAAGGTTGCGCATATCCGGCAAATCTCATTGGCTCTTCGTAATCGTTTTGGTGACCCCCGTAAGATCAACAAGCACGTTATCTACACATTTCCCTCGCCGCAGCGTCTTGCCCAAAGTTCCGAGCAGAAACTGCAAGAGTGCGCACTTGGTTATCGGGCGAAAAGTCTGCTTGCAACCGCGCGGCTCGTCAGTTCAGGCGAAGCGAATCTGGAAGCGTGGTCCGAGTTATCTGATGTCGATCTGCGGGCAAGGCTGTGCTGGCTGCCGGGCGTAGGCGCGAAGGTTGCTAATTGTGTGATGCTCTTCGCCTATGGGCGCCTGCGCTCTTTTCCCATCGATGTTTGGATCGAACGGGTCTTGCGAGAGAAATACTTCCCGCGGAAGAAAAAAATGACGGCGCAGGGGCTGCGTGAATTTTCCGAAACCTATTTTGGCGAACATGGCGGTTACGCGCAGCAATATTTATTCCACCACACGCGAATGGCTTCACGGAAGTCTAGGAACAGTAAGAGATTCCTCGACTCCGAAAGCGCCTGCTCGCCCGGCCACTGCGGGCCTTTCGGAGTTCGGGGCCGGGAATGAGAAAAGGAGAGGATACGCGAATGGCCTCATGGAGTCAGGAGCAGCCGGAGACTCTTGAACCAAAAAGCTTTTGGGGTTCGGAATGACAGCGGAAGGCGCCTGGCTTCGGGGAAGCGGGGAATTGAGAGCCTACCCCTTAGTACAGTCGAATGGGTCAATCGCCCCTGGCCATTGCGCAACCAGAAGGCGAGGGGTCGCTCATCGAACCCACCGAAGGCCCGGCGCAATTTGTCAGCGCTCGTCCGGTGAGATAATGTCCAGGTTCTAAGCTGAGGAAACTGTTAGCCCGAATCTCTGCTACATTTGTTAATAGACCGCTTTCATGACGACGGCTGATATCATGTTCGCTCGACCGGGCGGCGGAACGCTCGATCACGAACACGACGCGCGAAAGGTGTTGTGGGCGCTGCTTGCGGCAATTTTCATTCACTTAGTGGTCGCTTACCTGCTTGCTGTGTGGGGCGGAGTTTTCTCCCCGACAGCTCCAATCGAGGAACAGCCGGTCCAACTGACCTTTGTTGATCTTCCGCAGGCGCCGTTGGTTCCCAAGAACTCTGCTTTTATGGAGACGGACGAATCGAAGGCATCTGCCAAGCCACCGAAGGACAAAACATTTGAATCAAACGCCAACTCGATCGCGGCGAGCGAGCTTCCCGCCACTGGCGAAGCGCCATTGCCGTCGCAAACGGGCAAAGATCGACCGTTTGTGGATTTAGAAACACATCCGCACTCGCTTCAAATGAATGGGGCGCAGCCGCAGCCCAGTGTGATGCCGCAAGAAAATCCGACGCCGGCGGCGGCGCCACAGCCAACTGTGCAACCGGCTCCGCTTACTGCAGCGGAACAATTTGCAATGTTAACGGCGAGGCCCACTCCGGCGGAGGAGCCTTCCACTGCACCAGCATCGATGCGTTCCACATATCGCGCTTTGAAAGATCGAACGCGCGTCTCGGGAAGGATCACAAATCGCGGGATTAGTTCGGTCAACGCGTTAGGGACACCCTTGGGACGCTACCAAAAGATAGTGACGGATTCAGTCGGATCGCGCTGGTATACTTATGTGGATCAGAAGCGTGACTTGATTAACATTGGCACTTTGCGGCTTCGATTCTACGTCGACCGGAACGGAGCGGTGAAGAATCTCAAGGTTACCGAGAACAGCTCGAACGAGGCTTTCGCCAACGTTTGTTTGCAATCGGTCCTTGAAGCCCAACTTCCGCCGATTCCTGAGGAAATCGCGAACACTCTGCCGCCAGAGGGCCTGGAGTTCGAGGCATTCAGTTTCACTATTTATCCAAATTTATGATTGCCGCCTGGATAATTGCCGAAACGCCGGGAGCGGTGGATAAGGTCGTCGGGTTTTTCACGAGGGGCGGGCTGTTCATGTGGCCGCTGCTCGCATGCTCGATTGTGTCCGTGACGACGATGATTTTGCGCGGCGTCGCCTTGCGAGAGAAAAACGTGATGCCACGGATGATCGAGAACGAGATCGAACGTCTCGTTCCCGGAGAGAGCGTGGAGCGGCTGGCGCGGATAGTGCATGTTGATCCGGCGTCGCTGGCGCGGATC
>WNFJ01577432.1_pt1 | contig 11234 bp, 9 predicted proteins | sample 5400461 | NCBI WGS metagenome assembly WNFJ01 (sample SAMN13153349, study PRJNA577476) | soil metagenome | isolation source: 115 cm saprolite on Douglas fir-dominated hillslope | place: USA:California | collected 2013-09-17 | reverse complement strand
AAGCCCCTTGTGTCAACCTGCTTGCTATGCTGTCAGGCATGGCGCAGCCGATGGACCATCCGATTGCCGAAGCCAGCCCACGACTGACCTACCTGATAAAGCGGGTCGAGCTCGGCATCCGGGCCCAGATGGAGGAGGCCCTACGCCCGCGTGACGTGACGGTCGCCCAGTACACCGCGCTGAGCATCCTGGAGACTCGCGGTGGGCTGTCCTCAGCACAGCTCGCACGCCGTCACTTCGTGACCCCCCAGGCGATGAACCAGCTGGTCGCGGCCCTGGAAGCGGACGGTCTCATCGCGCGCGAACCCGATCGGGACAACAGGCGGATCCTCCGTGCCCACATCACCGATCGCGGACGGGAGGTCGTCCAGGCCTGCAACCAGGCGGTCGGGGACCTCGAGCGGCGCATGCTCGCCGACCTCTCACCCGAGCAGGTCCACGTCTTCCGCTGGACCCTCCAGCGGTGCCTCGCGGCCCTCGCCAATTTATCCATCGGCACCGCATTGACCATCGGGCCGTACGGAACTGTTCTCCCATCCGGGTCGCAGGCATCGGCGGCGGGCGGCCGGGCTTCGTTGGCTGCCCGCGGAGCGGCGTCGGATCATCTCGGGACTCTGGAGGTCTTCCGCGATGAACGAATTCACTACAGAATCTTTCACCTGGCGGAAGGGTCAATGCCGCCGGTGGTCCCGTCGTTAGATGATGCGAAAACCGTAACGTCCGACTCTCTGCAGGCTTGGCAAGATTTAGATGTGGCAAGGTGGATCCGCCTGACGACGCCTAATGACCCATTTGACTCCTGAGCGGTCGGAGGCGCGGAGCGGGACCTGAACCGTACGTCGTCGACTGCAGGTTTGGGGCGGGACAGTAGCTGTGGCGGCATGAAATCGGAGTTCCAGCCCTGTGGTACCCACGAGACGGTCACGAACCACGACGTGCACATCGCGCGCCAGAAGGGATGAGGACGCAGATGAACCTCGACGGGAAGGTCGCTATCGTCACCGGTGCTGGTCAAGGGCTCGGCCTTGCCTACGCCACCGCCCTGGCGAAGGCCGGCGCGGCGGTCGTGGTCAACGACGCTGACAAGGTCCTCGCCGAGGAATCGGCGAGGGGCATCGCCGCCGCCGGCGGCAAAGCCGTCGCCCACACTGCGGCAGTCGGTAGCACGGAAGCGGCCGAGAGTCTGGTGGGCGCCGCGGTGGATTCGTTCGGTCGGCTGGACATCTTGGTCGCCAATGCCGGGATCCTGCGCGACAAGGTCGTGTGGAAGATGTCCGACGACGATTTCGACTCCGTCGTGCAGGTACACCTCAGGGGCACCTTTACCTGTGGCCGGGCCGCTATCGCCCGATTCCGAGAGCAAGGTGAGGGCGGACGGCTCATTCTCATCGGGTCGCCCACCGGCCAGCGAGGTAACTTCGGCCAAACCAATTACGCCGCCGTCAAGGCCGGCATCGCCGGAATGGCACGTACCTGGTCCCTAGAGCTGGCCAAAGCCAACGTGACAGCGAACATCGTCATTCCCGTCGCCGCCACCGCGATGACAGAGACGATTCCGGCCTTCGCGCCGTATATCGAGGCTTGGCGGGAACGCGGCGAGCCACTGCCATCCTGGCTCCGCAAGGCCGAGGGTTTTGGCACCCCGGAAGACGTCGCGGCCCTGATCGTATTTCTCGCCTCCGACGCAGCCGCCAAAGTCACCGGCCAAGCCATTGGCATCGGCGGTGACCGCCTCTCGCTGTGGTCGCACCCGCAGGAGGTCGCCGTCGCCTTCGCCGACAACGGCTGGACGCCCGACGCGATCGCCAAAACCTGGGCAAGCTCAGTCGGCCGTCAGCCGCAGTCAGTCGGGATCCCGGCCCCGCAGGCCCCGGACTCCGATACGCCCAAGGCCACATCGTGACTAGTTCAGTCAGCACCATGGACGTCGACGCCCTGACCGCCATCGACGTCCACGTGCATGTCGAGGCCGACTCACACGGCGGCTTCTCCCTTGACGACGAGCTGTTGGAGGCCTCCGCGGCGTACTTCAAGTCCACCGAACACCGCAGTCCCACCGTCGAGCACATCGCGGAGCACTACCGCTCGCGCTCGATGGGGGCGGTGGTGTTCACAGTGGACGCAGAATCCGGCACGGGCCATCCGCCGCTGTCCAGCGAGGAGATCGCGGACAAGGCTGCAGCGCACGCCGACGTGCTCATCCCCTTCGGGTCTGTCGATCCCGGCCGGGGGGCCGCCGCGGTGCGCCGAGCCCGGACACTGGTGACCGAGCACAACGTCCGTGGTTTCAAATTTCACCCCAGCCTGCAGGCGTTCCAGCCCAACGACAGGACCTATTACCCGCTCTACGCCGAACTGGAGCAACTCGGCGTGCCGGCGATCTTCCACACCGGCCAGACCGGCATCGGTGCCGGCCTGCCCGGTGGTCGGGGCGTCAAGCTCCGTTACTCAGATCCGATGCTGCTCGACGACGTCGCCGCGGACTTCCCAGGTTTGACCATCATTATGGCCCACCCGTCGGTGCCGTGGCAGGACGCCGCCATCTCGATCGCCACGCACAAGGCGAATGCCTACATCGATCTGTCCGGATGGTCACCGAAGTATTTTCCACCTCAGCTCGTCCGGGCCGCGAACGGGCTGCTCAAGCGGAAGGTGCTCTTCGGGTCGGACTTCCCCCTCCTCACCCCGGACCGCTGGCTGGCAGACCTCGACAAGATCGACATCAAGCCCGAGGTACGGCCGCTGATTGTGAGAGACAACGCGGTCCAAGTGCTGAAGCTGCGTCCGAACGGCTGACGGGGGACTGGTGTTTTTCGAGCTCCTCGACAACCTGGTGACAGGAGTCGAGAACCTGCCGGCCCCGGGCGGTGAAGCGGGCGCGAAGGATCCGCCGGTTGCCTTGATCGGGCCGGCGGTGGTCGGCTGCGAACCTGAGAGCTGAGGAGGACTCGTGCTCAACCAAGGCATCGGCTCGTGGCCGGCTCGCCGGGCCAGGATGACTCGGCAACGCACGGCGCTGGTCCACGACGAGCAGTCCTGGACGTACGGACAACTCGCCGAGCGGCGGCGTCCGGACCGGTGACCGTGTCGCCTACCTCGGCCCGAACCATCCCGCCTTCCTCGAGACACTGTTCGCGACCGCGGCGCTGGGCGCGGTGTTCGTCCCGCTGAACACCCGGCTCGCCGCCCCGGAACTGGCGCACATGCTCGACGACTCCGGCACCTCGGTACTCGTGTGGTCACCTGGGCTGGCCGACGTGGTGACGGCCCTAGGCGATCGGCCCACGGTCCGCGAGCGGATCGTGGTCGACTCGAGGCGCGACGAGTCACACAGCTACGAGGAATTGCTGGTGAACGGGAAACCGGAACCGATCGATCTGGTGGTCGGCCTCGACGACGTATGCATCATCATGTACACCTCGGGCACCACCGGACTGCCCAAGGGTGCGGTCCTCACCCATGGCAACCTGGTGTGGAACTGCTACAACCTGTTGACCGATCTGGACCTCGCCTCGGACGAGGTGACCCTGGTCAGCGCCCCGCTGTTCCACACCGCCGCGCTCAATCAGACGGCTCTGCCGACCCTGCTCAAGGGAGGCACCCTGATCTTGGTCTCGAAGTTCGACCCGCACTACGCGTTTGACCTCGTAGCCGAGCACCGCGTCACCATGATGTTCGGCGTGCCGACGATGTACCGGCAGATCGCTCAATCCCCGCGCTGGCCGGACGCCGATCTGTCCTCGCTGCGGGTCCTGCAATGCGGCGGGGCCCCTGTTCCCGAGACGCTCATCCGGATCTATCAAGAGCGCGGGTTGACCTTCGTCCAGGGTTACGGCATGACCGAGGCCTCGCCCGGGGCCTTGTTCCTGCGCGCCGGAGAGAGCGTCGCCAGGATCGGATCAGCGGGAACACCGTGTTTCTTCACCGACGTGCGCATCGTGCGGCCCGACTTGACCGACACCGACCCGGGTGAGACCGGCGAGGTCATTCTGCAGGGGCCCAACGTCATGAAGGGCTACTGGCAGCGCCCTGAGGACACCGCCAAAGCAATCACCAACGGCTGGTTCCACTCCGGCGACGCCGCAACCGTCGACGAGGACGGCTTCGCCTTCATTACCGACCGCATCAAGGACATGATCATCTCGGGTGGGGAGAATATCTACCCAGCGGAGGTCGAGAAGGTCATCTACCAACACCCCGCCGTGCAGGATTGCGCCGTCGTCGGAGTCCGGGACGAGAAATGGGGTGAAGTCGGTCGCGCCATCGTCGTTCTCCGTGAGGGCGCAAGCGCCTCCCCTCAGGAGATTCTCGAGTTCCTCGACGGAAAACTCGCCAAATACAAGATCCCCAAGACGGTCGTGCTCACCGATGAACTGGTGCGCAACGCCGCCGGGAAACTGCAACGCAACAAGATCAAACAAACCTACGCCGCGGGCTAGGCCTCCAACACCATCGCTCGAAATTTCGCAAACCGCAAGGAGCCATCAATGTCCCGCACTGTCAACGGTCTCGACGAAATCAAGGCCCTGGCGGGTCAGCACCTCGGCTACAGCGAATGGCGTGAGGTGACCCAAGACCGGGTCAATACCTTCGCCGACGCTACCGACGACCACCAGTGGATCCACACCGATCCCGATCGGGCCAAGACCGGGCCGTTCGGGGGCGCCATCGCTCACGGCTGCCTCACCCTGTCGCTGTTGATCCCGCTGTGGGGCGAGATTCTGCAGATCGAGGGCATCACGATGGCGTTGAACTACGGACTCAACAAGGTCCGTTTCCCCGCCCCCGTGCCCGTCGGATCGAAGATCCGTCTCGGCGCCGCCCTCGCTGAGCTCAAGGACGTCAAAGGTGGCGTCGAGGCGACGGTGGACTGCGTCGTCGAGGTCGAGGGCGCGCCCAAGCCGTCGCTGATCGCCCAGGCCGTCTACCGCTACTACGCCTGACTGCGGCACCCGACGACGCATTCCGAGGGACACGAGATGATGGACGTTGCTGCGGCGAAGCCATCTACTCCTTGGAAGGCACCCGCGAAATCAACTCACTGATCGTCGGAAGAGCCCTCACCGGCATTCCCGCATTCGTTTGACCAGAAAACCCACGCACGACAGCTCCAAGAACGGACGAAGGGAGAATTCTCACATGCGAACTCAGGTGGGAATCATTGGCGCCGGTCCAGCAGGGTTGATGCTCTCGCATCTGCTGCATCAACGGGGAATCGATTCAGTGGTGATCGACCTGCGCCTCCGGGATGATATCGAGCAGACGATCAAAGCCGGGGTGCTGGAGCAGGGTACGGTGGATTTGATGACCCAGACCGGTCTGGGTGACCGGCTCAAGCGCGACGGATTCGTCCACACCGGCATCAACCTGGCCTTCGCTGGTGAGCTGCACCGCATCGATCTGCATGAGCTCTCCGGTGGCCGGTCGGTGACGGTGTATGCCCAACACGAGGTGCTCAAAGACCTCATCGCCCGTCGACTAGCGGATAACGGGGACGTCCGGTTCGGCGTCACGGACACCACGGTCGAAGGCATCGACGGAGACCGGCCCATCATTCGATTTACTCACGACGATGAACAGCACCGGCTCGACTGCGACTTCGTGATCGGGTGCGACGGGTCGCGCACCTATACCCGGTTCCTGATCCCCCAAGGCGAGATACGCACGGACTTCTTCCGCCAGTACCCGTTCGCCTGGTTCGGGATCCTCGCGGAGGCGCCCCCCTCGTCGGACGAACTGATCTACGCGCATTCCGACCGCGGCTTCGCGCTGATCAGCACCCGCTCGCCGAGCGTGCAACGGCTGTATTTCCAGTGTGATCCGCAGACCAATCCCGACGACTGGTCACAGGATCAGATCTGGGACGAGATCCAGGCTCGGGTGGCCGGGGCAGGCGCGACCCTCAAGAGCGGGACGATCTTCCAGAAGGACATTCTGCAGTTCCGCAGCTTTGTCTGCGAGCCGATGCAGTACGGCCGGTTGTTCCTGGCCGGCGACGCGGCGCACACCGTCCCGCCAACAGGGGCAAAGGGTATGAACCTGGCCATCGCCGATGTCCACGTCCTGGACCGGGCGCTGGGGGCGTACTTCGAGGCCAAGGACAGCGGCCTGTTGGAGTCCTACACCCGGACTGTGTTGCACCGGGTGTGGCGGGCCCAGCACTTCTCCTGGTGGATGACCTCGATGCTGCACCGGTTTTCCGATGCCACCGACTTCGACCTGCGCCGACAGCTCGCCGAACTCGAGATGGTCGTGAACTCGCCCTCGGCGTCGAAGACTCTCGCTGACAACTACGTCGGCATGCCGTTGACCTAGCTACGCACCGCTAGCGGATTCCTCCCAGGTAACGCAGTACGGCGAGCACGCGGCGGTTGTCGCTCTCGTCCGGCGGCAGGCCGAGCTTGCTGAAGATGCTGGCCACGTGCTTCTCCACCGCTCCGCCCGAAACCACGAGTTCGGCGGCGATGCCGGAGTTCGACCGGCCCTCGGCCATCAGCGCGAGAACCTGGCGTTCCCGCGGGGTCAGGGTGGCCAGACCGCCTCGCTGCCGGCTCGCCCGGAACAGCTGGCTGACCACCTCCGGGTCCAGCGCGGTCCCGCCCTCGGCCACCCGCTGCAGCGCCGCCGCGAACTCCGCCACGTTGGCGACCCGGTCCTTGAGCAGGTAGCCGACGCCGGCCGCGCCGCCTTCGAGCAGCTGCGCGGTGTAGGACGTCTCGATGTACTGGGAGAACATCAGCACGCCGGTGCCGGGGAAGTCGTGCCGCAACTCCAGCGCGGCGCGCAGCCCTTCGTCGGTGTGCGTCGGCGGCATCCGGATGTCCACCACCGCGACGTCCGGCTGGTGTTCCGCCACCGCGGCCAGCAGCGCGCCGCCGTCAGTCACCGCCGCGCAGACCGAATGCCCGCGGTCCTCGAGCAGCCGGGTCAGCCCCTCCCGCAGCAGCGCGGCATCCTCTGCTATGACGACTCGCATAACCGTTCCCTCAGGCTTTCAGCGGGAGCTCGACGGTCACCGTGGTCGGGCCGCCCGGCGGACTGGACACGTCGATCCGCCCGTCCACCGTGGACACTCGTTGCACCAACCCGGCCAGGCCGCTCCCCCGGGCCTCGTCGGCGCCCCCGACGCCGTCGTCGCTGACCTCAAGATGAAGCACACTGGCTCGTTCGGTATAAATATTGATTTTGATTTGATTCGCGTAGCTGTGCTTAGTAGCATTGGCAATCAGCTCGGCAGCGCAGAAGTAAGCGATCGTCTCGATGGCGGGCGCGGGCCGCGGGCCGATGTCGGCGGTGACCGACGCGGGGATCGCGCTGCTGGCGGCCAGGGTGGCCAGCGCGCTGGCCAGGCCGTTGTCGAGCACCGGCGGGTGGATGCCGCGGGCCAGGTCGCGCAGGTCGGCGAGCGCGTCCACCGCATTGCGGTGCGCGGCGTCGAGCAGCTCCCTGACCGTCGCAGTGTGGTCAGAAACGCCGTCTGGCTGCCCGTCGTCGCCCAGTTTCTCCCGCGCCATGCCGAGGTTCATGGCCAGCGCGGCCAGCCGCATCTGCGCGCCGTCGTGCAGGTCCCGCTCGACCCGCCGCAGCGCCGCGGCCGAGTCGTCCACCGCCAGCGCCCTCGTCCGCTCGAGCTCGCTGACCCGGTCGGCCATGCTGCTCGGCCCGAGCAGCCCGCGGACCAGCGCGCGATCCGCGGCGTTGATCGCGCGGGCCAGCCACGCCGCGCCCACCACGCAGGCGGCGCCGGCGATCGCGGCGAGGAAGGTGCCGGGCCAGCTGTAGATCGTGAAATTTCCACCGAACGGCAGTGGTACCACCGCCGTCAGCGGAGACAGGTTCCCGCCCGGGTGGTTACGGAACAGCGCCCAGATCACCGGATAGCTCAGGTTGACCAGGCCGAAGGCCGTAAGCGTGACCGCGTAAAGCTGTACGGCCGCCACCGGCAGCTTGATCAGGCTGTACCCGACGCCCCGCCAGGCGGCCCGGTCCCGCAGCCGCCGGTCCAGGCGGCCCAGTATGCCGGTGCCCGGCTGGAACGGCCGCGGGGCCTCGACCTGGTGGCCGAGCAGGCGCTTGAGCAGGCGACGGTGTAGCGAGCCGAGCCGCCGGGATACCCGCAGCGCCACGGTGATCAGCAGCAGGCCGACGACGGTGCCGAGGATGGACGCGGAAATCGTCAGGCCGGATAGCAGCAGCACCACGGTGATCCAGAACCCGGCCACCCCCGCCGTCCCGCCGAAGCCGCAGTACAGCAGCTCACGACGGGTCCGGCGGGTGAGCGGGGCACGCAGAATGGTGCCCGCCACCCGCCGGATGCTGTCATCCATGGATCTGATTGTCCCTGCTGATGGTGTCGGCTAACAGTCGCCGTTTACGCGTCGCGGCGGGCCAGCGCCCAGCCGCCGACGGTCGCGGGCCTCACGCGTCCCGCCGTGCGAGCAGCCAGCTGCCTACGGTGGCGGGCCTCATGCGTCCCGCCGTGCGAGCAGCCAGCTGCCTACGGCGAGAGCCGCAACCGTGTAGAAGCACAGCATGCCGAGCCCCAGGCCGGGTGACAGGCTGTGCGCCACCGGCTTGACCGCGGTCAGCGAGTTCTCCGCGATCATCATGGGCAGGAACTTCTCGACCGCGTCCTGGACCGAGGTCCCCATCGGGATCACTATGAGCGGCAGCACGAACAGGATTCCCACCACGGCGCAGATCGCGCCCGCGGTGTGCCGGATGACGGCGCCAAGCCCCAGGCCGATGAGCGCGATGAGGGCGGGATACGCGCCCGCCATCAGCACCGCGCGCAGCACGCCGGGCTGGCCAAGCGTGGCGTGCGGGGCGGGCGACCTCAGCACGGCCTCGCCGACGGCGAAGGCGGTGAAGGCGAGGACCTCCCCCGCGACCAGCGCGACGGCGCCAAGGACGGCCGCCTTGGCCGCGAGGAGCAGCGGGCGGCGGGGCACTGCGGCAAACGTGGCGCGGATCATGCCGGAGGAGAACTCGCCGGTGATCGCCAGCACGCCCAGGACGCCGACCGCGAGCTGCCCGAGCGCCAGCCCGGCGAAGCCGTCGTTGGTGGGGTCGAAGGAGGCGCGGTCCGAGGGCGACATATGGGCCCAGTGCTGCTGGCTCAGCACCAGGATGGCCAGGCCGATCATGCCGGCCGCGAAGACCAGCAGGATCCACCCGGTGGAGCGGACGGTGCGCAGCTTCAGCCACTCCATCCGGGCTACGGAACGGAAACCGTAACCCGCTTCGGTCCTGGTGGCGGTGCGGGTCAGCGTGGCGGTGGTCATGACAGGCTCCCCTGAAAGGTGATATTGCTGGCGGAATACTCGGTGCTGTCCTCGGTGAGCTGGAAGAACGCCTCCTCCAGCGAGCTGCTGCGGGCGGAGAGCTCGGCCACCGTGGTCTGGACGAGCAGGCGGCCCTGGCCGATCACGATGAGCTGGTCGGCGGTCTGCGCGACCTCGCTGATCAGGTGGCTGGAGATCAGCACGGTGCGGCCGTGAGCGGCCAGGTTCTTCAGCAGGTTGCGGATCCAGCGGATGCCCTCGGGGTCCAGGCCGTTGACCGGCTCGTCGAGCAGCAGCACCGCCGGGTCGCCGAGCAGCGCGGCGGCGATGCCCAGCCGCTGGGCCATGCCCAGGGAGAACGTGCCCGCGCGCCGGTCGGCCGCCTTCTCCAGGCCGGTGATCTCGAGCACGTCATTGACCCGCCGCCGCGGGATCTGGTTGCTCGCGGCCAGCACGGTCAGGTGGGACCTGGCCGTCCGGGCCGGGTGGAACGCCTTGGACCCCGTAACCTCAAGCAGCGCGCCGACTTCGCGCATCGGGCAGCGCAGGTCCCGGTAGTTTTTCCCGTTGATCCTGACCGTCCCGGCGTCGGGCCGGTCCAGGCCGAGGATCATCCGCATCGTGGTGGATTTGCCCGCGCCGTTCGGGCCGAGGAACCCCGTCACCATGCCGGGGAGGACATCGAAGCTGAGGTTGTCCACGGCGGTGGTGGAGCCGTAGCGCTTGACCAGGCCGCGTGCCTCGATCATGTGAAACCCTCCGCTCGTCATGAGAGCGTGCCCGGCCCCCGTCAGGCGGGCACGCCTCGATTAGCTTTCGGGGTTCACGCTACGGACCAGGCGCCTCGCCGGGAACGCGGCCAACACCCCTCTTAGGGGTGGGGTTTTCCCCTGCAACGGGACATGGGCAGGGTGAGGCGGGCACCTTGCGGCGGGCACAGGCGGAACGATGTGGCAACGCGACGGTTAGACCGTCTCAGCGCCACATCGTTACGGTCTGCGGTGAACCGGTTCCCTCACCAATGGTGGGTTGTCGCGTAGGAGTGGTTGGTGATGACCTCGGTGTCTTCTGGTGCCTGGAAGATGGACTGCACCGCGACCCGGCCGGGACCGAAGAGCCTGAGCCAGATGCTGCGGTAGCTCCACCGGCTGTGCCAGAACGCGAAGCCCATGTTCCGCGGGTACTCCAGGTGCAGCGCCATCCGGACCGACACGTCCCGGTACAACAGGGCACTCGGCTGGATGAGCAGGCTCTGGCCGGGCTGCAGATCGCGGATGAAGGTGTTGCCCGGCGAGTGCAGCAACAGCAGCCCGGGCCCCTCGTGCGCGCTGAACACGTCCCCGAACTGGCCCATCGGGTAATGCGTCACGCGGTCGTCCGAATTCTGGCCGGTCACGTACCAGACGTCCGAGGGATACCAGTCGTACCGTATGTTCCCTGTGGCGGTCAGGAAGCGGTGCTCGCGGACCCAGATCTGCTGGTTGTGCTGCAGCGGCAGGGCCACGACCTCACCCGCGTGGTTGTCTGACAGCGCGACGTGCCCGGGACCGCGGCCCTCCACCATGATCAGCGGCAGCCCGGCCATCTTGCGGTTCCACGCGCCGCGCATCGGCATGTTAGTCAGCCTGGTGGCCGGCTCGGTCCACAGCAGCACGTGGTGGGAGAAGTAGATCCAGTCGTTCGGCGCGAGGTTGAACTCCGCGACCGGGACGGTGGTGCCCGCTATCTGAACGTGGGACTGCCCGAACTGCAGGCGCGCCATGTCCTTGATCGGCGGCTGCTCGACCCAGCCGGAGTCGCTGACCGAGGACCTGATGTCGACCGGCGCCCCGCACAGCGGGCAGGTCGGCGAGTTCGGGTCGCTCGGCTGCCTGCAGTACCGGCAAATGTAGGTGTTCATCCCGGCGTCTCTCGGCTTCTCTCGGGCTTGTCGGTCTTTTTGGGGTTCTC
>WNFJ01002136.1_pt3 | contig 11234 bp, 3 predicted proteins | sample 5400461 | NCBI WGS metagenome assembly WNFJ01 (sample SAMN13153349, study PRJNA577476) | soil metagenome | isolation source: 115 cm saprolite on Douglas fir-dominated hillslope | place: USA:California | collected 2013-09-17 | reverse complement strand
GTCGTTATAGCTGTTTCCGCAAGGTAAATTGCGGACGCCATCGGAAACAGAGAGCGTCATCGTGCATCGCTTGCCAATAGGATATGGTCATCGCTGACCCCGCGACATCTTGCCCCTGATCAGATCACGGCCGCTGGTGTTGATCTGGACATCCGTACCCGAAATCGCTACGCTATTTGCACTGGAGTAATTCAAAATCCTTGAGGTTTCTGATGGACCAGGCATCGCGAACATCGAAGTCAGATACTGATAACAGCAGCGAAGTCGAGCGGTGGGCCGACCTGGAAAAAAAGCGCCGTAAGGCCTGGCTGGACGGGCCTTCTGAAGAAGAGAAGCAAGAATGGCTTGAACGGCACTCACGTCGCAAAGGATACGATAGTTCGAGTGAAGACGAAGACATTGAGGCGGGACGCCGCATCGCCGCTCGTTGGGAGCGGGATATTGGATGGGCGGTGACCGGTCTTGTTAGTCGTTTGATGGACTCCCGTTACGCCATATTGGGTAACCTGGTCCGTGAGGGGCGTGAAGCCGAAGACCAGTATCTGGCCTCGCGACGTCGTAGAAAACGTGTTTTCTCGGATGACGACGTTTAAGCTTTGTGCGTCGACGGTTAGCTAGCGTATCCAATTCTAGCGGTTCAGTCCCAAGTCAAGGCGCCCCGTGCGGTCGCGCGCTACGCTAAAGCGCGCTTGCACTTCACCGGCGATTTAGGCTTTTCAACAACGCCCAACGCCGAGCAGAGCGCGCACGAAGTCCGTCAGTTGTTCACGCGGCAAGAAGCCGTCCTGTCGACGGGCGCATCAAGAACCATTTCGGCGTCAATGGAATCACGCGGCGGAAAAGCCCAGCGCCTCGCTGAGGCGTCCCAAAGACGCGATGGTCGCGACGTCGAGTGAGCCGCACAGGTGCGGGCCTGCGAAGCTGGACAGCGCGAGCACGATGGTCTCGGCCGCGCACGCGACCAGCACGTCCGGCCGGTCACGCTCGCCGAGATGGCCGAGGCTCGATCCCGCGGGTGCACGGACGAGGCCGGTGCCGACAACCCGCACATCGGGCCGCTCGGCCTCGAGCCTCGGGGTCAGGTTGAACGGCCGCGAGATGTCGCAGACGGTTGCGCCCCGGCGCAGATGGCGCGGAGTGATGAACGGCGCGACGGCACTGGTCGCGGCGAGCACCACGTCGGCGTGCGGCAGCGCGTCGTCGATGCGGGTCGTGACCTCGATCGCCGGGGCAGAGCGGCCGAGCGCAACGGTGTGACGCTCGCAGTCTCGGGCGACGGCGTGGAGCTTGCCGAGGCTTGCCGCGGTGGCGTTCGGGTTGCCGATCAGAATGAGCTTCGCCGCGCGCTCGGCGAACAGAAGGCTCAGCGCCTGGCCGATGGCACCGGTTGCCCCAACGACGGCGACCGCGCTGTCGCCAAGGCGCGGGCCGCCGTCGGCGCAGGCGCGCTCCACCGCGTGCAGCGCTGCCCACGTCGTCAGGCTGTTGCCACTGGTGACCTGCAGTCCGGCCGGTGCCCGCACTGACAGGCCGCCGCCGGCGACGATGGAGCTGAAGCCCCCGAGGCCGACCACCGTGGCGCCGCGCTCGGCTGCGAGGTCGATGGCCTCCTGCACCAAGCCGAGAGCATCTTCTCCGGACAGTGCCAGCAGTTCGGCCGGCAGGTGCGGCAGGACGATCAACTCGCCGTCGGCGCGCGTGCCGTCCGCACCGCAAACAGAAAGTCGGCCGTGCGGGAACGGGCGGATGAACGCGGCGATGCGTGCGCGCAACCGCTCCAGCTGGGCATCGTCCACGCCGGACTCGAGGCTCGGGTCGAAGCGGCGCAGGTCGCTGGTGCCGAGGAGATGCACGACGAAGGCAAAGCGCGCGCGGCCTGCGCGCGCCGGCTCCGTGGCCGAGGGCAAAACTGAAGGTTCGGCGGCCACTTGCGTACCGGCTTGCCGCGCATCGATCGGTGTGGTCCCCATCAGGTGGCCGAGCAGAGCGCCGGTGTCGCCATCGCGCAGCACGCGGAGCAAGTTACCCAGCGCGCGGATCAGTTGTTCGCACATTGCCGCGTCGGCGATCAGCGGCGGCTCGATCCGCAACACATTGCCCTGCGTGAACGAGGCGGCGATGCGGACGTGTTCGATGTTGAGGAGATAGCTCACCGAGAGGTAGAGCAGGAGGTCCTGTTGCTGGAGGATGGCGAGCAGGCCGCTCTGCGTGCGCGCGACATGGTCGAGATCGAGCTCGACGCCGAGCATCAGGCCGCGGCCGCGGATTTCCTTCACCAGCTCCGGATAGGCGCGCTGGAGCTGCAGCAGGTCGGCTTGCAGGCGTTCGCCGGTCTCCGCGACCTGTCGGATCAGCCGGCCGTCATTCTTCGTCAGCTCGTCGAGCGTCGCCAGTGCAGCGCGGCAGGCGAGCGTGTTGCCGGCGAACGTCGAGCCGTGCCGCAGGTCGAACTGTTCGGAGAACACCGCGCGCGTGTAGAGGCAGGCACCGACCGGCATCAGGCCGCCGCCGAGCGCCTTGGCGGTGAGCAGGATGTCGGGCGTCACGCCCTCGGCCGCGCAGGCGAACATCCGGCCGGTGCGGCCGAGCCCGGTCTGCACCTCGTCGACGATAAGCAGCACGCCATAGCGCTGGCACAGCGCGTGCGCGGCAGCGAGATAGCCGGGCGGCGCGACATGGATGCCGGACTCGCCCTGAATCGGCTCGATCAGGAACGCAGCGAAATAGTCCGGTCGCAGCTCCAGCAGCGATTGCAGCTCGGCGAGGGCGCCGAACCGCACGTAGTTGAAGCCGGCCACCGGCGCGCCGAAGCCACGCTGGAAGAACTCCTTATCGGTTGCCGACATGCCGGCGAGCGTCAGGCCGTGGAAGCCGTTGCGGGTCGACAATACCCCGAGCCGGCCGGTGCGGCAGCGCGCGAGCTTCAGCGCCGCCTCGACACATTCCGCGCCGCTGTTGGTGAAGACGACGTGCGCGAGGCCCGGCGGCGCGACAGCAAGCAGCCGTTCCGCCAGCTCGCCCGCTACCGGCGAGATCGAGGCGATGGCGAGGTTCGGCCGCCCCTCGCGGCGTACGCTGTCGATGGCGTCCCAGATCGCCTGCGGATCGTGGCCGAACGGCACCGCACCGAACTGCGCAACGAAATCGGCATAGCGCATGCCGTTCTCGTCAATAAGGCTGCAGCCCTCGCCGCGCACGAAGGTCTTGTCGAGACCAAGCTGGCGGTAGAGAAAGCCGCGGTACGGCGCGACGTGGCGGATGTAGGAGACCTGTTCCTCGGCGTTCCAGTCGGGCAGCGCGGCGAGATCGATCGCGCGCCTTTCGAGCGCGGTGATCCGGGTCCGCGCCGCCGCGCGCGGGGCCAGCGGTGCGATGGGCACCTCGGACGGCGGCGCCTTGAGCAGCTCGATCAGCTCGACCTTGTGTTGGGCGAGGAGCCGCGTCGCCTCGCGCCCGAGCGCACCCTTCGGCGCGCCGTAGCGAAGCTCGCCGGCAGCGACCCACAGCCGCACGCCGCGCCCGCGCAGATCGCTCAGCAGCTCGGACGCGGTCATACGACGCCTTCTTCCCAGTCGGCGTCGTCCGCCGGCGCGGCGAGGCCGCCGACGTGCGCGTGCAGCAGTTCTTGGTCGGAGTCGAGGTGGAGCAGGGGCCGGACGGCGGCGAAATCGAGCATGCCGATCGGGCAGACGCCGATGCCGAAGCGCGGGGCGGCGGTCTCGATGGCCTGCGCCATCGCGCCCGCTTCGAGGACGCTGAAGCGCCAGGCGAGGTCGCCGTAGATCGGCTCGATGGCGCGCGGCTGGTTGACGAAGAACAGCGAGAAAGACGCCCGCTCGAAGATCGGCCGGTTGGTGAACGGCTCGTGCATCGCGGGATGGAGCTCGACACCGAGCGTCAGCGGCACCAGCGTGTGTTCGACCGGGTGATAGTAGAACGTGCCGGCCGGGCAGCCGGCGACACCGCCCTGCTTGGCGTGCACGTAGGTCTGCACCGCATAGCAGCCGCCGGCCGAGCCGTAGGCGTACTTGCTGCCGCCTTTGGTGACGGTGCGGCCAAGCTCCGACAACCAGGCGCCGAACGTCCCGAGCGGCACCGGCTCGGCAAGGAACCGGCGGACCGCGCGGCGAGCGTGGATGTCCAGGTTTGCCCCGTTCGCGGACGTCCGCGGCAGCGCCAGCGTACCCCAGGCCGCTGTGAAGCTGCGGACGCCGCGATCCTCGCGATGGAAGCGCTCGCGCGCTGCCGGATCGACGATGATCTCCGCCGTGCGCCGAGGCGCTAGCCCAGGCGCGGCGGGCGAAGCCTGTGAAATCGTGGGGCCGCCGACGCGCTGCCGTCGGATCGGCGAAGAATTCCTGGACCGAGGGGCGGACGCCGAACTCTTTTTCCAGCCGGCCGACGATGCGCACGAGGTCGAGCGAGTTGGCGCCGACCGCCAGCAGGTTCTGCGCCGGATCGAGCGGCGGCTGGCCCAGTTCTTCCGCGATCAGCGTATTGATGCGGCCGAGCAAGTCCGCGTTGTCGCCTCCGATCAGCGGGTCCTGCGGCGCTGCGCGCTCCGGAGCGGGGAGAGCCTTGAGTGCGGGCAGCGCGGCGCGGTCGACCTTGCCGTTCGGCGTCAGCGGCAACGCATCGAGGGCGTGCCACACGCTCGGCACCATGTAGGCCGGCAGCGCCTGCTGAATGTGCGCCTTCAGCGCATCGAGCGGCACGCCGTCGACCACGACATAGGCGACGAGGTGCTTTGGCCGTGTCCGCTCGCCGACGGCGACGACCGCGGCGGCCTTCACCCGCGGATGCCGTTCCAAGGCCGCCTCGATCTCGCCGAGCTCGATGCGGTAGCCGTGGACCTTGACCTGCTGGTCCTCGCGGCCGAGGAATTCGATATCACCACCGGGTAGAAAGCGGCCGAGATCGCCGGTGCGGTAGAGCCGCTCGCCGCTGCGCGAATGGGTGACGAACTGCGCCGCCGTGCGCGCTTCGTCGCGCCAGTAGCCACTCGCCACGCCGATGCCGCCGATGTAGATCTGCCCCGGTACCCAAACCGGGCAGGGCTCCATCGCGTCGTTGAGGACGTGCATTGTCTGGTTGCGCAGCGCGCGTCCGTACGGAATGCTCGACCGGCTGCGGTCCGACGCGTCGGGCCGGTGCAAGATCGACCAGATCGATGCTTCAGTGGCACCGCCGAGACCGATCACGTCGAGGCCCGGCACGAGCACGCGGGCGCGGTCCGGCAGCGTGACGGGAATCCAGTCGCCGCTGAGCAGCGCCAGCCGCAGCGCGCTGTCGCGCAGCGCCGCGCCGTTGCCGGCGTAGTCGACCAGCATTTCCAGGAGCGCCGGCACCGAATTCCAGATGGTCACGCGCTCCCGCGCCATCAGCGCGGCCCAGTCGCCTGGCTCGCGGCGGCTCGATGGATGCGGCATCACCACGGTCGCGCCGACCGCAAGCGCGCCGAAGAGGTCGTAGACGGACAGGTCGAAGCCGAGCGACGACAGCGCGAGGATGCGGTCGTCCGGCCCTACGCCGAAGCGCTCGTTGAGGTCGACGACCGTGTTGAGCGCGCTGCGGTGCTTGATCATCACGCCCTTCGGCTCGCCGGTAGAGCCGGAGGTGTAGATCACGTAGGCGAGGTCGTCCGGCCTTGCGGGGGCGGCCGTCGGGACGTCATCGGGACCGAACTCTGCCTCGTCGCGGTCGACGGCAATGCAGTGCACACCCGGCGGCCATTCGAACTGCTCGGCGAGGCAGCTCTGGGTCAGCACGATCTCGACCTCGCCGCGGTCGAGGAGGAGCTTGCGCCGCTCAGGCGGCAGCTCCGGGTCAACTGGCAGATAGGCGGCGCCCGCTTTCAGTACGGCGAGCGCGCCAACCACCTGCTCCCAGCTCTTCTCCATGACGATGGCGATGAGCCGATTCGGCTGCGCGCCGCGGCGGCGCAGTCGCCGCGCCAGCCGATGCGCGCGCTCCGCAACCTCGCCGTAACTGAGCCGACACGTCGTGGTGACGACCGCCGTCTGTTCTGGCCGCTGGCGGGCCTGCGCAAAGAAGCGGTCATGCAAGAGCCCGGAGGGAACGAGCGCGGCTGTGTCGTTTGCCGCCGCGCGCTCGGTGAGCTGCGCCGGTGGGACGAGGGTTGCGCGCGGGCCGTCCCAGGCGGATTCGTCGGCGGCAAGCTGCCGCAGCGCGCCGACATAGGTGCCGAACATGTCGTCGAGCATCCCCGGCGGGAACAGGTCCTCGACCGCGTCCCAGGCGAGGTGGAGGCGGCCGTCCTGCTCGTAAACCTGGTGGTCGAGCCAGACTTGCGGGGTCTGGCTGACGGCGTAGATGACCTCGCCGAGGTTCTGTCCCTGGAGGCGTTCGAGCGCTTCCAATTCCGTCATGCCCTGCGCGAGCCCGCTGGTGAATACGACGGGCATTGCCGGCTGAATGCCGCCCTGGCGCCGCCGCGCCATCTCCCGGATTACCTTCACCCCACTGACGTGGCGATGGTCCAAGTCGCGCCAGAGCTGCGCCTGCAGCGTGTGCGCCCGCGCCACGAACGCGTCGGCTGCCGCGCAGTCCACAGCGAGTAGCGTGATCGAGGTGAAGTCGCCGACGATCTGATTCACTTGCGGGTGCAGCGGCAGCCGCTGGAACAGGGTCAGGTTAATTGTGAACTGCTGCCGCCGGCTCCAGGCGCCGAGCACGTCGGCGAACTTTGTCAGCAGCACCGCCGACGGCGTCAGCCGCCCGGACCGCGCGCGCTCCTTGATGCGCTGCCATTCGTCGGCGGCGAGCGTCTCGGCGCGGCGGAGGAAGCGCGGATGCGCGACCGTCGACGGTGCCCGCGCGAGCGGCAAGTCCGGCGGCGGCGGCAGCTCGGGCAGGCGATCGAGCCAGTAGCGTAGCGCCTCCGTCTCTTCCAGCGCTGCGGCGGCAAGCACGTAGTCGCGGAAGCCGAGCACAAGCGGCGCCAGCGCTACCGCCGGGTTCTCGTAGACCAGCAGCCACTCGCGCATGAGGAGCCGGAAGCTCCACAGGTCGATCATGATGAGGTCGAGGCTGACATGCAGCCGCGTCCGCTCCGGCCCGAGCCGGGTCATCCTGATCTCGAACGGCGGCCAGTGCTCGCCGAGATGCACTTGGTGCGACATACGCGCCCGCTCGCGCGCGAGCACCGCTTCGGCGTCGTCCGAAGCGAGGCCGGTCAAGTCCTCCATCTCGATGCGGTAGCGCGGGGCGGGCTCCAGCGTGCGCTGGCGTCCGTCCGGCAGCACCACGGTGCGCAGCATGCCGTGGCGCTCGATGAGCTGCTGCCAGGCGCGCTCCAGCCGGTCGTGGTCGAGGGGGCCCGCCTGCAATTCGAGATAGAAGTGGGCACCTACGTTGCCGAGCTCCAGCACGCCGGAGCGGCCGATCCAATATGCCTGCTGGATGTCGGTGAGCGGGAACGGCTCGCTCCATGCCGTGGGGTCGGGCACAAGCGCGGGTAGCCCGGCCGGCGCGGCGTTGTCGGCCGGCTGCTCCCGCCGCGCACGCTCGATGGCAATGGTCATGTCGCGTACGCGGGGGGATTCGAACAGCACCTGCGCGCGCAACTCGATGCCGAAGCGCTCGCGCACGCTCGCGACGATGCGTACGGCGATCAGCGAATCGCCGCCGAGGTCGAAGAAATTGTCCTCCACGCCCACGGCATCGCGGCCGAGCGCCTGTGCCCAGATCGCCGCCACCGCCTGCTCGGTGGCGCCGGACGGCAGCGCGGGCCGGCCCACCGGCCGCGCCGACGGCAGCGCCGCGCGGTCGATCGCGCCGTCGCGCGTGAGCGGCATCACCTCCACCACGACGATGTCGGCGGACGGCGACGCCGGCCGTGCGTGGGCGAGATGGGCGCGCAGCGCCGCGCCGGTGACGCTCTCGCGCGCAGTATCGGCGTGGCGGCGGCGCGCGGCCTCGTCAAGCGGCGGCGCGCGGGCGACGATGATGTCGAGGCCGAAATCGGCGCCAGCCTCGCCGGAATCGCGGACGCTGCCCGCATCGACAAAGCCCGCCTTGTCGAGCGCGTCGAGCCAGCGCGGCAGCGGCAGGAACGGCCCGTCATCGCCGTCGGTAACGCCGCTCAGACCCTCGATGAAGCCAACGCTCACCGCGTGCGCGCGCGTGTTGCGCGTCGCCTCTATCAGCACGAGCCGCCCGCCGTCAGCGAGCAGCGGCCGCAGCCGCGCCAGCGCCGCGGCCGGGTCGGCGGCGTTGTGCATCACATTCGCGGCGACGATCAGGTCGAAGCTTTGCGGGAGGAAGCCCTGTGCCAGCGGATCGCGCAGCGCGTCGAGCACGCCGTACTCTACGAACGGGAAGGCGGCGAACTTCCGCCGGGCGCCCGGGTGGAAGAACGCCGAGACGTCGGTGAAAAGATAGCGCGAGCGTTCCACCGGCAGAACCGGCAGCAGTGCGGCGGTGGCCGACCCGATGCCAGCGCCGATTTCGAGCACGCGCAGCGGTCGCTCCGTCGCCGCGGCCCAGTCGCCCACCAGCGACGCCGCGAGTGCGTTCACGTGGCGCGACATCGGGTTGTGCTGGTAAAGCGCCTCGGCGACGCTCCAGTCGCCGCCGGGGAACAGGAGGTCGAGCGGATTGACCTCGCCGTGCAGCAGCGCCTTGGCGCTGCGTTGGCAGGCGACGAAGAACGCGCGGAGCTCCGCTTCGCCGCCGTCGGCGTCGGTTGCTGCCGAAGCCGCGCGAAGCTGCAACGGCTGCACCGCCGTGAATCGTCCGCCGCGTTCGGCGAGCAGACCGTCGGCGGCGAGGAAATGCATCCAGTGCTCGATCAGGCCGGCATAGCGCGGCTGCACCCGGCAGCGCGCCACGATCTCGTCCGCGCTCCATGTCTCGCACGTGGTACGGAACAGGCCGAGCGCCACCAGCGTCTCGGCCATCGTCGCCGTGCTGCGGCTCTCGGCTTTGGCGAGGTCGTCGACGAAAGCCCGCAACTCCGGCGAAACGTCGGCGGCGGCCTGCTGCACGGCGAGCGGTACCAGCGGGCCGTTCCGCCACGGCGCGGCCGGCGCATGCATGAGGGCACTCTCCTCCACCGGCCGGCGGGTGACGTAGACGACGAGGCTGGCGTCCGGTGTCGGCGCCGGGATCGCTGCGGCTTCGGCGATGAGGGGATGCTCCTTCAGCGCCGCTTCGATCTCGGTTGCCTCCGCCCCGGCTCCGGCGGGCCCGCCGGCGGCCATCGCCGCCCATTTCGGATCGGGCGCAAGGCTCTCGCTCGTTTCGTGCCAGGCGTTCTCATCGCGTGCGAGGCGGAGCAGTAGCGTGCCATAGGCGGCGAACATCTCGTCGAGCAGGCCGGCAGGGAAAAGCTCCTCGACGGCATCCCAGCTCAAATGCAGGCGGCCGCGCTGCTCGTAGACCTGATGATCGAGCCAGACCTGCGGCGTCTGGCTGACGCTGTGGACAATGGTCCCGATTTCGTCGACCGGTTCGAGGCCGGGCAAGGCTCGCGCTAGCGCGCTTGTGAATACCACCGGCATCGCGAGGGTGCCACCGCCGCCAGCGCGGCGCGCCAGCTCGTGTAGCACGCGCAGGCCGCCGTATTCCGCGTGTTCCAAGTCGGACCAGAACTGCGTGCCGAGCCGCTGCGCCAGCGCCTCGAACCTATCCGTGCCCGGATCGCAGATTTCCAGCAGCAGGATGGTTGTAAAGTCGCCGATCAGGCGGTTGACCTGCAGGTGGACTGGAGCGCGCTGGAACTGCGTCAGGTTGAGCGTGAAATGCCTGCTGCCGCCCCAGCGGCCGAGGATGCGGGCGAACGCGGCCGTCAGCGCGATTGACGGCGTCATGCCGGCTTTGGCGCTGCGCTCCTTCAGCTGCCGCCAGGTCTCGGCGTCGAGCGCGAGATCGCGCCGCACAAAGTGCGGCCGGGCGATGTCGGCGGGCTGCTTTGCGAGCGGCAGCTGCGGCGGACCGGGCAGCGTGTCGAGGCGCTTGCGCCAGTAGTCCTCGGCCCGGCGGTAGGCGCTCGACTCGCGCTGCCGCGCGGTGAACAGCACATAGTCGCGGAAGCTCAAGTCGAGCGGTGGCAGGTACGGGTCCGGGTCGGAGACGAGCTGCATGTACTCCTTGACCAGCAGCTGGATGCTCCAGAAGTCAATGAACAGCAGGTCGATGCTCAGGTGCAGCAGCGTGCCGCTATCGAGCTCCGTCGTGCGCACTTCGAATAGCGGCCATCGGTCGGGACGGAAAACCTGGTGCGACATACGCCGCCGGATCGCTTCGACTTCGGCCCGCGCCGAAGCCGGGTCGGCGCCGCTCAGGTCTCGGTGCTCGATCTTGTAGCGCGGCACCTCGACGAGGATCTGCTGCCGGCCGTCCTCGCGTACGATCGCGCGCAGCATGTCATGGTGCTCGATCAGCATCTGCCACGCGGCCTGGAGGCGCTCGCTGTCGTGCGCGGCGAGCTTCACCTGGAGGTAGACGTGGCAACCGATGTGACCGAGGTCGAACGTGCCGCTACGGCCGATCCAGTAGGCCTTCTGCACGTCGGTGAGCGGAAAAGGTTCGTGACGGGCCGCGAGGTCCGGGGCAAGCGACGGGACGTCTCTGCCGGCCGGTCTTCGCGGAACATGTCGTTCATGACGCGCGCCCGTCGCTCATATGGCAATGGCGACCGAGGACGCGGATGACCGAAGGTCGGCGAGCCGAGCCTGCGACAACAGGGCCTGGATCAGCGGTACGTAGTAGACGCCGTCGCCATGCAGCTCGATCGCGTCTGGCGATACCGCGCACCAGCCGCGCTCGGCCAGTTCCAGCCAGGCCGCTTCATGCTCCGCGTAGACGTCGTTGCCGAAGCGTTGGCGATATTCCCTCCGGTCGACGCGCATCCCTTGAAGATTGCGGAACAGCTCGTGCAGCCGCAGGTCCTCTGGCGCGCGCGCGAAGCCACGCTCTACCGGAAACTCGCCACGGTCGAGCGCGGCGAAGTAATCCTTGACCCGGCGGTGGTTCACGTACGTCCAGCCGCCATGCTCGCCGGTGCCGCCGAAATCGGAAACGCCCGCGAAGCCCCAACCCCAGGATTCGGTGCGCGCAAAGCCGCGCTTGCATTCCTCGTAGACGAATTCCTCGCCGCTCCGTACCTTTTGGAAGTCGTAGGCGGTGAGCTGGCGGTAGCCGTTTGCTGCGAGCAAATCGCGCGCGGCACGATACATATCGCGTACGGCGTCGGACGGCGGAATTTCGTC
>WNFJ01243561.1_pt1 | contig 11237 bp, 12 predicted proteins | sample 5400461 | NCBI WGS metagenome assembly WNFJ01 (sample SAMN13153349, study PRJNA577476) | soil metagenome | isolation source: 115 cm saprolite on Douglas fir-dominated hillslope | place: USA:California | collected 2013-09-17 | reverse complement strand
ATGGCAGGGAGATTCGGTCCGAAGGTGTCGGGAACGATATCCTCGGGGTTGCCAACGAAGATGGCCCGGTCGCGCAGCCTGGGAAAGCGCTCGATCTGCTCGATCATCTCTGCGTTGTAGTCGGCGGTGAGGAACGCTTCATGTGTCCCACCTTCGGGCATGGGCAACCAACCGACAAAGTCCGTCAGCCAGACGTAGGCGGCGCGCTTCTCCTCGGGGTTCTCGTGCAGGTAGTAGTCAAGCTCCCAGGCTTCATCACCGATCCAGAGGTCGTACGGCTCCTCGTTCGCCACATCATGGAAGAGCATGTAGTTCGCGACAAGGATCTCGTCCATGCGGCGCCAGGCCTGGAAGAAGTGGAGGTCGTGGGTTTCTCCCCGGCTTCATAGTGCCGATTCCACTCAGCTAGTGCCCAGTTCCACACAAACCGGCTGGTTCCGGCGGCTTTCGCAAAGTACACAGCCTGCTCAGGCGTGGGATGCAGTCTGATCTTGTGTGCCTTGATCATCCATGATGTCCTTTCCCAGAGCCGCTGCCCGGATCAGGTTTGTATGGGAACGCAGCCCAGGAAGCCGCGCTGAAAACACAGTCACGATGGCAATCAGATCCCGAACCAGTTCTTCTTCGGGAGAGAAGGTTTCGCCATTGATCACCGTGATCTCGGTTCCATGCCGTTCACAAAATTGCTCAAACCAGTCGTAGCCAAAGCGCACAAAACGATCCTGATAGCCGATGACCACCCGCTTGACCAGGCCCAGTTCGATCTGCTCGATGACCTGATTAAATCCCTTGCGTTGGTAATTGAGCGCAGAGCCAAGATCTTCCACCCACTGATCAACTTTGATGCCATGCTCCTGACAGTAAGCTCGAAGCGCTTCCTTCTGAAGAGCAAGCTCCTTCTTCTGACCAGGAGAAGACACACGAGCATACACAATCACCAGCCCTTGCTCCGAGGAAATCAACCCGCGATAGGCCAGATAGAGTTCGTGCGTGTAGTAGCGGCGATTCGTCGGGCTACGGAATGCAGGCAAGATGCCTTTGCGATCCCATTTTTGCAAGGTATTGACCGATTTCCCAATCAACTTGCCAAATTGTTTTGGGGAATATGTATGCTCCATGCATACATTCTACTCTATCACCATAGCTTTTTCAATACTGTTGAAGACTCTTTTGGGCATGTCCCGGCAGTATGGTGGTATCCACTTCAATCAAGGGGACCAGGACGGAAGGACCGTAGGCATGTACGTTGGCCAGCAGGTCTGGGCCAAAGCTCAAACCTACTTCAACGGGACGGCACACTGAGGAACCGAGTGGTGGACCGTCCCCATCGGGCATACTTGAATTGAGAGTTATAAATAAAACTCTCTGCAACAGGCATGATGACCTGGAAACATGCTGGGCTTGTTTTTTGAGAAAAACTTCTGTATTCTTCTTGAAGAGCGAGTGAAAGTCCGCTCAGAGCGCGTTCTGATTGGAAGCGTCAGAAATCCTATCCATTCGCCTGCTCATTGGGCTTGTTCTTCTGTTCGCCAGCTTCTCTCATTGCCCGAACTTCAATATTTCCTACGAGAAAGGAGACAGAAGCGTGAGAGACGACATCAGCGACATAGCAGCCTCGTACGACCGCGGCGTGGAGGACGAGGACTCGCGGCTCGTCTTGCATCAGCTCGAGTACGACCTCACGTGGCGCTACCTGACTCGGTACCTGCCGCCCGCAGGTTCCATCCTCGAGATCGGAGCCGGGACGGGAAGGTACACGCTCGCTCTGTGCAGACGCGGCTATTCCGTCACGGCGGTCGATCTGTCAGCGGCCCTGCTGCACCAATGTAAGCTCCGGCTCGAGGCGTCGCGACTGCATGGACAGGTGCAGTTTGTCGTGGCTCACGCACGAGACCTCCATGCGGTGCCGACCACGGCATTCGACGCGGTTCTGCTCATGGGGCCTCTGTACCATCTGGTTTTCGAGGAGGACCGTCAGGAAGCAGTTCGCCAAGCGGCAGATCGTCTCCGCAGCGGGGGTCTGCTGTTTTCCACACACCTCTCGCGACTGGGCACCCTCGGCGACTTGATGAGGAGAATGCCGGAGTGGATCGAGCGTGGACAGGAAGTGCGCTTCCTGCTGGACCGTGGGAGGCGTCCAGACGATCTGCCCAGAGGCGGCTTTCGGGGGTACTTTGCTCGCGTCTCGGAGATCAGACCACTTCATGAGGCGCTAGGAATCCAGACCGTCGTGCTAGCCGGCGTCGAGCCGGCGATCTCAGCCGACGATGAGAGCTACAACAAGCTCCAAGCGCCCCTACGCGAGCTGTGGCTTGACCTGCTCTTCGAAGTGAGCTCCGACGAGACGACAGTGGGGGCCTCGCGACATCTCCTCTACGTCGGCCGAAAGGGTGACGGCATTGCTCCTGCGTAGATGCATCTGGCGCCTGGCTGATTGTGATGACACGGATCAAGGTGCTGTGATACGATAGGACACAACGAGTAAAAAAGCAGGAGGAACCATGCAACACTACCAGGTCGCCGTATTACCGGGTGATGGCATTGGGCCAGAGGTCATCACGGAAAGTATCCAATCCCTGGGTGCTCTCGCCCAACTCCATGGCGGCTTCCAATTGGATATGCAGCAGTTTGACTGGGGCACCGAGCGCTATCTAAGAGAAGGTGCCATGATGCCGAAGGATGGGCTGACCATCCTTGAGCGGGGAGGCTTTGATGGCATCCTGCTCGGTCCCATCGGCGACCCACGGGTGCCGGACCATCTCACGTTGTGGGGCTTGTTGCTCCCGCTTCGTCAGGGATTCGACCAGTACGTCAACCTCCGGCCTATGCGCCTGCTCCCGGGTGTGCGCAGTCCATTGGTCGGCAAGGGTCCCGCAGAGATCAACATCGTCTGCATCCGGGAGAACACCGAGGGTGAGTATGCCGGTGTGGGAGGACGCGTGCACCAGGGGACAGAGCAAGAGGTCGCCATCCAGTCGATGATCTTCACCCGAGCAGGCACCGAGCGTATCATACGCTACGCCTTCGAGTACGCACGCCAGCACGGGCACAAGAAGGTAACAAGTGCCACGAAATCGAACAGTATGCAGTACAGCATGGTCTTCTGGGATGAGGTGTTCCAGCAGGTGGCGGCTGATTACCCTGACATCACGCACGAGCAGCAGCTCATCGATTCGCTGGCTGCCCGTTTCGTTTCTCGTCCCGAGAGCCTGGAGGTCATCGTGGCCTCGAACCTCTTTGGAGACATCCTCACGGACCTCGGCGCGGCCATCTCCGGCAGTCTGGGGCTCGCCCCGAGCGCGAACATCAATCCGCAGCGGCGTTACCCGAGCCTCTTTCAGGCGATTCACGGATCCGCACCTGATATTGCCGGCAAGGGAATCGCGAACCCCATCGCGTCCATCTGGTCAGGGCAACTCCTGCTCGACCATCTCGGCGAACAGGAGGCAGCTGCGACGCTTATGCGAGCCATTGAGGAGGTATTGGCAGCGGGACAGGTACGAACACCTGACCTGGGTGGGACGGCGACCACTCGACAACTGGGCGAGGCGATCCGAACGCGCCTGCGAAGCATCATCGCGGAATAAGCGCACCCTCATTCACCTAGAGCCAGTGCGATCTCCTCTTATCGCGATGAGGCCGTTCAAGAGCGCTGTTTGTTTCCCATGCATCCGTGCTTGACAGCATCCAGGTGTCCTGTTGACTCGCTCAGAATGTAGTATGTGGCGCGGGGTTCACTCTCCTTCAGCTAAAGACAAGATGCGGTATTGTAATGTCAAGTATTGAAAATCTATTCAGAATAATGTATAGTACTTCTAAGTATTGTAACGTTATCCAAAATACGAAGAGAGAAAAAGATGGAACGGTTACTGACGACCGATGAAGTGGCTGAATACCTGCGAGTCGACGTTGTCACAATCCGCCGCCTGATCAGCCGCGGCGAACTCACCGCCTATCGGATTGGTGGTGAATATCGCTTCACCCAGTCTGATCTCGAGGATTACCTTCAACGGCAACGTGTATCTGCTGGCACTGGAGATGGGTCCGGCACCTTTGCAAGCACCCCACGCGAGGGGGTGCGTAAAGGGCTTCAGGAAAAACATACCACTCCTTTCGATCCTGTGAGCGATCGCTTCGACAAGTTCACAGAACAAGCGCGCAGGGTCTTGCACCTTTCCCAGGAAGAGGCGCAGCGCTTCCAGCATCATTACGTTGGCACCGAGCATCTGCTCCTGGGTCTGTTACGAGAAGACGCAGGGGTTGCTGCCCAGGTATTGCGTAATCTGAATGTCGAACCGAAGCAAGTACGTGAAGCCGTGGAATCTATCATTGGCCGTGGAGGTCGTATCGTCTTGGGCGAGATTGGCCTGACACCACGTGCGAGAAAGGTGATTGAACTTTCCGTTGATGAAGCTCGTCGTCTCGATCAGCACTATGTTGGGACGGAACACCTGCTGTTAGGACTCATACGCGAAGGGGAAGGCATTGCAGCTGAAGTGCTGGAGAGCCAGGGAGTCAAACTGGACCAGGCCCGTGCAGAGACGTTACGCGCGCTTCGCCAGCTGCAAGAAAGTGAAACCGAGACAGTACCACCTCTTCCGCCAGAAGCAGCGATGTTGCTTGCTGAAGGAGAACCAGGACTCACCTGCACCCATTGTGGTGCACGTTGTCCCAACTACTTCCGCCACTGCTTCAACTGTGGTCAACCGTTGAAGCCTCAATAGAGGCTAGTGCAATATGCGGGAGTGGAGCAAGAGGAATATGAGATAACACAATACTGCTGTGAGAAGTCAATGCGATTTATTGACAAACCACACCAAATTTTGTACTATCTAAGCAGGTGCTCCCATACGACTTATCGAACAAACTGGTCTAAGGAGGAATGCTCGTGCCCGTTTCCTGTCATCTTCGCATCTTGCTTGCCCGCTTGAATTTAGAACGAGCGAAGCAGGGACAACCTGCCGTGAGTTTACGCCGCCTCGCACGAGAAAGTGGGGTGTCTCAAAGTGTCCTGATCGCCCTGCATACCGAACGCAATCAGCGCATTGATTATGCGACGATTGATCGGCTCCTCTCCTACTTTAGCCGCTTCTTGCCTGTCCGTATGGACGATTTGTTGGCCTGGGAACCGGCACAGGAGAGGAAGATACCGGAAGCAATGCTGATGTAAGCACAGCGCGAGGGAGAGGAAGAAGACCATGGCACTGCGCACGCTTGTCTTCTATGGTAACCCTATTTTGCGACAGAAGGCCAAGAAAATTCATCGCTTTGATGCATCATTACCCAAGCTTGTGCAAGATATGTTTGAGACCATGCATGCCCATGATGGGATCGGGTTGGCAGCGCCTCAGATTGCCCTCTCTCTCCGTGTCTTTGTCGTCGAATGCACTGATCGAGAGACTGGCAAGCATTACAAGGTGGCCATGGCCAATCCCGAAATTATCAAGGCAGAGGGAGAGCAACGTGGCGTCGATGGCTGCTTGAGCATTCCGGGGTATTATGGAGTGAATGTCCGGCGAGCAGCCCACGTCGTAGTGAAGGGCCAGGATATGCGTGGCAAGCCGATGCGGGTCAGTGCAGAAGGTTTATTTGCCTGGGCCTTGCAGCACGAGATCGATCATCTCGATGGCATCCTCTATCTCGATCGTCTTGATCGCCCGGAGGATTTGCGCGAAATCCGTCCAGACGACTTCGCAGAAGAAGAGGCGGTGGTCGAGGAAAGGCCAGCGCCAACCTGGTAATTTGACTCTTAACTGTGACATGCCCATCTGTTATGCTGTATTTAAGAAGGGAAACCACCGAACGAGATTGAGTCACGCATGGAGGAGCCTATGGCCGCGAAACGCCAGGTCACGACAATGTGTCCGATGAATTGTTTACCGACCCAATGTGGGATGACGGTTGAGGTCGAGGAGAACCGACTCCTGTCGCTCAAGGGAGATCGTCACAACCCGGATAGCCAGGGCTTTCTCTGCATGCGAGGCCGAGCCGCCCAGGAGATTTTTGAGAATCCCAAACGCTTGCTGCATCCGCTGCGCCGTGTAGGCGAGCGAGGCGAGGATCGCTGGGAGCCGTGCTCGTGGGATGAAGCGTATGCCATGATCGTCGATGCTATCCAACAGACACAGCCAGAACGGGTGGGACTCTGGCGGGGGCATGGCATCGGGACAACGGGACCGACGGGAACTCTGCTGGTCAGTCGCTTTGGCCTGCTGGGTGGTTTTCAGCAGTGGTCAAGCGCCATTGTCTGCTGGGCTATGGGCGGCTATGGTTTGGGGCTGACTGGGACGGTAAAGACCAATACGAAAGAGGATATGGCGGCGAACTCGCGCACTATTTTGCTCTGGGGCGCGACGCTGGCCAGCCAGCCTGATCTCGCGCCGCGCCTGGTTGAGGCACGCAAACGTGGCGCCTACGTGATCCATATCGATACGCGCCGCACAGAAGCTTCGCGCCACGCTGACGAGGTGCTCCTGCTTCGACCTGGCAGCGATGCCGCGCTCGCGCTCGCCCTGGCACAGGTGATTCTGGCAGAAGGACTCCACGATCAGGAGTTCATCGAGCGCCACACGCTTGGTTTTGCGCCATTTGTTGCCCATGTCCGGGCCTGTACGCCCGAATGGGCCGCGGCGATCACTGGCATTGAGCCAGAGCGCATCCGCACTCTTGCCCAGCGCTACGCTACGCAGACTCCCGCCATGATCGTGCTGGGTGGCAGCTCCATGTTTAAGCATCAATACGGTTGGGAGCCCAGTCGCGCCATCTCGTGTCTGCCAGCCCTTACCGGACAACTGGGGATCGCGGGAGGGGGTCTGGGCCAGCGTCATGGAGCCTCGCCAGAGAGTACCGGCTACGCCGATGTGCTGGCCGATGTTACCCCGACAATGCCAGCCGAGGCGGCTATTCCTAGCCATATGGCCAGCATTACCGAGGCCATGACCCGTGGCCAGCTTGATGTGCTGTTGCTGTTTGGCACCAACATGCTCTCGTCCTTTGCCGATGCGAACGAACTCGCGCGCGGGTTGAAGCGGATCAGGCTGATTGTCTCCTACGATCTCTTTCTGAATGCGACTTCCAGGCATTGTGCTGATCTTGTTTTGCCCGCGACTGCCTGGTTGGAAGATATTGGCCTGAAGCAGACAGCCACGCATATCTACCTGATGGAGCGCGCGCTGGCGCCAGCGGGCGAGTGTCGTTCCCTTCTCACCTTCCTGCGCGAGATGGCGCAGCGGCTTGCTGTGGAGAACTTCTTTCCCTGGCGCGACGAAGAAGACTATGTGAACGCGCTGCTGGCCGCGCAAAAGACAGCCGATGGCGAGCCGCTGACCGTCGCCGAGCTTCGCCGGCGTGGCGGCTACTGGCCGAAGAACGGTCTCTCGCATATCGCCTACCAGGACCACACCTTTGCCACGCCCTCCCACAAAATCGAATTCTGGAGCGAGCGTGCCCGCCAAGCCGGGCTCTCTCCCCTGCCATCCTATACTGCTCCAGCCGAGGCAGAGTATCCTCTGCGTTTCTGTCAGGGACGCACCCTCACGGCCTTTCATGCGTTCTTTGATGAAGGCCAGGCGCTCCCAACGCTTGCTAAAGCCAACACGGGGCCGCAGCTCTGGATTCATCCCGGGGATGCGCAAAAACGACACATCGCGAGCGATACCCCAATTGTCATTGCCAACCAGCGCGGCCAATTCGAGGCCAGAGCTCACGTGACGGATGATATCATCCCAGGCGTTGTCTGGATGCGCGACGGCTGGGCTGGCGTCAATCGGGTCACCAGCGGAGCACCGATTGTTTCTCCCGCCGCCAGCACCATTGTCCCTGGTGCTCCCGGAGGACAGGCAGCGTATGACGCCTGGGTTGAGGTGCGCGCCAAAGAAGCGTAGTGGTGTGAAAGCAAGGCTGGAACACCTGGATGGGAGATTCACCCGGCCATCTCCCCACGTCAGGGAGAGTTGGTAGTGCATAAACGCGCCTGCGACTCCTTCTACTTGCGAAAGAAGAGGAAAAGCTTCATGTTTACACTGCGTCGCTACACTTCCGCCGACCAGGAAGCGGTCGAACATCTCCATGTGTTTGTTATTCAGCAGACCGGGGCCTACCTGGGGCGTGGTCCCTGGGATGATGATGTCTATGCGATCGAGGAAGTGTATCTCAAGAATCGGGGGGAATTTCTGATTGGTGAATGCGATGGCCGGTTGGTGGCGATGGGCGCTTTGAAGCGCACCAGTCCAGAGCGCGCCGAGATCAAACGCATGCGAGTCCATCCTGAGTATCAGGGGCGCGGCTACGGCCAGCTCATTCTGGATGAGCTCGAAGCCCGTGCGCGCGCGCTCGGCTATCAGACCCTGCATCTGGACACCTCCATCCTCCAGAAAAGAACGGCTTCCGCGAAGTCGGCAGAGATACCTATCAACAGGAAGTCGGCAGAGATACCTATCAACAGCTTGAGGTTATCCTGTACGAAAAACAATTATAGAAATAATTGAAAATCGCGAGATGAATTAATCCTACAGTTGTAGATCATCCGATCCAGTCAAGGATGGAGAAATGCAGACTCCTGTATTCCTGATGGGTGGAAGCACTGGCTGAAGTGGCTGGAAGTGTGCCTGGATGCCGGTTTTCCTTCTGCTCCAGATGAGATAGAGATGCTACTCAGCAAAATGAATCTCGCTGGCTGGCTGCACCCGCACTTTGCGCTCACCTGCCCAGAAGCCATTCAGCGTCTCGTTATAGAACGCGATAATTTTTTCCGCCGACAAGGTAGCGCTATCCTCGGTAGTGTGAGCATCGCTGGCCAGCAGCACGTCGTAGCCCTGAGCAACAGCCCTGCGGACTGTTGTATCGACACAATACTGTGTCTGGCCCCCGGTGATGACCAGGCGTTTGATACCGTGCGCTTCCAACTCTTCCTGCAAACGCGTCTCATGAAACGAATCGGGTGATTCTTTCTGGATGACGGGCTCACCCTCGCGCGGCGTCACTGCCGGGTGAATCTGCCACATTGGCATCCCTGGCTCCATCCCGCCTCGTTCATTGTGTTGCACATAAAGAACGGGCGTCCCGCTGCTGCGGGCACGACCCAGCAACAGCTGGATGTTCTCCAGCACCTCGTCGTGGTGATAGGCTTCTCCCACGACCCCGATCTGGGCATCGATGACGACCAGCGCTGTATCCGTGCTCATATGTCAGGCTCCTTTTCATATCTCAAACATTCGTTCAACTGTCCTCAGTATACCAGAAAAAGCGGTGAAAATGCGTCCGTATTTCTCGGAATTTGGCTGGAAATCGAACGCGCATGCCAGAGGGATTTCACCATCCTAGACAAGTTCCACTGTTCGACATATTCGGCTTCCCACCACATCAGGAAAAAGCGGCAGCTACCAGATGAAAGGGAGCAATGCCTTCACCGACTGCTGATAGCCTGCATACTCCTCCCCAAACTGGCGCACGAGCCATTGTTCCTCGATCCACATCTTGCGAGCATAGACACTGATGAACAGCGCCAAAGCAAGCAATCCGCGTACCTCGTCTCCCGCCAGCGCCGTGCCCAGGAACGCCAGTACCAACCCGCTGTAGATAGGATGCCGGACCAGAGCGTATGGTCCGCTGCGAATAAGCCGGTGCTCAACCTTGATATCGATAGTGCCACTCCAGTATTGTCCCAGGTGAACACGTGCCCACACGGCGAATCCCAGACCCAACACCTGGAGCGTCACCCCGATCACGAAGGCCATGAGGCGATCAGGCAGGAGTGACCATCCCAATACCCCAAACTCGAAGAAGGGGAGAGCCACCAGGGCGAACGCGGCCGCAAGCAGGAAGAGTGGCCTTGACGAACAAATACTTATTGCCATATAACAGAGAAAGAGCATTGCAATGGAAAGAAAGAAGGAGTAAACCATGACTGGCACATCTATCCCGGCAGGGGCCCGCATCGGACACGTCCACCTAAAGGTCGCCGACCTGGAGCGCGCTATCGGCTTCTATCGCGACTACCTGGGCTTCGACCTGCTCTTCAACCTCGGCAGCGCAGCCTTCCTCTCCGCTGGCGGCTACCACCACCACATCGGCCTCAACACCTGGGAGAGCAAGGACGGGCAGCCCCCGGCCGCAGGCACGACTGGCCTGTACCACTTCGCCATCAACTATCCGGAGCGCAAAGATCTGGCCACCGCCCTCAAACGCTTGCTCGATCATGGCTGGTCGATCGATGGGGCGTCCGATCACGGCACCCACGAGGCCATCTACCTGCACGACCCGGATTTCAACGGCATCGAGTTGGCCTGGGACCGGCACCCCAGCCAGTGGCCGCGCAGGGACGGGGCAGTCACGTTCAGCCGGGAGCCGCTCGACTTTCCGAGCCTGCTAGCCGAGCTAGGAGAGCCGGACAAGGCGGGCTACCTGGCCGTCTTATCGGCCTACAAGTAAGGTTACTTTGCCGAAGCGATTATTGGCTTGTCCTTCGAAAATAACTCTCTATCACAATCGAGGGAGCTAATAGGCAGGATTTCGTCATCATCCCTTTGAATGGGCACTAGAACGGATAACCCAAGTAGCCAGTACAGCTCTTAGCGGTAGCGCCGCTCTGACTCCTGAATAGGATAATCATTCGCGCTCATATCGCGCCGCCGCATGAGTCCCTCTTCATCAAATTCCCAATGTTCATTCCCGTGTGTCCGCATCCATTGTCCCGTGTCGGCATCACGCCATTCGTACTCGAAACGTACCGAGATGCGGTTGTCGGTGTAACACCACAGTTCTTTCATCAGGCGATAGTCCAATTCTTTGGCCCATTTGCAGCGCAGAAAGGCTTTGATCGCCTCTCGACCCGTAAAGAACTCCGTCCGGTTGCGCCATTGAGAATCAGGGGTGTAAGCCAACGCGACCCGCTCCGGGTCACGACTATTCCAGGCATCCTCTGCAGCTTTGACTTTCAGAAGAGCCGTTTCTCCGGTGAACGGCGGTTTGAGTGATGATGATATCATCATGTCCTCATTCCCCCTCTTTCTTCGCTAGGGTTTTCGTACAGGAGAGACTTCCCCCTGATCAATTCCCACCTGGCCTCGCTCCACGCTGAATCGATAGATGTCGCCCTGCAAGAGGTAGTGCACGCTCGTGGTGAGGGAAGCCCTCGTCGCAGCTGCCTTAAAATCGTCCAACCCTGACAGAAAGACGGAGTAATCGTTGAAGTGGATCGGGATAGCAACACGGGGATGGATGATCTCCACTGCTTGAAC
>WNFJ01033716.1_pt2 | contig 11237 bp, 9 predicted proteins | sample 5400461 | NCBI WGS metagenome assembly WNFJ01 (sample SAMN13153349, study PRJNA577476) | soil metagenome | isolation source: 115 cm saprolite on Douglas fir-dominated hillslope | place: USA:California | collected 2013-09-17 | reverse complement strand
CCGATCGTATTCCTGCCGGACGTCCTCGTCCGTCGGGTGCGGCGACCACTGACCGTTAATTCGCCGGAGATACTCCAGGCCCACCTCGACAGCGCTGTCGCTGCGGTCCAGGTTCGTATAGAGATTGATGCGCACGCAGGTGACGGACGCAGAGTCAAGGATAGTGAGTGCGCGAACGGACAGGGTCGACAGCCGTTCGTCGGCCGATGCTAACGAACCAGTCAAATATTCGCACTCGGCCCAGTTGAGCTCTAAGTCAAACGCGAGTCGGTAGCTCAGCTCCCAGCCATTCTCCCCGAGCAGGCTGCGGCCCGCGGAGAAATATCGCAGGGCCGCGGCGTAAGCCGTCGCCGCCTTTGCACGCTTGCCTGCGATGAGGTTGAATTCGGCGACCTGTTCGCGCTCTTTCGGCGCTGTGATCAGCGCGGCGCCGCGGTCCAAGTGATTTACGATATCGAAGATGTTTTCTTCGCGCTCTTGCGGCGCGGTCCGCGACGCGAGCAATCGACCGATTCGCAGGTGCGCCAGGGCCAGCTCGTTTTCCGGGATCAGCGCATAGGCGGCCTCCTGGACCCGGTCGTGGATAAACGCATAGGCCCCCTCCATGCTGTAGAGGAGACCGGCCCGGACCGCCTGCCAAAGCGCCGTATGGACCGCCTCCTTAACCCCTCCGGAAACCAAGTCTATCACGGCGACCGCGGCGACGTTTCCAAGACAGGCCAGCAAGCCCACCGCTTCTTGCGTCGCTTTGGGCAGACGGTTCAGCTTCGCGGCCACGAGATCGGCAACATTGTCGGTGAAGCCCTTCGCGCGGATACGTTCCATATCCCACCGCCAGGCGGTCGCGTCTAAGTCGAACGCAATCAGCCCATCTTCCGCCAGCGCCGTGATAAACTGAATCACGAAGAACGCATTGCCCGCGGTCTTCTCAAACACCAGTTCGGCCAGCGGTCGCACATGCTCCGGTTCCGTATGCAGGGCATCGGCGACGAGCCGTCCCACGTCGTGAGGCGCGAGAGGCGTGAGCACGATCTCCTGGACCCTCGCCCCGGCGTTGCAGATTCGCGCTAGCGTCCGCGTGAGCGCGTGAGAGGGGCCGACTTCATTGGCGCGATAGGCGCCGACCAGCAGCACGTGCCTCACGTCCCGGTCGGCGACCAGGCTCTCAAGCAGTTCGAGGGTCGCTGCGTCCAGCCATTGCAGATCGTCGAGGAACAGTGCGAGTGGATGCTCCGGCCGGGCGAACACGCCCAGAAATCGTCGGAACGCCATCTGGAATCGATTCTTCGCATCCTGCGGCGGAAGATCGGGGATCGGCGGCTGCTCGCCGATGATGGCGACAAGCTCCGGAATCAGATTGACCATAAGCTGGCCGTTAGGACCAAGCGCCTCGAGCAAAGCGTGGCGCCAGCGATTTAATTCCGCCTCATCTCGGCCAAGGATGCGACGGATAAGACTTTGAAACGCTTGGGCCAAGGTCGCATACGGGATGTCGCGTTTGTATTGGTCGAACTTGCCGGCCGCGAACAGGCCGCGCGGCGGGACGAGCGCCTTCTGGAGTTCGTTCACCACCGAAGACTTGCCAATGCCGGCATAGCCGGAGACGAGCACGAGCTCTGTTGCGCCATTCACTACGACCCGGTCGAAGGCGCCAAGCAGCGTCTCGATCTCGTGGTCCCGGCCGTAGAGCTTCTCCGGCGCCAGCAGACGGTCCGACGCGTCGTTAGCGCCGAGAGGGAACGGCTCTATGCCGCGATGCGACTCCCATTCCGCGAGGCACTTCCGCAGATCGACCGTGAGACCCGCGGCGGTCTGATAGCGGTCCTCGGCGGTCTTGGCGAGGAGCTTCATCACGATCCCCGAGAGCGGCCCCGGGATGCCCGCGACCCGCTCGTCGGGCGGCGCCGGTTGGCGGGCAATGTGGCAGTGCACCCATTCCATCGGATCGGAGGCGTTGAAGGGCAGTTCGCCCGTCAGCATCTCGTAGAGGGTGACCCCCAAGGCATAGAGATCGCTTCGGAAATCAATCGACCGGTTCATCCGGCCCGTCTGTTCGGGGGCCATGTAGGCGAGCGTCCCGGCGATCACCTCCGGCGGCGCAGGGGCTTGGCGCTCGCGTGGCACACGCGAGGCAATACCGAAGCCGGTAAGCCAGACCTGGCCGGTTACGGAGTTCACGAGAACATTCGCCGGCTTGATGTCCTTATGGATGAGGCCGCGCTGGTGAACGTGAGCAAGCGCCGTGGCGATGCCGATCGCGAGGTGCAAGAAGCTTTCCAACGCTATCGGCCGTCGGAGCAGCCTGTCGAGCGGCTCACCACCGGGGTCCTCCAGCACGAGGAGGCTGCGCCCGCGCTCGCGCACCAGCTCCAGCGGTCGCGCGGCCCATGCGCTGCCTAGCTCGTCCTTCAGTCCATATTCGTGAGCGAGGCGATCGAGGTCGGCGGGCGTGGGTGGTTCCGCGGCGAGAACGACGGTCAGCACCGCTATCCGGCGGCCGTCACCGCCGTCACGCCATCCGCGGGAGAAGACGCGCTCGCCGTCCTCCCACAATGGTTGGAAGATATTTTCGCCAACGTCTAGCGATGAGTTCATCCGCCGAGGTCCGCCATCAGGCGTGGACCGCCACTGAGGGATACTATATCAAACATTCAAGAGGGTGGCGAAAGCGACTTCGGAGGCGGAGCTTGTCACGCGCGGGGCGGTGTGCCGACCTGCCACGGCTTGCCTAGCGTATTCGCCGTGAAGCGTTCCGTGAGCGCCCTGAATCGAGGCTTTTCCTTCTTCAGCCTGAATCGCTATTTGCTCTTCGATGATGCGTTCGATCCGCGGATCAAGTAGCGAACTCCCATCTCGCGTTCCGCGCTTGAGCGGGAGAAGGTTCGAAGCCCGACGCGTCCCACGAAAGCGCGCAACTGCACGAGGGCACGGACGCGCCGTAGCCGCCAGCTACTTCCCCGCGCAAAATTCATGTTTTTGAGATGGCCCGTCAATTGGGCCGCGCAAAGGAGAACCCGGCGGGGTACGAGGCGGGTTCGGTAAAGGGGGCCTACTGAGGTTGGCGGTGTTGGATGGCGCGGAACGGCGGGCGGCAGTGAGACACCGGATCGGTACGGCGCGCAAAGCCCCGTTGAAACACGGGCGTCTCTCGATGACCACGTTAAACGACACGATGGTGTGCGGACCCGGCAGAATTGCTGGGCGGCCGGACCGTATTTTCTGGATAAAACGCTGCGGCCCCTTTATGACTTGCAACATGCTCAGAGGATCGCTCTTCGCTTTCGCGGCAGCTCTGGCCTTGGCCGCTGTCCCGGTCCGCGCCGGCCAGGATGATGTCGTCGCCGACGTCACAACCTGCCTGGTCAAACCCAAACAGATCGTCCAGTTGGGAAGCTCCGTGTTCGGAGTGCTGGCGGAGTTGACGGTCGACCGCGCGGACGCAGTCAAAAAGGGTCAGGTGGTTGGCAAGCTCGACACCAGCGTTGAACAAGCTCAAATGGCGCTGGACAACTATCGGGCCAAAAATACAGCGCAAATAGAGGCCGCCCGGGCCGACCTCGAGTGGAACATGCGAGAACTGGCGCGTAGGCAAAAGCTCGCGAGCAACATGTGGTCCAAGGTGAATGACGTCGACGAGGCCGCAACAAAGGTCGAGCAGGACAAGATCGCAATCCGCAAGGCGGAAGACGATCAAAGGATTGCTGAACTCGAGGCGGCGCGGTCCGAAGCGCAGTTCAACCTCAAGCTCATCCGCAGTCCCATCAGCGGCGTGGTTTCCGACATCAAACTGATGCCGGGCGAGTTCATCTATGAAACGACCCCGATCATGACCTTGGCGCAGCTCGACCCGTTGAACGCCGACCTGGTGCTGCCGGCGAGACGATATCACTCGGTGAAACCGGGCGCCGTGGCGGAGCTTCGGTTGCTGCCGCCGGTCGATCGAACGGTCGAAGCGCGGGTTGACGCCGTCGATCCTCTCATCGATCCCGCAAGCGATACGTTTCGCGTGCGACTGACTCTGCCCAATCCGGGCAACGGGATCCCGGCCGGGGTTCGATGCACGGCCAAATTTCCGGAGGCGCCCGATGAGTGACGCGACTGATGGGCGCGGCCTGCGGGTGAGATGGGATCGTTCAGCTTCGGGCGATGTCGCGAGCACAATCGCGTCAGCGACAACGGCGAGCGGCGACGTCATCATCAATTTTGGCGCCCGGTCGGCGGCAGGCCGACCGGGTGAGGAGGAGGGCGTCATTCTAATTCGGCGGATCGCCCTGCGGCCGGTCGCAGCCAAACGTCTGCATGACATGCTCAGCCGCCTTCTCGCTGAGGCGGGCGCCAACATCAGCGCGTCAGGGTGATCCCATGCCGGAATTATCCGTGAACCTGGCCGATGATGTCGTCGCGACGGCCGAGTATCTCGTCGTCGACGAGTTCCTGAAGACCATCGTCGACGCGCGCGCGCTGAAGACGGCCTTCGAACTTGGCCTGATCGATCGGCTGATGCAGTCCCGCTCTGGAGGATCCGCCTATGCTCTCGGTCGAGCGATCGGCGCAGACGCCGGGGGCATGCGATTGCTGCTCGACCTGCTTTCGGCTGCCGGCGTTGTCGAGGAGCGCTCCGGCGACGTTCGACTTCAGCCGCGCTTCCGCAATGCGATGCGGTTCCGCGACTTGATGGAATGCAAACTGGATTTTGTCGGCTTCGTGCTCAACGATTTTGCCGATCTGTTCACGGCGCTGGTGCGAACCCCTGCCGGCTTCATGGAGCAGGCGCGCCTGTTTCAATTGTTCGACTATCGGCGCAGCCTGGAATACACCCCCGAAAACTATCGGCGCAATCGGATCTGGATGCGCATCACCTCACGACTTCCGTCCGTATCGCCGGATGTTGGACGTTGGCGGCAACAGCGGCGAATTCGCCTTACGACTATGCCGCCGCCATCCGGGCCTGCGCGCCACTGTGTTCGACTTGCCGCTGGTGTGCGAAATCGGCATGGAGCACGTCCTGGGCGAACCGGAACATGATCGAATTACCTTTGTGAAGGGCGATCTTCGCCAACACCCGCTGCCGAAGGGCTTCGACCTGATCTGTTTCAAATCGATGCTGCATGATTGGCCGCCCAAAGACGCTGCGCTGTTTCTTGCAAAGGCGTCGCAGGCCCTTGGCCCGGGGGGCACGATAGTGATCTTCGAGCGCGGCCCCCTGCGGTTCCGCGATGTCCCGCCGCCCCTATCGCTGCTGCCGAGTTTGCTGTTCTTCAGGGCGTACCGTTCGCCATCGGAGTACATGGCGCAACTTGGCGCGCTAGGGTTCGAAGCCGTTCAAACTCGCGACGTCTTCCTGGACTCGCCGTTTTTCATAATCACGGCGAGGAAGCCGGACGGCGCCAGATGACCGCGCGCGAGGCGCTGTTTCCCTCTTCCGACTATGTCGAAGTCACGGTGCACTTCAAATGCAATTTGAAGTGCGTGCACTGCATGATTGAGGGCACGATGGACTGGTTGGTCCCTGAGTCCGACGATCAGTTCGACGCCATTCTGGCGCTCAATGCGCGCGAGCGAAAGTGGAAGGGTCTCACGTTGACGGGATCCGAAGTGACTTTGCGCCAAGACCTGCCGGTCCTGGCCCGCAAAGCGCGCGGCAGCGCGTTTGAGCACGTCAGAATTCAGACCCATGGCGCCCGGCTGGCCGATCCGGCCTATTGCGGAGCGCTCGTCGAGGCCGGAGTTGACGAGTATTTCGTCAGCGTCACTGCGGCAAGCGCTGCCGATCATGACGCGATCACCGGCGTTCCCGGGTCATTTAACCGGACGCTGAGAGGCCTCGAGAATCTGGACGCATATGCTGATGTGGCGACGCTGACCAATACCGTGATCACCGAGCGCAGCTACCGCCAGTTGCCGGACGTGGTGCGGCGCCTCGGGCATCTCAAACGGCTGGCTCAGATGGAGTTCTGGGCCTACTGGCCGATGCGGGAGCATGACGACAAGAATCTGATTGTGTCGCACCTCGACGTGCTTCCATATCTTCGCGCCGCCATCGCCGGCGCCCGAGCGCTCGGCCGCGCAGTCGAGGTAAAAAATTTCCCCGAATGCCTTCTCGGCGAATACGGGGACGCCCTAGACAACTCGCAGCCGCGACTGGTGATCGATCCCGCGTTCTGGTCGGAATTCATGCGCAATGGGTTCCACCAGTGCGTGCACAGGAGTTACTGCGCCTCGCCTCGCTGCCTCGGGCTCAACTCGGCATATGTGAACAAATTCGGCTGGCATGCGGATGAACTGGTTCCTATCGCGGGGGAGTCCTGAATGGAAATGCCGCCCCCCCAAATCGCCGACGCCTTCCAGATTGCGCTGGAGAACGGCGAGATCGTGATCGAATTCGGTCATGTCGCTGGCGCCGCTCCGGAACTGGGCGAGACTTCGGTCACCGTCACCGACCGTGTCAGGATTCCGCTGGAAGCAGCACGGCGGCTGACCCATATGCTGGACGACTCCCTCAAGCCGCATGCGGCCGGCCTGCGGCGGGCCGAAGCCAGAGGCCTCGCGCCTGCCGACGCGGCCGCGGCGGTGAGACCCGGTCAAGCCTCGTCTCGTCTGCGTCCGGATCAGTCAGGAGAGCAAGCAGCGCGGTTGCTACGCCTGGTCGGCGAATGGGACGTCCCTCACCAATACGAGCGTTCGTTCCAGATGAGCGAGGGCTCGCTGCGGTCAAATCGGTTCCTCCTGAGCGTGAACGCGGCCGACATTCCCGGCGACAAGATGGAAAGCGCGCTCGCCGTCTGCGACCGAATGGGAATGCCGAGCGCCCAGCGCGAAACCGCCGCCGCGCATTTCGCGATGGCGAAATGCGTTCACTTTGGTTTCGAGGGCGACGCCCAAAGCATGATTTGCAAGCTGTACCTTGAAAGGGCGGTTCCGCAGGAGGAAGCCGTCAAGTCGCATGGCTCCTGCGAGCCTGCTCTTCTGCACCTTGCGTTCAAGTGGAGTCTGATGCGAGCCGAATCGGTCACGACCAAATACGTCTGGCGCCCCCTCATCAAAGCCGATGAGATCGCCCGGCGTATCGGGGAAATATACCGTGACGGCCCAAACGAATCACGAGCGATCGCCACCGATTTCCTCTCTCTTGCCGCCGGCGCCGCCGCCGCCGAGACCCTGCAGTACCTCGAAGTCGAGGAAGCCGAGAACGCTCGCCGGTCGTTCGACCTGAACGTCTATAACGCCAAGTTGCAAATCCGGGACGCACAGAATCTCCTGCATCGGATGCGCGCTCACTTCAACATCCGCCCGGGACAGTTTCAAGCGCTATACGATCAGATCAAGTCGTTGTCGCTTGGCCATCTGGCGGGCGGCGTCCACCGAAATGGCGCGGACTTTTTTAACCTCTATTATGGGGTTGTAGGTTTGCCGCGCTTCAGCGGACGCTTGCGCCAAGATTGATTTTTTTTGCTCCGCGAATCGGAAACGCCACGGATCGAGGAGGAGGTCGCGTTGAGTCTGGCGGATCGACTCGAATTTTCCACTCCGGCCGACCGAGCGCTCAATTACTGCCTGTGGGAATACGACCGCCCGACCCCGCCGGAAGACAAATTTCGCTCGATCAACCTGCTGTATCAATCCTTCGGCCTGGCCACCATCGACCAACGGGCATTTTCGATGGTCGATGCGATCCGCGATTGCATCGGGCCGTGGCGCACGGTGTTCGGGATCAAGTACGTCGATCGGCGGCTTGCTTGGGAATTCTATTTTTATGACTATAGGCGACGGCTGCGTGAGGTGTCGATCTCCCGCGTGCTCGCCGCCATTCGTCCGTATATTTCTTGCCGGATCTCACCCAACGAAGCATTGCCGTATTTCATGTTCTCCCTCGATCTGAACGAAGATCTCGTGGCGGGTCGACACGATATGGATCTCATCCACGTGTATGTCGGCAATCCCGGCAGCACGGTGTCTTCCGGAATCGCCTACGCTTTGCGCCGGGAATCGACAACGCTCGAGAATTTCTATTTCTTTTTCGATGCCGCCACCCAATTGCCCGAGGCGGCGAAAAAGATAGGCAGTTCAGCGGTGTTTGATGAAACCCGGGTCCCGGTCGAAGAGGTGCTGGTTCCAGAGCTACGCCGGTGCAAGACGATTTGCGTCGCCAACAAGCAGTCGCACGACTGCGTTTATTTTTCCGGCATCGATGTGGATCAACTGATTTTGTTTCTCGCCCGGCTCGAATATCCGCCGGAAACGGTCGCGTTTGTTCGAGACAATCGCTCTAATTTTGACCATCTCCTGTTTGACGCAGGGTTCGATTATCGATTGGAGAAAGGCGCGCTTCGGGTGCTGAAAAGCGGCTATTACGGCGTGTTTTAAGTTAATTGTCGTTGGAACAGGCGCCGGCTCGGCCTTCGATCCACTGCCTGGCCTGTTCCCGAATAGTCTCGATGACCGATTCCCACTGGCCCTGAACCGACTGACGGAAAAGCCGCATGGTTGGATACCAGGGCGAATCCGATCGGTCGGTCAGCCAGCGCCAGTCGCAGGCGAGGGGCAACAAGCCCCAAACGGGAACTCCGATCGCGCCGGCAAGGTGCAGCACGGAGGTGTCCACCGAAATCACCAGGTCCATTTCAGCGATCAAGGCTGCTGTGTCGAGAAAATCCACGAGGTCGGAGCCGAAATATCGGACCTCAGGGAACATCGCCAGCGCCGGGACGTCGCGCGGCGGCATGTCACGTTGCAGACAGACGAGCTCCACGCCCTCCGAGGCCAAACCCAATGCGGCCTCCAACGTCAAGGACCGATTGTGATCGCTGCGATGGGCAGGATTGCCCGCCCACGCGACGCCAATGCGCACATCGTGGCGCGCTCCGAGTTTGAGACGCCATTTTCGCCGGTGCTCGTCGGGGACGGCCAGATAGGGAACTCGGGCTGGAATCGAATCGAGCCGGGTGCCGAAAGCCAGCGGCAGACTCAGCAGCGGACATTGAAGGTCGAACGCCGGGACGATGTCCACCTTGCTGACAATTCCGGATATTCCGCGCAGCGTCGACATCAGTCCGTGAAGCGGCGGGGGAACGCCAAGAAGAACTCTCGCCCCCATATCGGCGACAAGACTGGCGTAACGGCAAAACTGGATCGTGTCGCCAATGCCCTGCTCTGCGTGAAGGAGAATCGTCTTGCCGGCGATCGACGTCTCGCCCCGCCAAAGCGGCTGCTGCACGATCAATCCCATCTGGTCGAGCTGCGAGGATCGCCAACGACATTCGTAATCCGGCCATCCTCGCTCGAAATCTCCCGCCAGCAGGAGACAGGACCCTCGGTTGAACAGCGTGGCGCCATTGGTGGGAGACCACGCGACCGCGCGATTGTAATCCTCCAGCGCCTCCGCGATCCGGCCGAGGCTGCGCAAAGCGTGACCACGCGTGGTATGGGCCTGGCGATAGGATGGGTCGAGCGCCAAGGCCATATCGGCGGCGGCGATCGCCTCGGCGTCCCGGTTGAGCCGGTGCAAGGCGAGACCGCGATTGTCGTGCGCTTCGGCGAAATTCGGGCGAAGGCGTGTCGCCTCATCGAGACTGGCGAGCGCGTCGTCAGCTTCTCCCAGCTCGTGCAACGCTACGCCTCGACGATTCCAAGCTTCGGGATAGTCATTGCGGGCGGCGATCGCCAGGTCATAGGCCTCAACCGCTTCGGACCAGCACTCGAGCACGGCAAGGCTTTCGCCGCGCGCGAAATGCGACTGCGCGGCATCGTAAATCGTCACGTGCTGGTTGAGTTCACTCGCCACGGCCTGAAAACGCCAGGGTCTGTTCCAACCGACGATCAAGTCTGAGATTGTTCATCCTCTGCGCCGCATTGCGCCGTTCGGCGGCGTTCTGGGCGCGCCGCCGCAACCAGCCAACAAAGATGGAGCGCCCGGACCCATTCGCCGCCAGGAACCAACGAAACAGCGAAGACAGCCAGGGCGAGTTGGTGACGAACAGGTCGTCTTCCAACGAGACGATTGCCCGGCATCCGCCTGGGTCGCCTTGACGCGCGCAGCGGCCGAACAACTGACGATCAATTCGCCTGGACTCGTGATATTCGGTCAAGATCACGTTGAGACCGCCCTTCTCGCTCACGCCTGCTCCCAGGCGGATGTCGGTGCCGCGCCCGGCCATGTTGGTTGCGACTGTCACTCGCCCCGCCTGGCCTGCCTCAGCCACGATAGCGGCCTCCGACTGGTCCTGCTTTGCGTTCAGCAGCTCATGCTCGATCCCGCGCTCGGTCAGGATCGCGCTGATCTCCTCCGAGGCCTGGACCGAGCGCGTGCCGATCAGCACCGGCAGGGATTCGTCGCAAGCGAGGCGGGCCACACAATCCGCGACGTCGCTCCATTTCTCCGCTTTCGAAGCCCAGACGCGAGAGGTCCCATGACCGCGCCGGGATGGGCGATTGAGCGGCACCCGGACAACGTACAAGCCGTATACCGAGCGAATTTCCCGCGCGACCTCGCGGGCCGTTCCGGTCATGCCTGCGAGCCGGACATAGCGCCGGAACAAGCGCTGGTAGGTCAGGCGCGCCAGGGTTTCCCTGCGTTGGGTCGGCTCACAGGCTTCCTTGACCTCGATCATCTGGTGCAGGCCCCGCTCCCAGGATCGGTCAGGCATCACACGACCGGTCGATTCATCGACGATCTGAATCTTGCCGTCGGCGACCACATAGTGTTGATCCCGGTGGAACAGCAACAACGCGGTCAAAGCCTGCGTCACCAACTCCTCGCGCGCGCGTTCAGACGTCCAAACGCCGTCGAGATCGCCGACAAAGCCGGCGATTTTTTCGCATCCCGCGTGAGATAGCGCAGCGTAGCGCTCGGCGACATCCAAAATGTAGTCCGTTCCCGTCGTAAGCCGCGCGGCTAGAGCCAGGGCCCGACGGAAGACCGCCGCTTCTTCGGCAGCGCCGACGCTGGCGGAAAGGATGAGCGGCGTCCGCGCTTCGTCGATGAAGACGCTGTCGGCTTCATCGACGATGGCGAAATAGAGCCCACGCAAGACTGGCGAGTCCTGGGGCGATCCGACGCCGCGAAGCCTTTCCAGCGACAAATGCATCTTGCTGGTCCGACCCGTCCGGGCGACGCTGTCGCGCAGATAGTCGAAGGCCAGCTCCTTGTTGGTGCAATAAACGATCGAGCGTTTATAGACCTCCCGTTTTTCCGACCGCTCCATTCCCTGCACGATGGACCCCACGGTCAATCCGAGGAA
>WNFJ01693867.1_pt3 | contig 11238 bp, 11 predicted proteins | sample 5400461 | NCBI WGS metagenome assembly WNFJ01 (sample SAMN13153349, study PRJNA577476) | soil metagenome | isolation source: 115 cm saprolite on Douglas fir-dominated hillslope | place: USA:California | collected 2013-09-17 | reverse complement strand
TGATCCTGAGGCCGGAGGCGTCGAGATCGACGCGATCGTATTTCCGGGTCAGCTCGAGCAGCGCCGGATCGCCGCGGTCGGCCACATCCTTGAGGATGGCGCGCACCACCTCCTCGACGTCGCCTGCCGCCTCGCGCTTGGTGTCAAGAAAAGTGCGGAAGCGCTCGGCGAAGTCGGGAGCGCGCGCGTCGAGGCGGATCGGCATGGCCTTGGCTCAAAATCCGCCCCTCCCGGATCGGGAGGGACTCCATCCGGTCAATGGCGGGACCGGCGGGAGGCGTCAACCCCGGGCGTCGAGCATATCGGCGATATGGGCCGGGCGCGTGTCCACGCTCCAGGCCGGTCCAAGGTCGGCGAGCTCGGCTTCCAGGCACTCGACCTCGAGCCGCAGGACGCCGCCTCCGGAGAACAGGAGCTTCACCACGCCGGCCGGCGTATCGGTCGGCTCGAACTCCACGGCCAGCAGATTCAGCACGGCGGCCTTGCCGGCCGGATTGACCTGCTTGCACTTGCAGGCCGAGACGCGCTCGAACCGCAGCGCCGCCCGGCAGCGGCGGAACTCGGGCTTGTCGCCTTCGGCCGAGAGCCAGTCGAAACGGTCGAGCCCCATCACCAGCCGCTTCTCCTGCGGGCGCCACAACACGTCGGCAACCTTCACGGTCGCATCCTGCAAGTGGGTGGAAATGATCGCCAGGTCCTCCTCGTCGAGGGCCACGAATTTCAGCGACTGCATGGGCTTCGCCTCCCTGCCGTCATGTTGGATTATGTATGAGGTAGTTAGGAAATGGCCGGCGATTGCGCAAGCGGCCAGCGCAGGCGATCTCCTTCTCCCCGCTTGCGGGGAGAAGGTCGGGATGAGGGGGCGTTTCCGCGAGTCTAAGCTTGTGGAAGCGCCCCCTCACCGGGCCGAGTTCTGGTTTTCGCTCAGCGCATGTGGCCCTCTCCCCGCAAGCGGGGCGAGGAACGCTGCACTGCTCGGCAATCGTGGAAAGGGCCCGCTAGAACGAGACGCAGGCTCCCCGCAGCACGATGCCGACGGATTGCTGCCGGAACCTGGATTTGTAGGCCTGCGCGATCTGGTTCAGTCGCTCGACATCGTCGGCTTTGCCGGGGAGCACGATCTCGACCAGCTTGCTCGGCTCATGGACGATCGTCTTGCGGGCGGTGTCGCGCCACTCGCCCTTGGCGTCGAGCACGGTGAGGCCGTCGGGAAACCGCGGGCCGATCTCGCGGTCGACGAAACGCCACCATTGGGTCTCGCTCACCGCCAGCCGGTCGCCGATCTTGCGCCCGAACAGAAGCTCGGCGATCTCCCGCGGCTGCTGGCCGGCGTGGCATTCGGAGGGTTGCGCGTCGGCGCTGCCGAACCAGGCAAGAGCGAGAAATATCCCAGCGGCCGCCCACAACATCTCTCATCCGCTCCACAGCCGCGTCGTCCCGGCCGAAGAGCCGGGACCCATACGCCGCAGCCGATCGAGAGGGCACGGTGTATAGGTCCCTGCTTTCGCAGGGACGACGCCAGGGGAATCAGCTCATCCCGCAATGCGCTCGATCGCGGCGCCGCAGGCGGAGAGCTTGTCCTCGAGCCGCTCGAAGCCGCGGTCGAGGTGATAGACGCGATTGACCATGGTTTCGCCTTCGGCTGCGAGCGCAGCGATGACCAACGAGACCGAAGCGCGCAGATCGGTCGCCATCACAGGCGCCCCGGTGAGCTTGCCCACGCCCTCGATGGTGGCGCATTCGCCGTCGAGACGGATATGGGCGCCGAGCCGCACCAGCTCCTGCACATGCATGAAGCGGTTCTCGAAAATGGTCTCGGTGATATGCGAGGTGCCCTTGGCGCAGGTCATGAGCGCCATCAGCTGGGCCTGCAGGTCGGTCGGGAAGCCCGGAAACGGCGCGGTCGCCACCTCGACCGGCGAGATGCCGGCGCCGTTGCGGGCCACCCGGATGCCGGCGTTGGTCGCGGAAATCTCGGCGCCCGCCGCCACCAGCACATCAAGCCCGGCTTGCAGCAGATCCGCGCGGGCGTTTTCCAACAGCACGTCACCGCCCGCCATGGCGACCGCCATCGCATAGGTGCCGGTCTCGATGCGGTCGGGCAGCACGCGGTGGCGCGCGCCGGAAAGCCTCGACACGCCTTCGATGACGATGCGCGATGTGCCGGCGCCGCTGATCTTGGCGCCCATCCGGTTGAGGCAATCGGCGACGTCCTTGACCTCGGGCTCACGGGCGGCATTCTCGATCACGGTCGTGCCGCGGGCGAGCGACGCCGCCATGATCGCGGTGTGGGTGCCGCCGACCGTCACCTTGGGAAACTTGATCTCGCCGCCTCTCAATCCATTTTTAGCGCGGGCAATCACATAGCCGCCGTCGATCTCGATATGGGCGCCGAGGCGATCGAGCGCCATGATGAGCAGATCGACCGGCCGCGTGCCGATCGCGCAACCGCCCGGCATGGAGACGCGCGCCTGCCCCATGCGGGCGACCAGGGGGGCGATCACCCAGAAGCTGGCGCGCATCTTCGAGACCAGATCGTAAGGCGCGGTGGTATCGACGATCCGGGCGGCGGAAATGTGCAAGGTCTGCCCGTCGTAGGGGGTCTCGCCCGGCCGCTTGCCGCCGACCATCACGTCGACGCCGTGATTGCCGAGGATGCGCTGGAGCTGGCCGACATCGGCCAAGCGCGGCACATTGTCGAGAACGAGGGTCTCCTCAGTGAGCAGGCTCGCGATCATCAACGGCAGGGTCGCGTTCTTGGCGCCGGAGATCGGGATCGTGCCGTGAAGCCGGCGGCCGCCCGTGACGCGAATGCGATCCATGCCTCTCTCCTGCCCGTTGGCGCCCACGCGCGCCCATGGGCGCCGCCCGCTCTACTGGTTTCGCTTGTCGTCGGCAATTCCGGCGGAATCGTGGGGCTCGGCGGCAACGCGCCCCTTGGCCTGGGCCTTGCGGCGCTTGAGATTTTCCCGCAAAGCCGCCGCTAGGCGCCGGCGGCGTCTGGCCTCCTGCGCGGCTTTATGGCTTGCCCCTATCTTGCTGCCTTCGCTCATGAAACGAGATTACGACCGCGGCGCCGGCAAAGGAAGATTGCGCGCAGGGGCGCGTGGCGCGTGCTTGCGCCGTTTCCGGCCGTGTGGCAATGATCGCTCAGCCTTTGTGGCTTCATCATCGCCGTATCTTCGTCGGCCGCCGGCGCGCTGCCGTAGCTCAGTGGTAGAGCACCCCCTTGGTAAGGGGGAGGTCGTAAGTTCAATCCTTACCGGCAGCACCATTCCAATGTTCGCTCTCGTCGGCTTTATGTCGGCTCCTCCCCTGCTACCGGAATTGCTCTCACGCGTCCGCCAGGATGGTTAAAGGGCCATTACCAGATATCCAGTTTCCCCGCTGACGAACGTCGGAAAGCAACGTCTGGCAGCTCGAACGAGTTCAGAGCAGCCGTTGCGACCCCATTTGAAAACGCGTAGCATCCCTCTGCCGGGATAGGGAACGCCGGCCGAGGGCGATCTCATTGGCCAAGCGCACGGCTGTCGATGATCATGCTCCAGCGGCAACAACCCGTTCGATCGATTCTTGATCGCGTCGTCATCGGGTTGATAGCAGGCGCCGCACTGCTCTGCGTGGCCGCTGTGGTGCACGCCGGCGACAAGGTCTCGCTCTATGCCTACAGCGACACCAGGGCGCTGGTGTCGCTGGTGGAAGAAGCCGCCGGCCTCATGGAGCGCGACGGCGAACAGGCCTTCCGGCAATTCGGCGTGAAGGGGTCCAAGTGGCTCAACGGCGACGTGTATTTCTTCGCCTACCTGGTCGACGGGACTTGCGTGTTTCACCCGATCACGCCGGAATTGGTCGGGAAGAACGTCCTCGACCTGCGGGATTTGAACGGCAAGCCCATCATTCAGAGCATCGTCGACGTCGGCAAGAAGCCTGGAAACGACGCGTCCGGCTGGGTGTTCTATCTCTGGGAGAACCAGATCCAGCTCACGCCGATGTGGAAGAGCACCTATGTCCGCAAGGTCGTTGCCCCCAACGGCAAGACCTACGTCATCGGCAGCGGCCTTTATGACATCAAGGTGGAGCGCCTTTTCATCGAGGAGCGCGTCAATCGGGCGGCGGACGTCCTGCAAGCCGAAGGCAAAGCAGCGGCATTCAAGCAGTTCAAAGATCCCGCGTCGCCGTTCTTCTTCCTCAACTCGTACATATTCGTCTTGAGCGACAAGGGCGAGACGCTGGTCGATCCGGCGTTTCCGACGCTGGCCGGGCGCAACCTCTCCGACTTTGAGGATGCGGTCGGATTCCACGCCATCAAGGAAGTGTTGCGAAAGCTCGAAAACGCAGACGCAGCCTGGGTGCAGTATCTGTGGCTGAAGCCCGGCAGCCCGACGCCGTCGCGCAAGCTGCTGTACGCCCGCAAACTGACGATCGGCGATGAAATCTTGATCGTGGGCTCCGATTTCTTCGTCGCGACACCGATCTGGATGCGCGTGGAGCACGATCTGGCATGGCCAAGAAACCTGCCGGGCTGATCTACGGGGTCGACGACCGGCCGCCTCTGTCGGCGCTTCTTCTTCTTGCCGTGCAGCACATTTTCCTGATGTCGAGCACGCTCGTGTTGCCGATCGTGCTGGTGACCGAGATCGGCGGTGACTTCGCCGAGGTCACCGCGGTGGTGGCGCTGACCATGATCGCATGCGGCATCGGCACGATCTTGCAAGCGATGCGGTGGCGCGGCATCGGCTCGGGATTCCTGTGCCCGAACTTGTGCGGACCGAATTTTTTTGCCGCCTCCGTCGGAGCCGCCTGGCTGGGCGGCTTGCCGCTCATGCGCGGAATGACGATCATCGCCGGCCTCGTCGAGCTGGTCTTTGCCCGGCTGGTCCACCGCCTGGCGTTTCTCTTTCCGACCGAGATCACGGGGCTCGTCGTATTCATGGTCGGGATCAGCCTGATTCCGGTCGGAACCTCGAAATTCCTGCATATCGACTATTCGGGCGAGCCGATCCAGCCGATCAGCTTCCTGGCAGCGGGGGCGACGCTGCTGGTCATGGTGGCACTCACGATCTGGGGTGGCGCCAAGCTGCGGCTCTACAGCGTGCTCATCGGAATGGCGCTCGGCTACGCGTGGTCGGCTGTTGCCGGCCTGCTGCCGGCGGATCGCCTGGAGCGGCTGACCGGTGCGCCCTGGCTCGGTGTGCCGATGCTCGAGCACATGTTCGACGTCACCTTCCGCTGGTCGCTGGTACCTGCGTTCGTCATCGTGTCGATCTGCGGCGCGTTGAAATCGTTCGGCAATCTTATCATGTGCGAGAAAGTCAACGATGACGAATGGAAGGAGCCCGACATCAAGCGCATCGGCGACGGTCTGGTGGCGGACGGTCTGTGCGTGACCTTGTCGGGTGTGCTCGGCGGCGTCGCGTCGGACACGTCGTCGAGCAATGTCTCGCTCGCGAGCGCATCGGGCGCGACCAGCCGCTACATCGGATACGCCGCCGGGGGATTGTTCATCCTGCTTGGTTTTTCCCCCAAGCTCGGCACGCTGTTGTCGATCATGCCCGCCCCGGTGCAGGGCGCGATCGTGGTGTTCGTCACCTGCTTCATGGTGATGTCGGGACTGCAGATCATTCTCACGGTCAAGCCCGACACGAGAACAACCTTCGTGATCGGCACGGCGCTCGTTTTCGGGCTCAGTCTCGACATCGTGCCCGACCTCTACGCGCAGGTGCCGCCCTGGATGCGGCCCTTGTTCGATTCGTCGCTCACCCTGGCTACCGTGGTCGCCGTGACCCTCAACCAGCTACTTCGATGGGGCGCGCGGCAGGCGGGAAGCGGGCCCAAGAAATCAGCGCCCGCAGATCAGAAACCGCAACCGATCACTGAGGGCTGATCCTCGATCTGCTTCAGATGCGGAGTCCGCGCGAAGGGGGACGCACCGTACCGCTGATTGACAGGAGAGCGGATGTCGGCTGTTCCGTTCACGACCTGAGCTCCGCTGCGACCTGCGGCGCTCGGAGCCAAAAGCCGAGATTTCATGTCCAGCGAAAATATGCATGACCAGGCCCAACTTTCTCTTCATCATCACCGACCAGCACCGCGCCGATTATCTCGGCTGCTCCGGCCATCCGGTGCTCAAGACGCCGCACATCGACTCGATTGCGGCGCGCGGCACGCGCTTCACGCGCTTCTACGTGGCGACGCCGGTCTGCATGCCCAACCGCTCGACGCTGATGACCGGGCGCATGCCCTCGGTGCACGGCGTGCGCAGCAACGGCTCGCCGCTGTCGCTTCTCTCCAACACCTTCGTCGATGCGTTGCGCGCGGCCGGCTACGCGACGGCGCTGGTCGGCAAGAGCCATCTGCAGAATTTCGGCGACTTCGCGGCGATCCTCAAGCGCCCGCCGCCGCGCCCGGGCGATCAGGTGCTCGACGCGAGCTTCGCGGAAGCAAAGAAACCGATCGCGGGCGACGGACCCTACGACCAGGAGCATCCGAAGCGCTGGGGGGCCGGCCGCGATTTCCCGATGCAGCTTCCGTTCTACGGCTTCGAGCACGTCGATCTCTGCACCGCCCACGGGGATCAAGTCGGCGGACACTACTATGTCTGGCTCAAATCGCGGCGGCCTGACGCCGACGCGTTGCGCGATCACAAGAACCAGCTTCCGCACGATTACGTCTGTCCGCAGGCGTTCCGCACCCCCGTTCCGGAGGAGCTTTATCCGACCGCCTACATCGCCGACAAAAGCTGCGCGTGGCTCGACCGCTACGCCGCCGGAAACCGCGATAAGCCGTTCTTCCTGATGACGTCGTTTCCCGACCCGCACCATCCGTTCACGCCGCCCGGCCGCTACTGGTCGATGTACGACCCGCAGGACATGGCGCTGCCGCCGAGTTTCCAGCTCGGCAATCGGGGCCCCGCGCGGGCGGTGACCTGGGCATTGGCGCAACGCGAGAGCGGCAAGGCCGACACCGCCGGCCAGGCCGCCTTCGCCGTCAGCGAGCGCGAAGCGCGCGAGGCGATGGCGCTGAGCTGCGGCATGATCGCGATGATCGACGTTGCCATCGGGCGCGTGCTCGGCCGGCTCGCCACCAGCGGATTGGCCGACGACACCATCGTCATCTTCACCACCGACCATGGCGATTTTCTCGGCGATCACCGGCTGCTGCTGAAAGGCCCGGCGCATTATGAAGGCATCACCCATGTACCGTTCATCTGGGCCGAGCCTCGGGCACGCGCGGCGCGGCGCACCGATGCGCTCGCCGGCACGCTCGACATTGCCTCGACCATCCTCGATCGCGCGAAGGTTGAGCCCTACAACGGCATCCAAGGCGTCAGCCTGCTGCCGATTCTTGCGGGCACGAATACCGACATCGGGCGCGACTCGATGGTGATCGAGGATGACCAGCAGCGCGCCGTATTCGGGCTGCCTTCGGGATCGCGGATGCGCACGCTCGTGACCCAACGCTGGCGCATGACGATTGCCCAAGGCGATCCATTCGGGGAGCTCTACGATCTGCAGAACGATCCCCACGAAATGGACAATCTGTTCGAGGACGCCGCCCATCGCGGCGTGCGGGCGGAGCTGATGGAGAAGCTCGCCTATCGTCAGATGGAGCTTGCCGACCGCAGCCCCTTGCCGATGGGCCGGGCTTAAGCAACCTCGCTCAAGGGTTCCGTCTCTTCCCGCGTCAAACGGCAACCCGCTTGCCCGGCATCGCGCCATAGCCCGCAAAGACGGGCGCAAACGCCCTTATGGCTGTCCGTCAAGGAGATGGGGCATGTGCCGCAGTTGATTCATAGCTCTCGAGAGCGCTATAACTAGGCCACCTTGATCAGCGGTTTGTCTGGCAGCGGCTTGGTGGCGGGGTTGTTCTAAGTCGGTTTTGGGGGCGCCATGGCAGCCATTCTTATCGTCGAGGACGAGACGCAGGTCCGCGTTCTTTGAGAATCTTATCTGCAAAATCAGGGTCATGAGACTTTGTCGGCCGCGAACGCTGAAGAGGCATTGGCGGTGCTCGAGGCCTCAAAGGAGATCGACCTCCTGTTCACGGGCATCGGCCTGCAGGGCGATATTCAGGCCGGTCTGACCCTGGCGCAAGCAGCGACTGGACGACGCCCTGATCTGAGGGTGCTCTACACGACCGGCCTTGCCGTCACCGACGGAATGAAGGCCCGGTTCGTTGAAAACTCGGCCTTCCTCCCGAAACCGTATACGGTCGATCAGCTGCAAACCGTTCTGACCGTCAGTTTCGGCATCAAGCCAAATCCGCACTAGGACGCACCGGGTGACTCTTTATGATCGGGACATGCTCTAGCATGCACGCCCGAACCCGCTACTGTGGCGGACGTCGGTTACGCTTTGGGCGGGGCTTCTTGGCCGGCAGCTTGTGGATCGCGGCGTCCGCCCCGGCGCTTTGCCGCAGGGCGGATCGCAGGTCGGTCGGCCGGCCATGCTTGCGCAACAGGTCGCGGAACGCCTCGTCGGCCAGTTCCTGGAAATCCATCATGCGGTCGCGCGCGAGCAGGTCGAGCGCCTGCCACGTTTCCGCGTCAAACTGCACCCGCTTGCCCGGCATTGCGTCCTCGTCTCCGATCATGAGCCTATTCATAGGCTTATCAAGAAAGCTTCCAGGACGAAATCAGGCGTCAGCGGAGCCGTCCACAGCAACTCACAAGAATCGGCACTCTCGGGCTCTTTGAATTGGAACCGTCGGCCGGGACCGGAATTTCCAGCGCGGTTGCCTTTCTAAAAGCGAGGGTGTCATGGGCCAAGTCAATCGTCTCCCCAGCCGGTTCCCCGACGGCACGCGATACGTCATCGAGGGTCGCGCGGGGCGTATCCTTTCGCGGTATCTCGAATTTCCCGACGGCCGGCACGTCGATTTGCCGGCCGATCCCGTGGGGTCGAAGGAGCTGGGGTCGCAGGGGCGCGTTCGGGTGGACGGGCGTTTGCGCAAGACCGCTGCGAGAAAATCCCCTTAGATAAATCCCCGGAGCGGCCCGGCCCCTCGAGGCTGGTCTGGCAATTGAGGGCCGCTTGCGCCATATTATCGCCATGAGCGCATTTGAGCCAACCGACTATTCAGTCGTGGTGAAAAACCGGGGAAATCCCCCCGACCCTTGGAGATGGGAGATTTACCGCGCCGGACGATCGAGCGCGATAAAGCAGTCGTCGGTCTACTTTCACACCATGGCGATGGCCAGCAGGGCGGGAAAAGAGGCCCTCAAGGGGCTCTTGGAAAAGCTGTATGCCTGATCACATGTTGGCGCGGCCTTCAGCGTCGGCCGGCACATCATGCGATGACGCGGTCATGTGATCATGCTCAAGAATTGCGCATAGCACTGTATTATCGAGAAATGTTCTGGCACAGTCGGCGTTCCGTCAATACTTAGCGGTCCATTGTCCGGCTGCGCCGATCCGATGTTGTGGAGGAGGATCCAATGACCCGCGCACTTGTTCTGGGCTCGATGCTGCTCGCAGCTCAACTGCTGGCCGGTTGCGACAGCAAGCCGGTCGCCGGCTCGGCCCCCCCGCCGCCGCCCGTCACCGTCGCGCGCCCGCTGCAGAAAACGATCACCGAATGGGACGAATATACCGGCCGCTTTACGGCGCTGGCGTCCGTCGAGGTCCGCGCCCGGGTTTCCGGATTCATCGATTCCATCCATTTCAACGAGGGCCAGATGGTCAAGCAGGGCGACCTCCTGTTCGTCATCGACCCGCGTCCCTACCGGCTCGCCGTCGAGCAGGCCAAGGCCGACGTGGAGCGCGCCAAGGCCAAGCTCGAGATCGCCTCGCTCGACGTGCAGCGCGGAACGCCGCTGGCGCGCACCCAGGCTTTGACCGAACGGGAACTCGACACCCGGAAATCAACCGAGCGCGATGCCGCCGGGCAGGTCGGCTCGGCCGAGGCCGCACTGAAACAGGCCGAGCTCAATCTCGAATGGACCGAGGTCCGCGCGCCGATCGGCGGGCGCATCTCCGATAAGCGGGTCGATGCCGGCAACCTCATCACCGGCGGCGCGACCGGCGCGACGCTGCTGACCGTCATCGTGTCGATCGACCCCATCCACTTCGTTTTCGACGGCAGCGAGGCGGACTTCCTGCACTATCAGCGCCTGGCAGCCACCGGGGGGCGGCCCTCGTCGCGCGACGTGCAGAACCCGGTCTTGGTTCGGCTCGCGGACGAGACCGAGTTCAAGCATCAAGGCCGGATGGATTTCGTCGACAACGCGATCAATCCCAAGACCGGCACCATTCGGGGCCGCGCGGTCTTCGACAACAAGGACGGATTTCTGACTCCCGGATTCTTCGGGCGGCTTCGCCTGTTCGGCGGCGAGCACGACGCGCTGCTGGTGCCGGACGGCGCCATCGCGTCCGATCAATCGCGCAAGATCGTCTTCACGGTCGCCGACGACGGTACGGTCGGCACCAAGCTGATCGAGCTCGGTCCGATCGTGGACGGTCTGCGCGTCATTCGCTCAGGCCTCGCGCCGACCGATCGGATCGTCATCGACGGCCTGCAGCGGGCGAGGCCCGGCCAGAAGGTCACGCCCCAGGACGGCAAGATCGAAGCGGTAGCGCAGGCGACTGCGGCGCCGGCAGCCGCCGCGCAATAGAGAAGAGCCCGCCCCCGCGAAAGCGGGGGTAGAATCTTGTTTTCCGAGGGGCAGCTGGCATGCGATTTTCCCACTTCTTCGTCGACCGGCCGATTTTCGCGAGCGTCATGTCGATCATCGTGACCCTGGTCGGCTTCATCTCCCTTCGGGCTTTGCCGATAACCGAGTTCCCGGAGATCGCCCCCCCGACCGTAAACGTGACCGCGACCTATGCGGGCGCCTCGGCCGAGGTGATCGCCGATACGGTCGCGGCGCCGATGGAGCAGGAAATCAACGGCGTCGACAACATGCTCTACGTGATATCGCAGGCGACCGGCAACGGCGCGCTGGCGATCAGCGTCGTATTCAAGCCCGGGACCAACGTCGATCAGGCGCAAGTGCTGGTGCAGAACCGCGTCTCGGTCGCCTTGCCGCGATTGCCGGAGGAGGTGCAGCGCATCGGGGTGACCGTGCGCAAGCGATCACCCGACCTGATGCTCGTGATTCATCTGATCTCGCCGGACGGGAGCTTGACCCAACAATATATCTCGAACTACGCCACCATCAACATCAAGGATGTCATCACGCGCATCGACGGCGTGGGCGATACCCTCGTGTTCGGCGCGCGCGATTATTCGATGCGGGTG
>WNFJ01026438.1_pt1 | contig 11239 bp, 13 predicted proteins | sample 5400461 | NCBI WGS metagenome assembly WNFJ01 (sample SAMN13153349, study PRJNA577476) | soil metagenome | isolation source: 115 cm saprolite on Douglas fir-dominated hillslope | place: USA:California | collected 2013-09-17 | reverse complement strand
GGGTGAAATGACGAAGCCCCCGGGACGTCTTGCGACGCCCGGGGGCCCCGACACATCGGCTACCCGGAGCCGGGGACTTTCGTCCACCGTTCTTCTTCCCGCCACCGCCGGTTGACTGTTGCGTCGCTCGGTAGGGCGTACGGGAGCTCCGGCTTCCATCCCCAAGCAGCCTGGCCGGGCCACAAGGTTCACCAATGCGAGTGCTACGGGTCAGATCGGGTCGCGGACCGACCTTCCGCACTGCACGCCGAGGCACTAGTTCGGCGTGGATGGGGCACGCGACTGGCCCCACCTGTCCGGACCGGAGAGACTCTCCCGGATCGCTGGACGCCTGAGCCCTTGATTGCGTCGGCGCCCTCCCCGGAATTTCCGTCCGAACTCGTCATGAAGGCGTGGAAGGAACGCGAGTCCCAACCCTTCCCCTCACGGCGCGTGGAGAGCAATATAGGGGCGGCGCAAAACCGCGCAAGTGCCGATGTTTCTTCGGGTTAGCACACTTCGATGTGCATGGAATGTGGATGCTAACCCGCAGCCGCAACGCTCGTTCCGGGGTACTTCCACACAATGTGGAGTTGTGAATCCACAGCGTGCACCTTCCCACACGGCCTGTTAGAACTTGTATCCGAGCTCGGCGCGCAGGTGGTCCGCCGCGTCGACCGCCCGGCGCACGCTCGCGTCGAGCGTGACGGTGCGCGATGGCCCCCAAACGCGCAGACTGTCGACACGCGCGTACCAAAGGCCGGGCGCGAACTCGCGCTGGCAGCGCGTCAAGTCGGCTTGCAGCTGTGGGAGCAGGCGTTGCAAGTCCGCCGCATGCGGTTGGGTGCGGGGGGGCAGCGTGGTGGTGGCGAGAGCGCGCCGCGCCGCTCCCACGGCGGCGAGCGCGCCGGTGCAGGTCTCCTGTACGCGCCGGGCGCGGGCAATCACGAGGTCGGGCGAGGCCGCGGCCAGATCGCGCTGGAACGCAGCGCCCGAGCCCTGAACGGCAAACAGCGAATCCCGCAGCCTCACGAGCGGGATGCCGAGCTGCCGGTTGAGCGCGCTGTCGGGCGCCTGCGCGACCCACGACGGGGGGCCGGGCGGCGAGGCCGCCCAGAGCGCCAGGAGAATCGCGATCACATCAGGTGTCGCTGCCGACTTCGCAGTAGCGATACGGCTCGCCCGGTTGGGCGGGCAGGAAGAGGAAACCGGCCCCGGCGGTGGCGAACCACGCCGCCAAGAGCTGCGTCGTCCCCGGCGCGAACGGCTCGCTGAACAGCGCCTGCATCCAGCGGTGGATGTGGCGCACCTCGGGCGCACGCCGTCCGAACAGCGCCAGCACCGTGCCCTGCCCTTGCGTGGCTCGCAGGAAGTGTGCGATGGCGTGCACGCGGTGCGCGAAGATGTAGGCGCGCACGCCGGGCTCGTCGTACAGCAGAGTGCCCTCGTAGGGATCGGCCGGCGGGGCGGCCATCCGGGGGCCGAAGTAGACGTAGACGCGCTCGTCGCCGTTCTTGCGCTCGACCACGGCCGCTGCGGCGTCGGTCCCGAGGCGAGCCGCGTGGATCAGGTCGTCCTCGGCCAGAATACCGACCGCTTCGGTCCAGCCAATGACCGACAGGCCCTGGTCCAACGGGCAGCCGGCGAGGTCGTCGAAGGCCACGATGCGCGGCGCTTCGCCCGCCTGCTGGAAGAAGTGGGCCCAGGCACCGGCGCGGTCTTCGAACTGCTGCGCCCGACGCGAGGTTGCGGGAACGGTCATAATGGGATAATAACCCAGAGTCTCATTACCAGATAGAGGAATTCGACATGCGGCGTTTCAGTCTTGTGCTGTGTTTCGTGGCCACCACGCTGGGCGCACAGCAACCGGACACCGTTCGGAAAGACTCCAGTCGAACGGATACCTCACCACCCACCCCGGCCCAGGCGCGCTACCTCGACGGCCTGCGCACGGTCGGCCGCGGCATCGCTCAGCTCAAGGACGGCATCGACCGCGTGGTCCGCGCCTACGGTGTCAAGGACAGCGTGAAGCTGGCGCAGGCCGGGCGCCGCCTGGGCGGCCTGTGTGCCACCGCGCACGCGTTCATGGGCCCGGGCCGCACGCGGATGACCGCCACCGCCTACGACGATTCCGTGCGAGCGCACGCGCGGAAACTCTCGCTGCAGATCGATTCAGTGATCGGTTATATGCCGACGTGCCAGCACACCGCCTTCCGCACGCCCGCCAAAACCGCTGCGGATGTGTTGGGCTTGATCCGCTCCTACGAGGGTGCCCTGCGAACCTTTCGCACGGACATCGGCCTGAACCACCCGCCGGCATTGCCTTCCCAGTAGTGTCGCCATGCTGTCGGCTTAATGTCGGCAAGCCTGGGATCGATCCGCAAGCACTGTTCGTCGCGCGCTTTATCGCTATTGACAGTCCCACCACCCAGTCCTACTTTCGCGACGGTTCAAGCAATCCCTGACACCGATTATCGGTTTGTCTGCGCTCCGCGAGGACCATTCGTCTCGCGGTTTTTGTTTGAACCCGTCCCAGGCCGCGGTGGCTGGGCCGCCATGTCCCCGGGGCAGCGCCCCATAAGTCCGAGGATGAAAAGAGTATGGCTAAGGGTAAGGTGAAGTGGTTCAACGACGCGAAGGGCTTCGGCTTTATCGCGCAGGAGTCGGGTCCGGATGTGTTCGTCCACTTCACGGCGATCCAAGCCGAGGGGTTCCGGAGCCTCTCGGAAGGTGACACGGTCGAGTTCGACGTGGCGCAGGGTCCGAAGGGGTTGCAGGCGCAGAACGTTCGCAAGGTCTGAACGACTTGGATCGCACCTGGACGCGGGCCCGGGCAACTCCCGGGCCCGCGTCGTTTTCGTATATTGGGCGCATGCGGCTTTCCTGTCTGGCCCTGGCGGCCCTCGTCCCCGCAGCGCTCGCCGCGCAGACGCCCGCGCGTGATACCGCGCGCGCCGCGACCTTCGCCTACCGGGGCTTCGCCCCCGGCATGACCTACCGCGACTTTGCCGTACGGGCGCAGGCGCTGGCCCGCGCCGACACCCTGCACTGCGACACGTCGCGCCGCACCGCGCAGGTGATGGACTGCGGCCTGCGCATTCGCGACCCGGCCGACAGCGCCCGGTTCTATCTCAGCGCCAACGTGATCGATTACCAAACGTCGGTGATCGGTTTCAGCGACAGCGGCGGCACGGCCATCGTGGCGCGCGCCCAAAAGGACCTCGAGCGTCGCTTCGGTCCGGTGCAGCGGCGCGATGTAGGGATGTGGGAGTGGCACCAGGGACGGCGCTTCGTGCGGCTCAATTGGCGGGGACGCGCGGCCTGGCGCATCATCTCGATCACGTTGAACGATCGCGATGTGATGGACCGCATCGCGAAGTACGTCCCCCGCAAAGCGAAAAAGTAGTCCCGCCCTCAGGCCGCGCCGATCAAGCGGTCGGCGAGCCGGGCGATCCCCTCGGCGCCGGCGATCAGGCCGAGCCACCGCGGCGGGATGCCCGCCTCGCCGTCCCGCGCCCCGATGAGCGCGCCGGCCACGGCCGCATTGGTGTCGGTGTCGCCGCCCGCCCGGGCCAAGTAGAGCAGCGCCTCCTCCAGCGAACGCGCGTGCACGGCGAACCAGAACGCGATCTCCACACAGTGAATCACGTAGCCATACTCGCCCGCCACGGTGATCGGCAGCGCCGCTTGCGCCTCGCGCGCCGCCCGGTGAATCGCATCGATCAGCGCCCGGGGCGCGCGGTCCTTCAACACGTGGATGACTTCGTCCACGAAATAGGCGTTGCCGTGGAGCAGCTCGCGGGCCGCGAGGTTCACCGCCACGGCACCCCAGGTGCAGCGCTCATCCGCGTGGGTGATCGCGGCCTGTTGCGACGACACCCGGATCAGGCGGTCCACGTTGTCGTGGAAGCGCAGGGCGACGGGCACGCAGCGCATCACGCTGCCGTTGCCGGCGGCGTCGGCGGGCCCCTCCTGCCGGGCGCGCTGCCCCGCTTCGAACGGCTCGACACCGCGCTCGATCAAGCGCAACGCGCGCCGCGTCTGCACGCCGATGCCCCGACCGTCCACTTTCATCCACCGCACCCAGCGCTGGGCTACGTCCGTGGCGTCGAAATCGCCGCGCTCGACCAGCGACTCGCCGAGCAGCAGGGTCATCGCCGCGTCGTCGTCGTAGGGGGAGCCCTTGGGGGGCGGGGGCGGGTCCACCGGACCGGTGGGGAACGCGGCCTGAATCGCCTCCGGCGTGCCGTAGATCTCGGTGGGCACGCCGAGCTGATTGCCGGCAACGAGCCCCAGCAGCGCCGCGCGAGCGCGCGTCACCACGCCGGGGTCGGGATGGGGGGCGGGCATCGGACCGAAAGCTAGCGACCGGGGTGCAAAAGCTAGCGACCGGGGTGCAGCGAGCAACGGCGCCCGACCCGCGCCGGGCGCGCGTTAAGTTCCACCATGCTCCTGCTGAAACTCGCGGTCACGCTTGTGCTCGCCTACGGGTTGCTGCTGGTGCTGGCGTGGGTGTTCCAGGAGCGGCTGGCGTTTCCCGCCCGGCGCGCGCGGGTGCCGGATCCACGGGCGGCGGGACTCGATCGCGGCGAGCGCCTCGAGCTGATGCTGGAGGACCGCACGCGCCTCATAGGGTGGTTCGTGCCGCCCGCCGCGCCGCCGGCCGGCGGCCGGGCGCCCGGCCTGCTCTGGTTCTACGGCAACGGCGAGACCATCGCGACGATCGCGCCGATACTGCGGGAGCTGGCGCCGCCGCACGCGGCGCTGCTCGTGCTCGATTACCCCGGCTACGGCGAGAGCGCCGGGCGTGCCAGTGAGGCGGGGATCACCGGACGCTGGCGGCGCGCCCGGACGTGGACGCGGCGCGGCTGTACGTGTACGGGCGCTCGATCGGCAGCGCCGCGGCCGTGCGCCTTGCCGGCCGCCACCCGGTGGCGGGCTTAGTGCTCGACTCGCCGTTCACCAATGCCTGGGACATGAGTCGCGCGCATTACGGGATCCTGCCGCGATTCATCCTGCGGCTGTCACTCGACAATCTGCGCGGCATCCGCGACGTGCACTGCCCCGTGCTGCTGTTTCACGGCACCGCGGATCGCTTGGCGCCCACGGAAATGGGGCGCCGCATCGCCGCGGCCGCGCCGGGCGGCGTGGAGTTGGTCTTGATCGAGGGAGCCGGGCACAACGAGACGTACGCCCTGGGCGGCCGCGACTACCGCGACCGGCTGTGGCGCTTCATCAAATGACGGTGACGGGCTGCAGCATGTCGCGAGTCGCCTCGAAGCGGCGCTCCGCGGCGTCCAGAGCGCGGCACACATCCGGCGTGGCGGCGTCGGCGAACTTGGCGCTGGCCGCCACGCGCCCGGTCAGTTTCCGCACCGCCACGAGCGCCCGCGTCACCTCGCAGCAGTCCGGATCCGGTGCGGTGTGACCCGTCACCAGCAGACCCTCGAACAACGGTAGCGCGCCGGGATCGCTCAAGACATGCAGCGACTCGAGGATTTTCGGACCAAGAAAGCGGCGGCGCAGCTGATCGCCGCGAATTCGCTCGAACAACGCGACCAAGACCGGAGCGCGGCCGGGATAGAAGCGGGCTGCTTCCACGGCGGCCGCCACGAACGCATGGTGCGCGCTCGGGGTCGTGAGGTAGGCTTCGAACAACGGCCAGGCGTCCTTGGGGTGACGCTCGGCGAGCGCGAGGAAGGCAAAATAACGGCGCGCCAGGGGCGCCCTGCGATCGGCGATGACGGTGCGCAACCCCGCCACACCCCAGCGCGCGCCGACCAACGCGGCGGCTGCGGCGTGCTGCCAGCGTTCCATTTCGGGGACGCGAAACGTGAGGATGTGCACGTCGAGCATTGCCTGCGCACGCTCGAGCAACGCCAGCAGGCAACGGTCGAGCTCGGCGAGCGGTCGTTCCAACGGCTCGGCGGCGGGCCGGCGCGCCACCGCCAGCGCGTCCCACGCCAGACGCTCGACCACGCACGCGGTCCACTCGGCCTCGAACGCGGCGGCATCGCGTGTCACCAGCAACGCCTCGAGTGCGGCGGTGAAGCGGCAGAGACGCTCGATCGCAGTCACGCCCGTAAACCTACGCCGCGGCGCGAGCGCTGCCACCCGGACCGTTGCCACATCCGCGGAGAAACCGCTGCGGCACACGCGTGGCAACTCTGTGGGCAAGTGGCGCTCGGCATTGCGCTTCCATTCTTTCGGGCTTAACCTTGCCCGCGCGCCCACCCACGCAAACGTTTTGGAGGTCCGCACTGCGCCCGTTCGCGCTCGCCGCTGCCGTGCTCGGGCTGGCAGCCTGTTCTCACCAGACGGGACCGATCGTCATCGGTCTGGCAGGGCCGTTTTCGCAGCCCCGCGGACTCGCCATGCGCCAGGCGGCGGACCTGGCCGTGAACGAGATCAATGCAGGAGGCGGCGTCGGGGGTCGGCGCCTGTCGCTGCGGACCATGGACGACAGCGGCAGCGAGGACGTCGCCGTCCGCGTGGCTACGACCCTGCGCGACGACCCCGATGTGGTCGCGGTGATCGGCCATCTGAGCTCCGGCACGACGCTCGTGGGGATCCGCGTCTATGGCGCCGGCACCAGCCCCGTCGCGATGATCTCGCCCTCCGCTTCCAGCCCCGACCTCTCCGGGATCAACCCGTGGTTCTTCCGGATCTGTCCCAGCGATCTGAGCCACGGCCCTGACCTCGCGCGGTTCGCCCGGCGACACTTCAACGCGGCCCGCGCGGCCGTCATCTACGTCAACAACGATTACGGCCGCGGCGTCCGGAAAAGCTTCTCCGCCGAGTTCGCCCGTCTGGGCGGGCAGGTCGTGGAGGAGGATCCGTACGTACCGGGCACGCCGTCGCTCGAGCCGTACCTGTCGCGCATCCGGCAACAAGGCGGCGTGGACGTGTTGATGCTGGCGAGCGAGCGGCCCGGCGCCGAGCTGGCGTTGCGCGAGATGGCGGCGCTGGGCGTGCACTGGCCCACGATGGGCGGCGACGCGCTCACGGGCATCGAGGTGATCGGGCCGCTCGCCGAGGGCCTGCACATTTCGTCGGCCTATCTGCCGGACCGTCCGGGCGAGCGCAACGCACAGTTCATCGCCGCTTACGGGCGTGCCTATTCCGGACAGCGGCCCGACCACCGCGGCGCCGGCGCGTACGACATCGTCTACCTCCTGGCGCGCGCCCTCGCGGCGGGGGGACCCGATCGCCGCGCGCTGCGGGACTATCTGGCGCAGGTCGGTCGCGCCCGCGCCGCGTTCGAGGGCGTCACCGGGACCATTTCGTTCGACGACCGCGGCGACGTGGCGGGCAAGTCGGTGGTGGTGGGCGTGGTGCGCGGCGGCCGCTTGGTGTCGGAGGCGACCCAGTGATCCGCTGGGTCACCGAGACGCTGCGCGGCCGGATACTGATGGGCCTAGGCATTCTCCTGTCGGGCCTGCTCGTCGTGTCGCTCGTCGGCGTGCAGGCGCTGTCGCTGATGGGCCGGACGGTGAGCGCCGAGCTGGGCAACCTCCGCACGTCGAGCGAGGTAGGTGGCGGTCTCGTGACCGCCGTGTTCGACGAGATCCGCGCTGCGGAGCAGTACCTCAGCGTCCCTTCGCCCCAGGCGCGGCTCGATTTCCAGAATGCCGCGGATCAGGCGTTCGTGTACGAGAAGGGACTCGACCGACTCGAGGGGCTGACGAGCGAGGACCGGCTCACCATCAACCGACTGCGCCAGCTGCAAGCGACCATCCAGGTGGACTATGCGCTCGCCCACGCGCTGAAGGACCTGGGGCGCACGGCCGCCGCGGGCGTCGCCAGTACGGCCGTGCGCCAGCCCGCGAGCGAGCTCACCCGCCTGGTGCGCGACTTTTCGGGGCGCCAGGCGTCGCGCGCGGCCCAGGCGGAGACCCGCCTGGCGGACCTGGCAAAGAACCGCCAACTGGTGCTGTGGATCTGGCTCTCGGCCGTGGTGCTGGTGGCGATCGGGGCCTCGCTGTGGACGCTGCGGGGCGTGGAAGCGCCGTTGGGGCGTCTCACCACCGCCGCCGAGCGCTTCGGCGTGGGCGATTTGCGCCCGGTCACCACCGGGCAGATGCTGGACGAGTTTCGCATTCTCGCCGACGCGATGCGGGTGATGGGCGAGCGGCTGCGCGGCATCGTGGGAGAGGTGATTGGCGCCTCCGATCGCATCGCCGGATCGGCGAGCGATCTGTCGGCGGTCACCGAGCAGCTTGCCGCGTCGAGCGGCGAGGTGTCCACCGCCATGGTGGAGATCTCGAGCGGCGCAGAACAGCAACGCAATGACGTGTCGGCGATGGAGCGGGGTCTGGAGCATCTGCATGCAGCGGCCGCCGACATGGCCGCGGCAGCATCCCAGGTGGCGCGCCTGGGCGACGAGATCCGCACGGTGGCGAACCGCCACCGCGGCGACGTCGCCGCCGCCGGGTCGGCGCTGCTCGACGTGCGCGAGGTGGTCAAGACCACGTCCCAGCACGTGGGTGAGCTGGCTCATCAAAGCGAAGCCATCGACGATTTCGTGGGCCTGATCAAGCGCATCTCGTCGCAGACCAATCTGCTCGCGCTGAACGCGGCGATCGAGGCGGCGCGCGCGGGCGAGCACGGCCGGGGGTTCGCCGTGGTGGCCGAGGAAGTGCGCCAGCTCGCCGACGAGTCGGCGCGCGCCGCCGAGGAAGTCGCCCATACCACTGAGGTGTTCCGGGAGCAGGTGGACGAGGTGACCGCGACGATGGCGGCGGGTCAGGCCAAAGTGCGGGGCATCGAAGCCGTGGCGGAAGGCGCGGCGCGCGGCCTGGCGGAGATCATCACGGCCATCGAGCAGGTGGAGCAGGCGGCGGCGCACGTGATGCGGGCGGCCCAGGAGAACCGCCAGGTGAGCGAGGATCTGCGGCACAAGGCGCAGGGGGTGGCCGGCCGGTCAGTCTCGCACGCGTCGAGCGCGGAGCAAGTGACCGCGGCCGCCGAGGAACAGGGTGCGTCGACCCAGGAAATGGCCGCGTCCGCCGGCGAGCTGCTGCAGGCGGCCGAGAAGCTGCGCGCGTTGGTGAAGGGCTTCCGCGTCTAGCGGCGGGACTTCTTCTTGCCGCCAGCCGGGCGTTTCTTGGGCACTCCTTTGACCTTCGCGGGACGCAGCGGCTTGCGGGTCTTCAGGGCCTCCTGGGCCTCCGTCAACACCCGCTCGCCTTCGTCGGCGCCAATGAGACCGCGGCGCACGGCGTAGCGAATCAGCTCCTCGGCATCCTCCACCGTGAATTCCCCAATCCCCGCCGCCCCCTTGATCGCCCGCACCAAGGCATCGGCCACGGGGCTCCGCAGGACGCTGGCGATTCCTGGGAGGGCCTCGAGCAGGGAGGAGATCTGCGACCCACCGAGCTCGGCTGCCATTGCACGCGTCATCCGGTGAAAAGGTGGCGCCAAGCTACTACCCGGCCCCGGAAGCGTCAAGAATTGGACGGCCCCCGACGCGGTTAGCTGCGGCGCCGCAACGACATGGGACCCCGCGGGCGCGTTTGCCGGCTTCCCGCAGAGGGCTATCTTACGCCCGGGAGGTGTCTCGAGCCGTGGGCCGGCGCGGCATCAGAGAGTATCGGGCGTCGGAAGCGTTGAGTCTGATCGCGGCCGATCGTGCGCGCGCGCCGTTGGTGTGTCCGTCGTGCGGGGCGCGGGCGATCCAGCGCGTCCCGCACCGCCCTCCCGAGGGCCAAGACGCCCCCGTGGGAGAACGGGTCACCCTGACGTGCCGCCGCTGCGGACGGCACGCATCCTACATCGAGCGCGGGCCCGGACAGCCCCGCGACGCTACCGCAGACCCGAGCGCGCCGTGAGCGGCGCGAGGAGACGATTCCCGCGTGGCCGGTGACGCGATTCAGATGATGGGGACGGTCACTGAAGTGCTCCCCAACACGACGTTCCGCGTGAAGCTGGAGAACGGGCACGACGTGCTCGCCTACGTCAGCGGCAAGATGCGCAAGAACTACATCCGCATCCTCCAGGGGGACCGGGTCGCCGTCGACTTGTCGCCGTACGATTTGACGCGGGGGAGAATTACCTACCGCTATAAATAAACAAGAGGCCGGGAGTGATCCCGGCCTCTTGTCTTTGCCAAACAGCTATCAGCTAGAAGAACAGCATCAACCCTGCCGACACGTCGATGCGGTTGGCGCCGGCGACAGCACCGTACGCATTGATCTCTTTTGTGCCCTCGAGGACGGCCTTGAGCGACTTAGTCATGTTGTGGTACCAGCCGACCGTGTACGACGCCAAGTGAGAGATCGACTTGCTGCTACCATCGCTCGAGGCCGCCCCGGCGCCCTTTAGCTCGCTGATGCCGAAGCTCGCTCCGAGATCAGTAGCGGGGTTGACCTTGTATATCAGCTGCACGTAGCCACCTTCATCCGGTCGGCCGTGCGTCCCATCGACGGCGACGGCCAGTCCGTCGAACTGCGACTGGGTGCCGACGGCTTTCGTGTAATAGCCGGCCACGGTGAGGTTGATTTGCGCAGTTAGGTCCGCCCGCACGCCTGCCCCGACGCCGAGCGAACTCAGAGACGTGCCGCCGGTGGGCGCCGTCTTGGTGCTCTGCCACTCGCCGTTCACCCACAGGGTGGCCGTTTTCCCGCCGCCGCGCTTAATCGCGTGCGTCACCTCGCCTTCGACGCGGGGTAGTTCGGTTTCAGGGAAATTGGAGGGTCCGGGTGGATTGAACGCGCTCGGCTGGAAAAGGCCGACCGTGAACTGCGTCGGCTTCGCGGCCGTCGTGCTGTAGGTGATCTGCGCGTTGAAGTTGGGATAGAGATATCCGTACCCGATGCGGCCCAGCGTCGTACCCCGAAGCTGCACGCCACCCTGCGCACCAGTGCCGTACAGCGTCATGTCGTTGAGCAGGTTCTGCCGCAAGAACACGCCTAATTCGCGGCCGGCGAGGACCTGACTGCCGTTTTTCATGCCGACCGTCATGTAGAACTGGCGCATGTCGATCTGCGCGCCGACGGGGTTGTCGTGCGCGCCGCCGGTCTGAATCTGTGGAGCGAATCCGACATGTACGCCGAGGTCGTAATTGCCTTCGTGTCCCTTCGCGTCGAATACCGCGAACCCGGGTAGGAGACCGGTGCGGATGGCGAAATTCTTCTGGCCGCTGTTCGCGTCGGCTGTGAACACCGCGAAGGCGTTGACGTTACCGGCGAAGGAAAACTTCCAGCCGTTCGACATCTGCATCGTGAGCCCCTGGGCGGCGGCCAACGTCGGCAGCGCCACA
>WNFJ01572100.1_pt1 | contig 11241 bp, 14 predicted proteins | sample 5400461 | NCBI WGS metagenome assembly WNFJ01 (sample SAMN13153349, study PRJNA577476) | soil metagenome | isolation source: 115 cm saprolite on Douglas fir-dominated hillslope | place: USA:California | collected 2013-09-17 | reverse complement strand
CCTTTTACGGAGACCATGGCCTACGTGCCCCGCGTGCTGAAAATCTACCGGATGCTGAGCGAACAGCCGCGCGCGACCTAGGGTTCGCGACGTGACGCTACTTGTCGGCCGGCGGGTACGCCGAGCAAGCTTTCGCCTGCATGCACATCAGCGCGAGAATATTTGACGGTGCTATGTATTTGTTCGGACATTCGCTTGCTGATTTCGACAGCGCCGATTGCAAACGCAGAGCGCACATCGTCAATGTTGGACATCACGGCTTCAAACGAAGGATATGCGAACTTTGCGTCCGGGACGATGGCCCATTCTTTTCCTTTTTTTGCGTCAACGCCATAGTAGATATCTCCATCGTAGACACTGTCGTCCCGCCCTTTTACAAACAGCGTGCCGGACGCATTGACGCGTGGGATGTAGTCGCGTGACATGCGTGACGAATAGAGTCCCACTTCCGAAATCCACAAATGCAGTATCGCATCTGCGTCCGTGGACACTTTATCGTAGTCGATGTTGTCAGGTTCATTGACCGGCCGCGTTAGCCCTTCTAAAACCTCCACAGTGAATCCATAGCCGCGGAGCGCGGTCACAACTTCCTCGGTAAAATCGGCCCCTAAGGTAGTCGGTTGCGAATTCAGCTTGTCGTTGAAGAGCTTTGCCTTGCTTTTGCTGTCGAGCTTGTTCACCCAAAACTGGAAAGGGTAGCCGACAGGTGGGGCGGCATTTTCAAATGAGTACCACCTCGGATTGGAGGCAGGAATAATTGCAATACGCTTGATTACTGGTCTGCTTGCGATCGTCTTGGGATGGTTCGCACATGCCGTCAACAGCACGACGGTCAAAAGTGTGGTCACCAATCTGAGCATCTGGATTCCTTTCCCTGTTCCCTTTTTGTTGGATGCCGCTTCCGTACGCTGGACTCTAGCTTTTTTGTGACCGCTTGACACAAGCGTTAGTATTGACTTACAGTTAGCCATGGCTTACCAAGCGGCATTCCTGGCCCTGGCCGATCCGACCCGCAGAAGGGTGTTCGAGGAATTGCGGCGCGGACCGCGTTCGGTGGGCAAGATCGCGGCGCGCATGCCGGTCAGCCGGCCGGCGGTTTCTCAGCACCTCGGGGTGTTGAAAAAAGCGGGATTGGTCGCCGACCGGGCAGAGGGTACGCGACGTGTCTATTGCATAGATCCGAATGGACTCGCGGCGATTCGGACCTGGCTCGATCAATTTTGGGATGAGGCGAGAAAAAGGACTCGCACGCATGATTCATATCGCTCCGGTGCGCAAACAGTTGGTCGTGAAGGCCAGTCAATCCCGCGCCTTCGCCGTGTTTACGGCCGAGATGTCGCGCTGGTGGCCCGCGACGCATTCGATTCTGAAGTCACCGTTGAAGGAGTGCATCGTCGAACCGCGGGTCGGCGGCCGCTGGTACACCGTCGGAGAAGACGGCTCGTCGTGCCAAACGGGATACGTGATTGCATGGCAGCCGCCCGAGGCTCTGGTGCTGGCATGGCAGATCCACGCCGAATGGCAATTCGACCCCGAGCTCCTGACCGAGGTTGAGGTGAGGTTCATTGCCGAAGGCGCGGACACGACGCGAATTGAATTGGAACATCGGTATTTGGAACGGATGGGCCGCAAAGCCGCCGAAGCCCGCAACGCCGTGGACTCGCCCGGCGGCTGGGGTGCCATTCTGGAGTCGTTCAAGAGGCGCGTGGAAGGCTTAAGGGTGGTTGAGCGGTGACAGCGGAGGAGCGGCGATGGCACATAAAACTACGTTCGTGATGGGAACCGTCGTATGCATATTGACCTGGATGGCGGGTGAGCGGGCGACCGCTGAAGTAGTCGCTGTCGCCGGCAACGGCTTTGAGATTCGCGAGACCGCGCATATCGCGGCAGCGTCGGACAAGGTGTATGCCGCCCTGCTTGTCCCCGCGCGCTGGTGGAGTTCCGAACACACATTTTCGGGAAGCGCCGCGAATCTCGTCCTGGACGCACGTGCCGGCGGCTGCTGGTGCGAGACCCTGCCCGGCGGCGGTTCCGTCGAGCATCTTAGGGTGGTGTATGTGTCGCCGGGCAAAACCCTGCGCCTGCGCGGCGCCCTGGGTCCGTTCCAGGGACTTGCCGTCGATGGGGTCATGACATGGAGCGTGAAGAGCGTCGCCGACGGCACCCAAGTCTCCTTTACCTACTCAATCGGCGGCTACGCCAAGGACGGCTTCGACGAACTGTCGAAAATGACCGACCACGTGCTCGGCGAGTCGATCGAACGGTTCAAGAAATCAGTCGACGGCGAATCGGCGCCGCGCGGCCACTGACCGCGCGGGCCGGGTGCCGTGCCGGCTACAGCTTGCGGATCCCCGCCGGATTTACCGCCACTCCCGCCACCTCGAAATGAGCGCCGCGCAGCAGCTTGTTGCTGCCGATGAAGGCGCGCGCCGGGTAGTGCCCATGAAAATACGTGCGATAGACGGCGTTGAACTTGTCGTAGAGTTCCAAATCCGTGCAATAGACGGTCACCGAGACGAGATCGTCGGTCTTTAGGCCAGCCTGTTCCAGAGTGTGCTGTACCGAATCCATGACCAAGCGAGCCTCGTTGTCGACGTTGGCCGCGGCCTGTCCCGTGGCCGAGTCGATCCCGATATGACCTGCCACATAAAAGGTCTCACCCACCATGACTCCGGTGCTGAAGGGTAGAGCGGGATTCGCGCCGACCTTCGGCGGCTCCACGTAACTGCGCCCGGTGTCGGCCGCGTGGCTCGACACCACGAAGAATCCGGCGAGGGAAATGGCTAGCGCTGCCTTTCGCATGGTTCGATCTCCTCAAGAGTTGATTGGGCAATCGCCGCATCGGCGAAGGTTGCTATTCTAAGGCGGTATTCGAGCGCTTGGGTGGCAGAAGGGACACGGCCCTGAAGCAAATCCCAAAGCCGGAGAGTCCCGCAATAATGTTTTGTCAGGCCTGGTGGGGATGCGCGTCAAATTGAACCGATGATCACCCGTTGAATTGTGCGTTCTCCATCCCCATAGGGATCGGGCCGATGATTCGGCGGAGCGCGACTTGACCCTTCCATCCTCAGATATCGACCGAAATGCGGAGCCCGTGCTGCCCGCGGTGGTCTTTCGCGGCTCGAAGCTGCTCTGCCGCGAGTTCAGCCTGGTGCTCGAAGCGAGGGGTATCGAACATGAGGTGCGGGAGAGCGGGGGTTATTGGGTGTTGACGGTGCCGCCGTCCTTGGTTCACCAGGCGTATGACGAGATCAATCGCTATTCCGCGGAACGCAATGTGCCGCGCGGCGCTCCAACGCTGATCGAGCCCTTTCCGGGCGCGGCCATCGGTGCCGTCGGCTACGCGCTGATTCTATTGGTTACGGCTTACTGTGCCGGCATTGGTTTGTTCGGCGCCGACTGGTTATCGTTGGGTGCTCTCGACGCTGGTGCCGCACGCGAATGGTGGCGGGCGCTGACGGCGCTGACATTGCATTTGGACCAGGAACACCTGATGGGCAATCTGCTGTTTGGTGCGGTCGCGGGAATCGCTGCCGGCCGATTGCTGGGGCCCGGCGTGGCATGGGCGAGCATTCTGGGGGCGGGCGCGCTGGCGAACTATGCGGAGATACTCATTGCACCGGCGACTCATCGCGCGGTGGGCGCGTCCACTGCCGTGTTCGCGGCCTTAGGATTGCTCGCGGGATTGGCGTGGCGGCAACGACTCACGCTGCGCGAGCGCCGCTGGTATCGATGGGCGCCGCTGATTGCGGGGATTTGTTTGCTGACCTTGTTGGGCGCGGGCAACGCGCACGTGGACGTGCTCGGCCACGCGCTCGGATTTCTCTTCGGTGTCGGCGTCGGTTGGATCTATGCGCGCGCAGAAATACCCCGCAATCGCGGCAGGCGCCTGCAGATCGTGACGGGCGCCGGCGCCGCGCTGCTGGTGGGCGCAGCCTGGCTGCTGGCCCTGCGCTAGGTCGGGGCCGCGCTCGTCAGGTTTTCGCGGCCACGCCGCCCGGAGTGAGTTTGTCGATTGCCTGCGGCAGCATCTGCGACAGCTTGGAGGCTAGGTCCTCTGGTGTCATCCCAATCTTGGCAGCCAGTTGCTTCACCGTGTCAGAGCCGAAGGCCTGATGAATCTGGTCGGCGGTAATCGGCTGATTGGCACCGGTTCCCACCCATGAGCGTACGGTATTGCCCAGTCCCTGCTGCTCCAACTGCGCGACGATACCCTGAACGCCGCCGTGCTTTTCGATGAGGCCATTGACGACGGTGACCATTTCGGCGCCCACCGCTCCACCCAACAATCCGTCGAGCAATCCCATGTTAAGACCCTCCTCAGATCGAATTCGGCAAATTAGAACGCTAAGTGCGTTTCGCGAGCAAGTCGCGAATTTCCTCGAGAAGCATTTCTGACTTGGGCGGCGGGGCGGGTGCCGCCGGGGCGGCGGGCGCAGGCTTCTCGATGATGATGAAATCAAAAATCGTTTGAATGAAAGCGCCGTACTTGACCAGTACTTCCTTGCCCGTCGGGTCCTTGCCGAGAGTCACCGCCAAATCCGAGAAATTGAAACCGCCTATGATCTTGCCGAGCGTGGGCATGAAGACATCGCCGACCAGCGAGGAAACGATCTTTCCGAAAGCGGCGCCGATGATCACGCCGACCGCCAAGTCGACCACGTTGCCCTTCATGGCGAATTCTTTGAATTCTGCACCTAATCCCATGGCAATCTCCTTTTTTTTGACGAGCGCTGATCGATGATTGTGCGTCGAGGGCCAACGGTTGCGGCTCTAGGGCCGAATCGCAGCCATGGTACTGAGCGCTTGGGGCAGGGGCAAGCGTTGTTCTTTCAGCTCAGTGGACGGCTCCGAAGACTTTTTTCAGCAAACTGCTGGCCTGGCCGAGCGGATCTTTACGAATCGCACGCTCTTCCTCCGCCATCATCAGAAATAATCCGTCGAGAGTCTTTTCCGTCACGTAGGACTGGAGTGTTGCGTCCTCGGGTTTGAGAACGCCCAGGGCCACCGCCTTCTTCGCCAAGGCGTCGTAGGTCTCGCCTAATTTAACTTTCTCGGTCGTCCGGCCGATGATGGGTGCGAATTTGGCTTTCAGCGGTGTATACGTGGCCTGTTTGAAATACTGCGTTGCCGCATCATCACCGCCGGTCAAAATCCGTTTCGCGTCCTCGAGGCTCATTTGTTTGAGCGCCTGTTTCAGCAAGACTTTGCTTTCCGGCACGGCCGCCTCGGCGGCGCGGTTCATCGACGTGATGAGCTGATCCAGCTGATCGCCGACTCCGAGCATGCGCATCATGCTTTCCGCCTTCGCAAGTTTCGGAGGTAGATCGATCTTGACCTCGGGATTCTTCAGGAAGCCGTCGGTGACGCCCAGCTTTCCGACCGCGAGCTCGATACCTTGATCAAGCGCCTTTTTCAGGCCGGCGGACGCATCGGCATTCGACAAGGAATTCAAGTCGACACCGAATGCGCCGCCGCCCAAGACGGCGCAGGCGAGCACCGCCGCGGCTAGGTTGCTGACGAAGAGTTTTCGTTTCATCGTGGCGAATCCCAACGCGAGACGACCGGAGTGCGCCCACTATGCTCATTTTTTTTCCGCCGCGCCAGCACCACCGGCTACGCGCCGGTATTCGTGACCTCTACGGTGACGTGCGACAGGGATTTATAGTTCTTGAGCCGCTCTCGATAGAACGCGCAGTCTCGGGGTTTGTCCGTGAGCACCGACACGACGGCGCCCAAGTGTCCCGGGCCCAAACGCCACAAGTGCAGGTCGACCAGCCGATCCCCGTCCGATTCAATCGCCTCACGCACTTTTGCGGTCATGCCCTGATCGGGATTCATGTCGAGCAGGATGCGCCCGGTATCGCGGATCAGACCGTACGACCAGTTGGCGATGACGACTGCCCCGATCACGCCCGCCAGCGGGTCCATCCACATCCAACCGAAACCGCGTGCGAGGACGAGCCCCGTAATCGCCAGCACCGACACCGCGGCGTCGGCGAGCACGTGTATGTAGGCGGAGCGGATATTGTAGTCGCGGTGCGCGGCGCTTGAACCCGCGTGAACCGCGTGTTCGTGCGCGTGCTCTTCCAGTTCGACGGCACCCTGAGCGGTCGCAATTTCCCTGCGCTCGCCCTCATGATCGTGGTCGGAGTCCTCATGATCGTGGTCGGAGTGATTCTGGGCGTGACCGTGGCCATGACTGTGACCATGGTCATGGCCGTGGTCGCTGCCGCTCAGCAGCCAGGCGCTGACAATGTTCACCATCAAGCCGACCACGGCAATGGGGATTGCCTCTGCAAAGCGGATCGGAATCGGCGACAGAAATCGTGCGATCGCTTCATAGCCGATGAGAGCGGCGATCATCGCGAGTACGATGGCGCTGCTGAAGCCGGCCAGATCGCCGAGCTTTCCGGTTCCGAATACGAAACGTGAATCTTCGGCGTGCCGGCGGGCGTAGGTATAGGCCAGCGCCGCGATCAACATGGCGCCTGCGTGCGTCGACATGTGCAAACCATCGGCCACCAGCGCCAACGAGCCGTACACGCTGCCGCCCACGATCTCGACGACCATCATCGCACCGCATAGGACAATCACGGCCCAGGTCTTGCGTTCGTTCTTCTCGTGTCCCGTCCCGAGAAAGACATGCGTGTGTCCATCCGACATTGCACTCGAGGGGTTTTCCATTGGTTCGCTCGCAACTTGCTGGCCGGAGACCATCGCAGGAGGGCTTTCCCCCCTCCGGTGGACTCAAAGATACTTCGTGACTCCCTGAAACTCTTTGATCAAATCCCTGATCTCGCGCGGCACTGCATCGGAAGTCTCTTCCATGCAGTGGTGAATATGATCCTTGATGAGTTCCTTCTTGGCGTTGCCGATCGCCTTCTCTACGGCGTGCAGCTGCTGCGCTAGATCCATGCACGGGCGTCCCGCCTCCAGCATGTCGATCACGGCCGCGAGGTGTCCTTGGGCGCGCTTCAGTCGTGTGCCGATCTCGGGGAACTTGTGCATTACGTAGATCTCATATGGGTGCATATCCTATCCCCCTAGACAGGATAAGGGAAGAGGCATAGCATCGCGGCGCTTGACGCCCATGCGCTCGAGTTGTTCAAGAACGAGGGGTTGGCGCCGGACGCGGCGCAACGGATTGCGAGATTCTTTACGAAGCGCGCATAGGCCGTCAGGCGATAGTGATACGGGGCCTGGCGCCCTTACATCTCCCAAAAATAATCAGTTCGCTGAGAATGATTAGTCGGGGTGAAAGTCCCGCAGGATGCGCCAATCGAGCCGCGTTCGAGATCCCTTATGAAGATCAAATCCAGTAGTAATACGGCCGTACACCGAGTCCACGAGTCGGCGGAGCACTGAGAATAGCCGAAGGGCCGATAAGCCTAGAACGATGCCGACCACGATTTGCGCAGCCATTTGACGTATCCTCGCGCGTCCACCAGACCAAGTGCGAACCACTCTAGTAGGCATTGGAAGCAACTGCCTGTGATGTCGTACACGTAAAGGAATGGTCCAGTGATGTACGCGTCTCATTGCGCCATGTGCTTTGCACCACGGCGAGTTGAGGGATGCGCAGGTACCGCGGTGCGTCGCAATAAGTTGGACCCAGGGGAGTCCCGGGTGCTATCCAGCCCGCGTGAGGACGACATGCGTAGCGTTAGGCGCGGAAACATGCTCGGTGCAACGATAGCCGAGCTTCAATGCGTCGAGATCCGCAAAAAAGTGCTCGCCGGAACCGAGCAGCGTTGGAGCAATGGCTAGGTGCATCTCGTCGACGAGTCCCGCGCGAAGGTATTGCCGGATCGTTGCGACACCGCCGCCAAGCCTGACATCTCGCCCCTTGGCCGCCTCGGTGGCGCGTTTCAGCGCGGCATGAATGCCCTCCGTGACGAAGTGAAATGTCGTGCCGCCGTCCATCGGAATCGCTGCACGCGGGTGATTCGTCAGCACGAAGACCGGCACGTGATACGGCGGGTTGTCTCCCCACCAGCCTTTCCAGGCATCGTCGGTCCAGGGTCCTCGTATGGGTCCGAACATGTTGCGGCCCATGATCCAGGCGCCGATATTCGAAAATCCACGCGCGGCGAAGTCGTCGTCAATGCCTGTGGTGCCGTCGTCGCCTCCGAACATCTGCTGGAACGTCCGGGTCGCGAAAGCCCATTCGTGCAATGCGACCCCGCCGACGCCCAGCGGGTTGTCGACGTTTTGGTGGGGGCCGGCACCATAACCATCGAGCGATATGGCGAAGCCGTGAACGCGGAGCTTGGTCATCGGTTGATTCCTTCTAAACTCAACAGTTGTTTGTGATGCGGGTGCTCGTGTAACTAGACCGCGAACTCCTGCTTGGTCTGTGCGGGCCCGATCTCCAAATCGAAAATTACCGCCTTGAGATCAAACGCTCGTCCCAAATCACCGCGTGCGTGATCCGGTAAGCGCAGTCGTGCGATGCACCTTGCTTCTATGCCTCGCACGCAACTCTCCTAGGTCAACGAGCAGTCGTGCCACCATCGACCGTGATGTTTGTGCCCGTGACCCAACTAGCTTCGTCCGAGGCCAAATAAAGGGCGCAATAGGCAATATCCTCAGGCTTGCCGATGCGCCGCAACGGGATGTCAGCGGCCACGCGATCGCTCATCTCTCCTTCGGCCAGACCCTGAGAGGCCGTTGCCATCGTTGCGACCAGGCCGGGTGCGATTGTGTTGGCGCGAATGTTGTGAATTCCGCCCTCCACTGCGAGCTGACGGGTCATCGCCAGCACGGCGCCCTTACCGGCGCTGTGCGCCAACATGCCGGCGAATGCAGTGCCGCGCAGCGCAGCCACCGAGGCAAAATTGATGATTGATCCGCCGCCGCCGGCTATCAAGTGCGGCCAGACCGCCTTGCACATCAGGAACACGAGGTCCACCTCGCCGACCATCGTGGGTACCCAGAGCCGCTCGTAACTCATCTCGGACACCGGGGCGAACTGCGGATTGATCGCACCGGCATTGACCAGTACATCGATGCGTCCATGGCGCTCGATCACCCGATCGACGCAGCGCTGCACGTCGGCCGGCTTGGTCAGATCGATGGGATAGGCACTTTCGATGCCAAAGCCCACCGTCTGCGCGGCCGCAACGGTGGCTGATGCCCGAGCGGCATCGATATCGCATCCAAACACTGTCGCTCCTTCGCGCGCAAATACCATGGCACAGCCGCGGCCGATCCCGGCGCCTATACCGGTCACCAGCGCGACCTTGCCAGCCAGTCGATTGGTCATTTCAGAGGCTCTATTCCCGATAAATGCAGCATCGACAATTCCCTTTCAAGCGAAGTCGTGAAATATACGAAGATTTGCCGCACAGCGCCAACTTGAATTGTCCGGAGAAAATCGGTGGGCGAGTTGCTTGAGCACATGAACATCGTCTGATTATTTCTGCCGCTGGACTTCAGATCGGTTGGCGCAGAGCGGCAAGCGCTTCCGACATGAGCCGGGTGTGTTCGTGGGGCGAACCGCGCTTCATCTCGATTTGGCCGAGTTTAACTGAGTTCTCGACGACCAAACGGCAGCGTTCGAAGCGGCGCGCCACGAAGCGCTCCAGCGCGTGCGCCAAGTCCGGCTGTGCTCCAATCTCCTCGACCAGGACGATTCCGTCCTCGATGGCCATACCGGCGCCTGAAGCAAGGTGTGGCGTGGTCGCGTGCGCCGCGTCGCCAATCAGCACGACATGTCCGCGGTACCATGGCGCCGGGTGCAATAAGACCTCCAGCGGCCGATAGTTGACGCTGTGCGCATTCGATGTCCTGACCGTGGCACGGATCTGCGGCACGAATCCGCCGAATCCTTCCATTGCTTCATAGAGCTTCTGGGGCTGATCCTGTGGGTCGATCCAGGGATCGGCAGCGGCCGGATGCAACAGAAACATGTACATGTGCGTCGGCGAGACCGGATTGAAACCGACCTTGTAGTCCTCACCCATGTAGAAATGGGTGCGGTCAAAACCGGGCGGCCGCTCGGCGATCAGGCGGTAAATGACCTGCCCGGTGGTTACCGGTTCGGCGGCCCCGGGAAAAACCAACCCGCGCATTGTCGAGAAGATGCCGTCCGCCGCAACGACGAGATCATATGTCCCGTGCGTGCCGTCGCTCAATGTGACATCGACTCGCGCGCCTCTCTCGCTTAGTTGCGTAACGGTGATTCCGAGGCGGACATTAGTCAGCAATTCGAGTGTTCTCGCCGAGAGGATATTGTGGAGCAGCGGCCGCATGATCCCGCCGGTGGCGGGAAGATCCACCGACAGCGGCGGAGTCCTGAGCTCATCGAGCAGCGTACCGGCCTTGTCGTGGATCTTGGCTCCGTTCCAGGTCGCGCCTGCCGCGATGACTTGATCCAGCACGCCGATCATCTGCAACGCCCGCAAAGTCGGTCCGGTAATCGTGATTCCCGCGCCGTAGACACGCCAGTTCGGATCGATATCGATGAGGTCGACGGCAATGCCGGCCTTGCGCATTTGGATCGCACAAGACATACCGGCGACGCCGCCCCCCACGACCAGAGCCTTGCTGACTTTTGCCACTGCCATTCCCCGAATTCGCCGTGAGTTGCGGCGCTAACTTAAGCGCGGCCGGACCGACTGGCCAATCGTTTGTTGCAATTCTTGATATCTCAATTGACGATCGAGCCTATTGCGGGACACGCCGCGTCTTCAGGAAATCCTCGTAGGATTCCCCGCGCATGATGGCGTAGACCTGCATGTTCGACATGCGCAGCACCCGGGCGAATTTTTCCAGCACGAAGAAGTTGGCTCCGTACCGAATCAGCCCGAGCCAATCGCGCGCGCGAGCGAGATTCCGCTCTTCTTCGCTCAACCCGGCTCGAGCGTAGGCTTCTTCCTCGTCACGGATGAACAGCTCGCGATATTCGGTTTTCGCCAGGTTCCAAAAAAAGCGGTTCAATTTCAGCGCCTTGACGCTCCTCAAAATATCGAACGGATAGGTGCCGGGAATCGCGTCGATGCCTTCGAGTTGCGGATTCATGGGCTCCGCATCGAGGATTCATCCTCAAAGAGGGCGACGGCCATCGCGGTCGTCGTGGCCAGGTAATAATTCTGATGCAGCTTCGCGACCCGTTCCGACAGCGCGCCGCGCATCACCAGCCACATGATGATCTCGGCGCCTTCCGCTCCCCCGAGCCGCACATAATCGGCGTGGCGCAGGCGGGTCAACTGCGCGGGGTCGCGCTCGATCAAATCG
>WNFJ01384375.1_pt1 | contig 11241 bp, 8 predicted proteins | sample 5400461 | NCBI WGS metagenome assembly WNFJ01 (sample SAMN13153349, study PRJNA577476) | soil metagenome | isolation source: 115 cm saprolite on Douglas fir-dominated hillslope | place: USA:California | collected 2013-09-17 | reverse complement strand
ACCGTTATCACTATGTTCGAAGGCACGTAATACTTATGGTAGAAGTTGATGGCATCTGTCGCGGAGAAGGCCTTGAGATCGGAAGGCCAGCCCAGTACCGGATGTTCATACGAGTGCGCAGTGAACGCGGTGGCCAGGAACTGTTCGATCAGCCGGCCTTGCGGAGAACTGTCGGTGCGCATCCGTCTCTCTTCGTAAACCACGTCACGTTCTTTGTAAAACTCCCGCATCACCGGATGCAGAAAGCGTTCCGACTCCAGGTAAGCCCACAGCTCCAGCCGGTTTTCCGGAAATGAGCAGAAGTAGTCGGTGTTGTCCCAGCTTGTAGAGGCATTCAGCCCGACTCCGCCTTCCTTCTCAATGATCTCGCTGTATTCTTCGGGGACAACGTACTGGTCCGCTTCTTTGACGGCTTCCTGCCAGTCTTTTTCAAGTTGCGCTATTTTTTTTGGATCGCGTCCGGTTTCCCTCAGCCGCTCCCGCAAATAGGCCGTGTAAGTCTTCTCAACTTTTTCCAGCGCCAGTTTCTCCGAGCGGTAGTTGGTAGTACCGATCTTGTCAGTGCCCTTGAACGCCATGTGTTCAAACATGTGGGCCAGGCCGGTAATGCCGTTCACTTCCTGCGCGGAACCTGCGTTCACGTAGGTGTAGAAAGAAAACACCGGCGCCTCGGGCCGCTCCATGACGATGATCGTCAGCCCGTTCGCCAACTTCTTGACCGTGACTCGCTTTTCAAAGGAGCCGATGTCCTGGGCCTGGACGCTGAGCAAGCAAAAAAGCAAACAGAGCAAAGTAAGACCGTATTTCTTCATAAGTCCACTCGTGTTCAGGGTATAGCAACTAGAAGTGATGTTTCAATTGGCCGAATCATTCTGTTGTCACTGGCTTTCTCGAACATTTGGCTTTTCCAATCAAAAATTAGGTAAAATCCGTGACCACCCGTATGCCTAAAAAGGCAAAATCCGGCGTGGTTTCTGCACAAGGAAGTTTGGATCAATCCCAAGTCAAGCCTGAAGGGGACGCGGGGAAAACCCCGCTTTTGATGGCCGGTTAGGACACCCCAGCAGTTCACGCTTGTTTGAATTGGCGGATGTAGCTCTGGGATTGAAAAAACCAGAGCCGAAAAAGAAAAACGCCACCAGCGCTAAGGGCAGCGCGTATGTCGCACCCGTAAAAACGGAACCGTATAGCAGCTAGCTTTCCGGAATGTCTAAATCCATCGTCTTGCAGGATCTAACGGCTGCTTCTGGATTTCCGTTTACTCACGGATTTCACTGGTTGTTTCAATTTCCGCGGATCTGGCGGGCCGTCTTTGCGCTTCTGCTTCGAGAGGTCACCATCTCCATCGCAGGTTGTACAGCGTACTCCATTCTTGCGCCCTGTACCTCGACAATTAGGGCACGGCCTGCTCTCGGATTTTCCGAGCGTTGCCATTGAAATTTTCTGGGAACAGAGCACACATAGTACGCGATAAACCCGCTACTGACAAAACATTCTTTTGCCCAAAGAATCAGTATCTGAAACTTCTTTACGCACGACATGTCGCACTATTGCAACCGTTTGCCTTTGGATATGCAAGCGCCGATTTAAGCCACGAAGCGGGGCAGAATTGTTGACAGCGCGCAGTTTGGGCCGTTTTTAGCCGGTAGCCTGATAGGTGAGTTCTGCCTGAGAATAGTCCACCAGGATGGCGTTTGGCCGGAAAGGCAGGACTTCGCCCATGGCGGCACGAACCAGAGTAAACGTGACTGAGTTACCGCACGTGCGGCATTGCGGGAAGAGCATACCCTTGTCGAGGGTTGCTTCATGCATAAGGCGATGCTTATTGTGTTCGATCCGATAAATGCCGGCGGTAGGCACAACTTCGCCCGGCTTATACATAACATTTGCCATAATCGTGGGGCCCTAAGGGCCTATTTTCGAGTTGTGAGATGAAGCATCAAGAATAATAGTTGCTTAAGTCAGCTGTCCGTGAAGCGGACCGCGTATCAAGATGGTTAACCAGCTCCAGCTAGAACTTTTCGCCCAGGTTTTCCAGCGCGTATTTTAAGAGATCCAGCCCTGTATTGATGTCCCGTAATTCCGAATCGCTGAGGTGAAGCCGGTCGCTGAGGTCCTTGACTTTGTTGTAAGCGGTCCGGGCACTGGCCTGGTTTCGGGTTTTCCTGGCAGAGTGTGGGTCCGAGCTTGCCGCAATCCGGGCAAAGGTGGAGGCGGTCCTTAGCTCAGTGTGGAGGAAATCCAGACCGGTTGCAGTAAGATCGCGCCAAATCTGAGGGGTTGTCTTAAGCACGCAATGCCCACCACTTCTACAGATGCATTCTCCGCAGCAAACGTTATCAGACGCGGCGTGCTGGAGCCGGTCCGGGGGGGCAGAATCTCCGGTTCGTGAGAGCGGACGCGCTGTCTGGTTACAAAGAAGACCGCGGCAGTCCAGGTGGGGAACAGGTCGATACCGGGAATCAGCTCCGCGGCAAAGGTGGGCAGGAACGCCCAGTGCCATCCGAGCAGACGCCACAGAACGGCAGCCACCGCGATATCAAGCACAAGATCAACCGGGGAAGCCCCACCGGCCACAAAGAGCGGGAAAAGGAAAATCTGGACGGCATCCGCAACAATGGCCACAAGCCAAGCCAGCCGGTGCTCAGGAGAATTCGCGATCTTGAACTTGAAGAAGTCAGACATCTAGGTAACTTCCTGGAACTTAGGATACACCCTTGCCAGGGGAACGATGAAACCGCCAGCATGAGTGTCGACGCTACCTTGTTCCGGCACACTTTCGTAATCTAAGACGTTCTACCGGGTCATCCTATAATCCGCGACATGCAGGACGATAGCTCCACACATCCTAAGGTGGCAGTTGCGGGAACTCCGCCGTCTTCGACAAGAAAATGGCGTGTGCCGTTATTGACCGCCGTCTTTCTGACGCTGGGGATCGCGTTCTTTGATACCGGTTCGGCGCATGCGGCCTGGGAGCAGCTCTCGAGAATACTGAGCCTGACAGGAAAACCGGAGCCTTCTTCCGCCAACGTATTGTCGGAGCACGAGATCGAAGGTCTGGACAAGATGCCGCCGCAAAGCCAGGCTGAGTTGCTGCTGGAGCGCTCGATCAATCACTTTCGCGGGGCGAATGAGCAGATCGCTGGCCGCGTCGGCGGATGGCGTGGAGCAATCAAGCTCGACGACAGGCTGCGCAACCTCTTTATGACTGCCCTGAATTCTGATGACCTGCGCGTACGCGCCGCCGCCATTGAAGTTGATATCGCCGCCAGAGACTTGGAAAAGACCTCCGCTACGATAGATCGTCTGGAACCGGACGCCGGGTCTGGAGAGCAAGGACCGCGGGCCAACGCTCTTTGGGACATTGGATTGCTTGGCAATCGCGGCATTGAGCAGGAGCGCGCCGCGAGGATATTGCGTAGCTCTATCCACGATTCCAACGTCAACGTTCGCTACTGGGCGGTCGAAGGCTTGGCCTATCTTGGGACTGATGAGGTCATTGCGCCGCTGCTCGAAGTCCTCCATGACGATTCTTCGCCCATGATCCGCGAGCGCGCAGCGTGCGGGCTAGCGCAATCCGGAATGTTGAGCGAAAGACAGCGCCGCACCGCCGTGCCCAAGCTGCTGGATTACGCTGAGGACCCAGCGCTGGATTCACAAACCAGAGAGTGGGTCTTCCAGGCGCTGCGGGACATCACAGGAGTGTCTCTGCCGCATGAGGCCTCCGCGTGGCGAAACTGGTATCGCTCGAGCGACGGGCAGTGGCATCCGGTAACGCGAGACCGCTAGAAAACCCTCTCAATCTGGACGTCTGTAAACTCCCAAGCTGCTAATATTGTGCGCCTATGAAAACGCGCACTCTCGTCTTTGTTCTCCTCGTTTCCGTCCTTGCCCCTGCACAGAACCGCGGTTTTACCGTGGAGCAGGTCTTGAGTTCGCCCTTTCCCACCGGACTCACGGCTGCCGCCCAGGCGAACCGAATTGGCTGGGTATTCAACAGCAAAGGCGAGCGCAACATCTGGGTGGCCGACGCGCCGAACTTTGAGGCCCGCCAGGTTACACACTATCAGGGTGATGAGGGCCAGGACATTGCCGCGCTGGCGCTCACGCCTGATGGCAAGACCGCGCTCTACGTCCGCGGGTCAGAACTGAACAGCAGCAGCAACGTGGCTAATCCTGCGAGTGAGCTGAAAGAACCGAAGCAGCAGGTCTGGGCAGTGGACTTTGAGACAGGGAAGTCGCGCCTGCTGGGGGATCTTGGATGCGACCAGGAAGGCTGCGAGGACATACAAGTTTCTCCGGACGGCAAGAGTGCTGTGTGGGTAACAAAACATCATCTGTGGATCGCGCCAGTCTCGGGTGAGCAGCCGGCACGGCAATTGACGCAGCTCCGGGGTGACGAATCAAACCCGCAGTGGTCGCCGGATGGTAAACACATTGCATTTCGTTCCGATCGCCGCGACCACAGCTTCATCGTGATTTATGATTTTTCGCCCGAGCGCGTTCGCTATGTTTCGCCCAGCGCTGACCGCGACTTGGCGCCGCGATGGTCGCCCGACGGGAAGCAGCTTGTCTTCATCCGCACCGCGGGCGCGCAGGAGCATATGCCGATTATTCCGCAGCGTCCGAGTCCGTGGGCCATCTGGTTGGCTGACACTGAGACTGCGACCGCAAAAGAAATCTGGCGCAGCGGCAATGCGATGAACGATTCGCTGCCGCCGTTCGCGGCGCAGTCGCTCAAGTTCACCAATGCGGGCGGGAGAATTGTTTTTTGCTCGGAGAAAGATGGAAGAAATCATCTGTACATGCTCTTGCCTGTTTGGGGCGAGCCGGTCCTGCTCACGCCGGGGGACTACGACGTGGAAGATGTCGAACTCACACCGAACAAAATGGGGATCCTCTACACCTCGAACAATGGAGACGTGGATCGGCGGCACATCTGGGGCATTTCGCTCTTCGGATTTGAGTCAGGGAAGAACCTGTATTTAGGACACGCCCAGGCGCTCACCGATGGAGCCACCATTGAGTGGCGTCCGGTGATGCTGGCGGACGGAAAGACGGTGGTTTGCCTGGGATCGAGCGCCACATCTCCGGCAATGCCGTACTACGTGAAAGGTGGATGGCGCCCAACAATGACGGACATAAAAGCTGGTCAGGGGGCCATCAATGGCCGCGAAATGATCGCGCGCAACGCTTTGCCCGCAGATTTCCCATCCGACCAGTTAGTTGAGCCACAGCAAGTCATATTCAAGAGTGACGATGGCCTGGAAATACACGGCCAGCTTTTTGTCCCCAAGGGCCATACAAAGCCTGGCCCTGCGCTTATCTTCGTCCACGGCGGCCCTCCACGGCAGATGCTGCTTGGGTTCCACTACATGTACTACTACCACAACTCTTATGCCGAGAATCAGTATCTAGCCAACCTTGGGTACGTGGTGCTGTCCGTCAATTACAGGTTGGGCATTATGTATGGGCGTGCCTTTCGTGAAGCGCCCAATAGCAGTTGGCGCGGCTCCGCGGAGTACAGAGATGTCCAGGCAGGGGCGAAGTATCTGCAAGGGCTGAGTTATGTTGATCCCAAGCGCATCGGCATTTGGGGCGGCTCTTACGGCGGACTGCTGACAGCGCTGGCGCTTTCGCGCAACTCTGACGTATTCGCCGCCGGCGTGGATTTTCATGGCGTGCACGACTGGTCTGTATTCCTGCGGCGCGGCTCGGAGAACGCACCCGATTATCGTGAAGCGCTGAAGCTGGCTTATGATTCTTCACCTGTAGCGTCGGTTGCGCAGTGGAAGTCTCCGGTATTGCTGATCCACGGAGACGACGACCGCAATGTTGCTTTCCAACAGACGACAGACCTTGCTCAGCGTTTACGGGAAAGAAATGTATCGTTTGAAGAGATCATCTTTCCCGACGAGATCCACGACTTCCTGCTCTGGCGTACGTGGGTGCGAGGATATAAGGCCACGGGGGATTTCTTCGATCGGAAGCTGGCGAAGCCGTAGCTCTGCATTTTTTTATCCCGAAGCGCAGCGAGGGATCCATATCACAACGACGAACACTGGGCGACGTGTGTGCGCGTGAGTAGGATAGTTAGAAAGAAAATCCTCGAGGGGGTATGGATCCCTCGCTGCGCTTCGGGATAAAGAAAAAACGAGGGAATAGCTGATGACCTTAGTAACTTTGGCGCTCCCCATTTGATACTTCACAGAAACGCAGGTTGGGCTATTATTGGGTTGGTTTCCTCCTCCCCAGGTACACACAAAAGAATCGGTGTGATATGCCAGAAACCACAAGTGTGCCCTCCGTCACAACCACCACCGCTCCGCGGGTAGACCGGCTTGAGATGATGCAGGAATTGCCCCGTGGCAGCATGGGGACTGTTCACAAGGCCCGCAGCACTCAGTCAGAGCGCGTGGTCGCGCTGCGCCAGTTCGAGGCGCCGCAATGGATGGACGACGTTGACGATCTGCTCCGGCGCATCATGGCTGAAGCCCAGGCCGCCAACACGCTCCAACATCCAAATATCGTTCCGCTTCTGACCTGCGGCTACAAAGACTTCACTGTCTTCATGACTTCGGAGTTTATCGATGGTCCGAGCGCGCGCGAGTTCATGAGCAGCGCACGCTGCCTGAGCATTCCTGAAGTGGTGTCCGTTGCCAAGCAGCTCGGCTCCGCACTCGATTATGCGCACTCCAAAGGCGTGGTGCATCATTGCCTCACGCCCACCAACCTGAAGCTGCTGCCCAACGGAACTCTCAAGATCCTCGACTTCGGTCTGTTCAAGCACCGTCACCTTCTTTCACAGACTGCCATGAAGAAGCTGGAAAACGAGCCTTATCTTTCGCCCGAGGAGCTGAGAAAGCAGCCGATTGACCGTAGCGCAAACCTCTTTACTGCGGCCACCATCCTGTACGAGTTGCTGACCACCAGGAATCCTTTTGCGGGAAAGCATCTGGGCGAAGTGGACCGCAACATCACGGATGTGACGCCGTACCCGCTGAACCTGGCGCATCCCCGTGTGCCGGAAGCGATTTCGCGGGTGGTGCTAAAAGGACTGTCTAAAAATCCAGCAGAACGTTTCCAGAGTGGCGAAGAGTTGGCCAAGGCTTTGGAAGACGCGATGCAAGGCGTACCCATGCGTGCTGCGACAGCCGCAATGGCGGCAAAGGCGACATCTTCGCAGAGCGCGCCCGCAGTTGATGTGGGTGAGCGGACGATCAAGATTTCTCCGCCAGCGTCGGTAACGACGAGTACAAGAACGCCGGTCGCGGCCAAGGTCCAGCCGACAACCACGCAGACGAAGGTCGCCGGTACCGCTGCCAAGGCGCAATCGGTTGCGGCCAAGCCAGTTGTTTCGTGGAAGCTTGTCGCTGCCGGCATTGGCGGCTTGCTGTTGATTGGCGTAGCTGCGGTGGCGCTGATGCGTCGCTCACCCGCAGCGCCAAGAAAAGACACACCGACGGCGCAGAGCGTTCCCGTGGACCAGTCAGGTTCTGTATCTGCTCCAGGCCCTGAAGTCACTCCGGCCCTGGAAGTTCGAGAACTTGCACCCAAGCCGGGTAAACCGCAGGGAAAATCCGGCAAAGCCGCAGAAGCTGCTACGCCGCTACCCATTGCGCCGGCTATGGCGGAACTGACCATCACGTCCAGCCCGGCCGGAGCACTGGTAGAGATTGAGGGCCGCTCGGGACAGCCATTGCGGACACCCGTTACCGTTAGCAATCTTGCTGCGGGCAGCTACAGACTTACCTTCAGCATGGCGGGTTACGCGGCTGAGACTCGGAACGTTTCTCTTGTGGGAGGAACACGCGGAGTTGCCGATGTGAGGCTCACGCCGACCCGGGGTACGCTGAGTGTAGGCGGAAATCCCGCCGGGGCGAAAATCCTGATTGACGGCCGCGACTCGGGCAGGCTTACGCCCGCTGATTTCACGCTTGATCCCGGTGTCCATCAGATTGTGCTTCGCAGAGAGGGATACCTCGACTCCGAGAGCAGCATCAAGCTTGTTGCCGGACAGATCGTCAGTTTTGCTCCGAGTCTCCGCGTCGCTGGCCGTACGGACAATATCAAAACCGTGGGCGGCCTCTCCAAGATGTTCGGTGCCGGCGGTTCTTCCAGCATGGGCCGTCTGGAGATCAGGACGCAGCCGAAGGGCGCGCAGATCATGATCAATGGCACGCCATTTAGCAAGACCACGCCGGTGGATATCCAGCTTGAGCCTGGCAACTACAACATTACGCTGCAAAAAGATGGATACAAGCCGGTGCGCAAGAGCGTGACCGTGACACTTGGCGACAAACTGAGAATTGACGAGACCATGGCGCAGCAATAAAGGATTTCTCGCGGTAACTCAGTTGGGCCGCATCAATAAGCTAATGACTGCGCAGCGCAATTTGTGGGTACAGTTTCTTTAGGAAAGCAAGACTGTGGGAGCGTTGCAGACGAATCCTGAATCCGGCGTTAGTCTGGAGGCTTTTCAAGGAGCCGCCAGCCGTTACGAGGTCCAGTCCGAACTGGGCCGCGGCGCGATGGGTGTTGTCTACAAGGCGCACGACAAACTCATTGGCCGCACTGTCGCGCTCAAAACAATTCCACTTGAGGGCAGCACCGAAGCCCGCGCCGCGCTGGCGGACCGCCTGGTGCGGGAAGCCAAGGCCGCCGGCAGCCTGGACCATCCCAACATCATCACCATCTACGATGTCGGTGTAGAAAAAGGCTTTGTCTATCTCAGCATGCAGTACGTTGAGGGCACGACGCTGGCGTCAAGGTTGGAAGAGGCTCGGCCTCTTGGGCTGCCTACTCTGCTTTCGTACGCCGAACAGATTTGCGGCGCGGTTGGCTTTGCGCATCAGCGAGGCGTGATTCATCGCGACCTCAAGCCGTCCAACATCATGCTGACGAACCGGGGCGTAATCAAGGTGCTGGACTTCGGCATCGCCAAGCAAGGAGATTGCGGTTCCACGCAATCCGGACTGGTGGTGGGAACGCCAACCTACATGGCGCCGGAGCAGGCGGAGGGCAAAGAGGTTGACCATCGGGCAGACATTTTCTCGCTCGGCAGTGTCTTCTACGAACTGTTCACCGGCAAGAAGCCGTTCACAGGAAATGACGTCGGCGCCGTACTGCACAAGGTCATTTACGAGGATCCGATTCCACCGTCGCGCATAAATAGATTGCTGCCGCAGGGAATTGAGGCCATCATTCTGCGCGCGTTGTCCAAAGACCACCTGAAGCGCTTCCAGGATTGCGAGGCCATGAGCGCCGCATTCAAGCGCCAGGCCGGACCGCTGGGAACACCGGCGCGCATCGGTGTGGCAGCACCCAAACCTCTCATGCCGGCGGCGGCAGTACCGAGTGCGCCGAGTCTGCGCACAGCGGGTGCTCCTCTTGCCAAATCCACTATCACGACATCGCATGGCACGGTGTTTTTGGTGGACCCTGGGCATACTTGCAGTTTGCCTCACCGTAATGGGCGCAGTAGCTGCTTCAATGCTCCGCCATCGCCTGGAGGCGCCGAACCAGGGCGCAGGCTCCGCAAGCGCTCCACCTAGAACCCGCGGCGCCAGTCGCGCTGCTGGACAGTCCGGACCGTCAATTGCAGTACGGGGAACCAAGGCGAAGGGGTCGCTCCCCGCCAAAGAAAATGGCGAGGAATCAGCCACAGCAGCGACTGCTCCAGCCGAGGGTGAACTTGCTGTTTCTTCAACCCCAGCAGGTGCGGTACTTCAGATCGAAGGCCAGGAGGGATCGTGGAAGACTCCGCTGACCATGGCTGCGCTTCCGGCGGGAACTTATCGAATCACTCTCAGCGTGCCCGGTTATGCATCGGAGACTCGTACTGTCTCAGTGACCTCCGGCACTCGATCGGTGGCCGACGTAAGGCTTGCTCCGATTCAAGGCGTGTTGAGCATCAGCGCTAATCCACCGGGAGCGCGAATCCTGATTGACGGCCGGGACACTGGAAAGCTCTCGCCCGCGGAGTTCACGCTTGACCCTGCGGTGCACACGATTCTGCTCCGCAAAGACGGCTATTTGGATGCGGAGAGCAGCATCAGGTTCTCGGCCGGGCAGTCGGCCGCCTACGCGCCCGTCCTGCGCGTTGCTGGTCGCACGGACAACATCAAAACTGTAGGCGGCTTGGCGAAAGTGTTCGGCGGTGGAAATCCCGCCGGCATAGCGCGCGTGGAAATCAAGTCGGAACCTGAGGGCGCGCAGATCCTCATCAACGGTGCACCATTCGCTAAGGCCACGCCGGTGGAGATTCAGTTAGAGCCAGGAAATTATGACATCACCCTCCAGAAAGAGGGTTACCTGCCTTTACGCAAGAGCGTGACACTACGTGCGGGCGAAAAAATCAAGATCGATGAGAGCCTGTCAAAGTAGATTCTGCGCAGTATGCAGCCCGAATTGAGCTTTATAAATGTCTTTTGTAAGCGCCATTTACTTGAAAATGAAAAGCCAAAAAGCGAGTCTTCTTGGTTCAATTACGATTGTCACTCTAAAGTAACGTCCGTAGGCGTAAGCATCGTTGTGAGTCTCACATCTAGATGGTATAACCGGTTTCAGCAATAAACCTTATAAATCCAAAGCCATCCGCCTCTACACGTCTGTCTTGCTTGTACGAAGCTGCGCCTCGCGATTTATAAAATCACAGGATTGATTTAGGAGAGAGTATCTATGGGTAAATTTTCGGTTGTCCTCTGCGCGATGATCCTTGCCGCGGCAACAGGAGTTTCTGCGCAGACTGCAGATTGGAAGGGTTTCTATGTCGGCGGAAATGCCGGCGGAGTGAAAGGCAGCAGTGATTCATACACCAGCACCGTCTTTAGTCCAACCGGTTATTTCGCAATGTCCAGCGTTCCGGCGATAGCGGCTGTAGGCAAACAAAAACTGAGCCCGCGCGGTTTCACCGGCGGCGGTCAGGTCGGCTACAACTTTCAGAGGAATCATTGGGTCTTCGGGTTTGAAACCGATTTCGGCGTGATGCACGTGAGTGACAATTTTTCCGGTACAGCCACCTACCCCTGCTGCGCTCCCACTGCGTTCACAGTGAAACAGACACTCAGCACCGATTGGCTGTGGACTGCTCGTCCCCGTCTTGGATTCGGCGGTGGGCCTGTCCTGGTGTATGGCACCGGCGGCGTTGCCATGACCAATTACAACTATACGTCAGTGTTTAATGACACCTTTGCCACGGCGCATGAGAATACCGCTATAAGCGAAATTTGCACTGGCTGG
>WNFJ01681701.1_pt2 | contig 11242 bp, 13 predicted proteins | sample 5400461 | NCBI WGS metagenome assembly WNFJ01 (sample SAMN13153349, study PRJNA577476) | soil metagenome | isolation source: 115 cm saprolite on Douglas fir-dominated hillslope | place: USA:California | collected 2013-09-17 | reverse complement strand
GGGGTGCTCACGGACGCTTCGATCGCATTCCACGTGGCCCGGATCGCGCAGCAGGAAGGCGCGACCGTCGTGCTGCCCGGATTCGGCAGGCTCAGCCTGGTCGAGCGGATCGCCAAGCGGCTGCCGCAGCTACCGCCTGTGCTCGAACTCGACGTCAAGGACGAAGCGCATCTGCTATCACTGGCTGAGCGAGTCAGCGCCCACGTAGACGGCCTTGATGGAGTCGTGCACAGCATCGGGAACGCGCCGGCCGACGCTCTCGGCGGCAACTTCTTGCACACGCAGTGGCCCGACGTCGCCGCCGCCTTGCAGGTGTCTGCTTACTCGCTGAAGTCGCTCGCCATGGCGGCGCTGCCGCTGATGGGTCCGGGCGCATCGATTGTCGGGATGGACTTCGACGCTCGCGTGGCGTGGCCGGGCTATGACTGGATGGGCGTGGCCAAGGCTGCCCTGGAGTCAACGGCGCGCTACCTGGCACGCGACCTAGGCCCGCGCCGAATCCGGGTCAACCTGGTCTCGTCCGGGCCGGTGAAGACGATGGCGGCCCGCAGCATCCCGGGTTTCGATCAGTTCGAGGGTGTCTGGTCGCAGCGGGCTCCGCTGGGCTGGAACCTTGCCGACGCCGAGCCTGCCGCGCGCGGCTGCGTCGCGCTCCTGTCCGACTGGTTCCCCGCAACCACTGGCGAGATCGTGCATGTCGACGGCGGCGCGCACGCGATGGGCGTGTGACGCCCGCGGACTTGTCGGCGTGCGCAGGCCGGGCCGATAATCGGAGGCGTGGCGATACCGGACGACACCGGGCCGGATGACTCCGGATCTGACAACGCTGGCGGTTCGCCGGGCGAGCCCGGCCGCGTATCCGATGCCGAATGGAGCCGGGTAGTCGAAGGCCTCATCGGCTCGGCCGAGGAGCACCGGGGTCAGGGCGGGAACGGGGACCAGCCATCGCAGCCCGGCCTGCCGCGCGGCGCCGGATGGATAGGCCAGGACGTGCTCGCGGCAGCACTGGCGGCTTGGCACCGGCTAGTGGCGGGCTTCGACCGGTGGCTTCGCAAGCCGCCAGCGTCGCTGACTCTGCCGGCCGGCTCGCAGACGAGGTTCACCATCGGGCGGGAGCCGGCCTGCGACATGACGCTGCTGGACCGGACCGTGTCGCGATGGCATGCCTGCCTGAAACGCGAGGACGACGGCTGGCTGCTGACCGACCTCGGGTCCACCAACGGCACCCGGCTGAACGGCTGGCGGGTCAACGCGCCGATCGCGGTCAGCGCTGGCGACCAGGTTTCCTTCGGTGCTGCCACGTTCGTGCTGACTGAGCGCCCTGGCCGGCTCCGGTAGTGCCGGTGGCTAGAGTCAAGAAATGACCCTGGTCCTGGTGGTCCGGCATGGCCTGACGTCGACAACCGGCAAGGCCCTCACCGGCTGGCTGCCGGGCATCTCGCTGGGCGACCGCGGTCTGGCCAAAGCTGCCGCGCTCGGCGCCCGGCTCGCGCAGGTCCCGCTGGCGGCCATCGTCAGCAGCCCGCTGGACCGCTGCCGGGAAACTGCCGAGGCGATCGCCAGCCGGCAGCAGCGGGAGCAGGATCAGGATCAGCCGGTGCCAGACCGGCCCGCGCCCGATCCTGCCGGAAATGGGAGCGCCCCGCCCTCGGTCTCGCCCGCTGCCACGGCAGCGCCCGCTCTAGCGCGGTCCATTGACGTTCAGATCGACGACAGGCTCGGGGAGACCAGGTACGGGGACTGGACGGGTCAGCCGCTGCGCAAGCTGGCCCGCGATCCGCTCTGGAAGGTTGTGCAGGCGCACCCGAGCGCGGTGCGCTTCCCCGGCCCTGACGGCGAGTCGATGATGGCGATGCAGCAGCGCGCAGTGGCGGCGGTGCGTGACTGGAACGACAAGCTCGGCAAGGATGCCACCTATCTGGTCTGCTCGCATGGCGACGTCATCAAGGCCATCATGGCCGACGCCTTGGGCATGCACCTGGACATGTCGCAGCGGATCCAGATCGATCCCTGCTCGCTCAGCATCATCAGGTACACCACGCTCCGGCCGTTCGTGCTGCGCATGAACGACACAGGAGCCGATTCGGCGGGGCTAGCTCACAGGCATGCCCCGGCCAAGGCGGGCGCGGAAGCGGACGCGCAGATAGGCGGCGGCGCGGGCGGCGTGCCGTGACCGGCTGCGACCGATCGCACATTCGCCGGTAGCCTGACTGGTGGGGACGTTCCCGGCCGCTACCATCACGGGAACGCGGTGGCGGCCAGCAGGTTTGCAGCCCGCCAGCCCCGCGGACAGCTTCGGCGCGGGAGGATAGGAGTCATGCCGGTCTACTCATACGACCCGCCGGAGCGATTCGTGGCCGGCGCTGTCGGCCAGCCCGGAGAGCGCACCTTCTACCTGCAAGCGACCCTTGGCGCCAGGACCACCAGTGTTGCGCTGGAGAAGGGCCAGGTCAGCCAGCTAGCTGAGCGCCTTGAGGAGCTGCTCGACGAAGTCGCGCGCAGGACCGGTGTCGACGCCGGGCTCGGCACCGAGCCGGAGCCGATCGATGAGGGTCCGCTGGACTTGCCGTTGACCGAGGACTTCAGGGTCGGCGCCATCGCGCTCGCCTGGGACCACGACGGCGAACGAGTCATCATCGAAGCCCAGGAGGAAAGCGAGGAGCCGATCGAGCCCCTGGCGGACGACGTTCCTGATGACGGCCCGGCCATCCTGCGGGTGCGTATGACTGCTGAGGCAGCCAGGGCGTTCTCCCGCCGCGCTATTCAGGTGGTACGCCAGGGCAGGCCGCCGTGCCCGCTCTGCGGGCTGCCACTCGATCCGGCCGGGCACGTCTGCCCACGGCAGAACGGCCATCGGGTCGGGCATGCCTGATGCCTCCGCCGGCCGCGAGCTACCGGACGACTTCGCCCTGACGGAAGGCACCGTCGCCAGCAGCAGCGGCGCGGTCGACGAGGCCGCTGCGCTTGATGTGCTCTCCAGCGGCACCTTGGAGATCAAGGGCCGTCTCGTCGACGCGTCGAACGCGACGATGTACTGCACGATCAGCGGCAATGGGGTGGAGGCTGGCTGCGTTTACAAACCGGTTGCCGGCGAACGCCCGCTCTGGGACTTTCCCGAGGGAACGCTAGCCGGGCGCGAACTCGCCGCCTATACCGTCTCGCACGCGGCGGGCTGGGACGTGGTGCCGCCGACCGTATACCGGGACGGGCCCTTCGGGCCCGGCATGTGCCAGCTGTGGATCGACTACGACACCTCGGTCGATCTGCTCGAACTCGCCCGCAGTAACGACGAGCGGCTGCGGCAGATGGCGGTGTTCGACGCGGTCGTGAACAATGCCGACCGCAAGATCGGCCATTTGCTGCCCGATGTCAGCGGTCATCTGTACGGCTGCGACCACGGCGTGTGCTTCGGCGAGGAATACAAACTGCGGACGGTGCTGTGGCAGTGGCGCGGCAAGAAGCTGCCGGGGTCGGCAATGGCGGCGCTGGGACGGCTGCGCCAGCAGCTAGCCCACGGGGATCTCGCCAATGAGCTCAGCGGGTGGCTGTCGGCGGCCGAGCTTGACGCCACCGCCAAGCGGATCGAGCTACTGATCGAGCACAAGGTGCACCCGTTCCCGCCGTCGGACTGGCCGGCCGTGCCCTGGCCGCCTATCTAGCCCGGGAGATTGCTCAGCGGCCGCCGTGCTCGCCGCGGTCACCGCGCCGCCGCAGGTACCGCTCAAATTCCCTGGCGATCGCGTCGCCGCTTGCCTCCGGCAGGTCGGTCGCGTCCTTTGCCTCCTCGAGGCTCCGTACGTATTCGGCCACGTCACTGTCCTGCTCGGCTAGCTCGTCGACGCCGCGTTCCCAGGCGCGTGCCTCAGCGGGCAGGTCGGCGAGCGGCAGTGAGATGTCCAGGATGTCCTCAACGCTGCGCAGCAGCGCGAGGGTCGCCTTCGGGCTTGGCGGCTGGGCGACGTAATGCGGGACGGCCGCCCAGAGCGAGACCGCCTGCATGCCGGCCTGTGCGCAGGCCTGCTGGAGTACGCCGACGATGCCGGTCGGGCCCTTGTAGTCGACTGGCTCGACGTGCAGCTGTGCGGCCAGCTCGGAGCCTGAAGTGGCGGCGGTCACCTGCAGCGGCCTGGTGTGCGGAGAGTCTGCGAGCAGCGCGCCGAGCACGATGACAAGCTCCACCCCGAGTTCCGAGAACGCGGTCACCAGCTCGGAGGTGAAACCGCGCCAGCGCATGTTCGGCTCGATCCCGTGCAGCAGGACGAGGTCGCGGCCCGCCTCGGGCGGCCTGGCGAGCGCCAGCCGGGTGGTCGGCCAGATCAGTTCCTCTGCCTGGCCTTCGGCGACCTCCATGACCGGCCTCGTCACCTGGAAGTCGTAGTAGTCCTCGGGGTCGATCGCGCCTATGGACTTCGCGTCCCAAGCCAGGGTCAGCTGGCTGATCGCGCTACTGGCCGCCTCGCCGGCGTCGTTCCAGCCCTCGAAGGCAGCGATCAGCACCGGCGAGTTGAGTTTGCCGATGGCGTCTAGCTCGATCGTCGGCCACCTCCCTTCATCCGCGCATGCCTCTGCTCGACCCGGGAGCGGGTAAGTCACGTCAAGCCTATGTTCCCCGAACAACATCCTCGGGGAAGGGCCGCCTTACCCGAGTCAATCAGGTCCGGTCCATAAGATGAGATCATCATGCCGCTACCTGGATACCGCTCCGCACCTGCGGAGCCTCAACCGGCCGGAATCGAGTCCCGCGGGGCAGAGCTCGTGACCGGGTCAGCCGATCGCAGCACCGCAGCCCTGCAGGCCGTGATGTTCGACATGGACGGCCTGCTCGTCGATTCGGAGCCGCTGTGGTTCCAGGCCGAAGGCGCGGTGATGGCGCGCCTGGGCGGTAGCTGGCTTCCGGCGGATCAGCATGCGCTGGTGGGCGGTTCCATGCCGAGTACCGTTAAATACCTTTTGAGCAAGGGAACGAGGCCCGCCGACCCCGCCGCCGTCGCAAACTGGCTCATCGACGCGATGGTTGACCTGATCGGATCCGCGCCGCTCCCGGTGTTGCCGGGCGCACTCGAGCTAGTCATGGAAGTGGCGGCAGCCGGAATGCCGTACGCACTGGTCACCTCCTCAGAGCCGGCCGTCATGGAGGCCGTGCTGGCGCAACTCGAGGTGCCGTTCCCGGTCACCGTGTGCGCGGCCGACGTGGCGCGCGCCAAGCCGGATCCGGAAGGCTATCTGCTTGCCGCCGCGAAACTCGGCGCGGATCCGCGGCGCTGTATCGCGGTCGAAGACTCGCCGAACGGAGTAGCCGCGGCAGAGGCCGCTGGTTACCGGACGGTGGCGGTGCCCAGTGTGGTGCCGGTGCCAGAACGGCCCGGCCGGGTGGTGCTCGCGACGCTCGCCGGAATCTCGCTCGCCGGGCTGGCCGCCCTGACCGGCCTCGGAGCCTAAGTCATCGGGTGAACGCAGCGTTCGCCAATTCGGTCCTGGTCAGCTAACTGTGCGAGAATAGACCTGATCACGCCCAGGCCGCTCGCGGCCGTGAGGGGAGGCGAGAGTGGGTACCTGGCTTAACATCGGTGGCTGGGTCTGCGTCGCCATTACGGTCGCCGGACTCGTGCTGAGCGCGATGGTATGGCGCAGGAAGGGGCCGGGCAGCGGGCTACGCGGCGTTGCGTGGTCGCTGATACCGCTCGGTGCCTACCTGACGCACTCGGTCCATCTGATTGGCCAGATCGGGTCTGCGGTCGTCCAATTCGCCACCGGATTCGTGTTCTCCACGAAGGCGTGGCTGGGCGTCGGCTTGCTTGGCGTTTCGGTGCTGCTGTTCCTTGTTTCCGGTGGCATTCCGCTTATGCGCGGCCGCCGGAAGCGCAAGGCGGCGAAGGCTGGCAAAGCTGCGCGCGCCGCCCATGACGGCCAACAGCCGACCTCGGTTGCTACCACGCGCGAGCACCCTGCCGTTCCGGCCGGCGACGACGATCTCGGCGACGTCCGCGAAATTCTGCGCCGCCGCGGCATCACCTAGGCGCGGGAACGACCGAGTCCCCGTGCGGGCGGGCCGGTGCTTCGGGCCCGACCGGCCCGCCTGGCAAAGCGACGATAAAGAGCCGGCCGCCGCGCTGTCAAGCTATATCTCGTTATGCGCCGCTGACTTGTCTGGCACTCGCGGGACGGGCAGCGGCGGGACGGTGCCGCCGAAGACGGGGCACAAGGCCTGGAACGCACACCATTCGCAGAGCCTGCTCTGCCGCGGCCGCCAATCACCGGATGTCATGGCCCTGTCGATGGCCTGCCACAGGGCATTGATCTTGCGCTCGGTCGCGAGGAGGTCGGCCTGGTCCGGCGCATAGCGGACAATCTCCCCGTTACCTAGGTAGATCAGCTGAAGCATCCGCGGGATCGTGCCCCGCGTGCGCCAGAGCACGAGCGCGTAGAACTTCATCTGGAACAGCGCCCTGGCCTCGTATTCTTCGCGGGGGGCGGTGCCCGTTTTGTAGTCGACGATGCGCAGCTCGCCGGTCGGCGCGACGTCCAGCCTGTCGATGTAGCCGCGCAGCGTCAGGCCCGAGTCCAGCAGGGTCTGTACCGACATCTCGCGGTATGTAGGCTCGATCCGGTTCGGGTTCTCCAGCGTGAAGTACCGGTCCAGCATTGCCGCAGCCTCGGCCAGCCAGGTGTCGCGCTCGAGTTCGTCGGTGAACAGCTCGGCCATGCCCGGCTCGTCAGCCGTCAACCGCTCCCACTGCGGCGTCAGCAGGCTCTTGGCCGCCTCACGCGTGCGGCTGCCAGCGGGCTCGTCAAAGAGCCGCTCCAGGACGGCATGGACCAGCGTGCCGCGGGCCGCTGCCGGGCTCGGCGGCTCAGGCAGCCTGTCGATCACGCGGTAGCGGTACAGCAGCGGGCAGGTCATGAAGTCGCCCGCCCGCGACGGCGAGAGGCTCGGCCCGGCTGGTGGCGCCTGCTCACCCGCTTCGGGACTGGTCTCGCCGCCTGCTTCGGCGAGTATGTCGGTCATGATGTGCAGACTAGGGGAGGGCACTGACAACGCGTGCATGGTTGGCATCGTGGCGCGTCCGGCACGTGAGCTGAGATCGCGATTTGCCGCGTAGCATCAGGTGCGTGGCAGGAGGAATGCAAACTGGCGGCCCGCAAACGGGGCGGCCTGTGCAGGACCCGGCGCCGGCCCCGCGGCGCGATTTCAGGCTGGGGATCATCATCGCGCGGCCGTTCGGCATCCCGGTGTACATCTCCCCGTACTGGTTGCTGGTTGCCGCAGTCCTGGTGGTCCTCTACTCGAATTCGACCGTGCTGGCCCGCGGCACGGTGCAGGGGTCGGTGCCGCGGTACCTGGTCGCGGTGGCGTTCGTGGTGCTGTTGTACCTGTCGGTCCTCATCCACGAGCTGAGTCACAGCTTCGTCGCGATCAGATTCGGCCTGCCGGTCCGGCGCATCTTGCTCTACCCACTCGGCGGCTTCTCGGAGATTGAGAAGGAGGCGCCGACGCCGGGCCAGGAATTCCTGGTGGCGGCGGCAGGCCCGGCGATGTCGCTGTTTCTGGCAGGCATCGGCATCGGGATCAACCAGCTCGTCAGCATCCATGGCATCCCGCGGGTGCTTGTCGACAGGCTCATCCTGGCGAACCTCGTGATCGCCGCCTTCAATATGCTGCCCGGCCTGCCACTGGACGGCGGACGGGTACTCCGGGCCGGGCTATGGAAGCTCACTGGCAAGGCCACCTACTCCACCGTTCTTGCCGCCTGGGCGGGCCGCCTGCTCGCTGTGGTGCTGATCGGGCTCGCGGTAGCCAGCAACTCCAGCGGCCAGTTCCTGAACGGCTACGGGCTATGGCTGGTGATCGTCGCCGCGTTCATGTGGATGAGCGCGACCCAGGCGCTCCGGTCGGCCAAAATCCGGGAACGGCTGCCCGCGCTCCAAGCGCGCTCGCTCGCACGCCGTGCCATCCCGATACCGTCCAACCTGCCGCTAGCCGAGGCGATAAGACGGGCCGACCTGGCCCAGGCCAGGGCACTCGTCGTCGTCGACCATGACGCGAAGCCGATCGCGATCGTGAACGAGAGCGCGGTGCTGGCCACGCCCGAGCAGCGCAGGCCGTGGGTCGACGCGGGCTCGCTGGCCAGGACGCTTGACCCGGACATGATCCTGTCCGCCGACTTGTCGGGCATGGACCTGATCGAGGCCGTCCGCAAGGCCCCGGCATCGGAGTACCTGCTGGTAGAGCCCTCGGGAGAGGTCTTCGGCGTGCTCGCTACAACCGACCTCGATCACGCGTTCGCGGGCAGCTGAACCGTATCGCGGACGCGGCGCTAGCCTGCTATCCGTGATCACGCAGCCTCGCGGCCCGTTCGTCGCCGGTGACCAGGTCCAGCTGACAGATCCGAAAGGGCGTCAGCATCGGCTGGTGCTGACGCCTGGTAAGTCGTTCCACACCCATCGTGGCTCGCTGCAGCACGACGATCTGATCGGCCAGCCGGAGGGCAGTCTGGTCACCTCGGCTGGCGGCACCCCGTACATCGCGCTCCGCCCGCTGCTCGCCGACTACACGGTCTCGATGGCGCGCGGCGCCGCGGTGGTTTACCCGAAGGACGCGGCCCAGATCGTCGGGCTCGCCGATATCTTTCCCGGCGCGCGGGTAGTGGAAGCAGGCGCTGGATCTGGCGCCCTGTCGTGCTGGTTGCTGCGCGCCGTCGGGGAGAGCGGCCGCGTGACGTCGTTCGAGCGCCGCGCTGACTTCGCCGAGATAGCAGCCGCCAACGTGAAGCAGTACTTCGGCGAGCCGCATCCGGCTTGGCGGCTGGTGGTGGGAGATCTGGACGCCGACGGGCTGGCCAGCGAGAACGTGGCTGACGTCGACAGAGTTGTGCTAGACATGCTCGCACCATGGGAATTGGCGGGCATTGCGGCCGGACTGCTGCTGCCGGGCGGCCTGGTGTGCTGCTACGTAGCCACCACTACGCAACTCGCCAGGACCGTCAGCGCGCTGCGGGAGCAGGGCAACTTCGCCGAGCCCGCAGCCTGGGAGACGCTGCAGCGCGGCTGGCATGTGGACGGGCTTGCCGTCCGGCCGGAACACAGGATGATCGGTCACACCGGATTCCTGATCACAGCGCGGCGGCTCGCCGACGGCGTGACAGCGCCGCCGCGGCGCCGGCGGCCATCCAAGGGCGCCGAGGCAGCGGAAGCGGAAATATCCGCGTCACGAGGCGAAGCAGGACTTGCGGAAGCAGGCACCGCGAGCGAGGCTGATGGTGCATAAGTGACCTGGCGGACGGATGCGAGCAGAGGGACAGAGGCAGCGAGTTTTCCGGATCGTAACCCAGTTTGCGGAGTCGAAGCCTGTCGCCAGGTTACGAATTGACCTTCGATAGGTAGGGTCTAGGTAACTCAGCTCTTAGGGAGGGGGTGAGGGGCATGGCCTCTCGTGACGACAGCGTCTACTCGGGCCGGCATGACGACGACGTCAAGGTCCTGACCACGCAGGTCTCCTTCCTGGAGGAGGAGGTCGCAGCGTTGCGGGTCCGGCTAGCCGACTCGCCTCGCCAGACGCACCTGCTTGAGCAGCGGCTGCGTGAAGCCGAGTCCAACCTTGGGACGATCACCAGCCAGAACGAACGGCTGGCCGGAACGCTGCGCGAGGCGCGTGATCAGATCATCGCCCTCAAGGAGGAAGTCGACCGGCTCGCTCAGCCACCGAGCGGATTCGGCATTTTCCTGCAGACGAATGACGACGGGACGGCGGACGTGTTCACCGGCGGGCGCAAGATGCGGGTCAGCGTCAGCCCTGCCGTCGAGCTCACCGACTTGCGTCCCGGCCAGGAAGTCGTGCTGAACGAGGCGCTGAACGTCGTGATTGCCCAGGGCTTCGAGACGATCGGCGAGGTCGTCATGCTCAAGGAGCTGCTCGACGGCGGCGACCGCGCGCTCGTGATCTCGCATGCGGACGAAGAGCGGGTGGCGCGGCTGGCGGAGCCGTTGCTTGACCAGACCTTGCGGTCGGGTGACTCGCTCCTGCTGGAGCCTCGGTCGGGTTATGTCTACGAGCGGATCCCCAAGGCCGAGGTCGAGGAGCTCATCCTCGAGGAAGTGCCGGACATCACCTACTCCGAGATCGGCGGGCTGGGCCCGCAGATCGAGCAGATCCGGGACGCCATCGAGCTCCCGTATCTGCACGCGGACCTGTTCAAGGAGCACCAGCTGCGGCCGCCTAAGGGCGTGCTGCTCTACGGCCCGCCCGGCTGCGGCAAGACGCTGATCGCCAAGGCGGTGGCGAACTCGCTGGCCAAGCAGGTCGCTGCCCGCAGCGCGCGAGATGCGGCCGAGTCCGGCATCCCCGAGCCCGCAGACAACGGTGCGCCAGGCAGGGAGCGTCGCAGCTTCTTCCTCAACATCAAGGGCCCGGAGCTGCTCAACAAGTACGTCGGCGAGACCGAACGGCACATCCGGCTGGTCTTCCAGCGGGCCAGGGAGAAGGCCAGCGAGGGCATGCCGGTGATCGTGTTCTTCGACGAGATGGATTCCATCTTCCGGACCCGCGGGTCCGGCGTGTCCAGCGACGTGGAAAACACCATCGTGCCGCAGCTGCTGAGCGAGATCGACGGCGTCGAGGGCCTGGAGAACGTCATCGTGATCGGCGCCTCCAACCGCGAGGACATGATCGACCCGGCCATCCTGCGGCCGGGGCGGCTGGACGTGAAGATCAAGATCGAGCGGCCCGACGCCGAAGCGGCCAGGGATATCTTCTCCAAGTACGTGGTCGTCGGGACGATCTGGCCGAGCACGGCGGCGTCGCGGAGGCGACCGTGGCCGAGATGATCCAGCGCGTGGTCGAGCGGATGTACTCCGAAACCGAGGAAAACAGGTTCCTGGAGGTCACCTACGCCAACGGCGACAAAGAGGTGCTCTACTTCCGCGACTTCAACTCCGGCGCGATGATCCAGAACATCGTCGACCGGGCGAAGAAGATGGCGATCAAGGAGTTCCTCGAGACCGGGCAGAAGGGCCTGCGGATCTCGCACCTGCTGAGCGCGTGCATCGACGAGTTCAAGGAGAACGAGGACCTGCCGAACACCACCAACCCCGACGACTGGGCCAGGATCTCCGGCAAGAAGGGCGAGCGGATCGTCTACATCCGCACGCTGATCTCCGGCAAGAGCGGCACGGAGGCGGGCCGGTCGATCGACACCGTGTCCAACACGGGCCAGTACCTGTAGCCAGGATCCGCAGGCACCGGCGG
>WNFJ01021459.1_pt1 | contig 11243 bp, 14 predicted proteins | sample 5400461 | NCBI WGS metagenome assembly WNFJ01 (sample SAMN13153349, study PRJNA577476) | soil metagenome | isolation source: 115 cm saprolite on Douglas fir-dominated hillslope | place: USA:California | collected 2013-09-17 | reverse complement strand
CGGCATTAACTTTAATCGAGGATATTTTCTTCCCACCTATGAAGTGATCTACCTAATTGCGAAACCAAAATTCAAACTTGCTCCCAAAGCCAATGCTTACGGCGATGTATGGGAGTTCTCACAGGAAATGAATAATCCCCATCCGGCACCATTCCCTGTTGCGCTTATTGACCGGATTATCTCTTCCACGAATGCCCGCCGAATTTTAGACCCGTTTATGGGCTCAGGAACAACAGCAATCGCAGCAAGGGCATTAGGCCGAGATTTTATCGGCATAGACATCTCCCCTGAATACTGCAAGATGGCAGATGAGCGCCTTGCTCGTACCATCCGCATGCAAACTAAACCGTTTTTTACGCATACGCAAAAGCCGTTGTTTGCAGCCTAATGTGAAAATCTATACAAAGCAATCACTGATTGAGAAACTAAAAGCCATTGCCAAACAAGGGTGGATACCTAATGCACGACACGGCAATGTTGGCGGCATCGGCAATACGCTCGAAGACCTGTTAGAGATCAAGGAAAATAACTTGCCTATTCCCAATGCTTCTGAGTGGGAATTAAAAACGCAACGCAGCAATACAACATCGTTGACAACGCTGTTTCACTCTGAACCATCCCCGCGAGCTATCCGGTTTGTTCCCCAGGTACTTCTGCCAAAATATGGCTGGTCGCATCAAGAAGCAGGAAAAAGGTACAAAGCAGGTGAAATGAGTTTTCGCCAGACGATACACGGTGCAGCCCCAAGCGACAGAGGGTTTATGGTAAAGATTGATCGACCGGAGCGCAAAGTGTTAATCTCATTCAATGCTACAAAAGTTGCTCCAAAGCATGCCGTATGGTTACAACAGGTAAAAGAACGAGTCGGGTTAGGTGAATTACACCCGCAGCCCTATTGGGGTTTTGATGATTTAGCACATAAGGCAGGAACGAAACTCTTAAACTGCTTTTATGTGCAGGCCGATGTAAAAAAAGACGGAGAGCGGGAATTTTACAACTACAAAAAAGTAATGATGCTGCAACGGTTCAGTTTTGAAGGGTTTTTACAGGCCATAGAGAAAGCAATCATACTGATAGACTTTGACGCCAGATCAGGCCATAATCATGGGACAAAGTTTCGGCTCAGGCAAACGTTTTTGCCTACGCTCTATGAAAAGCAGACAACAGTGGTATTATAAAACCTCGATTGCTATCCTACATCCTAACCCCATGACTCATCGCCCACCTAGCCTCGACGCCGACTCACATCAATTCTACGACACAGGAAATACAGCAGAAAAACCTTATCAGCCGTACAAAATCCTCTAATATGCCCATTTCATTGACAGGCTCACCCGATAAGCATAGTATATGGGTCAAATTAAACAAACAGGGCTAAATAACCACGGCGATTACAGGAGCAGGGTAAATTATAGAGCTAGATACATAGATAGAAAGTGAGGTATCGCTATGTCTTTCAAACTTGCTGTCGATCTAGCACCGTCTAATTGGATATTTGGTGACTCATTATACAGCAATCTCACAAAAAAAGCCTGGGAAAGTGTTCGGCAATCAGTACTGAACAAATATCAGTTCAGATGTGCTGTCTGTGAAGCCGATGAAAAAGGATTGAACTGTCATGAGGTATGGAGCTTTTCAGTAGAGAATGGAACCAGAAAACTCATTGAGATACTGCCGCTCTGTAAAATGTGTCATGCAGTACGACACATGGACAGACCGCTCATTCAAGATCGCTATGGCTTTGATGAGATGAAAGCACACTTTATGAGAGTCAATGGGTGTTCTGCTGAAGAGCTTCATGAGTATTATCAGCAACACCAGAAAGAAGCGGAAAGCTTGGCATCTCGCTTTGAGAGTACAAACTTCGTCATGTGGAATACAGATTACGGCGAGTATATATCTGTTGTTTCACAACCAGGCAATCTCAAAAAAGGGCATATATGGAAAAATGGTTACATCGTACTCTCTATAGAGTAAGCGTTACTACGGAAAAGCCCATCTATCTTAATTCGCCTCAGCCCTAGCCTCCACGCCGGACAAAAAACCTTCTGCGAACTAACCTCAACAATTGACAGCGAGCGAGCAGCTATAAAATACTAAGCTCTGCTCTTAACCTTTGCACCCTGAGTCACAGGTCAAACCGCAAACAATCCTATGATGCACTACATTTTATTTTCCGAACTGTTCTGCGTCTTTATAGTTAAGCTGCCTATTAAGTCTCAGTAGGAGTAAAAAAGAATGAACATAATCAAGAAAATAGGATTAGCGGTAATAAATGATCATCAACTACTCGTTGTTAGAAAAACGAACACCAAAAAGTTCTTGCTGCCTGGTGGGAAAGTTGATGGCATGGAAAGTGACCCAGAATGTATTGAGAGAGAAATTGGGGAAGAGTTGAACTGTAAAGTCGAGACTAACAGTTTGAAGTTTATCGGAGAGTTTACAGATGTTGCAGCAAATGAACCTAATACTCTTGTCACAGTTAAACTATATTTAGGTGAAATTCTAGGTTCTATGAGGCCGTCTCGTGAAATAGAAGAAATAAAATGGTTTGATCCAAAAGTCCACGATGTCAGCGATTTGGCTGATAGTATAAAGAACAAAATATTGCCCTGCTTGTTGGAACTAAAGTATCTGTAGTTCGTTTACATTAATTCATTATTCCCAAATCAGACAAGGAGAAACGAACTAATGCTGAACTCAAACACTTACGAAACTTTGGCAGAGGCGTATCTCGAAGGGCTTCGAGACCTTTTGGAGCATGGAACATATGCTCCTTCTGTAACAGAGCCCACTTCTACTGCATCGAACTTCGGAAAGGGTGATCGGCCCGCAATAGAGCTACTTGGGTATTCCTTCCAAATAAATAATCCCTTCTCATCACTGTTCTTATCCGATGCCAGGGTAATAAGACTTCCATACTGTATCGGATTATTTCTTTGGACAATATCAGGATCAAATAAAGTAGATTGGATTTCTTACTACAACCCTGTAGCCTGCCAATTTTCGGATGACGGTGCTCATCTGTGCGGTGCTTTTGGAAAACGGCTGTTTGATTACAACGATAAAATAAATCAAATCGATGCAATTTGTACGCGACTTACTCATGACCCAGCGACTCGGCGTGCTCTTGGACTCATTTGCACACCAGAGGATAATGTTACTACTTCACGTGAGTATCCCTGTTGTATTGCTGTTCAATACTTTATTAGAGAAGGCGCACTACATGCGATAACTCACATGAGAGCACAGCAAGCCTTAACAGTCTTACCCTTCGATGCCTTCATGTTCATGGCTCTCCAATGCTTGCTAGCGTCTCGTTTAGGGGTAAAGGTTGGCTACTATAAGCACATTGCAGGAACTTTCCATATCTATGAGGCGGAAGTCGGACAGGCCAAACAAGTAGTCTCCAAGGGAGCCATTCCTGTACAGATAGGTGATATGTCAAACCCTAAACCAAATATGGAAGAGCTTTTGACATTTGAAAAAGAACTCCGTCAAGCTACCCTTAATAAAGACATGGGTCGGATTGAGCAATTAGCAGCACAAGAAGTGCAGCCTGTGTCGTTCTATGAGCAGGCCAAGGCAATATTGCTACTACACTCGCTATTGACTTTAAAATTACATGAGAAGTTACCTCATATTCTGAAGAACATGAATTCTTCCTTGAAATCTCTGGCGGAGAAATACATAGTGGTGCAAAATGAGAAAAGTAGATAATACAGGACCTATTCTATCTTATGATGAGATCAAGAGTCGACTTGACCAAGGCGAAATTTTCCGCCTTGGTTCTTGGCATCCAGATAACATTCGTGCGGCTGCATACGATGTAAGGATGGCAGATGATCTGTTGGTCGTTCCCGATCCGCCTGAGTTTACTAGTGGCCGTAGATACTATAGGAATGACAAGCGAACAAAGGAAGTAATTCTATATCCAGGTGACGTTGCCTTTGTCTCTTCAATGGAGCATTTGTGTATGCCCTGGAACCTCTCAGGTACTATAGGGCCTAAGTTTAGCCTCACAGCCAGGGGGATTTTGATTTTAACAGGAACCCTTGTCGATCCTGGATATGGTTTGATTAAAGCGGAAACAGGCGAATGGGTTCCGAAGGAAGATCAACGTGTACATTTCTTGTTGGCTAATGTAGGTTCTGACGCAGTTGTATTTACTCCAGGAAAGCAAAGAATTGCAGCTATTCAATTTTTCAAAGTTGCGGAGCCACAAAGGAAGATAGAAGTCCCTAGTGTGGGGTTTGAGGGAATTGAACGTGATTACTTCGACACCAAGACTAGGGCAGACGCGGGACTCGTGTTTTTTCGCAACATGGCGGATGTTCAACATCAAGTATCAGATTTCAGGCGACGCATCGAGCAGTCAGATCAACAAATTGGGCAATTTAATCAACGACTGTCGAGCGTGGAATCAGGTTCAAACCAAATTCTTATGTTTGGAGTATATCTTTTATGTGCAACAATTTTAGGCGTTTCTATCGCAGTTATTTTTTCTCTGATATCAAATCTTAAAATTGAAATCAGTTGGACTAATGCTCTCGTTCTTAGCACAGGTTTTTTAACTTTAGGATGGATAGTCCGTTCTTTTATGAAATTTCTCCATCCAATAATACCTGTTAATCCAAAGCAACCCCCAAAAAATACTACCAATGTGATTATCCCTAAATGATCCAAGTATACTTTAGCTATGTATATCTCTCCTTACGTCACAAAATGGAGATAAGCTGATGCTCGCCTCACTCCTATATCTAAAAAACTTGATTAATTGTGGTATAATAGTTCTGCTATTTATGAAAATATATTTTGCAGGCTCTATTAGAGGTGGAAGAACCGATAAAGAGCTTTACCTTGAGATAATACAACTTCTTACGAAGTACGGAAAAGTATTAACTGAACATATTGGCGATCCAGCACTTTCGAGTATGGGAGAGGATGGTCCAAACGATCAATATATTTATAAAAGAGATTTGAAATGGCTCACTTCAGCAGATGTTATCGTTGCTGAGGTTACTACCCCTAGTTTAGGAGTTGGATACGAAATTGGAAAATCTGAGACTATGAAAAAACCACTACTCTGCCTTTACAGGCCAAGTGATGGAAAGAAGTTATCAGCAATGATTGCTGGCAATAATCACCTTACAGTTAAAGAATATACCAATATCAATAACATCAAAGAAATTCTAAAAGATTTCTTTCAGACACTCCCTCATTCCAAATAATCTCACTTTCCGCGTCGCAGAATGACCAAATAGCGACACCAGCCTCAAAAAAGTGAAAAACCTCCAAAAATTCCCACAAAAACTATCCTATAACAGAAAACCGCAGGCACAGCAAAACCCCGCAGACTGCTTAACCCCATAGTTTGACAAAACACCGCCTGTTTGCAAGCAGCAAAGCCGATACCACAGATCATCAATTACGAATTAACTCCTACTCACTTTCAGAACATTTGACTGAGGATATACCTATACGTTATCTCTAGTAGACAGTGTAGATACATGACTCATCATTCGGGAGGGCATCATGGTAGAAAAGAAAAAACCTACCAAACATTTGGAGCGTCTCAAGAGAGAGATGTCCTATGTAGTGAAAGCTATGCAGGAGCTTCCTCATATATCGAAGGTGCTCTCAAAACGTACGCGTGCAGAAGGTCTCGAAAAGATGAGCAAGCCTTGGAAAGATAGCGGAGTATCAGAGGAAAACATAAAACTCCTTCGAGAAATCATCAGCATTATGGCTGAAGCTGGGGATGATAAGAAGGTAGCGGTACAGGCTGATAGCCTTTTAACTGGCGGGCTAATAGCCATCAGCATTATTATCCTGCAAGCACTCATATCATTAGGAAAACTCGATACACCATCAACAGTGTCTTTAGTCGCCTTGAGCATATCCATGCCGCTCTCTGCAAGCTTCCTCTTTATCAAATTTGTCCAGAGTGCCTACGGGATTGACACCAATGAGTGGAGGATTATTAGTATACTAACCCTGGTGTCATATATCATCGGATTTATTGGGATCACAGCCGCTATATGGCATGCATCCCCACTTGCAGGAGTGGTCTTTCTCATTGTTTCTTGCATAGCTTTTGTGTTTTCAATGGTCTATTACGTCTATGTTAGCGTAAAAGCAATGTACATAAAACGAAAAGCAGCGCCGCAGGATAACGGCGACCAACCAGGTAGCACAATCACCACAGAAACAAAAAAGCAAGCTGAAGAAGCCTAAAGCAGGGGAATTTCCCATCATAAAAATTTTAATCGCAATCCGTTTCCTTTTCTTTCCCCCGTCGCAGAAATGAGACTGGCTGTAGAGCACTTCGTGCGTCTTTCATGGACAGGCTGTTGCAGGGAGACGATTTGTAAAGCGCTTCGCGGTCTCTCTATTCTTCCCTGGTACCAGGCTGCTCTGTTTTAGAGCGCTTCGCGTCACCTTTGCGATCCACTTTGCCTTTGCGATCCACTTTGATAACCTTCGCCAGATTATGGCGCGTATGCGTCTGTTTTCCCCCACCTTGTAGCTCAACGTCCCAGGTATGGCGATAAAGAACCGCTTCAATACTATCGTCTTTTTTTAGCTTCAGTGCTTTCACCTCTTCCCGCATGGTGTTTCTTACCCACACCTCATGTCTGATCGGTTCATTCGGTTTCTCAGGGTCATATTCCACCAGGAAAAATTGGAAGGGACTTCCCCGTTTGTTGTTGACTGGTTTCGGTGCAGCATCAACCACACCAAAGATGGTCACTCGCACCCCTTCTGGTGTTCCTTCTACCTCCATACTACTTTGTATGAAGCTTCTTCCATAGACATCTTTTCGTGTGAGTCCGTCTTGTGACACACGCAACAGCGCTTCAGGCTTAGGCGCTGTATATACATAGGCCAAGTCCCCTGTTTTGCCAATCTCACAGGCACCATTAGCATGATCGACATGCAACCCCCCTGCCTCAGTTGGTAACACATGCAACACATCCCCTACTGCCAAATACCCTTTGACCATTCTCACCTGTACCACTGGTGTCAGTTCTGGCGGAGCGCTGTAGACATCAGCAAAGGTAGTGCCAAATATATAGCGCTGTCCTTGTCCATAGCGCTCATGGAGTGGTAATTCTTCATGCGAATATGCAGCTTGCAAGGTGGAGGTATCCAGTGGTTTTTTACTCTCTACTGACATCTCTGATAGACAGTTATACCAAGGATACCGATATTTTACAACCGTACCAGTCATCGTAGGTACTGTATAATAGCCTCAGCATGCATGCAGAGCGAGACCAGGAACAAGGGAACGCGACCACGCACGCCGAAGCATTACGAGAACGATTTGCGTCTGGTCTACTTTCCGAGCTTCAACCCTTGCGACAATGGGTTGTCTGGAACTATCAGCATGTCAAAGGTGAATACAAAAAACCACCGTTTAATCCGCGAACAGGCGCACCAGCAAAACCCAATGACCCCACCACCTGGGGAACGCTCGAACAAACGCTAGGCCAACTGGCAACAGGCAGGTTTTCAGGTATTGGTTTTGTCTTTTCCCCGTCCGACCCATTCACAGGAACTGATCTGGATCACTGCATTGAAGCAGACGGTACTATCGCTTCATGGGCACAGCAGATTATCGCGGCACATACTCCCCATCTGGCACTGGCGTGCATCTCATCACAGAGGCAACCCTGCCAGGAACAGGCAGAAAAGCAGGAGCCGTTGAAATGTATAGCACTGGCCGTTTTTTCACCATCACCGCCAATCATGTCCCAGGCACACCAGGAACCATTGAAAACCGCCAAGAACAACAATCCACGCTCTATACATCCTTGTTTCCTGGTTCTCAACCGACCCAGGTGAACACTAGGGGGGGTGATGCCACGCTGTGGCAGCCGCCAGAAAGCAGGAGCCAGGCACTTCCAGAAAAACCAGACGAGGACGTGCTACACGACGCACTGAACGAGGAGCGCAGCAACTTTGTCAGATATTGGACAGGGGATAGAACACTGTGGACAGGAGAGCAGGCGCAGCGACGATCAAAAAGTGAAGCGGTGTTTGTCCTGATCCTCATGTTGCTTTCTCGCACGCATGATAATGTAGAGCAGACCAAGCGGTTGTTTCGCCAATCAGGACTCTATGATGAGAAAACAGACCGCATCACAGGAAAAGACCCGATCACCAGACAACCAGTCACCTACCTGGACGTGACGATCTTTAATGCGCTCAAGAAACGCAGCCGATCCCCTGCTCCATCGTGACAAAACCACCACTTGACAAATCAAGCAACCTATGTTTCTATAATATAAACTCATGAATAGAACATCGTTTATTAAACGAGTCGCACAACAAAACCGAAAGCCGCACATCACACAACACTTCTATAACAAAGTCCTCAGTGAACTACTCACAGGTATTAGACAGGAACTCGCGGCAGGCAGGAAAGTGAGCTTTTTAGGGTTTGGCACCTTCTATACGCGCATTCACAAAGGCGGACGCGGGATTAACTTTAAGACAAAAAAACCAGTTGCGTACAAAGCAGTACGCATCCCCGCGTTTCGTCCTGGTTCACTTCTGAAAAAAGTAGTACGGAAGAAATAACCGCAAACGCATTCCTCACCGCGATCCACACAGCAATACCATATTGCCAGCTACCATCTTTTTCAGCTTCATCAGCTAACACATTTCCCCAACGTGTAATTGACTTTTCACCGCCTGCTTGTAATACTCCTTTCTACTGGTGTTGTACCAGGCAGCTTCGCTTGTGAAGCTAGTTCTTTGTCGCACCTTTACAGATTGTTGCAGTTTTCAGACCACACAAACGAAAGGAGCAGCTTATTGGACTCACTCGAATGGAGCAGGAAGTTTGACATCCTCAGTATCAGCAGGCTTTCTCTTCACGCGTCAGGTATCCCCTATGCCCTGGTCGCAAGCCTATCTGATGAGGATATGCAGGCAATCGCAGACAAGGCATGTGAACTTGTCGTAAGCGAACCTGTTGAGAAGATTGTTGAGTATGTAGCACGGCTTTACCTTGCCGAGAAAGGAAGTGAAGTTTCTTGAACTCACTTTTTAGAGACGATGCAGCGCGGATCGCCGCAACCGCCATCAACGAGGTTTTGCAAAAACTCGCCATCAACCACAGAGTGGAAGGAATAGCAGTCCTCCCATCAGGTACCTCGTCGTATCTGGTCGATGTCGTCATGCTTGACCTTACCACACAGAGCACATGGGCAGTGTCGTTTACCATCCCTGCCAGTCACCAGGATAACCAGACACCGGAAAAGGAGTAAACAGCGTGAAACCGAAAGACTACAAGGAAGTCTACCTTGAACACCGCGCCCACCATCCCCAGGCAATCACCCCGCAGGCATACGAACAGATCATCGCCATAATCAAGGCAAACCTCATCTGTACGTTTTGCTGTAATGGGTATACGGCCACCAATCCCCAGGTAGCGGAAAATGTCTGTTTAGCCTGTTTTTTCAAGCGTCGAGACCAGCCGCCGCATGATCTCACCTTCCTTGGTGAAGTACCTTCAGAGTACGCGGAGCGGTATGGGTACAAGATATATAAATTCAAAGACCGTAAGGGCTTTCTCTACACTACCGACTCCCACCGCAAGATCAACGAGCCACTAGACCAGAGTATCAGCGCGACCCTGCGCCACTACGGGTATACCGTGCCAGAGCACTACGCCCTGAAAACAGGGAAAACCGTTGACCTGGCCGCGAATTGTTGGCGCAGCATTTACGGTGATTTCCAAACCAGCCCCGTTGTCATTGGTACCTACAAGGAATACTACGGCGACCACATTGACACCGTGTTTTTGCTCTACCGTGACGGGACTGTTGTTGAGTTTACCCGACGGAAAAAGCAACTACGCGCCTGGTACGAGGAAGTAAAGGCGGAGATTGAGGCAACATATAGACCCCATCAAGGCTATATTGTTGGCACGGATGGAGACGGACGCCCCCATACGACCTACCAGCTTGGAGAGCATCATATGTACCCAGGCATTGTAGCGCGAGCAAGAAAAGAGTACGACCAAACGCACAAGGAGAACCATCGGAAGGATGAGGAAGCAAGCACTCTGTTCTAACGTTTGCCAACCCCAGTACAGAGCACTTGCCTATTCTAGCGGGAGTCCCGCATGTGGATATTTTATCACCTGTGGCTACTCCCCTGCCAAAAAAGAGAGGAAACACATGGAAGAAACAAAAAGCCGCCAAGTCACACGAAAAGGCGAACCCATGAGCACCTTTGTACCGCGTTTGTCCAAAGAGAGAGCGACAGCTATGGGGAGCCAATTCCTAGTATTCAGGAACAAGACACGTCTTCGTATTCTTGATCTGCTCATTCGCTACGGCGGGTTACTCTGCGTTGTCGAGATTGCTGAAGTGCTGAATGAGCACTCTGCATTGATCTCAGGTCACTTGGCAACACTTCGGGCTGTTGGACTGGTCTCACGCGAGATGCACGGCACCTATGCGTACTACACCGTGAATGCAGAAGCACTTGAGCAGTATACGCAGTCCCTTGAGCAGTTGACTTCCCTCCGACAGGGAGTTCCCTTGTGAACCATACACGAAGGAGGTTATACCCCAAAAATTGGGAGCAATTAGCCAGGCAGTGTAAGGAACAAGCAGACAAACGGTGTGAATTTTGCCATGTCAAACAAGGCAGAAAGCGGAAATCCAAACGCACAGGAACATGGTATCGCGTGCATTTACATGCAGCCCACCGCGACCACGATATTGGCAATCCGAACCCACGCCTGATCTGTCTTTGTCCTACTTGTCATGGCAAGTATGACTATCGCTATCGTATGAAACAGCACCAGATCACCTTGCTACGAATGCAGCATCGAAAGATACTGCTGTCTGTTTCTCATTGAGACTGCAACGCTTGGCTTTGGGGGAGCCATTCTTGTGTGGCAGTGCCACATCTGATAAATCCCCCCCGTTTTCCTAAGAAATACTCTCGGCGCTGGACTCTATCCCTTGTTCGTGTAATACTTTGATACAAACCTTGCGTTTTTACCTAAAATATGTTTTAATTATTACTAAAGCTCATAGGGTGGAAAGGTTGCCCTTTTTTAGGGGTGGACTGATATACCTGGCCAAGATAAGAGAGAATTTGGTGGTGTATCATGTCCGACAAGCGGCAACAATGGTTTTTTCTCTGGCTCATCGCCTTATGGCTAGCCCTCTCACTTATCGCGCCCCTGGTCGCCTTCTGTATCACGCATAGCCCCT
>WNFJ01190590.1_pt1 | contig 11244 bp, 12 predicted proteins | sample 5400461 | NCBI WGS metagenome assembly WNFJ01 (sample SAMN13153349, study PRJNA577476) | soil metagenome | isolation source: 115 cm saprolite on Douglas fir-dominated hillslope | place: USA:California | collected 2013-09-17 | reverse complement strand
AATCTGACGTTCGGTCTTTTCCGGAACCCAGAGATCGTCGCAGTCCAGGAAGGCAATCAGGTTTCCCGTCGTCTCCGCAATTCCGCGATTTCGAGCCTCAGATATCCCCCGATTTTCCTGGCGAACGAGGCGGACGCCTCGCGAACGATACCGTTCCACGATCGCGGCGGTGCCATCCGTCGACCCGTCATCGACCACGACGATCTCGTCCACCGGCCGAGTCTGGCCAAGAACGCTCTCAATCGCAGCAGCGATGAATGCCTCGCCATTGAACGCGGTGATGATCGCGCTGACCCGAGCTTGCTCCATTTCTTACGCGGTCACTTGTTGCCCGAGCGGCTCGCGGGCGACCAGGGGAATCGGAGCGACCTGGGGCATCGAGGCCAGCCCGCGCCGGGTCATTCTCTCGGCGGATGCGGCGATCGCCAACAGCACGTAGAGGTGCGGCGACAGGGTATAACCGGAGAGAAACAGCTGGCAGACCAGGTAGCCCGCGACCGAGGCGGCGATCGCCCGGGTCAACCAGGCGAGACTGGGGTCTCGCGACGCCTGGAAGGCCCCGCCCGACAAAAACCAGGAAGATCAGCAGGCCAACAAAGCCGAGCTCGGCAACGACGTCGAGGAAGACGTTATGCGCGACGAGCGGGCTTCTGACCTGAGGCCCGGTCGCATACAAAGGCCAGGCAAAACGAAAGGCGCCAGCCCCCACGCCGAGCACGGGGTTAGCGCTGCTCATCTTGCCAGCCAACTCCCAGGCGTAGACCCGGCTTTGCGCCGAGCCCTCGTTGTGGAACTCCCGGATGGTCTCATTGCGCTGCCAGTACGTCGCGGGGGCAAAGAGAAGGAGCCCAATCACAAACGCGACTCCGAGGAGAATGGCTTGCATTCGGCGCTTCTCCCGGAATGACCAGACGGTCATCGCGGTGCAAAGTCCAAGAAATCCACCCCGCGAATGACTCAAGACGATGGCGATGACCGCCAGCACCACCGCGATGGCGCAAATGGCTCGGAAAACCCACTTGGTGGACCGATGCGCGATGAAAGCCACGCCCAGCGGAACCGTCAAGCCGATGTCCATCGCCAGGTAGTTCGGATCGCCGAAGGTCCCGAGCCACCGGGTGCGAAATCCTTCCACGAGATTCACCCCTTCGCGGTACCAGTTGAACGCGCCGATCGACGTCACCATGCAGGAGACCACCAGGGCCCCGCAGAGGATCGCCAGCCGGCGCGGCGTGGTGACGACATTGATGATCGCGAAATAGATCGCGATCGACTTGAGCAGGTCGGCGCTCACCGCTTGCGTATGCTCGGGATTGACCGACCAGGAAACGGAGGACCAGGCCAGCGCCCCCAGCGCCACCAGCGCGAAACCGCGGATGCCGTCAAGATAGAGCGGCTCCAACTTGAGCAGCCGGCGCACGAGCATCAGGCCGGCGGCGCCGGCGGACGCGATCAAGGCCACTCGGACGTCCGCCAGAGGGGGGATCCATTCGCTGGGTACCGAGTACATCGCCACCACGAACGCCACCACCAGCCAAAAGGCGAAAACGTCCCGCGGACGTCCGCTCGTGCTCATTGTTTGCCTCCGAACAAAGCTGTGCTCAAGCCAACGGGTGCGAAGCAGTCCACGTGCCACGGATGAGCGGAAGCAAGCCCGTAATTGCAGGCGGTTTGAGGTGAGCAGCCAAGCCAGCCTGCCGGCTTCCTGAAATAGATACAGGCCGGCCGAGGTGTGTGACATCTGCGGCCCCCGCGGGCCCAAAAGGTCACACACCTCATCCTCGGGGGGCAGGGTCAGGGGGGCAAGGTTTCCCGGAAAAAACGCCGTAGATTTTCGCCGAGGATCTTCTCGACCTGCCGCTGCGGATAGCGCTGAAGCAGGGCGGCGGTGAGCAGGTGCAAATCGCGAACGTCGCGGATGCCCCGGGGCAAGGGCACCATTCCATCGAAATCCGAACCCAGCCCGACCGCGTCTTCGCCCATCACGTTGACCGCGTGCTCGATGTGGCGAACGACGTCTCCGATTTCCTTTCCGCCCAGGAAGACGGTGGCAAAGATGATGCCCACCACCCCACCCCTCTCGGCGATCCGGCGAAGCGATGCGTCGTCCAGGTTTCGCCAACTGCCCTTCACGCTCCGGACGCCGGTGTGGGAGCAGAAGGGGCGGGCTTTGGCGTGCGCGAGGATCTCCTTCACCAAAGCCCGCGAAGCGTGGGCCAGGTCCACGCTCATGCCGACATGGGCCATCTCCTCCAGGACTTGCCGCCCCAGGCCGGTGAGTCCCTTGCGCGCGATGGAAGGAAACGACGAGCCGCCCAGCTCGTTGTTTCCAAGATGGGTAAGCCCCATGAAACGCACTCCTCGCGCGAAAAGCTCCCGCACCCGGGGGACTCGTCCCTCGAGGGCGTGAGCCCCTTCGATGCCCAGTACCGCGGAGAGGCAACCGAGGCGCAGATTCTCTTCGATGTTCGCCGCGCGAGAGGCGATCGCCGCCTTGCCACCCGATCGCCGGCAGAAATCCTCCATCCGATCGATTTGCCAGCTTGCCCGCGCCCACTCGCCGCTCCGCGCCTCGGCCGGCCAGCCGCGATACGCGGCGAAAACGGGAAAGGCGCCAATCACCGGAAGCCCGCGGGTCACGATGGTGAAGCACTGAAGCTTCACCCCCGCTTCCTGGAGCCTGGGAAAATCGACTTGCCCCTCCGCCGATTGGACGGTGAGATCCCGGTTCCACATCAGCGAGTCGGCGTGGGCGTCGGCGACGAAGGCGCGACGTTGAAGCTCCTGGGCATCCATCCGCCTTGGAGTCTGCTTCGTTCCGCACAGCACGGACAACTTCATTCGAGCGGCTCTTTCGCCAAGGACCCGGGCCCGCCTACATTCTCCGGGGTGGAAGCAACCAGCGGAGAGCAACCAGCGGATCTGACTCCGGACACCGGCGGAATGCTGGTGTCGCGAGAAGAAATGACCTTCGAGTTTGGCGGCGCGAAATTCCGTTTGCCCCGCGATGCGGCGCTGCTGAAGTGGATATTCGATCAGTTTCTCTATGGGGAGGTGACCGGCATCCAATGCGGCCATTGGCTCTACCGCGCCCCGTCGCTCGAGGCGGCCGCCTTTTTTGCCCGGCAAGCAGTGGAAGAGCTTAGCCACGTCCGCCAGTTCCTCCGGATCTATGAGTTGATCGGGATTCGACCGGGCCCGGCGCATCCGGTGATCCGGTTCATGGCCACCGGCTCGATGGGCACCGACTACGCCGAGCACGTGGCGACGGAAATGGCGGTCGGCGAAGGGCTGGTACTGATGATCTTCTATGCCCTGATCGACACCATCGAGGATGAGCGAGTGGTGAAGATTCTTCAGAGCGCGGCCCGCCAGGAAGAGCGGCATGTCGCCTTTGGCGAGCGCCAGACGCGCCTCCTGGTCGAGCAGGATCCTCGCTTGGCGCCGTTTCTACTCGGGCTCAACCTGGGCTCGATTCTGGCGATGAAACGCCTGGCCCGGTATGTCGCCACCGCCCTGGGTGAGCAACACGAGGTGCTGCGATTGGCGCCGGCTTTTCTGGAACGCCTCGTCGGGGTCCTCGAGCTTCGCCTCCAGCGGATGGGCGTTCTCACCGGGCGGCTTTCGGACCTCGGACCGATCAAACGGATTTGGCTCATCGGCACGGCCTACGTTCGGCACTGGCTCGGTGCGCTGCGCCGGAAACCGAAGCTCCTGACGAGAACCTATCTGGACGATCCGTCGATGAAGTAGCTCGATTGGGGCTGTCACTGGCCCGCGTTCCTGATTAGGCTTTCGCCATGTCCACAGTTCTCAGAAGCTATCTGGCGGGTGAATGGCGGGTGGGCTCGGGGAAGGAAACCGACCTCTTGAACCCATCGACCGACGGGGGGTCTCGAGCTCGGCGGCGCCGTCAAGTTCGCGCGCGAACGAGGAGGCCAGTCGCTTCGGGCAATGAAGTTCGGGCAGCGCGCCGAGCTGCTCAAGAAGCTCGCCAAGACGCTGGGCGACGCGCGCGAGGAGCTGATCACGCTCGGGTTGGTCAACGCCGGCAACACGCGCTCCGACGCCAAGTTCGACATCGATGGCGCTTCGGCGACGCTGATGTTCTACGCCGAGCTGGGCTCGAAGATCGGAGACGCCCGGGTGATCGCGGACGGCGAGGGCATCCCCATCGGCCGGTCGGCCCGGCTCTATGGTCAGCACTTGCTCGTGCCTCGACAGGGAGTCGCGGTCCAGATCGATGCCTTCAACTTTCCCGCCTGGGGAATGGCGGAAAAATTGGCCGCCGCGCTGCTCGCCGGGATGCCGGTGATCACCAAGCCGGCATCCTCCACTTCGATGATGGCCCATCGCATCGCGCAGCTGTGGATCGAATCCGGCGCGCTGCCGGAAGGCGCGTTTTCTTTTCTCTGCGGTGGAATTGGCGATCTGCTTTCCTTCCTCGGCCCGCAAGACGTCGTCGCCTTCACCGGCTCCGGGGCGACGGCGGCGCAGATCCGGCGCCAGGAAAACCTCGCGCGGCACAACGTTCATCTCAACATCGAAGCGGACAGCCTCAATTCGTTTGTCCTCGGCCCCGACCTGTCCCTCGGGACCGAAGCGATGAATCTGTTCTTTTCGGACGCGGTGAAGGAGATCACCCAGAAAGCCGGACAAAAGTGCACCGCGGTGCGGCGAATCTATGTCCCCGCCGATCGCCTGGACGAGGTGCGTGAAGAGCTGGTTCAGCGCCTGTCGGAAGTGCGGGTCGGAAACCCTGCCGACGAGCGGGCTCAGATGGGTCCGCTGGCAACCGCTCAACAGCTTCACGACGTGCGCGCGGGAATGGCTCAGCTGGCTCGCTCATCCCAGTTTGCCACCGGTGGCCCCAAGCCCGTCGAAGCAATCGGCGTTCCCTCCGGCAAAGGCTTCTTTGTCTCCCCGACACTGCTCGTCCAGCCCAATCCGTCGGTCGAGGACAGCGCGAATGAGGTGGAAGTCTTCGGTCCAGTCGCCACGCTGATGGCCTTCCGCGAGAACGCGGTGTTGATCGATCTCGTTGCCGCGGGCGGAGGAGGCCTGGTGAGCTCGATCTACTCCGATGACCGCCCGTTCATTGAACAGGTGGTGAGGGGGATCGCGCCGTATCATGGTCGGGTCACCATCGCCGGCGAAAAACTGGCTGGACAATCCATCCCCCCGGGAACGGTTCTTCCCCAATTGCTCCACGGAGGGCCCGGCCGCGCCGGAGGTGGCGAAGAATTGGGCGGGATCCGTGGCCTGAGCCTGTACATGCAGCGGGTCGCGCTCCAGGGACATCGCCCGATCGTCGAGCAGCTCTCGGGGACCCGAAAGGAATCGGGCGCCTGATCTGTACCGCCCGCCTCCGCACGGACCCTTGGGGCCTGGGGTTTCTTTTCTCAGATTCCTGCGTCGGCTGGCCGTCCGCCATCGAGCGGCTGTCCTGCGTCCAGCACCTCGACCTCGGTTGCCACCCTCTGGTTCCCCTGCCAGACAAAAGACGCGCGCACATCCGCTCCTTGCTTGAAATCGGTGAGTCGGGCCCGTTTCCCGTTGTAGGTAATCTGCGTGTTGTCACTCGCCTTGAGCCAGTACTCGAATCCGCTTCCATCGCGGATGATCAGCGTATCCGGCTCGACCTTCTCCAGCTTGCCGGCCACCCCCGCCTTGCCGGCGTTCGCGGTCGACTGACCTCCGTCCAGCCCGGCGGAATCTGCTTTCCCAGGGGGCGAGGGCCTTCGCCGCGTTCCCGGGCTCTTGAGCCGCCTGCGCTCGGGCGAGTTGCAGCGCCCGCTCTCCATTTCGCTGCTCGTCGCGTTGGATCGCCTGGACCTCGGTCGAGGCGTCGAACTCTGGCGGTGCTTCGACCGCGGGCTCGATCGGCTTTTGGCACGACGCCAGGCCAAGCTCGAGCAGGAAAAACGCGGTCCTCACCAGGCAAAGGTGCGTTCGGGTTTGCGGCGCCGCAGAAGCCGTGGCCCCGTTCGCCCGCTTGCTCAATTGTCGGGAGCGCCCTGGTTAATCCAGGCTTCCAATTTGCTGAACTCGCATGGGGCAATCACGCTCAGAGAATTCGGAAGCAGCGGCATGCGGTCAAAGCACTTCGTCGCGGCATCGGACGTCTTGCGCCAGATCATGCTGTTCATTGGATCGTTGGGCTTGACCCTGACCACGTTCGGGAATGCGGCATTGCAGTCTGGAGATGTCGGCTGATTGACCAGCCTGGCGACCGTTCCCGGGGCGGCGAGGCTCAGGCCAGCCTGGGGATTGACGGGAGAGTGACATCCTCCGCTCGCGCAGCGAGCCGTGAAGCTTGGTTGAACGTCCCGACTGAAGAGGACCATCGTGGTGTCACAGGCGCCGCCGTCGCTCGTCGAAACGGCCTGGTCAGCCGGGACGCAGACCCCTGTCGTTCCGTGCGCCACGCAAACAAAGGGCGCGGGACAATCGAGCGCTCGCTCACAGCTCAGCGTAGCGTAGTCGAGGTTCGAGACCGAGCAGCCGGAACCAAGGGCGAGCAGCGCGGGCAGTGTCGCCAGTCGAGCGGTGGCGCGGGCAACCAGAGGAATGGATCGATTGGGGATCATCGATGCCCGCATCTAGAAGTGGAAAGTGAGGCTCGCCTTTTCAGCGTCCGGTCGCGGAAGGAATTCGAGCACCAGCGCGTAGACCAGCGTCACCCCCGCCAGCGCATAGAGCACGTTGGCGGTCGCCGCCGATTGGCGCGCGTCTTCTATCGTCCTCCCCGCCTCGCCGGCGGACGAAAGGGTTTTCGCGCGCTCCTGCTGGCCATGGGCGATGAAGCTGAAGACCAGGCCGCCAGCCCCCAGCGCTCCGGCGCCGAGGAATGCATAGCGATGATAGGTCGGGGCTTCCTTCTCCTTGGGCTTGTCCGCGATGAGCCGAGGAGAGCTCTTGGACCGATCGCCGACTTTCGGCCCGCTCTTGGCCTTGTCCGGGGCGGTCGGGGTCGAGTCGGACGCTTCGCCCGCCCAGACGGGATTGGGACCGAGCAGGAGAACGAGAAAGCTGAGCTGGGCCACGACTGCGGTGACACTGCGCAACCTGCGAGTCAATTGAACCTCCGCGGCGCCATCCGAAAGGCGTTGGGCGCGGTTATACCGCGCGGACGCGTTGACAGGGAGATGTGCTGCCGATATCCCGAACCTTGACATTCGATGAGGTAGACACTTGGTGAAGCTGACCGTTGTCGTCAACGGCGAAAAACGCGAAATCGACTCAGGTGCGACCGTCCGCGACCTATTGGAAGCGATGCACATCGGCCCGGGGGTGATCGCCGTCGAGGTGAATTCGAAGGTGGTGCGGCGGGCGCAGCACGCTGAACACCGATTGTCGGCCGAAGACAAGATAGAAATCGTCACCCTGGTCGGCGGCGGTTGAACCGGAGGAAACCCTATGCAGGACAAGCCCTTTCAAATCGCCGGGCGGACGTTCAGCTCTCGCCTGATCATCGGCACCGGCAAGTATCCGAGCTTTGAAGTGATGCAGCAGTGCCACGCGGCGTCGGGGGCGGAGATCGCCACCCTGGCGGTCCGGCGGCTGGACCTCTCGGCGAAGGGTGAAGCATCGCTGATGCACTGGATTGATCGGAACCGCATCACCGTGCTGCCCAATACCGCGGGATGCTACACCGCCGAGGACGCCATCCGAACCTGCCACCTGGCCGAAGAGCTCGGGATGAGCAAGTGGGTGAAGCTGGAGGTGTTGGGGGATGAGAAGACCCTTTTTCCCGACGTCGAGGAGACGGTTCGGGCCGCCCGGCGCCTGGTGAACGAGGGGTTCACCGTCTTTCCGTACACCAGCGACGATCTGATTATCGCCCGCAAGCTTCAAGACGCCGGCTGCGCGGCGATCATGCCGCTGGCGGCGCCGATCGGATCCGGCCTCGGGATCCGGAATCCCCACAACATCCGCCTGATCATCGAAGCGGCTACTGTTCCGGTCATCGTGGATGCCGGGGTGGGCACTGCCTCCGATTCCGCGATTGCCATGGAGCTCGGCTGCGACGCGGTGTTGATGAATACCGCGATCGCCGGCGCGAAGGACCCGGTCAGGATGGCAACCGCGATGAGGAAGGCGATCGAAGCGGGCCGTGATGCGTATTTGGCCGGACGCATTCCCCGCAAAGCCTATGGATCGGCCTCCAGCCCGATCGAGGGGTTGATCGCGTAGTGCCTTCCGAGCTTCCGCTGCTCATCGTCATCACCGACTGGCAAATCCCCGCGCCGCAGCTGATCGAATCGCTCGAGTCGGTGCTTTCCCTCGGGCCCGAGGTCGGGCTGCAGCACCGCCACCCCGGGGCTTCCGATCGGTTGTTCTTCGAGGAGGGTGAACGGCTGGCAAAGCTCTGCCAACCGCTAGGCAATCCGCTGTTCGTGAACGGACGGCTGGACATCGCGCTGCTGCTGGGCGCCCATCTTCACCTTCCCGCCCGCGGAATCGCTGTCGACGATGTGCGGCGACATCTGCTCCCTACCACCTGGATCAGCGCCGCGGTGCACGATCGGGGGGAAGCCCTCGACGTGGTCGGCGCGGATCTGGCCCTGGTCAGCCCCGTCTTCGCGCCCGGCTCGAAGCCCACCGATCCCCGAACCCCGCTCGGCCCGGAGGGCTTCGCGCGATTGGCGAAGGCAACGCCGTGCCCGGCGTTCGCGCTCGGAGGTATCGGACCGGCCAATGCCTCCGAGGTGGTCGGGGCCTGGGGGTTTTCGGCCATTTCCTCGGTGCTCAAAAGCAGCAATCCAATTGTTGCCGCCAAGGCCCTGCTTTCCGCCGCGCGAACGAGCCGTCAGCGACCCCATCCCACCTCGACATCCGACTCGCCGCGGCAGTGACCCACCAGATAAGTCCAGTATGATTCCCGGTTGTGAGCTCTTCCGCGCCGGCGTTTTCGGAGTTTCGACCCCTGTCCACGGGCGAGCTGATGGACCGCGCGGTTGGGTTTTGGCGCTCTCACTGGAAGCCCTTGTTTCAGCTCTACCTTGGATTCCAACTGGCCGGGTATGCGCTGCTCAAGCTTCTGCTCTGGGCGATGAGAGCATGGTTCCCTCTCCTGCAAGACGGTCTGGCGCTCGCCACTGCCGCGAGAAACGACCCGACCGAGGTGGTCCGGCAATCCGCGGTTGCGGTCGGGACGAGCGTCGCCATCTTCACGGTCTATGCGTGGGTGATCTGGTTCGCCTCCATTGCCGGCGCGCGGTACGTGGTGGGTGAGTGCCTCAGTCAAAAGCCGTCCCCGGCAGGATCGATTCGCTACGCCTTTACGCGCCTCGGTACGGCAACCCGCTCGCTCTTCCTCCTGGCTCTGATCAGCGCTGTCGCGTGCCTCGTTCTGGGCACCGCGATGTCGGTGGCCTTATTCGTCGGCATGATGCTCAGCAGCAAAGGGCTGATCGTGTTCTTCGGCACGATGGTCGGTTTCTTCGCTTTCGCGGTCGGCTTTCTCTGGTTTCTGCTCCGGTTCCTGCTCATTGCTCCGGTGCTGGCGATGGAGGAGCTCGGCGCGATGGCGAGCATCAAGCGCTCGGGGCAGCTGATGACCGGGCGAATCGGACCGGGCGTGATGAGCGCCGTGAAGGTGCGGGCGACCGTTCTCATCACCGCGATGATGCTGGTCGTGCTGGTGGTCACCTCCCTTGGCAGCATTCCTTCGGTATTCTTGACGCTCGCCTACGCCAAGCGCCCCGATGGCATTTTCGCGGTCGCCAACGCCGTCCCTGAGTTTTTCCTCATCCCCGCCGAGCTTTTTCAAGTCGGCGTGCAGTCGCTCTTCGGCCCGCTTTACATCGCGCTCGCGAGCATTTTCTACCTCGACATGCGCGCGCGCCGCGAGGGTTTGGATCTGGAGCTGAAGCTGGGCGCATTGAAAGAAGGAGCGGCGAGGTGACTGCCGCGGTTGTCGCTCTGCTCTTCGCTTCGGCGCTGGATCCCTGCCCGCGGATACAGGATCGGTTAGAGGGGAATCAGATCGAATCGGACCTGGGACGGCCCCTGCTTTTCCAGCCCGAGCGCTCACTAGATCCGATAACTCGGGCGAGCTTGATCGAGCGCAGAGCGCGGGCGACTTGTCGGCTGCAGTCGCGGCTCTCGGGTGTCTCCCTGCAGGTCGCCAATCGCGACCGTCTCAAGCAGATCCTCGATCGGCCCGAGTTTGCCGGAGCCCGGATTCGAAATCCGGATTGGCTCGCGCGATGGCTGCGGCGATTGGGGGAGTGGCTCGAGTCGCTCTTCGAAGCGCAGGGCGCTCAGTCCTTCGCCGGTTTCACCCGGGCGCTGGTTCTGGGGCTTGCCGTGGCCGCCGGGGCGGCCGGGTTGATCCGGGCGCTGCGCCGAGTCCGCGTTCAACGCGCTGCCGGGCCACCGGCCGCGACGGCGCCGCGTCCGAGGCTGGCCGATCCACCGGTGTACCTGTCGCTGGCGCAGGCAGCGCTGAGCACCGATGCGAGAGAGGCGATTCGCCAGGGGCTGCTCGCCCTTCTCTCCTGGCTCGAGCAACGCCGGCTGGCGCAAACCAACCGGGCGAAGACCAACCGCGAATTGGTGAGCGACCTTCCCGCCCGCGGCGCCAGCGCCGAGCTGTCCGAAACCGTAGGCGCGCTGCTGAATTGGTACGACCGCGCCTTCTACTCGCTCTCCGCGGTTCCACCCCGGGAAGCGCGCGAGTTCATCGTTCACGCCGGGGGACCGGGGTGAGCGGCCCGAGAGCGACCTGGATCTACGCAGGGCTGCTCGCGGTCGCCCTGGCGGTGGCGATCGCCGCGAGCAAGAAGGCCCATCCGACCTCGATGTCCGTCTCGGTTTCCAATCCCGGACCGGCGGGAATTCGGGCGCTCTATCTCTACCTCGACGAAGGCGGCTTCGAGGTTCGGCAGTCCTCCGTCTTTCCGAAGCCAATTCCTGAGCAGATCAAGACCCTGGTGATTTCCGAGCCCCGACTTCGCCGCTTCGCCGATGAGGAGCTGGCGCAGCTGCGCCTTTTCCTCGAGCGCGGGGGAATCATCGTCTATCTCGCCTCCAACCCCCTGGGCGTCCAGGCCGAGCTCGATCGATGGCTGGGTCTGCGAGAGGGCGAATGGCTGCAGCGCGAGTCATTTCCGGTCGGAGGGGCAAAGACTGAAAAATCGGAAGCGGCGGTCGATTGGTGGGGCTCGGGGACTTCCGGAGGTCCTCGCCACCTGAGCGTCTCCAGTGCCCGCGGGGTGGAGGTCGAAAATAAAGATG
>WNFJ01075399.1_pt1 | contig 11244 bp, 11 predicted proteins | sample 5400461 | NCBI WGS metagenome assembly WNFJ01 (sample SAMN13153349, study PRJNA577476) | soil metagenome | isolation source: 115 cm saprolite on Douglas fir-dominated hillslope | place: USA:California | collected 2013-09-17 | reverse complement strand
CCATTCCTCCAATTCGAAATCGCGCGATGGCCGCCGCCGATCTGCCTCCTCACACGCATCCGGATCACATGGTTCCTGATCACATGGATCCCCGGCGCTCGTTCCAGGGCCTGATCCTGGCGCTTGAGCGCTATTGGGCGGATTACGGCTGCGTGATCCTGCAGCCCTATGACATGGAGGTGGGCGCCGGCACCTTTCATCCCGCCACCACGCTGCGCTCGCTCGGACCCAGGCCCTGGAATGCCGCCTATGTGCAGCCCTCGCGCCGCCCCAAGGATGGCCGCTATGGCGAAAATCCCAACCGGCTGCAGCACTATTATCAGTTCCAGGTGATCCTCAAGCCGTCGCCTCCCGACCTCCAGGACCTCTATCTCAAGTCGCTCGCCGCGATCGGCATCGACGCCAGGCTGCACGACATCCGTTTTGTCGAGGACGACTGGGAAAGCCCGACGCTGGGCGCCTGGGGGCTCGGCTGGGAGTGCTGGTGCGACGGCATGGAAGTGTCGCAGTTCACCTATTTCCAGCAGGTCGCGGGCTTCGAATGCGATCCGGTCTCGGGCGAGCTCACCTATGGGCTCGAGCGGCTCGCCATGTATGTGCAGGGCGTCGACCGCGTCTTCGATCTCAATTTCAACGGCCGCGACGATGCCAAGCGGGTGACCTACGGGGACGTGTTCCTGCAGGCCGAGAAGGAATATTCGCGGCACAATTTCGAGATCGCCGACACCGACATGCTGTTCGAGCAATTCAAGATGGCGGAGGCGGCGTGCCGCAAATATCTGGCCGCCGGCTGGGAGACACAAGGCAATGCGCGGGTGCACCGGCTGGCGCTGCCGGCGTATGACCAATGCATCAAGGCGAGCCACGTGTTCAACCTGCTCGATGCGCGCGGGGTGATTTCCGTGACCGAGCGGCAAAGCTACATTCTGCGCGTGCGCGAGCTCGCCAAGGCCTGCGGCGAGGCCTGGCTCGCAACCGAGGCCGGGGGAGGGGGGCGATGAGCAGCGAACCGAAAATCGGGGGCCGCGAGCCGGTCCTGGTCGAGCTCGTCGCCAGCGAGACCTATTGGTGGTGCCGTTGCGGGGGCTCGCAGAGTCAGCCGTTCTGCGACGGCTCGCACGAAGGCACCGGCATCGAGCCGCTGGAATGGAAGGTCGAGCGCAACCGGCGGGCTTTGTTGTGCACCTGCAAGCGCACCAAGACGCCGCCGATCTGCGACAACAGCCACTTGAAGCTGTGAGGTTGCCGCTGCACGCTTGCTTCGTCCCCTTGTGGGGATCAGACGACCTCCACGATGCGCTCTCCCGCATTCAGCGATTGAACGATCTCGTCCAGTAACGGGTCCGGTGCGCGCCACAAGGCATCGTTGCTGATATTCCCGATTCGTATCCAGACGACTTGCGGACCAGTTGGTTCTTGACCCGCGAGCGCCGCGAAGTCTTCGTCCTTGGTGACCAAAGTCGCGCCGGTGCGATGCCGAGTTCGACTTCGCCCTTTGCAGTGAGAGTAGAAACAATATCGGTTTCCGGTCGTATGAGCTTCGGCTTGACGACTTCTGCAATTCCAAGTTGCCCGAGCAAGCCATCAAGGTAAGTGCTTTCCACGCCACTCTTCAGGTAAGCGATTGATTTTGCGCTGAGCAATGCGCGCTTGAATGCTTCGACCGAGCTAATATCAGGCTTAGGCGCTCCCGCCCGCACCTCCACGCCAATACCGGTTTGCACGAGATTGGTGCGTGTCTCGGCAACAACCTTTTGATCTTTTATCAACTCATCGATTAATCGAGGTTGAAGGATCACGACATCGGGATCGAATGGTGCCCCGCCCCCAATTAGCTGTATAAATTGAGGTCCATAGATTTCTGTCACTTTGAGCTGGTGGCCCGTTTCGCGTTCGAAATGAGGCCCAACCTCGCGCAGGACCGTTGCAACCAGCCTTGCTGTCGAGACTTTAATTTCGGCGGCGCTCGCGTTCATGACCTGTGCGAACGCGCCAAGGAATCCCAAACCAACGGCTGCGATGATCGGGTAACGCGTTTTCATAGCTGTCGCCCTCACGGGGGAGGAGATGAGATCGCGCTATGATCACATCGGGTAGTCGCGTTCGACGCTTCTGGTCAGTTTGCTCAAGGTCTGGTCTGCGCGTCCACCGACCGTCCGGTGTTCCGCCAACAGCGGTCATATCGCTGCACCGCCGCGAACTGGCGCTTTGGGCCATCTGCGGACATCCCGCTGTTCCATCTCGAAATCTGCGCGCGCGCAATTGCGTGCAGGTGTACGGGCTTTCATGTCGCGGCCATCCACGTCTTTCCTGCAGCGAGGAGTCGTGGATGGCCGGGACAGGCCCGGCCACGAGGATCGGTTACAGTGATGCGAGCGGAGTCGTTGCTAGCGCGCCCCCCGCCGGCCGTACGGCACCGGTGCTGGCGGCCGCGGCGCCTCATCAAGATAGACGCGACGCTGCATGACGATCCCGCGCGCCGCGCCGTAGGCCTGCAGTGGCGCGTCGTAAGTCGGAGCATAGGCGGGCGCGGGCGTCACGTAGACCTCCGGCGCGACCTCGGTGGGGGCATAAACCGGCGCAGGCGCAGCGACGACCGGTGCCGGCGGCGCGTACGGCCCGGGATAGGGCCCCGGATAGACCGCGGGCGCGCCGTTGTAGTACGGGCCGTTCGGCGTCGGCGTCACATAGACTGAGGCGCCGGGTGCGACATAGAGGTAGACCGACTGCGCGCAGGCAACGCCTGAGCCAGCGAGGGTGAGGGCAGCAACAGCGAGGGGACGGAGCATCATGACGAGCACTCCTATACGCAACCCCGGCTCCCCTGCCACGATTGTTGCCGATCGTTGGCGCAAAAGCAAACGATTGGTGCCCATGAGCGCGCGCGATGAACGGCGCGCGCAAAGGCGAACGGAAACGGGGCGGTAGCACGATAATGGACCCGCCATGGCGGTAACCTGCTGGTCATCGTATGGCTTAACCTGCCCAACGCAGTCCGCTACCGTCCCGCCGACTTCGTTCACCGCGCGTTCGTTGATCGTTCATGACTTCGTCCGCAATGCGTTAAAGCGATGCACGCATTCTTCGCGACGATCGCAATCGGTCGTCTTACGAACGCACCGGCGAACCTCTCAATCGTGCAGTTGGTCAATGTCACGAAGCCGGTCATCACCAAGGCTCGATTATTAGTGACCGAATCACGTCTTTACGTCGATTAATGTCGGGTAAGCAGAATTGTTGCAACTCGGCCCAATTCGACGCTCCCGACCCCGAGCCAACTCCGCGGTTTTGCATGTTTTCAGACACAATATAGCCTTGCGCCAAGGCTTACTCCTATGAAAATATATTCAAGATTTCGGAAGGGCCGATGCGTTATCGTCAGAGCAGTCACTCGACAGCAGGAGTTATTTTTTTCCTGCTTGCGTTGTTTGCGTGCCAATCTGCCTTGGCGGTCGAGCCGAAGCGGGTGATGGTGCTTCATTCTTTCGGTCGAGAGGTTAGGCCCTGGAGTGACTATGCTCAGTCGATCCGCTCGGAGTTACAACGACAGTCACCGTGGCCGCTAGACATCACCGATCATTCGCTCATATCGGCCCGTTCCGACGATGACGACTCTGAGATTCCGTTCATCGAGTACCTCCGGGCGCTCTTCGCCAAGCGCCCGATCGATCTGATCGTGAGCATTGGCGCGCCTGCGGCGGGTTTCGTGCAGCGCCACCGCGAGCAGCTTTTTGCTGCCACGCCCATGGTGTTCACCGCAGTGGAACAGCGGCGCATTCAGTATTCCAACCTTACCCCCAGCGACGCTGTTGTACCGATCCGGATCGATTATCTTGCTCTCATGGCGAATATCCTGCAGGTGTTGCCTGAGACCAAGAATGTGCAGGTGATAGTCGGCACATCTCCTATCGAGCAATTTTGGCGAGAAGAAATACGCAAAGAGGCGATGCCTCTTGCAGATCGAGTTGCACTCACCTTCTATGATGATCTATCGTTTGAAGAGATTTTGAAGCATGTGGCTGTGCCGCCACCGCATTCCGCCATCTTGTGGGAAGCGATGATTGTCGATGCGGCGGGCGTCGTGCATGATGGCGACGCAGCGTTCAAAAGGCTGCATGCCGCGGCCAAAGCGGCCATTTTTGGCTACTACGAGCCCAACATCGGAGAGGGGCTTGTCGGTGGTCCCTATGCCGGGGTGCTCGACACCAGTCGAGAGACAGCCGCTGCTGCGGTTCGCATTTTGGGCGGCGAGAATGCTGGTGACGTCAGGATAACGTCGATCGAATTTGCAACGCCCAGGTTCGATTGGCGGGAAATGCAGCGCTGGGGGATCAGCGAGTCCAGCCTGCCGGCGGGCAGCGAAATCCGGTTCCGCGATCCGACCGTATGGGACCAATATCGTGTGCCGATTCTGGCGATCTTTGCCGCGCTCCTCGCGCAGTTCGCTTTGATCATTTGGCTGATGTTCGAGCATCGGCGTCGGCATCTTGCCGAGGTTCAATCGCGCAATGCCATGGTCGAACTGACCTACATGAATCGCAGGGCCACAGCGGGGCAATTGTCAGCCTCTATCGCTCATGAGGTCAATCAACCGTTGACGGGAATCGCGCTAGGGGCAAGTGCAGCCTTACGTTGGCTTCGTGCGGAGACACCCAATCTTGAAAGGGCAGGAGTGGCTCTGGAGCAAATTGTAGCCGCCAGTCATCGCGCGAGCGACATCGTCACAAGCGTTCGCTCGATGTTCAGAAAGGACACGAGCGAGAAGCTTCCGGTCGACATTAACGGGCTTATCGTAACAGTCTTAGCAATGGTGCGGATCGATCTGCAAAAGAACGGCGTGGAGCTTCAGACGCAATTCGGCGAGAGAGTTTTGGTCGTGGAAGGCGACAAGGTCCAGTTGCAGCAAGTTATCCTGAACCTTGTCATGAATGCCATCCAAGCGATGCAATCGGTCCGGCCTCGCGTGTTGAAAGTGAAATCCGACCAAAGCAAACCTGAATTTGTTCATGTGTCGATCGAAGATACCGGGACAGGAATTGACCGATCTAACCTCAAGCAAATTTTCAGCCCACTTTTCACGACCAAGGAGCGTGGGATGGGAATGGGACTTTCCATCTGCCATTCGATTATCGAGAATCACAACGGGCGGATTTGGGTGTCGCCAGGCGTCAACAGAGGGACGATTTTCCAATTCGAATTGCCGACAAAGTCTGACAATCACCAGGCAGGCACGATGGCGGCTTCGGGTCAAAACCGGTAAAGCTCAGAACGAGCAAATGTTTTCCGGTCTGCCCCCGATAGCCGACATTCAGGCTACGCGTTAATGAGTACACGCTCTACATCCCCCGTCTGGTCAGCACGCACGCCCCCACTGACTGCATCCAGAGCTTAGCGACAGACGCCATGCCCGACCTGCTGCTTGAACTGTTCTCCGAGGAAATCCCCGCCCGCATGCAGGCGCGGGCGGCCGACGATTTGAAGAAGCTCGTCACCGATCGGCTGGTCGCGGCCGGGCTCGTCTACGAGGGCGCCAGGGCGTTCGCGACGCCACGCCGTCTTGCGCTCGCGGTGCAAGGCGTGCCGGCGCGCCAGCCCGACCAGAAAGAGGAGAAGAAAGGCCCGCGCGTCGGTTCGCCGGAGGGCGCCATCAGGGGATTCCTCAAGGCGACCGGGCTTGCCTCGATCGACCAGGCCAAGATCGAGAAGGATGCCAAGAAGGGCGACTTCTACGTCGCGGTGATCGAGAGACCAGGCCGGCCCGCCATCGAGGTGATCGGCGAGATCGTGCCGGATGTGATCAAGACCTTCCCGTGGCCGAAATCCATGCGCTGGGGCGACGGCCGGCTCACCTGGGTGCGGCCGCTGCATTCCATCGTGGCGACCTTCGGGCCGGAGACCGAGGAGCCCGATATCGTGGCGTTCGCGCTCGACGGCATCAAGGCCGGCGACGAGACGCGCGGCCACCGCTTCCTCGCGCCCGCGCCGTTCCGGGTGAGGCGTTTCGAGGATTACGTGGCCAAGCTCGCCAAGGCCAAGGTCGTGCTCGATCCGCAGCGCCGCCGCGACATGATCCTGCACGACGCCAAGAATCTCGCCTTCGCGCAAGGCTACGAGCTGGTGGAGGATGCGGGCCTCCTGGCCGAGGTCGCCGGTCTCACCGAATGGCCGGTCGTGCTCATGGGCGCCTTCGATCCGGCGTTCCTCGCGATCCCGCCCGAGGTGGTCCGCACCACCATCCGCAACAACCAGAAATGCTTCGTGCTGCGCGACCCGCAGAGCGCGAAGCTGGTCGCCAAGTTCATCCTGGTCGCCAACACCGAAGCCGTGGACGGCGGCAAGGCCATCACGGCCGGCAACGAGCGCGTCATCCGGGCGCGGCTCGCGGACGCGAAGTTCTTCTACGAAACCGATTTAAAGACGAAGCTTGAAGACCGGCTGCCGAAGTTCAGGGACATCATCTTCCACGAGAAGCTCGGCACCCAATGGGAACGCATTGAGCGGATTGAGCGATTGGCCGCCGAGCTGGCGCCGATCGTGGGCGCTGACGTGGAAAAGGCGCGGCGCGCGGCGAAGCTCTGCAAGGCCGATCTGCTCACTGAAGTGGTCGGCGAATTCCCCGAGCTGCAGGGCCTGATGGGGAAATACTTGGCGCAGGCGCAGGGTGAGGATGAGGCCGTCGCCCATGCCTGCGAGGATCATTACAAGCCCAAGGGGCCGGACGATCTGGTGCCGGCTGATCCGGTATCCGTGGCCGTCGCGCTCGCCGACAAGATCGATACGCTGGTCGGTTTCTGGGCAATCGATGAAAAGCCGACCGGATCGAAAGACCCGTATGCGCTGAGAAGAGCGGCGCTGGGGGTTATCAGGATCCTTCTTGATAATACAATTCGATTGAGACTGCTTCCCACAATCGAATCTGAAATCAGAAATGGGTTGCTTGCTACCGACACGCTTCTAATTGATAGCCGTCTTGTGCCCAACGATCTCCTCGCCTTCTTCGCCGACCGCCTGAAGGTGCAGCTGCGCGAGCAGGGGGCGCGGCACGATCTCGTCGATGCGGTGTTTGCGCTCGAAGGCCAGGACGACCTCGTGCTGATCGTCCGCCGCGTCGAGGCGCTGGGAAAATTCCTCGATACCGAGGACGGCAAGAACCTGCTCGCCGGCTATAAGCGCGCCACCAACATCATCCGCATCGAGGAGAAGAAGGACGCGCGCGAATATGTCGGCAAGCCGGACCCGCAGTTCTACCGGCAGGGCGAGGAACGGGCACTGGCGAAGGCCATCGATGCCGCCACGCGGGAAGCAAGCGCCGCGGTCGCCCGCGAGGACTTCGCCGCCGCCATGCTGGCGATGGCGAAGCTGCGGCCCCATGTGGATGCCTTCTTCGACAAGGTCACGGTCAATGTCGACGACAAGCCCTTGCGCGAGAACCGGCTGCGGCTGCTCAACGAAATCCGCGCCGCCACCCGCGCGGTCGCGGATTTTTCCAAGATCGAAGGATCGTAAGTCTGTCTTGGGCCGACCGCACGGTCGATGGCGGACAACTAACTCGCGAGGCTTCGCCTCAGACCGACGAGGCGTGTCGCGGCGACAAGTCAACCATCAACCTCATCCTGAGGAGCATCGCGCAGCGATGCGTCTCGAAGGATGCGGCCCGGGCTGAGCCACGCGGTTCCTGTTTGCGTAGCACGGCGCGCGTTGTAGCCTTGACGCGGGTCCAGGAGGAGCGAGGGCGACGCGGTGGGTGCATGGCTCTACATTCTTCTATGCGCTGACGGCTCGTACTATACGGGCACGACACGAACCAACCTTGAATTCCGCTTGGCCGAGCATCAGGCGGGCCATTTCGGTGGCTACACTGCAACCCGTCGGCCCGTCGTTTTGGTCTATTCCGAATACTTCGATCGTATCGTGGATGCGATAGCCGCCGAGCGCCAAGTAAAAGGCTGGTCGCGCGCCAAAAAAGAGGCATTGATCGCGGGGCGGTTCGATCTTCTCCCCGGTCTTTCGCGGCGCCGCTCCTGACCCGCGGCCATGGTTCGTCCTTCGAGAGCCTCAGGACGGCTCGCTTCGCGCGCCTCCTCACCATGAGGACTGAGATTGTTGCGACGAATAACAAACCAAGCTCCTCATCCTGAGGAGCCGCGCGCAGCGCGGCGTCTCGAAGGATGGCCGCACGGCAGAGACTCGCTGCCATCCTTCGAGACGGCCGGCTATCGCCGGCCTCCTCAGGATGAGGTCTGTTGGTGTTTCGGCTGCGCTGCCAGCCTAGAACGTCTACACAAAGTCTCGTTCGATAGGCGGAGCTAGAACGGCCGGTGCGATCTTCCGATCAGCCAGCCGAGACCCAAGGCGATGGCAGCGGTCGTGTAGGGATTGCTTTCGATGAAGTGACGGATCGAGTCGTCCACGGAAGCGGGCATTCGCCGCACCGCGTCGATCGCGTCCTCGGCCGAGTCCACGGCTTGGCCATAGAGCTCCTGGATGCTCCCCTCGGCCTGCCGCATTTGCCCGTGGAGCCTGGTCTTGGCATCGCCGGTCGCGCGTCCATATCCTTCTTCCATTTTTCCGCCGAGATTCTTGGCGGCGCCACTCATGCGATTTTCGTCCATGGGGATTGCTCCGACGAAGGATTGATGGAATGCCAACCTTCGAATGGGGCGTTGGTTCCGCAATGGAACCCATCGAACGGCCCTGCGTTGTTTCTTCGCGCGTGGCTTGACGCCGTCAAACAACCGAGCACGAGAGCCGGCGGTCATTGCCCGAGAAGAATCGGCCCGAGGAAAATCGGCCGAGAAGAATCGCCCCAGAGGAATCGCCCTTAAGAGGACACGTTCCATGTTTCACCAACGTTCGTCTGCATTCGATCGCAACATTTCCGCCCTCGAGGGCCGCCTGCACGCGCTCGAGAATGAGATTGATAAGATCGGGCGAAGGGCCGGCCGCCGCGCCTCGGCAGGCGTGTCGGCGGCCGGAGACCAGATCGGCGATGCCATCGCGGCCGCGGTGAATGAAATCGTCGACCGCGTTCGCAGCGGCCGGCGCTTGGCCGAGGACGAAGCCGTACGTTTCGGCCATGATGCGGCCAAATTCGGCGCCAAGCTCGGCAATGATGCTCTGCAGCGAGTCGCGAACGAGGTCGAGCACCGCCCGCTGGCTACGCTTGCGGTTGCCATCGGGATCGGAATTCTCATCGGGATGGCTGGTGGAATGGCCAAACATCGACAATAGCGCTGTTCAGACGATGGTCCGGATTACCCGCAGCGCCGACGAGGATTTCACCTGTCCCCATTGCGGGACGGAGTATCGGGTGACCGTGAGCTTGCCGGCCCGGGATAGCGGCTCCGCCACCTGTGAGGTCTGCCATCAGGTGATGGTAAAATGGGCGGATTCCGCCATACCATCATACAGCATGAAAGTGCCCGCCGGCGCGGGCGACGAATAGCCGCAGAGGTCTCGGCGCCTCTGGCTGGCAGCCGCATCATCGATTTTTTCTAAATTGCTCGCCTGCGGCAGGGAACCAAGCCCGCTCCCTAGCGTTGTCGCCTAGGCATGGAATCCTCCAAGACGCACCGCAGAGGACGCGGCGTTCTGCCGCGACCCCGTCATTTGGCGGGAATGGCCGCGTTGCTGATCGCGGTGCCTGCCCATGCCGAAACGATGGCGCCGCGGCAGATTGAAGACATTCAATACACAGCCACCGTGAATGAGGATCCCGCCGCGAAGGTTTGCCAACTGGCCTTGGCGCTGCGAAACAGCTCGGCCGGCGAGGGGGTCAACTTTCAGCTCATCGTGGCCCAGATGAAGCAGGAAGGCGCTCTGGCCGGCCCGCTCGTCACGGGCTTCACGGTCGATAGTCACTCCTTGAAATTCACGCCGCGCTCGAGCCGACAGGCGAGGCTCGCTTCGGCGGCCTTCGTGTCGGAACGTTATAGCTCGGTTGCGCTGCCCAAGGGCGCGCCGTTTGAAGACGGAAGCGTCGCGACATCCACGGTGGACTTTGCCGAGGGCAGGGAATTGATCACGGCGGTTCTGCGGGCCGATTTCGAGCTGTCGTTCACGCGGGCGAATTCCAATGCCGTCGCCTCCTACAAGGTCGGCTCTCCGCCCCCGGCCGACGTGCTCTCGGAATTCTCGGTCTGCGTCGGCAGCTTGGCGTCAATGTAAGAACGCGCCCCGCTCCGATTCTGGCAGGGCGTGGCCGTGCTCCTCGCCCTCGCCCTCGCCCTCCTCCTGTCGCGGCTGCGGCATTAACCGACCGGCAAATTAACAATGGCCCGTCAACGCGGAAAATGCCGTGCCGGTCCGGCCGTAAACCAGAATGGCGCCAACCGGTTAGGCCGGCTGTTGGTGCCTTTGGCGGGCGCCGGCGTCCATTGTAAAGAACAATGAATCGCGGGCGCTCCTGACGGCGGCATTTTTGCGTACCGCCGGGCGTCATGACGCGTTTCGGCCGGCATCTTGTTGGATTTCCTGCTCGAGCCTTGCCACGCGTTGCTCGAAGACGTGGGCTTCCAGCGCCTGCACATAGGCGTGGACCACCTTCGACAATTGGGCGGCCTCTATTGGGGTCAGATCGCCGGCCGCGACGGCCGCCGCGATTGCGGCCGATGCGCTGACGGCATCCGCCGGCGTGTTGAGGGGCGGAAGCTCGAAATCGACCGCCCGATCCTTGTGGACCGGCGCCATCCTGTCCATGACCAGGCGGATCGCCGCCATATGGCCGCCCTTGGCCATCTCGATCGCCTTGCGAGCGATCACTTCCGATTCGCCTTCCATGATCGTTTCGAGCGCAAGCGTGCGCCTGTTGCGCGCGCCGCGCGGCCGGCCGGCCGGATTTCCGCTTTGTCCGTTTTGAAAAGGCATCTGGTTTTAGTCCTTTCGCTGTTGAGGGTGCAATTCCATCGCGGGGAATCCGCGATCCGTGTCAGCCGAGCTTGCGCAATAAAAAACCGACCCCGGGGCAGGGCCCGGGATCGGCGCGCAATTCGTCAGTTTCAATTTCACGGGTAAGCTGAGTTGGTCGATCGTGTCAAGTGGCTAGTGCCGATTCCGGTGAAGTGGAACCGCTTTACCGCGCCGGTCATCCTCAAGTGTCATCCCCGCGAAGGCGGGGATCGAGTAACCCCAGCAATGCTGCGGAGTACTGGGTCCCCTAAGTTCACAAACGAAGTGCAACACCTTCTTAGGAGGGTGTTGCGATGGGACGCAAGTACCGACAGCTGTCATTGGAGGACCGGTGCG
>WNFJ01305626.1_pt1 | contig 11245 bp, 11 predicted proteins | sample 5400461 | NCBI WGS metagenome assembly WNFJ01 (sample SAMN13153349, study PRJNA577476) | soil metagenome | isolation source: 115 cm saprolite on Douglas fir-dominated hillslope | place: USA:California | collected 2013-09-17 | reverse complement strand
GGGTCCGTGGGAGATTCGTCTCGTGGCTCATGCTGATGGTTTTGATGACATACAACAAACGCTGCTCGTTCAGGTACAACCAACGTCAAACAGTCTGGGCAGCAATTGCCTGGTATACCGCGCTTGACGTGCCGGAGCATTGTAAATTATCGCAGTTATTGGGCCTATTATCACAAATAATGAGCCATATCATAAATATTGGGCTAGCGTGCTTGGCTTCTCTGACCGTTAAAACACGGCCAGAGAAGTTTTCTTTATACGAGGATGATGATTTTCGAGCCTTCGGTTTGAGTTGCACCAACCTACGTGAGAGCGTGATGCGCATGCGACAACGTGAATTCATTGCTCTTTCTTGTATCAATTGCTATAATGGCACTGCTTTTCAGAACAATCGACACTGCAACCAGTAAGGAGAGGCATTGCTATGTCAGCAGAATGGGTCATTCCTCTTATCGTCGATAACGTCTTTGGCTACCTTCTGGATCAGAGCGGCCTGGGCGAGGCGGTACGCAGCAAGCTACGCCGCGACCCTGTCAAGCAAGCATTTCAGCATGCGCTTACCTCTACCCTCACACAGTTCGAGCAGCAGCACCCTGAATGGGTTTCATCCCTTTTCGATGCCGACTTCCTCAAGAAGGAAGCAGCGCCTATTCTTGCGCAATTCCTCATACGCGATGGAGAGCCTGATCCGAGTGATCTGGCTACGGGCTGGGCGGACTCGCTCAACCTTCGCCAATCCGAGCAGCGTACGGCCCGGATACGCGAGCTCGAGCCGGTAGCAGCAGACTTCCTCGATTCCTTGTACTATGCACTTAAAGCTGAGCCAGCACTGAGAGAGCTCAACGACAGTCGCTCTCTTGAAGAGATTGCTAGTGGTGTTGGTGCTACCCGCAGTAGCCTTGATCGTATATCTGCCACTCTGGATGCCTTCCGTCGCAGACTCGACAGCGGCAAAGCAACACCTGGCACTCTACGAGACTACCTGCACTGGATGATCGAACGCAACCTCTATCTTGATCCACGTGGTACGCTCCAGACCCAACGCCAGGTCCAGGTGAGGTTGGATGAGATCTACATCTCGCTCCGGGCACAACGCGAGGAAATGCCAGGCACCGTTGACCGCCGCCTCGTGGAAAAAGAGATGGCAGAACTAGAGACCAAACTCGCTGTCGCTGGACTTCCCCCTGAGGAGCTGGAGGACCAACGCGAGCAACTCCTGGTGCGCTTTGGGAAGACAGGCCAAGACATGAAAGGCCGGGTGCTCGAACTGGCAGAGGTCGTCACCCGCTATGAGAAGGTAGTGATCCTGGGTGACCCGGGAAGCGGTAAGACGACGTTGCTGCGTTACCTTGCCCTCAAGCACGCGCAGGCGTTGCAGGATGGTCTCGCAGAAGCAAGTGAAGACCTGGGAACGGCGCGTTTCCCCATTACTGTGCGTATTGCCGACTACGCCGAGTATGGTCTACCCAATGGGAAAGCCCTCAGCGACTTTGTGGTGGATGACTGCCTGATGCATGAGTGCCCACGAGAGGGGTTAGCCGACCTGCTCACGACGAAGCTCGGGCAGGGGAACTGCCTAATCCTGCTCGATGGGCTTGACGAAATTGTGAGTGCTGATGACCGCCGCAGCGTGGTCCGCCAGATTGAAGAGTTCGTGCGTCGCTATGACAATGCCCCCAATCGCTTCGTTATGAGCAGCCGTCTTGCGGGCTATCGGAGCGCTCCTTTGGGAGAGCCATTCGCCCACTACACGGTGCAGGAGATGAACAAGACGCAGATCCACTGTTTTCTCGAACGCTGGTGTCGTGCTGTCGAGGCGGTTGAGACCCCTGACCTCTCGCCGGAGGCACGCGAGGTCACCGCCAGACGCGAGGTGGACAGTATGATGCAGGCGGTGAAGGAGGCTCCGGGGGTACGCCGTCTGGCGGCAAACCCCCTGCTCTTGCGTATCCTGGCCCAGATTCACCGCACAGGTGCGCAACTGCCACAAAAGCGCATCGAACTCTACCGGCTGGCCGCTGATACCCTGGCGCGTACCTGGCGCACAGCGCAGGGCGTCCCCGAATCGGCGCTTGTCGGAGACGAGTACCTCACACCCTTACTCAGCAAGTTGGCCTACTGGCTGCACGTGAATAAGCCCACCGGTATCGCTACTGAGCGCGAGGTCTACGAGGTGCTGGGTGAGGAGTGGGTCTACTTGCATGATCAAACGTGGCGCCCAGATGCGCCAAACAGTCAGATCCGGGAAGAGGTCAGCACCTTCCTGCTCCAGGTACGGGAGCATACGGGGCTCTTTGTAGAGCGAGCCCCGCAACGGTATGGTTTTATGCACCTGACCTTCGAGGAGTACTACGCCGCTCGTTACCTTATCGCGCGTAGCAAGACCCGAGCGACTCTCCTCCGCCACCACCTGCATGATCCACGTTGGGAAGAGCCGATCTTGCTGGGATTGGGATTTGTCGGCTTAGAGTCGCGTCTAGAAGCTCAGGAGTTGCTAGAGACAGCCATTCTGGCAGAAGGTGAAGATGCACAAGCGCTCGGCTTGCAGCCAGGTCCCTATGAGGAACTGCTGGGGTGGGACTATCTCTTTGCGCTGCGCTGCTTAGGGGACAACATCGTGGTAAGGCCGAAGCTGATGCAGCGATTGGTCGAGAGGGTAGCCGACGAGCTGTTGCATGGAAGTGGATCAGCACGATTCCGCCGGTACTGGCAGGCACTGGAGGAACGGCTTGGAGAGCTGGGGGGAAGCAAAGCATTAGAGGAGCTGCTTCCCATCCTCACTGAAAGCATCAGCGGTTCTTCGTACATTATCTACCAATGGGCGTGGGAAACCGTCGTCGGGGTCCTCCGGCCAGCAACACCCGCATTGCGTGATGTCATGATCACCGCTTTTCAGCGAGAGCGCGATCCATTGGATCGCGCTCACATTGCAGTGATCTTGAGGCAATATCGGCTGGACTCACCTGAATTAGTCGACGAGGTATCCAGAGCACAGGCCATGCTCATCCTTCCCGTTGTCACTCCTCCCGATCCGGCTTTACAGGAGAAGAGAGCAGGGAGATGGACGTTAAAGGACATCCACAAATATTGGATTCTGAAACAGGTAACGCTTCTCCAAGACAGTGATGCAACTGTGCGTGCAGATGCAGCATGGCGAATAGGATTCGAGGCATATCTCTACAATAGACCTCCCAAACCGGAGTTACACGCTGCTCGCGATGCGTTGCTCTTGACGCTCGCTAACGACCCTGATGCGGCTGTACGCTCGAACGCTGCATGGGGCTTAGGTCAACTAGGGCCTGCTACTCCTGAAGTTCTCACGACCCTGCTCTCAACCCTTCGCGACGATCCTGATGCCGCTATGCGCTCGAACGCTGCATGGGGCTTAGGTCAACTAGGAGCGACTTCCCCTGAAGTCCTCATAGCTCTGCGCACAGCCTTTCGCGACGATCCCGATGCGGCTGTACGTGCGAGTGCGGCATGGAGCCTGGCACAACGAGACATGGTTTCTCACGAGATGCTAACGGCGCTCTCCGAAGGTCTGCAAGTATCCAAACATTGGTATATACGTGAGGGGGCAGCCGAGATGTTAGGGAAATTTGGTCAAGATGATGAGTCAATCATACGGGCTCTCTGGCAGGGATTACGAGATAACGACGGCTATGTGCGCATAGCTTGTGTTCAAGCACTCGTACAGATCGGACAACGATTGCCCACAAAGGCTGCAATGATTGAGAGCAAGCTAGTCCAGGCGATTGCAGACCCGGAGTTCGGGTCGGTTGACGACACCACAGAGATGCCGGACGACAATTATGTCACAAGGCGCCCAGCTTACGACTATACCTATGACGCACTATGGCTGCTGGTGGCCAACAGGAAGACTGGAGAGGAATGAAGTGAAAGAGTAGCAGTTGATAAGCAGTTTGATACAAAAGACCAACCGCCTCTTTCCCTGAAACGCCTCTCCTGTCCCAAATACTGCTGCCATTGTGAGCATGCTGCCACTGAGGTGCATGGCTCTATAAGGGCTACTTGGCGCATCCTTTTCAAGGCTGGTTCTTTGCGTATGACGAACTGCCAAAACCCACTATCACTTCCTACAGAGAGGTCTACATGAATAGGCTGATATGAGCACTTTCATTTCAGTGAGCGAAGCAAAAGAGCCTGGTTGCCAGCCTCAATATCTATGGTAGTAAGTACGGCCAACCCCGATATTCGTGGAGCAAGTGGCTCGATAACTTTGGAATAACAGAATTGTACACGAGTTTTTGGCCCAATAACCGTGATACCTTACATGCGTCAGACTTATAGTTAGAGTCAGTCACCTCATCCCTCAAGGGAGAGGCTCGTATCCGAACTCCACCGCAGTTCTGCATACCGTTTGAGGCGTGCAGCTTTGTTCTCATCGTCCGATACATCAGGGCGTACTGACAACACGCCCGTTCTCACCCAGTCTTGCCGGGTAAGAAGCGTTCGCAGCGCGATATTGCGTGCTCCCACCAGGTCAGCATGCAGCGTATAGGGACGCCCTGTCCGCAAGCGGTAGGAGCACTGCTCATACTGACAGATGAACAGCAGCCCTTTCCCGGGGCGGTTGCGTTTGTCCTTGTAGCCGCAGTAGGGACAGCTCTGGCTGGTGTAGTCCGCATCCACCTTGATCACTAGAGAACCTGCTACTGCCGCCTTGTAGGTCAGCATCTCCTGCAGCTCAGCAAACGCCCACTGTGAGGCATGGCGGTTGGCGCGACGCGCTTTCTTGGAGACGGGTACAGTGCCTTTGCCCTGCTTTTTGCGTCGTCGCTTGCGCCTCCTCGTGCGTTCGCGAATGTCGGTGAGTTCCTCAAGACCGATCAAGGTGTGCGGATGGGAGGTGACAATGGATTTCGCGATGCGGTGATTAGCTTGCAGTTTCAACCGTCTCTCTCGTCCGCTGAGCGCGATCTGTCGCCTCGTTGCCGAACGAGTGCCTTTCTTTTGCAAGCGTTTACGGAGCCGGGCGTAGTGGTCAGCTTTCGCCCGGACGCGTTTGCCGGGATAGAACCGGCTTCGGTTGGACAGCGTAGCCGTCGTTGCCAGGTAGCGTTGCCCGACATCTACCCCTACCACGGTAGGCAGCCTGTCAGGAGTTGGCTCTGGTACCTCCAGTTCCAGGGAGACCAGCAGGTAAAACTGCTTGTGCACTTTGTCGTACCAGAGTTTGGCACCTCCAATGGTAGCACCGTGGTGGATGAGCGCTACATGCGGCTCATAGCCCTGGTAAGAGACGATGATGCGCCCTTGTAGCGTCAGCACACTCACCTGCTGGCCTGGCTTGAAGGTGTAGTCATAGCCGTAGTTGTAGGTGACCGTGGGAGAGAGATACCTGGGGGGCTTGTCCAACCCCTTGTAGCGTTTCTTGGTGTAGCCTGCCTTGCGATGCTCGATATTCTTCTTGAGCTTGGTCCATAAGCCTTTGTAGGTGGCCCCCACCTGGCGTGGGACGTTGCAGGCCATCTGTGAGGGGAGCTTGTACCGCAGACGGATATCGTCATACGTCCCTTGCTGCAAGCGTTCGGCATTCGACATCTTGCCATGCTCGAAGGCGTAGCGACTCACATAGTTGAGCGCATCGCGGTAGGCCAGTTGGGTCTGTCTGAGCAACTGGCGCTCTTCTGGTGTGGTCTGCAGTTTGAGTTTGGCGGTGATGACCTGTTGCATGGGCGTTCCTACATCTGTTGGGTGTCGATGCCTGGGTTCTGTATTACTTCTCTCTTTACTCTTCTTCTTGTTTCAGCTCCGCATTGTGGAACGTTGCCGCAACGTGGAGGGGATATCTAGGTAGCCTGGATATCCTAGCTGCTTCGCATGGATAGTCTTCGTTCTGCCCAAAAGCGCAGCTTCATAAGTGCACGTGTCTCGATGGCCTTGATCAGCCCGGTCGTCATGCCGAGCTGCCGACTCACCTCTGTGTACGGCAAGGGGATATCCTCTACACCAGAGGTCGCTGTTTGTCCAAGCTGGTAGCGTGTCTGGATGACCCGCCGTTCCCGTGGGGAGAGATGCGTGAGCAACTCTGCTACTTCTTGTTGCTGTTCCCGCTGCTCGGTCTCGTCGGGTGCTGCGAGCTGGTCCCCAACCAACTTGACCTCGTGCTCAGAGGATACTGGTTGCTCCAGGCTGATCGGCACATATTGCAGGTGGAGCAGCAGGAGTACCTGCTCTTTTGCACACTGCATGGCCTCGGCCAGTTCGTCCGAGGAGGGTTCGCGCTGCTTTTGCTGCCAGAGGGCGGTTTGTGCACGAGCCAGGTGCCCGGCTGCAGGCCAGATGTCGGTTGGCAGGCGAATCGTGCGGGATTCGTTCATGATCGCCCGCCCGATGGCCCAGCGTATCCAGTAGGTGGCATACGTGCTGAAAGCGAAAGCCTTTCCGGGCATCAAACTTCTCGGCAGCATGCATCAACCCGAGCACCCCCTCCTGGTAGAGATCCTCCAGGTCTAGGATGTGATGGCCCTGGTAGCTCCTGGCATAGCGTTTGGCAAGGTGCATCACCAGACCCAGGTGGTGCTCGACGAGGGTGTCTGTTGTCACCGCTTGCTGTTGCCCCGTTTCGTGTGATGAATCAGTGGGACTAGCTGTACTGCTCATGCTTCTATCCCTCCCTTCTCGTAGGCTTCACACGCCTTGCTTCTGCTCCCAGTGTAGCATGCTCCTGGTCTGCTCTGCGTTGTGTTTGTCCAAAAAGCGCGAGATGGTATGTCCTCTCCTTGAGATGTCCGTCCCAAACGAGTAGCTCCTTTCATCCTGGTGCATGCCTCTTCTCCAGGGGAGACTGCCATTTGGGATTCTTGATGAGCATGTAGCCTGTTTCCAGCATATTGACCGTATCCAGGCCCACCTCGCGCACTTTGAGCCGCAGCCGTGCCATCACGTTGCGGATCGGCCGCATGTCCGCATCCCACAGCTTTTCCTCGCGCAGCAGATCGAGCCTGGCTTGCGCCTGGGTAATCAACTGCTCGGAGAGGCGGTCATACCCCTCGTGGAAGCTGGCATGGATGATTTCGTAGGGCGCGAACTGCGGATAATGCGAAAGCCTCGGCCGCAAGAGATCGCGCTCGCGTTCGGTCAACTGTTGCTCACCCAGCACGAGTGGGTAGGGGAGCTGCTCCTCCCAGTACAGATGGAGGAAGGTGCCCAGGGCCAGGTTGAGCACAAACACATGGGTAGCTGGAAACAGTCCCTCCAACACGTAATACTGGATCGGCTCGTGTTCCTCTCGTGACATGCTCTGCTCCTGTGGCTGCATCAGACGGTGCTCCTGTCTTGCTTCCTGCTCTACGTCGAGGGACTCGTGCTTTCCCCTGTCCACAAGGGCTGCTGGGTATAAGCTGGAATGACCGGTTCAGGTGCTTTTTCGATTACCCGTAGCTCGTGCTTGCACGCCGGGCATCGTGAGTACCGGAACCAGGACTTGACTTCCTGCAAGCGCATACCTGCTCGTGGCGGGATGAGCTCATGGTGGCAGTGCTTGCAGAGGAAGACGCGCTGCTTCATACGCTTATCCTCCCATCACCACCAGCAGGTGGATATGCGCCGGGTCAGCAGGCAGCCTGTTGCCATTCGTCCACAAGCCGGTGACCTGGATATGGACAGCGATGAGATGCCCAGGTTCCTGCTGCTGTAACACGTGTATGGCTTGTTGCCTGGACAAGCCAGCAATGAGCCTGGTGAGCCGTGCCTGCTCAGGAGGGTTCACCTGGTAGACCCACATCCCCTGTCCGGTGACGAGCAGGGTGAGGGTTCCCGGTTTGGCGTGTGGCGGTGCTCCTGCCTGGGTGATGGTCGTGCTGATCGTGCTATGCAGCACGTAGCCACTTCCCAGGGAGGTAGTGGCTACGTGCATGAGCGCACCCGTCACCAAACGCACCACTGCCCTGTAATCGTAGACTTCGGCATGGCAGGTGACCTGGACGCTCACCGTCACCTGGGAGGCATTGCTCCCGATCACCAGATCGGGAGTGACTACTGGCTGGCACCGCACCTGTCCGGCCAGGCGTTCGTTCGGGTGTATCTCCCCTTGCAGGCTCTCCTGGATCGCTGGTGTGAGCGCGGCTAAAAGCGGCCCTGCCGCCTGGTCGATATCCGCCTGGGTCACCATCGGATAGTCATAGGCGTATTGCCCATCATGAAAGGTGATGGTGTTCTTGACGGAGATACCCGCCATGCAGCAGAGGCCATTGAGATCAAGGGGAGCGATGTTGCCTTGTGGCCCGATGACTGCGGCATGGGCGGGAACCATCGCCTCGCCCTCAATCGGAGGATTGCCCGCGGGGATGACCGCTGGAGCAGCGGTGACGATCTCGACGCCATCGGCTCCGGTGAGCACCGTCGCTGCTGCCACCGTCTGGGCATAGGGGGCAGCATTATAGAAGGTGAGGGTACCCTCCCCTACGCGGGCAGGCGCATGACCGGTGCCGGTGGTAGGCACGCTCTGGCTTTGTATGGGGCTGCCGACTTCCAAGAGGCGTGCGGTGACCTGCTTGCGTGCCTGCTCAGGCGTGCCGGTAGAGAGCGCCGTGACGGTCAGCGAGGTCGAGAGCGTCTTTGTTTCAGGCACCAGCGTCACTGTTGCAGCCAGCGTCGCCACAGGAGCGACGAAGACGGCAACGAGAAAGAGGGCCAGCAGGTACAGGAAGAGACCGCTACCCAGCCTTACGAGAAAGAGCCGAGGCACGCGAGCACTCCACTGCTGCACTGGCGCAGAGGGAAATGGGGTCGTGCGGTGGAGATCGCCAGGCGTAGGGATGGGAGTGGTAATCGCCGGGTACCCACGCTCCTGGCCCGGTACTGCTGGCGGCGGTGGCGGTGCGATCGGCTCGTTCGCTGCATCCTCTTCTTCAGAGTGCGGCTCGTGTGCCCCTGTTTCCTGCCCTTTCCCCTCATTGGTGACAGGAGCGAGTACCAGCGTAGGTCTGTGCTCTAGCGCGAGTGGTGCTGCTACCGATGCTCTGGCTGCCGGGAGCGCAGGAATATGCGGAGCTACCGACACTCCGATGGCAATGCGCGGCAGGATGATCGGGCATGGCTCCCTCCCTTGTTGCGCTGGCCCCGCCAGGGCTGTAGGAAGGACTGTTTCCAGCCTGGCTTTATTGGCACCCTGTCCGGTACTGGGCGTTTGGTGCTGTAGCTGCTCGTGGTTGGTCGAAAGCCTCTCATCAGGAGTCGGTCGCATGAATATCCCTCCTTTCCTCAGAACACATGCAAGACATGGAAGACCTGTGGCACGATACGAAGCGAGATAATCACCACCCAGGTAATGACCAGGGCGCAGGCAAAGAGCATACAGCCCAGTTGTACCTGTTTCATGAGAGGGGGCTCCTTCCTTGCTCGGAGGATTTCCCGTCCGACACCTGGAACGTGCCGCCCTTGTTATAGAAGACTTCCTCGCTGTCTCCATAGCGGAGCACCAGGTCGGGGGTGCCATCATGGTCGAGATCGGCAAAGCTGACGGTCACCACCACCTGGTCAGCTCCATTCCCTGAGAGCATGGGGCCGAGGAAGACCCGCACTTTCGCAGGGTCGCCTGCGGGCAGTTCAAACACCTCGACCTGGCCGTGCAGATTGATGGCTATGAAATGGCTTGGGTGGCCGGACGAGTCGTGGTTATGCCCAACGACGGCATCGGTCTGATACGTCCGAGGCATGCCATAGGTCCAATCGTCCTGCACGTGCTGCCACCAACTTCCCAGGCTGTACAAGCCGATGACCAGGGCAGTCATTGCCGCCATGCCCATCACCAGGTACACCGACCAGTGCTTGCTCCGTCGCCTGGGAGCACGTTGCTGTGGACCGGGAGCGTTCCCGGTGAGACGCTGGCGGCGTAGCTGCTGTGGGGGAGTGGGCAGCACGGTCTGCCCCCGGTACTGATGTGGCAGCGTGTGCTGGTAGCGGATACCGCTGCGTGGTGGACGAGTAGACGGCTCGTCAGCATCCTCGTAGTCAGGGAGGTAGGCCTGCTGCTGGGAGTCGCGGGTCTGGTGGGAGGGCGTGTAGGCCTGGCCTCGTGGTCGCAGCGGTTCAGCGTCCGAACCCTCGGAATCGTCTTCCAGGTGCCAGCCGGCTGTCGGCCCATTGACCGAACGCCGGTGGAGGACCCTATCCACATCGCGCCAGTCCGTAAAGCGGATGGGCTTGGGAGCCAGCGGGTCATCGGCTACTGGCTGTTGTTGCGTTGGTGCCTCAGAGCGCGTATGCCGGGCGATCTGTTCTTTGATCGGTGCCATCGCTACCTCTCCTCTTGTTCCTCGGAGAGAGGGCCAGTCACGTGCTCTCTGTCCTGCTGCTTGTGTTGTCTCGCCTCGCTGTACTCTCCAAGTACCTGTTGGTGCAAGGCACGGCGCCGGCTTTGGTGCCACTGCACTTGCGCCATCAAGGAGCGGATCATCTGGAGACTTTCCACGTCCTGTTGCCGGTGGTCATTGCCTGCCAGGTCGAGCCAACTGAGTACCTGCTGCCACTGGTCAAGCGTGCAGTCCAGGTCTTGCACGGCTCGGCTGAGCCAGAAGACGGTCTTGTGCCAGCGCCCGCGCTTGCGTTCGTCGGCTGCCCAGGTGCAATGCTGGAGCGCATGGGTTTCCCAGTAGAGACCCCCAAAGGCAGTGCTGGTCGCCATGAGTGCGGAGGTAGTCAGCGCCTCCTGGCCAAAGGCAGCCCACTGCTGTCTGACTTCGTGCAGCGGCACCCATAGGGTCGAAAGCGTGGAAAGATCAGGAAAAGAAGCAGGGGGAGCAGTGTCCTGCTGCTGTGGTAGTGAGAAGGTGCTCGTCATGGGATGACTCCTTTCGTACAGGGCAACGTGTAAGATTTCACATTCGAGCCTGACGTGATAGAATGCAGACAGGCCCGGACGAACGCCAGTAGCAACTGGCGTGTGTTGCGTGCAGGTGTGCTGTTTAGTTTTAGGAGCCTAGCCAGCACACCTGCCTAGCGGGTTCTCGAAACGCTTGCAGTTGGTAGCTGCAAGCGTTTCATGCTCGTAGTATGGACTTTTTCTCCAGATAAAGGAACGCCACGAAATAGTTACGAATCTGCTTCTGCTGGTAACTACTTTGTGACTACTTCAACAGCTTTCAAAAACATCATACTTGTGTCACGTGATTTTTTATTAGTAATTATGTGACACAAGTATGATGTTTGTCAAGCCCCTCTTCATAATTCTCGCTATCTATGCTATACTTTGAAAAGATGTTACACAGACAACATGATT
>WNFJ01727141.1_pt1 | contig 11246 bp, 13 predicted proteins | sample 5400461 | NCBI WGS metagenome assembly WNFJ01 (sample SAMN13153349, study PRJNA577476) | soil metagenome | isolation source: 115 cm saprolite on Douglas fir-dominated hillslope | place: USA:California | collected 2013-09-17 | reverse complement strand
CGGGACGCGCGCGGCGAGGCGCCCGCCGACGCTCCGGCAGATCCCGACGAGCCCCGCCGGGTAGGCGCGCGCGATCACGAGCACGAGCAGGGCGAACAGCACCATCCGCACCTCGCCCCACGCGCGCAGCAGCTCCGAGAGCGCCTCGATGAAGACCGCGCCCAGGATCGGACCCGCGAAGGTCCGGAGCCCTCCCGCGATGACCATGATGACCACCATCGCCATCTCGTTGAACTTCATCGGCGTCGGCGACAGGAGCCCGAGGTAGTGGCCCTGGAAGCCGCCGGCGACCGCGGCGAAGACGGCGGACGTGGCGAAGACGAACCGCTTCCACTTGAAGGTGTCCACCCCCATGACGGCGGCCGCCTCCTCGTCGTCGCGGATCGCGCGCATGTACGCGCCGATCCGCGAGTCGACGAGCGCCCGGGCGGCCAGGATCGCCGCCAGGGCCAGCGCGAGGAAGAGGTAGTAGTACGGGGTGGCGCGCGGCGTGCCGAACAGGAGCGGGGTGGCCAGGCCGAGGTCGCCGCGCGTGATCTCGTACTCGGCGGTGACGAGCAGCCGGACGGACTCGGCGAAGGCCCAGGTGGCGAGGGCCAGGTAGATCGCGCGCATCCGGAGGCAGAGGGTGCCGAGCCCGTACCCGATCGCGGCCGCGACGGCCGCGCCCGCGGCGATGCCGACGAGGATCGGCACGCGCGCGTACAGGACGAGGAGGGCCGACGTGTACGCGCCGACGCCGGCGAAGGTGTGGTGCGCCAGCGAGAACTGGCCCGTGTAGCCGGCGAGGAGGTTCCAGCCGATCGCGAGGATCACGTAGTAGAAGCTCGTGGTCAGCACGTGCGTGTGGTACTCGGACGCGACCCAGGGCAGCCACGCGAGGGCGGCGTAGGCCAGCACGCAGCAGCCGAGCCGGCGCGCGAAGGGTCCCAGGGGATCAGGCTCCGAGGAGCGCGTCGCGGATGATCTCGCGAAGCTCGCCGGCGAAGGCCGCGCGGGGGCCCTCGCGGCGCACGCGGCCGATCTCGAGCATGTAGAGGTAGTCGGAGATCTCGACGGCCTTGCCGATGTTCTGATCGACGAGCAGGATCGTCACGCCGGCGGCCTGGGCGGCGAGGAGCCGCTCGTAGACCTGATCGGCGATCCGCGGGGCGAGGCCCGCCGACGGCTCATCGACGAGGAGCAGCGCCGGCTCGGTCGCGAGCTCCTTGGCGAGCGACAGCATCTTGGCCTCGCCGCCCGAGAGGGCCGTGGCGCGCAGCCGCCGCTTCCCCGCGAGCCGCGGGAAGGCGGCGTAGGCGCGCTCGAGCATCCCGGCGACCCGCGCCCGGTCCCCGCGAAAGACCCACGTGCCGAGCTGCAGATTCTCGTGCACGGTGAGCTGCGGGAAGATGTTCATCCCCTGCGGCACGTAGCCGATGCCGAGCCGCTTGATCGCGTGGGGCGCGAGGCGCTGGATCTCCCGCCCGTCGAAGACGATCCGGCCGCGCCGGGGGTGCAGGAAGCCGAAGACCGTCTTGAGGAGCGTCGACTTCCCCGCGCCGTTGGGCCCGATGATGCCCGTCACCGCGCCCGGCGCGACGCGGAGACTCACGTCGTTCAGGATGTCGATGCCGTCGAGGTAGCCGCCGACGATCCCGTCCAGCTCGAGACGCGCCATCTACCGGCCCAGGTAGGCTTCGAGGACCACGGCGTGGTTGGCGACCTCCTCGAACGATCCCTCGGCGATGAGCCGGCCCTCGTGCATCACGGAGACGCGCGGGCAGAGCCGCCGGAGCGCCGCCATCTCGTGCGACACGATGAGGAACGTCACCGCCTCCTCCCGGTTCATCCGGAGGATCGTCTCCATGATGGTGTCCTTGATCGTCGGATGCACGCCGGCGAACGGCTCGTCCATCAGGAACAGGTGGATCGGACGCACCATGAGACCCCGCACGATCTGGAGCAGCATGCTCTGGCCGCCGGACAGCTCCTTGGCCGGCGCGTGGCGCAGCCGGTCCAGGGCGACGAACTCGAGCAGCCCGCGCGCGCGCTCGACGATCTCCGCCCTCGGGCGGCGCGCGCCCCCGTCGGGCGCGGCGCCCCGGTCCAGGGCCGCCAGCGCGGGGACAAGCACGTTCTCGAGCACGCTCATGTTGCCGAAGAGCTTCGGGATCTGGAACGTGCGCGCCACGCCCCGCCCGGTGATCTCGTGGGGGCGGAGGCGATCGACCCGCTCGCCGCGGAGACGGATGTCGCCGGCGTCCGCGCGGTAGAGGCCGGAGAGCAGGTTGATCGTCGTGGTCTTGCCGGAGCCGTTGGGGCCGATGAGGCCGCGGACCTCACCCGCGCGGATCGCCAGCGGCAGGTCGTCCACGGCGACCACGCCGCCGAACCGCTTGGTGAGCCCGCGCGTCTCGAGCAGCCACTCGCCCGTCGCCATTCAGCCGCCGACGCGTCGCGCACGGCCCCGCGTCACGCGAGCGGCTCCCAGAACCGCTGGATCTCGACGAGGTACCCGCTCGGGTCCCGCACGAACGCGTTGTAGATGCGGTACGGCGGATTGTCGGCGGGCTCCTTCACGAGCGGGACGCCGTGGGCCCGGAGGCGCGCGCACCACTCGTCGACCGCGTCGGTCACCAGCGTGAGCGTCACGCCGCGCGGCTCGGCCGGCGCTTCCGGACGCTCGCAGAAGCCCACGTACGCGGTTCCGCCCACGTGATAGATGCGGCAGGCGCCCTGGTCGCGCGCCAGGCGCAGCCCGAGGATCCGCTCGTAGAAGCCCGCCGTCCGCGCCAGGTCGCGCGTGTCGAGAAAGGTGATCTGCTGGACGATTGGCGGCGCGCTCATCGGGTGCTCCGCCGCCGCTCACGCGTACGAGATGCCCATGATCTCCGCGACGAGCGCCGGGCGCTCCTGGCCCTCGATCTCGACGGTCATCTCCGACGTGACGCGCACGCCGTTGCCGGTGACCTCCTCGGCGCCGGCGATGCGCTGGCGCAGGCGGATGCGCGCGCCCGCGGGCACGGGGCTGATGAACCGCACCTTGTTGGAACCGTAGTTCACGCCGTGGCGCCGCTTCTCGACGCGCATGAGCGTCGCCGCCAGGCGCGGCACGAGCGAGAGGGTCAGGTAGCCGTGCGCGATCGTCTTGCCACCCGGCATGTCGCGCTTCGCGCGCTCGACGTCCACGTGGATCCACTGATGGTCGCCGGTCGCGTCGGCGAACTTGTCGATCATCGCCTGGTCCACGGTGACCCACTCCGACGGGCCGAGCTCGCGCCCCACCAGCCCCAGCAGGTCCTTCGGCGTCTCCACCTTGAGCATGCGCTCCTCCTAGCTCTCGCTCTCCACCCCGTTGATCGCGAAGTCGAAGATCTCGTGGCTCCGGAGCGGGCGCGCGGCGGCGCGCTTCGCGTACGCCGCGGTCAGCGGCCGATTCAGGATGAACGGCACCCGCGCCTCGGCGAGCGCGCCGTGGGTCCGCAGGCGATGGCCCTTCAACCCCGAGAGGTCGTGGTCGGCCGCGGCGGCGCCGATGCACGTGTCGGCGCGGCCGATGACCGCCACGTCCCCCTCGCGGTCCATCGGCAGCGCGAACGTCTTCGCCGCCGCCTCGCGGTCGTGGACCGACTCGACGCCGTCGAGGCTCGTCGCGAGCTTCATCACGTCCGCCGGGCCGAGCCCGCGATGGCAGTAGACTCGCACGAAGCCGCCGAGGGCGCCATGGTGGACGACGAAACGGTCTGTGATCGGGCAGATCACGGTGCTCGTCCCCTTGCCGAAGCGGCGGTCGAGCACGTCCTGGAGCCAGATGACCCGCGGCGAGCCGTCGGCGTTCGACTTGTCGCTCATCCCGTGGTCCGCCGTGAGCGCGACGACGGCGCCGAGGGCGTCGAGCCGGGCGAACATCCGGTCCATGTTCGCGTAGTAGCGGTTCGCCTCGGCCTCGCCCGGCGCGTACTTGTGCTGGATGTAGTCCGTGAGCGAGAGATAGAGGATGTCGGGCCTGCGCTGCTCGAGGAGCCGCACGCCCGCCTCCAGCACGAACAGCGAGAGCTCGGGCGAGTACATGTCGGGCTTCGGCATCCCGACGAACGCGAGCACGTCCTCGATCCCGTGCTCCGCGAGCGTCGTCTGGTCGGCGCACTCCGAGGAGAAATTGACGCTCCCGCCCGCGAGGTCCATGTCCTTGCCGAGCTGCTTGCGGAGCTTGTCCTTCGCGGTGATCGAGACGACCTTCGCGCCGTGGCGCGAGAACTCCGCCATGAGCGTCCGCGAGCGGAGGAGCTCGGGCCCCGTCATCACCATGGCCTCGCCCGTCGCGCGGTCGAGATAGAAGTTGCCAGAGATCCCGTGCACCGCCGGCGGCGCGCCCGTCGTGATGGACATGTTGTTCGGGCACGTGAAGCTCGGCATGTCGCCGTCCGCCACCGTGCCGAAGCCTTGCGTCATGAAGCGCGCCACGGTCGGCACGACGCCGTCCCGCACGCCGCGCTCGAAGTACGCCGGATCGCCGCCGTCGATGCAGACGACGACCACCGCGCGCCTGGGCCAGCGGTACGTGACGCCGTTCAGCGAAACGGCGGGCGTGTCCATCAGGGAGAGGATAGCGCACTCGGCGCCGGGAAGGTGCCGCGTGGCCTCACGGCATCACCCACCCGCCGCTCGGATGGAGCACCTGTCCGGTGAGGTACCGGCCCTCCTCCGCGGCGAGGAACACGACGCAGTACGCGACGTCCTCGACGGCGCCGAGGCGGCGGACCGGCAGCTCCTTGATCCGGCGCGCGCGGTACTCCGGCGTCATGACGGCGCGGCTCATGTCGGTGTCGATCCCGCCCGGCGCGATCGCGTTGACCGTGATCCCGTGCTCGCCCACCTCGTGGGCGAGCGCGCGCGTGAAGCTCTCGACGGCGCCCTTGGTGGCGGCGTAGGCGGCGAAGCCGCCCGTGCCGACGCTCGCGCGCGCGAGCTGCGAGCTGAGATTGATGATCCGGCCGTGGCGCCGCTCGATCATGGCCGGCAGCGCGTGGCGGGTGCAGAGGAGCGTCCCGGTCACGTTGATCGCGAACATCTGGTCGTAGCGGCCCACGGGCGTCTCGTGGAACACGCCCCGCTCCATCACGCCGGCGTTGTTGACGAGGATGTCGAGCCTGCCGAGTCTGCCGAGCGTCGCCTCCACGAGCGCGCGCACCTCGTCCTCGCGCGCGACGTCGGCCTTGAGGGCGAGCGCGCGGCGCCCGAGCTTCTCCAGACCCCGCACGACCTCCGCGGCGGCCGCGGCGCTCGCGCGGTAGTTCACCGCCACGTCCGCGCCCTCGCGCCCGAGCGCCAGCGCGATCGCGCGGCCGAAGCCCCGTCCCGCGCCCGTCACGAGCGCCACGCGCCCGTCGAGTCGTCCCATCGTCACCTCCCCGCCCTCCCCCGCGATCGGGCCCGCACATAGTGGCGCGCCGTCCCCGGCGACGCAAGCCGGCGGGCGCTTCCGGACTCACGCGAGCAGCCGCACGAGCTCGTCCGGCTGGCTCAGCATCGGATAGTGCCCCGTGTCCATCTCCGCCCACGTGGCGCGGAGCCGTTCCGCCGTGCGGCGCTGGTGCGCCTCGGGAGGGTTGCGGCTCGCGCGACAGCGGATCACCGCCGCGGACCATCGGCGCTCCCAGAAATTCCCGAGCTCCATCGGCGCTTCGAGCGCCGCGACCGGGTGGGGCGTGTAGCGCGCGAGCGCCCAGGCTCGCGTGGCGGCGTCGAGATCCGCGAAGAGGCGCTGCTCGGCGTCCTCACGGGAGGGGCCGATCGTCAGCTCGGTCACGGCGGGCGCCGCGGGACGCTTCACGATGTCCGCGACGCGCTCGCCGGGGAGGAGCGCCAGCGCGTCGACGAAGACGAGGCGCGCGATCCGCTCGGCCGCCAGCTCCGCGGCCTTGCAGACGACCATGCCGCCCGCGCTCGTCCCCACGAGCACGACGTCGCGCAGGTCCTCGTAGAACAGCAGCCGGGCCACCTCCTACGCATGCGTCGCGACCGTGATGCCGTGGCGGACCAGATGATGGCGCTCGGCGCAGCCGTCGAGCGTCGGCGCGTGGACGAGATGTCCGGCGGCGCGCAAACGCCCCGCCACCGGCTTCCAGACCCAGCCGCCCTGATACGCCCCGTGGATCAGCACGAATGTCGCCATCGCGCGCACCTCCGGGACGCGATTCTACCCGACGCGCGGGCCGGGCGGGCGAGCGCGCTCGGCGCGTTCGAGTGACCGTCGGAAGCCGTTGACAGCCCGCGGCGCGCGCCGCATGATTCGGGCGCGCTCGACCCCGACGGCGCGGTCGGGGTGACGATGACGTTCACGGTCTACGGCGCGGGGCGATCGGCGGCGTGACGGGGGCGATGCTCGCGCGCGCCGGCCACGACGTGCTCCTGGTGGACCGCGCGGGCGATCACGTCGCCGCCATGAACGCGGCCGGGGGGGCCGACGATGCCGACGACACTCCTGATGCTGCCGCCCCAGACGGCGACGACGCGCGCGTGGGCCGCGCGCCTCGCGGGGGCGCTGCCGGCGCTCTCGGTCGTGGTCGCCGAGACCGCCGCCGACGCCGCGCGGGCCGTGGGCCACGCCGACGCGGCGTTCGGCACGATGCCGGACGCGCTGCTCCGTGACGCCCGGCGGCTCCGCTGGCTCCAGGCGCCCCAGGCGGCGCCGCCCGCCGGCTACTACACGCCGGCGCTGATCGCGCATCCCGCCCTCGTGACGAACTTCCGCGAGATCTACAACGACCACATCGGCGCCCACATCATGGCGTTCGTGCTCGCGTTCGCGCGCGGGCTCCACCACTACATCCCGCGACAGCTCCGGCGCGAGTGGAAGAAGGAGCCGCCCGACACGGGCGTGATCCACCTGCCCGAGGCCACGGCGCTGCTCGTCGGCGTGGGCGGGATCGGCGCGGAGGCCGCGCGGCTCATGGCCGCCTTCGGCATGCACGTGATCGGCGTGGACGCGCGCCGCCGGGAGGCGCCGCCGGGGGTGCTGAAGCTCGACGGGCCCGAGGCGCTCGACTCGCTCGTGCCGCTCGCGGACTTCGTCATCCTCACCGTGCCGCACACGCCGGACACCGCGGGCTTCATGCACCGTGAGCGCTTCCGCCTGATGAAGCGCACCGCGTTCTTCATCAACATCGGGCGCGGCATGACGACGCGCCTCGACGACCTCGTCGCGGCGCTCCGCGCGGGTGAGATCGCCGGCGCCGGGCTTGACGTCTTCGAGCAGGAGCCGCTGCCGGCCGAGCATCCGCTGTGGACGATGCCCGGCGTCCTCCTGACGCCGCACACCGCCGGCCACGGCCCGTATCTCGATGAGCGGCGATTCGAGATCCTGCTCGACAACAGCCGGCGCTTCCTGGCGGGCCAATCGCTGCGCAACGTCGTGGACAAGGCGAGCTGGTTCTGACGCGGCCGGCGTATACTCCCCTCGCCGAGCCCGGAGGATCCCCATGGAGTTCGGGTTCACCGCCGCCGAGAACGCCTTCGCCGAGGAGGTCCGTCGCTTCCTGGGCGAGACCCCGCCTGACAGCTTCCCGATCGACGGCGTGGACGCCGGCTACGGCTCGGGAGCGCACTCGCGCGCGTTTCTCCAGGCGCTGGCCGGGCGGGGCTGGATCAGCATGGGTTGGCCCACGATGTACGGTGGCCAGGCCCAGCCGATGTTCTTCAAGCTCGTCCTGCTCGAGGAGCTGGCGCTCGCCGGCGCGCCCTTCGGACCGCTGGCCGGCTGCTGGCAGACGGCCGACGCGATCATCGGCTTCGGCGGAGAGCGCCTGCGCCGCGAGCTCCTGCCGGCGATCGCCCGCGGCGAGGCGACCTTCTGGCAGGGCTACAGCGAGCCCGACGCGGGGTCGGATCTGCTCGCGCTCAAGACCGAGGCCCGCCGGGACGGCGACCACTACGTGATCCGCGGCCACAAGATCTGGTCGAGCCACGCCGGCATCTCGACCCACGGGCTCGTCTTCTGCCGCACGAGTCGCGAGGCCCGGCGCAGCCGCGGCTTCAGCATGTTCGTGGTGCCGAACGGGACGCCCGGGATGGACATCCGTCCGATCCGGAGCCTGACCGGCGGCGTCTATCACTACGAGGTCTTCCTCGATGACGTGCGGGTCCCGGCCGAGCTCATGCTCTGGCCCGAAGGCGAGGGCTTCCAGGCCCTCCTGAACGGCCTCGACGCCGACCGCTTCTGGGGGCGCTTCTACAAGGCCCCGGCGCTCGAGCGCGTGCTGCGGCGGCTCGTGGAGTACGCGAACACGACGCGCGTCGGCGACGCGCCGCTGGCCTGCGATACCGCCGTGCGGCGGCGGCTGGCCGGGATCGCCGCCGAGATCGCGGCGCTGAGGATGCTCTTCTACCGGGCGGCGTGTCTGCTCCGCGACGGCACGCCCATCACCTACGAGACGGCGGTCGCCAAGGTCTACGCCGACGAGACGGGCCAGAAGCTCGCGCGGCTCGGCATGGACCTGCTCGGGCCGTGGGCGCCGCTGCGCCCGGGCTCACGCGAAGCCCGGCTCGGCGGCGAGATCTCGCACGCGTACCTGACGAGCCTCGGCCACACGATCGCCGGCGGCACCGCCGAGGTCCTGCGCACCACGGTGGCGGTGCGCGGGCTCGGCCTGCCCGCCGAGCCGCGAGCGCGCTGAGCACGCTTCCCGTGGACTTCCGTCCCTCGCCCGCCCAGCAGCTCCTCGTGTCCACCGCGCGCGAGTTCCTCCGCAAGCACTGTCCGCCCGAGCTCGTCCAGCGCGTGGCGCTCGACGCGCGCGGCTTCGACGACGCGCTCTGGCGGCGGATGGCCGAGCTGGGCTGGCCCGGGCTCCTGATCCCGCCCGAGCTCGGCGGCAGCGGCGGCTCGCTGCTCGACGTCATCCTGCTCGTCGAGGAGATGGGGCGCGCCGGCGTGCCGGGGCCGTTCGTCACCAGCGCCGTGGCCGCCACCTCGCTGCTGCTGGCGGCGGGCAGCGCCGACCAGCAGAAGCGCCGGCTCCCCGCGATGGCGGCCGGTGAGCGCATCGTGAGCGTGGCGCTCGTGGACGACGGCGGCTCGTACGATCTCGGCGCGATCGCGCTCGCCAGCGAGGCGCCCGGCCGGCTCAGCGGGCGCAAGCTCTTCGTCGAGGACGCCCACATCGCCCACGAGCTGATCGTCGTCACGCGCACGGGCCGCGGCCTCGGGCTCCTCCTGCTGCCCACGGACCGCCCGGGCGTCGCGCGGCTGCCGCTCGACACGATCGGTGCCGAAAAGCTCTTCGAGGTCGCGTTCGACCAGGTGGAGGTGCGCGCCGATGACCGGCTGGGCGCTGGCGACGCGCGCGAGGCGCTGGTGGCGACGCTCCAGGCGGCAGCGCTCGCGCGCACCGCGGAGATGGTGGGCGGCGCCCAGCGGCTGCTCGAGCTCGCCGTCGAGCACGCTCGAACGCGCGTTCAGGGTGGCCGGCCGATCGGCGGCTACCAGGCCATCCAGCACGCCTGCGCCGATCTCGTGCGCGACGTGGACGCCTCGCGCGGGCTGCTGTACGCCGCGGCCTGGAAGCTGGCCAAGGGCGAAGCAGCAGGGAGCGATGTCGCCATGGCCAAGGCCTACGCGGGCGAGGCGTGCCTGGCGGTCGCCCGCCGCGCGCACCAGATCTTCGGCGCCATGGGGTACTGCGAGGAGCACCCGCTGCATCTCCTGCACAAGCGGATCCACGCCGCCAGCCTGGACTTCGGCGACGTCCCGCTCCACCTGGAGGCGGTCGCGCGCGCGATCGGGCTCCGCGAGTGCAAAGGTTGACGCGCGAGCCCGCCGGGTGTTAAGGCACGCGTCGTGAAGCTCAGCGTCGAGTTCCCGAGCGTGGCGTACCGCGAAGGCGCGGGCGCGGTCGCTCGCCTGGCCCGGGCCATCGAGCAGATCGGCTACGACCACATCGACGTGTTCGACCACGTGGTGATGGGCTACCCGATCGCCGGGCGCCCCACCGGCCCCTACCCGCCGACCATGCCCATCCTCGAGGCGCTGATGACGCTCGCGCACCTCGCCGCCGTCACCTCGCGCGTGACGCTCGGTACCGAGGTGCTCGTGCTGCCGCAGCGCCACCCGACGCTCGTCGCCAAGCAGGTGAGCACGCTCGACACGCTCTCGGGCGGCCGCGTGCGCCTCGGCGTCGGCGTCGGCTGGCAGGAGTCGGAGTACGAGGCGCTCGGCGAGGACTTCGGGACGCGCGGCGCGCGCATGGACGAGTGCATCCGGCTCCTGCGCGCCTACTGGGGCGACGCGCAGGTGGACGTCGCGGGCAAGCACTACCGCGTGACGGCGATCGCCATGGAGCCGAAGCCGCCGCAGGGCCGCCAGCTCCCCATCTGGATCGGCGGGGCGTCCGAGCCCGCCTGGCGCCGCGTGGGCCAGCTCGGCGACGGCTGGCTCGCGGGCGGGGCCATCGACGCGGCCAGCGCCCGGCGCGCCCTGGATTCGATCCGCCGCCACGCCGAGGCGGCCGGCCGCGATCCCGGCGCCATCGGCCTGCAGAGCATGACCGCGCCGCCGCCCAAGGACGCTACGGGCCGACGCTTCTACGCCGAGCCCGACCGCGTCGTCGCCCGTATCGCCGAGTTGTGCGCGATGGGCTTCGGGTGGGTCTCGCTCAACGCGACCGCCATCTTCCAGGCCGGTGCGCGCTCCGTGGACGCGATGGTAGACGCGCTCGGCGCGCTACACGCGAAGGTCCGCGCTGAGGTGGGTTAACGCGAAAGCGTTCTCACGCCGCCGCCAGGAAAGGGGCGGGTCGCGCGAGCGGCGGGAGGTCGGTCACGAAGCACGGCACCTCGCCGAGGTGGGGGTAGCTCACGGAGTGGCGCTGCATCCCGCTGGCGACGGGGTCCACGCCGGTGCGCTCGAGCGCCGGCGCGGTCAGGAGCAGGTACGCGCTCCCGCCGACCGTGTTCTTCAGCAGGCGATGGACGAGGATGACGTCCGGCCCGGCGACGCGCGAGCGCCCCCCGACCGTCTGCCGGACGAAGCGCCCGTGGTGGACGACCAGCTTGAGGTCCAGGTTCGGCACGTCGCTACAGGCGCGGCACGCGCAGCTGTCGTCACCCGCCAGTCGCCGCTGCTCCTCCTTGAACACGGCGAACGCGTCGGCGAGCAGAGCCGGCAGCGCGCTGCCATCGGGCATCGCCCCGTCGGCGCCGATGGCGAAGACGGCGTCGCCCTCGAGCTCCTGGATCTCCAGCGGAGGCGAGAGCCGGCGCATCAC
>WNFJ01658132.1_pt1 | contig 11246 bp, 9 predicted proteins | sample 5400461 | NCBI WGS metagenome assembly WNFJ01 (sample SAMN13153349, study PRJNA577476) | soil metagenome | isolation source: 115 cm saprolite on Douglas fir-dominated hillslope | place: USA:California | collected 2013-09-17 | reverse complement strand
GCAAAGTTGACATTAGCTTGCAGGGCGGCCCAGGAGACAAAGTTGCCAAACTTCGCAGTGTCGAACTCAGGATGGAAGCTAAAGTCCGTTCCGACGCAGGTGTTCGGATCTGTGGTTTGGTAGCCGTTGTGCGCGCTGGCTATCATGAACCCGGACTGACCGGTGCTCAGATCCTCTATGAGGGTGAGTACTCCTCCAACGACATCTCCCGGTTCGTCTTTGATCGTGATGCGCAGCCGGTCGCCCTGGTTCATCAGCAAGGTGCGGCTGTTCGGAGTGGCGCTCGAGATGTCCAGGTTGTTGGGACCAGGAGGGCCGGTGGGAATCCCATCGCGCTGGATGAACGCAAAGTTCGTCGTCTCAGTGCAATTGGGATTGAGCTCTCCATTATCCATATTTTCGAGACTGTTGATGTGCAGCGACGCACACCAGTGGGTCAGGTCGCAACTGATCTGGGTGATGAAGGGGGGATTCCCGGGGGGATAGAACTGCATCTCGAGGAACGCAGACCCAGCACGGTTGGGATTGTTATTGTCACTATCCGGGATGCACGGCCCGCGCACAAAACCTGAGTTAGGATCGCAGAGCGCCATAGAAAACCAGAACGTAATAAAGTTCTCGAAAGACTGTGTCGCCGGCACGGGGCGTTCACGGGGCAGCGTGAATTCCCACTGCACATTGTTGCCGGAGTGAGGAACTGTCGAGATGAAGCCGATACTCGGCTCGTCATGCCCGACGTAATGACCGTTGTCGTAGCCCCGATCGCCGTCTTGATCGAAAAAGTCAGTACAACTATCGTGCGGTCTGAGCGGCTTTTGAATTTGGCTATGGCCATTACAATCCAAGCCGCCTACGGGCTTGAACGACTGAGCCGGTGAAGCTGGGGAGAACATCAACAAGCTCAGGGCGGCATTAACGAGAAACATCCCGCGAACGAGTGACATAGCACGCACCTCCTCTGTCAATTGAGAATCCGGGGTCCCAGGTCGCTCCGTTATTACACCGGAACATACCGAACGTCAGTGCGATAGCACACATAGTTTCAGGAATTACTCCGCTAATCAGTGAAGCCAAACCTGTCGCGCTGAGCTTGTCTAAAGCGTGATTGACGCGGAAGACGTCGCTGGAGAGAGGATCAGCGGCGGACCATACATTCCGGTTTGCCCGTCACTCGGGGACAATACCCAAATCATTGACGACGGTTCGGCCCGCCACTTTAGCGGGAGTAGCTTATTTTGATAGCGATACAATTTAGTCGCCAGAGGCCATTAACCAATGCGCAACCTGCGATCACGCCTTCATCCGTTGTCGATTTTTGCAGCTACGGTTGCGTGTTGGCCAGTGCTGCTCGGTGGCCAAATGCCGCCACCTATTCAGAATACAGATGGGTTGCGACTTCTGGTCGCTCCGGAGAACACACAACCCACTCTTCGCATAGTGTTGCCAGACCGTCCGGACACGGATAGTGCCATTGAGGTCATTTTCCCAGAGCACGTGACGGCCAATAAACAGGGCAGCAGCGAATCGGAGCACCTCTACTTATTTCGGCCAGGGTCGCAAGGAGAACCGCCTGTTTGGCGACAAGTCGGGCAGTCTCTACAGTACGAAAGAGAGTTTAAAGACGGGATCCACATGCTCGCGCGAGCCACGCTGGAAGACGATGGTGTTCTCTTTCATTATGAGTTCCTGAATCGATCGAATGTGGCCTACGACATGATCTACGCTGTCACCGACCCGAGGCTTACCTCGATCTTTCATGATGTCCGCCTGGAGCGCACCTACATTCATCACAAGGACGGCTTTGATCTCCTCGCCTCGGAAACACCGAGTCGGCTGACCATGCCTTTGAGTGAGTGGCTTCCATCCCGCTACTTGGCTTCATTCACATGGCCTATTCCCACACAACGAGTGGAGCATCGCGAGGATGGCATCACGTATTACAACAAGTCGCGAACTGTCGACGAACCAATGATCGCCACGCTTTCGACGGATCGCAAGTGGATCGTCGCTAGCTTTACGCGCACAACCGGCAATGTGTGGAGCAATCCGGAACTCACATGCCAGCACGTTGACTCGCAGACCTCGCTGGTGCCCCGGCAACACGTAGTACTGGAAGTGAAGATCCTGATCTTCCGGGGTACTCTCGACCAAGCGTTGCAGAAAGTAATTTCGCAGCGCAGTACCTTGAAATAGCCGCAGGTAGAGCTGTGAACTGAATGCGATCTTGGGGCCTGGCTCGGCATCTGCGCAGGTGCCCAGACGATCGGTTCGAGCCAGTACACTGCAACTCCCGGTTGGTCGGCAAACCGCACCTTACTCTCCAGTGCCTGACTCCGACACCGTCTTGATCGAACCGCGGCTGCGCCACCGCACGCCTTCGGCGTGGATGAGATTTTGCAAACCCTTTGGTGATTGCGAAGGCGGCAGCATTCCATTGCACTGGATGGCAGCATTACTTTGGACTTGGTGGCAGCATTTTGCTGCACTTGGTGGCAGATTTGATTACATTCGGCAGAAGTGACAACTTCTGCGCTAATCCGTAGGATTCACCGCACGAATTCCGCCAAAAATGGCGGAGGAGTGTTTGATGGGCGCGCTGCCAAGTAGTAATAAATCAATGGCTGCGACAGACGCTACTTCCGCCAACCTACACTAGGATGGTGTCGTAGACCAAGCGTAACCCAGGTCATATCACGGTCAGCGGTAGTGTATAAAAGATGCAGAGCACTTCAGAGTGCTGGCTCGATGAAATAGAAGCAAGAAGTTGGAGTTTTGGGAGTTCTGGACAATCTTCGTACGTGATTCGTACGGAAGATTTGGAAGTTTTGAAATTCAATGCGATCGTGGTATTCACAGAACCAGTAAGTTGCGTGTTTTCAATACCTTTACTCAGTTCGACTCCCGCCGCCCCCACCACATCGAAGTCGTTTACCGTGAACGACTTAAAAATCTAGCCTCCGGATTTGTACAAATCAACTCAACTCAGCCCTCCCCGGGGCTGGGTTGCCGGAGGGTTCCTTAACATCGATAAGAATTAGGTAGTAGTACTTTTGTCCCCTAGACATCGTGGCCGGGCGCACCTACCTTCTCTTAACTAGCTCAGCCTCGATCCGCCCTGGATTCTGACCGATACCCGTCAGGTCAAACAGGTTCTCTAATAGAACGCAAGCTCAGTGACTTTACCTTTTCCAGCGGCGCAATTTCGGCATCAGCGCAATTCAGTGCGAGTTCAACCGGATTGGGAACCTACCTGGTCACCGAAGTTAGCGGAACGACGAATGGGGTGACAATCGCTGGCGTCCTGCCTCAGCATAGGCGGGGAGTGGTTCCCCATATAGCAGTCCAAGACATGGAACGGTCAAGAGGCCGCCTTCCGCATGTCCAGTCGCTTGGCCACATCCTGCTCTACATCTCCTCGCCGGAGAATGAACCCGAGCTTGCCGCCTGACTATGATCCAGCATCCCCGGCAGAACTATGCTGGAGGTGCCATGTCAATCTCGTCCTCCGTGCAAACTCCGAACTACGTCGCAATGCTTCAGGTCGCACTAGCCGAAGCCCGCACCGGTCTCTCCGAAGGAGGTATACCGATCGGCGCAGCCATCTTCAACCGCCGAGGCGAACTCATCAGCTCCGGACATAACCGCCGGGTGCAACAGAACGACCCATCCATCCACGGCGAGACTGACGCCTTCCGCCGCGCTGGCCGCCAGCGCTCCTACCTCGATCTCATCATGGTTACCACGCTCGCCCCCTGCTGGTACTGCAGCGGGCTGGTACGCCAGTTCGGATTCCGCACGGTCATCGTTGGCTAATCGCAGAACTTCCCCGGTGGCATCGAGTGGCTCCGCTCCATCGGCGTGGAGGTCATCGATCTCGCCTCACCGGAATGCATCACTATGCTTGCGGATTACATCCGGGAGAACCCTGGCGTATGGAACGAAGACATCGGCGAACCACCGCCCAGGTCTGAAGCTCAGTAGTCCGTTGCAACCGCTAGCGGGCGCCGCCTCGAGATTGCATACCACAGCATCCCCGCAGCAAGATACGCCCCGTAGAGGTACGGAAGATATCGATATGGCGCAGGGGGGCACAGGAAAGACCGTTCCCACCATGGCCAACACCATCGCCGTTGCGGCGCTTGCCGAAAGCACAATGCCACCTGCGCCCAAACTGATGCACTGGAAGCGCCACTGCCACGAGTGCATAGATGGTCAGGAATCATACACCGCCAGCGTTCCCATCCATCCGTAGATGTCGGCTCCGCTTGACCCGCGCCATGCCAGCACTGCGACTGGGAGGAACGCCAATACTCCTGTCAGCACGCTTGCTGCTCCCGGCGTCTCTTTCTCGACATGCGTCCTTGCAAATCTCCCGTGCGCCAGACCATGATGTGCCATCAGCATCAACACACGTGCGGCCGCGATCACGCAGGCCAGCACCGGGGCGAACATACTCACTAGGACACCGGCATCGATCACCGGACCGGCGATGCCAACGCCCGCTTGCTGCGAAAGGTAGCGCATGGAGGCTGTGCTCTCACCCAGTCCAGGGCTCACGCCGTGGAAGCTCAGCACCTCGCCGTACGCGCAGACGACGAAGAAGACTCCTGCCAGCACCGCGCTCCGCACTACTGCGCGAGGAATTGTCTTCAGCGGTTCTTTTGCCTCAGAACCCAGCGCGGTCGCGCTCTCAAACCCCACAAAGCTGAACAGCGCAAGCATGACACCGAGTCTCACCCCCACCGGCGACACTTCACGGAGCTTCAGTTGTGTCGCATCCACATGCAACCCATGCTTCCATAGCAGGATGCCGACCACGAAGGCGATGAGGCACACCGAGACCGCCTCGATCCAGAGCATCGTCTGTGTCGATATCTTCACGTCCCGGTAGGCGATCCAAACGGCTCCTCCCGCTCCCACCGCCACTACCAGCACGGGTGAAATATGTGGTCCCAGCCTGCCCAGGAAAATATACGCGTAACTGACAAAGCCGCCGATCACGGAGGCCGCCGTCATTACGTATGCGAAGAACAGAGCCCAGGCCGCCACCGCAGCAACTGCCGGAGGCAACGTGGATCGCGTGTATACATACAAAGATCCAGGCGAGGCTGAATCCCGCGCAAAGGCCGCGATGCAGAACGCCATCAGGGTCATGCCCCCCATGGCAAGGGCGTACGCCAGCCATGTTCCCGTGCCGGCCAGAGCGAACACCAGAGGAATCGTCAGCGTCGGCGAAGTACATGGCGCGATCAGGGAGACCGACTGGGCCAACACCTCCAGCGGAGACAGCACGTGCTGTCTCAACCCATAGGACGCAGATGACTCGACGCCTACAGCTTTCTCACTGACAACAACTCCAGAAGAATCCATGCGATCGTCCTCACCGGTCCTGCTTAGCCGGGTCACCATGCCTGAGCACCTGCACGTGTACCGCAGCTTCCGTGCCTCTTGAAATTATTCGTTGGAAGCTTGAGTCTGAACTCTCCGAAAGCTCGCGTCAACCGTTTTCATCTTCTGACTCCGAGTGATCACGCAATTCCTTTGGACCCTTACTATGCTCGAACGATCTTCTCCGCTAACCGACCTCCTCCACGCGCTCGCCACCGGCGCAACGACTCCTGTCCAGGTCGCAGCCACAGCAGCACGAAAAGCCAACGGCAACGCATCGCGCAACACCTATCTTCATTTCAATGAACACGAGCTCCTTCAGCAGGCGCAATCGCTGTCGCGCGCCTTCCCGCACCCTGCTTCCAGACCGCCACTGTACGGCGTTCCGATATCCCTGAAAGACTGCTTCGACCTTGCCGGCACGACGACCACCTGCGGTTCCCGCTTCTACGCGCACCACCACCTACCCGCCGCAGAGGACTCGGCGATGGCTCGCAACCTGCGTGCATCCGGCGCCCTCATCACCGGCAAGACGCACCTCCATCCTCTCGCCTACGGCATCACCGGCCAGAACCCTGATTATGGTGACTGCCTCCAGCCGCGCGATCCTTCGCTGCTCACTGGCGGCTCCTCCAGCGGCGCTGCTGCCAGCGTGCAGGAGGGCTCCGCTCTCGCAGCCATCGGCACGGACACCGGTGGATCCATCCGCGTGCCTGCCGCCCTCTGCGGCCTGGTGGGGTATCGTGCCTCCCACACCTTGGCCTCCGAGGAAGGCTGGTGGCCGCAGGCCTGGGATGGCGCGGCGCATCTCGCGCCCTCCTTCGACACGCTCGGCTTTCTCCTTCGCGACCCGCGCGACGCTGGGCCAATCGCAAACGCTCTCTTCGGCGTCCCTCTCGCCAGCGCGCCGGCGACGCCCCGTATCGGCTGCGTGACATTGTCCTTCCTGGCGGATTGCAATGCAGACGTGCTCATCGCCTACAACGGATGGCTCCAGCAACTCGCGCTCGCAGGGGCTACCCTCACGGAGTTCGACACAACAGGCTGGCTGGACTCGATAGAGATCTTCGCCGGAATTCAGGCGCACGAGGCCGCGGCCTTGCACCGCGGCCTCTATGACCAGTTCGAACCCGCAATCGCGCAGCGACTCCGCTGGGGAGACTCGCTGACCGCCTCCGATCTCGCTCCACTTAGAGAGCGTCTCACACAGCTTCGGTCCCGCATCTCGGATCTGCTGGGTCACTTCGATCTCCTGATGCTTCCCTGCTCCCCGGTCAACCGGCTGCGCGCGAGTGCAGATCAAAGCTCCGCCCGCCAGGCCATCCTCCGCTACACCACGCCCTTCAGCCTCGCAGGCTTGCCCGCCGTCACGCTTCCCGGCGAGATCGTTGACGCGCCGCTCGGCACAGGGGTTCAGATTGCAGCAGCTCCCGGCAGCGACGGAGCCTTGCTCGCCTACGCCGCTTCGCTCGCGCAGGTCCTGGCCGATCACGCAGGTTCCCGTACCTGACAAGCCGAGCGCACTGAGCATCAGATGCTACTCTGCTGCGAGGAATGGTCGTTATCTGGCAGCAGTGCTATGGCAACTCTTTGGATGACAGCGCCCTTTCTGTCGATGATTACAAAGGACTCTCGCGCTTCAACAGAGATCAGGGAGCATTCGTTCATTTGCGACAGCCCGAGCGGACCAAAAGCACCAACTATGAGCCTGAGCTATCCCGTGCGTGCGAATGCGGATGGAAGCTTCGAAATGGGTTGCGAGAACGACAGCGCGTTGCATATGCGCACGGCGGAACACTGGACGACCGGGTATTTGCTTTCAGCCACGACGTCTTTACACACTGCGAAAACTTTCGTGACGTCTTTCAGATTATGGTCGCGAAGGGGGCTGGAACAACAATCAAACGAGTTCTTCACCAGTTGCTGCTTGAACTCATGCGAGAAGAGATACGGAGAAGCGATCCAAGGAATCCACGTGGTTCAACTGAAGACGAAGCGACGATCCAATTCCTTTCAGGCGGTCTGTTCGGTCTTCTCATGTGGTGGCTAGCAGCTAAGATGCTTGTTCTGTCGAAATGATCAACGGCAACTTTCGGCGCTTAGCTATTTCTGCCTTAAGGTTGTGACAAGTGGAATAGAGACGACCGAAGCTTAGGAACGAGGTAAACACCTGGCAACGTCGTAGCCGGAGAGGTCGAGAAGTCGTCGGAAGTACGTCTCATGCTCACCGGGACCGCTTCAGAGTTTTGATGAGCAACAGATTGTGTCTGCCTCTGAAGCGTCTTCGGTCAAATCACAACGATCGTTAACCAGCTTGGCTAAAGGTGAGGTGCGAAGCCCAATGGCTGTAACAAACAGCCCGGCAATGCCGAACACGAGAGATCCATGCAGGCCGAATCTTGAGCCAATGAAGCCTCCTGCCAATGCTCCTAGAGACGACATTCCTGTGAAGCACAATCGCATGGTTGTATCCATCCGTCCCATAAGGGAGGTGGGGGTCACCAATTGGCGGGTTGTCTGCATATTTACCCCGAACGCGGACTGGCCGACATTGAAAATGAAGAGACTCGCCGCAAGGGAGACGCGGGGATGGTCACTGCTCCACAATAAGATCGTGGCACCCATAGCACCGACGAATGGCGCGTACACGAGCATGCGGCTCCGCGAAAACGATCTTGCCGCCGAAGTGGCGAGTGACGCACCCAGAACTCCGCCGAGTCCTCCGACCGCGAAGCATATCCCCACACTCGCGGCGTCAATACGCAGGGTGCGAGAAGCATATAGGATTAAGACGGCGAGGACGGCGCTCCAGGAGAAGTTCCAGATGGCTGACCACAAACCAAAGATACGCAAGATTGGGTGCCGGATCACAAAATTGAGACCCTCCAAGATTGCCGGAACAGGTTTAGAGGCTCGATTCCAAAATCCTTCTGCTTCCTGGAGTTTCGCCATTTTCGAATTACCTCTTCTCGGGGGCTTGCAAAGCACTACGCAAATCGCTGAAAAGATATAGGAGAGAGCGTCCAATAGGAATGCAATAGGCGCCGCAAAGACCTGCACAATGAAGCCGGCAAGCGCGGGTCCTGTGACTTCGCCAGCAGAAACCGTTGCGGACAGCCGGCTGTTCGCACCCGACCACTGACTTGGCTTCAACAGGTCCGGAATAAATGCGCCGAGAGATGAATCAAAAACCAAGTTGAAGGTCGCAGTGAGACAAACGATAACCCACATCAGATGAATGGTGAGGTGTTTCTCAGCAGCGAGAACAGCCGCCCCGGTGAGAACCGCAGATCGTAAGAAGTCGCTGCTGATCAGTAGTAAACGTCTCGATGAATTGTCGATGACAGCCCCGAGGAACAGTCCTAAGCACAAATAAGGAAAGGTTTGGGCTGCGGTCAGAATGCCCATTTCGGAAGCGTTTGCACGCAATGTAGTCACAGCGATCAACTGAAACGATACCGCGCTCAGTTGAGATCCTGTTACAGAGACAGCTTGACCAAACCATATCCAGTGAAATGCTCGGTTGATCTTAAGCAAATTGAAGTTAAGCGCGCGGGTGAGCGTGCTTGCAGCCTTGGACATCTCAGTTCTCCTCTTTCCTTGGAAGGAACATTCAGGTCAATCTAGTCAGCGGCTCATGTGAGGAGCCGGACGGTATGCTTGTTCAGGGATCTCAGCCAAAGTGGAGGAGAAGACCTCTGCACCGAGACCGTAGAAGCGGCAAAAACTCATGATGAGAGGTCGCCACCTGTCAGGATCGATGCGGTGCTCGCTATTTGGCACAAGGATCGCTTCGTCGACATGTGCGCGGACCACCCTCACCTCGTAGGCAATAGCGCCGGGCTCCTTATCCGGCCCTTGCCCGAAAGGTTGATGCCGCTCAAGCACCGCTTCAAGTTGGACCGGACATTGGTCGATTCGTGGTGCTCGCACCTCCGTTGAAGGGGAGCTGGTCAGCCCCGCGATCTCGCACTTATTCTTCTCATGGCGATAGCCAACCGATTGCTTCCACGGTGGTACCGGATTCGAGCCCGTAAGCCGTGCCAAACGGTTGACCGCTTCCACTTCAGCAACCGAAGGCAGGTTCAACACGCATTCGCGTTCGCGGCGCAGGTTCACTCCGGAATGAGAGCTGGCGCCTAAACCCAACATGCAATTCCATCCCAGCCACCAAGCGGAAGACATGGGCGCGACATTGGTCGTGCCGTCCTCATTCAAGGTGCTGAGAAGGACCACTGGGGTGCCGAAATAGAGTATCGAAGGTTCCACAGAAATATGCATAAGCTCAGCATGCGTAATCTCTAAAAGCAAAACACTCCGTTTCTTGCTTCCAAATTCGAGGAAGAACGGAAAGGGATATGCGCGCATGATTGAGCGTTCGCTGTGCCCGCTCGGATTTCATGAGTAGTCCAAGAATTCAGAAACAAGCTGGGTGCCGGCAACGTTCCGCAGCGAACGCAGAGATTGCAGCGCATATCCACTATGAAGTGTGCTGGCTGTCTGATTGAGATTCATACACCGAACCTGGAAAATAGTTACTTTCAGGTTAGGTCTGATTCGCGATCTCCCGGCAATCCGAACGCTTGCAAGCCTGTCTGGAACAGCTCTTTCCACTTGTCTGGCACGAGATCTCATGGCAGTATAGAAATTACTCGATGAAGAGGACAGACCCCTCTGAGAGGTTCTCTTGAAAAGGAAGCTGAATACTGCAGGACGTAGTAGAGAGAGAGACGTGTAGCTACGAAACAGCGTTTGTATTAAGTGCCGGATTCGTCCGGAAGCTGGATGGTACCGCCGCCACCGTGGCTCCAGCAGAGATGCTCCTTTTCGGAGGTTTTTCTGCAATGAACGGTGAAGCGGTCGAGCGCATTTTCATCCAATCCTTACCTGAGTCTATCCAGAAAGAGATTGTTCTTCGGGGCTGGGTCTATAGACTCCGTGTGCTCGGGAAAACGACATTCTTAATTCTGAAGGACTGCTCCGGGGAGGCGCAGTGCGTCGCCGCCTCAGAATCTCTTCGCGAGCTTCGTCTCAAATCCGAGGACGTGATTGAGGTTCGTGGGCGCGCGCGATTTGACGAGCGTGCGAATGCTGGCTGCGACGTCGAGATTCTCGAGGCTCGCGTGCTCAATCGCGCTGGTCAAGATCTTCCCCTTCAACTCGGCTTCTGACATTGAATCGATCGGGCTTGAGACCCTTCTTGAATACCGCCCCTGGCTTTGCGGAACGAATCCATTGGCGGAATATTTCACGTGCAGGCAACTCTACTCAGGTTCTTTCGTGAGTTCCTGATCCAGCGACGCTTCACGGAGGCCCGCGATTCTCAAGCATGCAATCCGGATGCTCATGCCTACGCCAGAGCACACGGATAACTTTTCGTTCATCAGTCTCAAGGGGGCGGCAAGACCCGGAAAGAACAACCTTTTTTTGCCGCGATTATGGCGCTCAATGCGTTTGAGCGTTTTGTCTTTGTGATGTCGATTCTCGAAGGGCAGTCCGACGACGAATGCTCGACTCTTCTACGGTGTTGTTCGGGGCGTGAGAACCTGATTCTCGTTGCTTACTTCCTTGCCACAACTGGCGAAGCAGTGTAGGTCAGATCTGGGCGAGGTTGTGCTTTGAGCGCTAGGCGCATCAGCCGCCTTAGCTCCGCGCGTGCCCGTGAGAGCTGGGCCTTCAGTGTTCCCTCTGTTACTCCCAAAATGTGCGCTGCTTCGCTCGTGGTTAGCCCGTCCAAGTCGCGCAACTGGTATGCCTTGCGCAACGAAGGCGAAAGCTCCGCTACGAATTGCATCAGACGCCCATGCAGATCCGACCCTATACACACATCTTCAGGGCTTGGTCTGCAGTCCGCCAAT
>WNFJ01239347.1_pt2 | contig 11246 bp, 10 predicted proteins | sample 5400461 | NCBI WGS metagenome assembly WNFJ01 (sample SAMN13153349, study PRJNA577476) | soil metagenome | isolation source: 115 cm saprolite on Douglas fir-dominated hillslope | place: USA:California | collected 2013-09-17 | reverse complement strand
GTATCTCGAGCACCTCTTCACCACGCAGCAACCGCCGCGCCCGGAACCGGTGACGGGCGCCTCACCGCCGCAGTCCGCGAGTCAGTCGCTGCAGTTCGCCGCGCTCGCCGCGTGGCTCACCACCGCTGGCGCCGGAGGATACCTGCTGACTAAGTGGCTGGCCGCCGGGCAGCGGCGCGGCACTAGGCGCGGCCCGCCCGCGGTACTGCTCGCGCATGCCGGGCTCGCGATCTCGGGCCTGGCTATCTGGGCGGCATTCCTGGTCGCGGACGTTGTCGTGCTCGCCTGGCTGGCGGTCGCGGTCATCCTGGTGGTCGCGGGCCTCGGCATGGCGACGCTCGTGACCGGGCTGCCCGACCCGCAGGCCGCCGGGTCCGGTCGGCCGGCCCCGCATGTGCTGGTGATAGTCCTGCATGGCGCGCTCGCCACGACAGCGATCTTGTTCGTCCTGCTCGCAGCCGTCGGTGCTGGCTGACGGCGTTACCAGGTGCCCCACTGGAGGCTCGGGGACGGCAGCCGCGGGGGCGTGGCGAACGCCGGCGGAGCGCCGAAGTCGAGTGCGCCGATCGGGGACATTGCGGCGGCATCCCGCCGCGTGAGGGCCGGCAGGTTCCACTTCTCCTCGACCAGTCTGAGCACCGAGGTGTGGTCGAACACGTCAGACAGCACGCAATCTGGCCGGGCGTACGGGGACACCAGCACAGCCGGCACGCGGAAGCCGTAGGTGTCGTACTGACAGTGCTCGCTGACCAGATCTTGGGCATGCCGGACGTATCCAGGGAATAGCGGCCTCACGATGGTGCGCAGCCAGGATCGCTGCGCAACCAGGCTGCGTCCCTCGACGTTGTCGGGCGGCACGGCCGCTGGCGGCGCAACGTGGTCGTAGTAGCCGCCGTGCTCGTCATACGTCCAGATCAGCAGCGTGTCCGGCCACCCCTTGCCATGCATGACCCGGTTGATGACCTCGGCTGCGAAGCTCTCGCCTAGGCGGATGTCCTGCGGATTCTCCTCGGAGTAGGTGTCGAAGTCTGGATCGACGATGCTGAACCCGGGCAGCGTTCCGTTGTCGGCGTCGGCGAAGAATTGGTCTGTGCTGCGCAGGTGCACCGTGTACCGTGCGAACCCGAGCGGGTACAGTCCCGCGGTGAACTGAAGGTCGCGTTTGGCGCCGCCCGCCGCGCTCCGGAACGGCCGCCCGATCGACCGGAGATGATGCTTGGCGCGGCGGCGCCGGTAGTGCGCGTAGGAGCGGAACGCGGACTGGTCGCCGGAACCGCAGCGGTAGTTGGCCCAGGAGATCCCGTGCCTGGTCAGCATGTCCATGATGGTGCCCGCTGGCGGGTGGTCGAGGAGATTCACCGGCAGGTCGTCCATCAGTCCATGGGCAGTGCCGGCCAGCAAGAACCGGCGATTCGGGAACGTCGGGCCAAGACAGGAGCTGAACCAGTGATCGGCTAGCGGGAACGTGCGCGCTAGCCCGTGGTAGAAGGGCAGGTCGCGCGCGGTCCAGTAGGCCATCGCCGTGGCGGGGTCAGCGTCGGGGGCCGTCTGCTGAGTGGCGGTGACGAAGCCGTCCAGCTTGCCGCCGCCCCATTGCAGGTGGCTAGCCCGCCAGCTCTGGCTCGGCGCGCCGTGCTGCTGAACCGTGGACGGGCTCGGGTATGCGCGGACGGGGCGCCCGGATAGATCGGGGTTCTCGGCGTCCGGCGTCCCGTCCTCATCCGCCTTGAAACCTTCGCCGCGGCCGAGGGTGCCGAGGTAGTTATCGAAGGAGTGGTTCTCCATCATCAGCACGACGATGTGCTTGATCTGCGGGAGCATGTCCGTACCAGCCGGCACCGAGGGGTTCGGCAGCTGACCGGGCTGGCTGACTGTCGTCCGCCTCGCCCGGCGGTTCACTGATCGCCGCTCGGCGCCTTCCCACAGCCTCGCCTGATCCATGGGTGCACGTCGCCTCTCGTGTCGAGTCACTGCCCACTACCCCGTGCAGTCTGCGGAAAACACGCGCAGCGGGTCAGCGGGCCGCGAGCAGCGTGGTCAGCGGGCCGCGAGCAGGGTGGTCAGCGCGGCGGGGATATCGGCAAGGGTGCGGATCGGCTGACTGGTGCCGCCGCCGAGCTTGGCCAGCCGCGCGGCCGCGTCGACCGACTCCTGGTTCGACCTAAGGCCCGCCGGCGCCGGCGTCGCGGGCAACGGGTACAGGACGTCGAGGCGGTCGATTCCGGCCAGCGCGGTGGCAGGATCGCCGCCGGCCGTGCTCAGGCAATCTGACAGCAGCACGACGCATCGCTCGCCAGGGGCGTTTCCGCGGCCAGCCGCGCCGGCACCGGAGCTGGCCGCGAGTTCGCGGGCCGCGACGCGAAGCGCTCCTGCGAGGTCGGTCATGCCGTGCCCGCGCAGCCCGAGTAGCCGTCCGACCAGTTCTTCCGGCGCAGCCCGGCGGCCGGGCGCCTGCAGCACGGTGACATCGCCGGAGAACGCCAGCACCCCGGTATCGAGCCGGGAGTCGGCCGCAAGCAGCACGCTGGCGCTGGCCACTGCCGCCATGGCCAGCGCCAGCCCGGACATCGAGCCGCTGGAGTCCACCAGCAAGCAGACGGATCGGCGGCGCGCGTGCCAGGTTCTGGTCACTATGTCCTCGCCGCGCGGTGGCCACTCGCCCGACGCCCGGTCGAGGGTCCGGTCCAGGTCGACGTCACCATCAGGGCGGGCAACAGCGCGGAGCCGGCGCGAGCCGCGGGCCGATTGCCGCCCGGTCGCGCCGAGCTGGATGAAGATCCTGGCCGCGAGCCTGCGCGCGACTGCGCGCAGCTCAGGGTCGGTGGCCTGGCTCAAGTCGGCGAGCAGTGCTGCGGCGGCATCCGGATCAGCCGCCAGGACCGCGGCCAGCGCATCGGCATCGAGCCGGCCGACCTCTGGGGACACCCCGGGGAAGTCGGCATGCCTGCTGGCCAGCTCGGCCCGGCTGACCGTCCGCCTGGCCGGGCCCTGGTGCCGGTCCCGGCGCAGGCTGGACCGGGAGCCCTGCTGTCGAGAGCCCTGTTGTCGGGAGTCTTGCTGGCGGGATCCGTGCTGCGCTGACAGGCCCGTTACCGGGCCGTCGCTTTTCCCTGGCCGTCCGGTGTATCACGCTGCGGAGCCGGATGGGCCGCGTCGGCCGGCCAGAACTCGCCGAGTAGTTCGTCGATGATCGCCTCCGGGCTACGATCGCAGCCGTCGGCAATCCTGATCCGGCCCGACAGCGCGGCGTGCGCGGCGTCGGTGGCGGTCGGCCGGGTCATCGCGCTGTCGCCGCGCAACCGGGTCAGGCCGTCGATCAGCAGCACCAGGTCGATGGCGCCGCGGACTGAGGCGCCCATCCGGATGTCCCGGTGCTGGCGGGTGGCCCGGGTGAGCGCGACGGCGAACCGGACGGTCTCGCCGTCGTGACCGGTGACTGCGGTGGTGATGGTGCGCTCCGCGGCTGCGTCCTGGTAGCCGAGTACGACCCGGCAGATCCTGTCGGCGATGGCCTGGCTGACCCTGGCCGTGCCGATCGCGTCGAACGGATTCATCGCTGCGATCAGCCGGAACTGGTCGTTCGCCTGCACGAGCCCAAGCCGGGGGACCGCGATCTCGCCTTCGGTCAGCACCGTGATGAGGACGTTAAGCGTCTCCTCGGGGACGCGGTTGAACTCCTCCAGGTACAGCAGTGCCCCGCTGCGCATCGCCTGCAGTAGCGGCCCGTCGGTGAAGCTCGACGGCAGGTAGCCGTCAGCCAGCACCTGCGCCGGGTCGTACTGGCCGATGAGGCGCGCGGGGGTCAGCTCCGCGTTGCCCTCGACGAACACGACCGCCTGGCCGAGGTCGCGGGCGATCGATCGCAGGAGCGTCGACTTGCCGGTTCCGGGCGGGCCTTCCAGCACGACGTGGCGCGCTGCTTGCAGCGCGACGGTGAGGACCTCGCGTTCCCGGCCGAGGCCGATGACCGGCGTCATGCCAGCCACCGGCCGCCGCCGGGGCACGTCCGGCTCAGCTGAGTCAGGAGGTGCCATGCAGAATGAGGCCCCTGATGTTCTTGCCGTCCAGCATGTCCTGGTAGCCCTGATTAACGTCGTCGAGCGAGTACGTATTGGTGATCAGCTCGTCGAGCTTCAGGTCGCCTGAGCGGTACAGCTCCACCATCCGCGGGATGTCGTGGAACGGGTCCCCCGAGCCGAACAGGCTGCCCTGGATCCGCTTCTCCATCAGGGTCAGCATCGAGCTGTTGATCTGGATGTTGTTTGACACCAGGTCGCCGAGGCCGGTGACCACGACGGTGCCGCCCTTGCGGATGGTGTTAAAGGCGTCGGTGACAACCTCGGTGCTGACAGTGCCGGTCGTGATGATCGCTTTGTCAGCCATCACGCCGCGGGTGAGCTCGTGCACGAGCATCGCTGCCTCGCCGGCTGTGGCGCAGCTATGCGTGGCGCCGAGTTGCTCGGCGGTCTCGCGCTTGAGCGCGATCGGGTCGACCGCCACCACGTTGCGCGCGCCGGCAAGCGCGGCGCCCTGCACCGAGGTGATGCCGATGCCGCCGATTCCATAGATCAGGATCGTGTCGCCCGGCTCCACGCCGGCGGCGTGCACGGCCGAGCCCCAGCCAGTGGGTACGCCGCAGCCGATCAACGCGACCTTGTCGAGGGGAACGTCGTCGTCTACCTTCACGCAGGACAGTTCCGACACAGTGGCGTACTCGGAGAACGTGCCGAGCATGCAGAAGCCGCCCACGTCCTCGCCGTCGGCGGTGTGGAACCGGTAGGTACCGTCCAGTAGACAGCCATCCAGGATCGTCGCGCCCAGGTCGCACAGGTTGGACTTGCCGGTGGAGCACCACCGGCAGTGACCGCACACCGGCAGGAACGACGTGATCACGTGGTCACCGGCCTTGAGCCTGGTCACGCCCAAGCCGACCTCCTCGATCACGCCGGCGCCCTCGTGGCCGCCAATGATCGGGAAGCGCGGGGTCAGGTCGCCGCTTCGGATGTGCTCGTCGGAGTGGCATAGACCGGAGGCGACGAACCTGATCAGCACCTCGCCAACCTTCGGCGGATCGAGCTCGAGCTCGGTAACCTCCCAGTCCTGCCCTGTCCCGCGCATGATCGCTGCCCTGGTCTTCATCCACTCTCCCGAGGTCTGGAACGTACTTTGTCGTAACACTAGGGCCGGCAGCACGCTAGAAGCCAGAGTCAACCAATCGCTTGCTTGGGGCGGGAGAGTCCGAACACGCTGGCAGCGTTCTCGCCGAGGGCGCCGGACACCTGCTCGGCCGTGCATCCGGCCGCTGTCAGCACCTTCTCCAGGGTTCGCGCATTGCGCTGGACTCCGGGCACTCCAGGCCAGTCGGTCCCGAAGATCATCTTCGTAGAAAGCCGCGCTAGCGCCGGGCCGTAATAATCGGGCAGCCTGGCTGGCGGCAGGCCGGACACCTCTAGCCAGGTGTTCGGTCGGATGCGCGCGAGGAAACTGGCCTGGTCGTACCACCAGCCGCGGCCGCCGTGCGCCAGCACGACGGTCAGTCCGGGGAAGTCGCGGAGCACCGGGTCCAGCAGGGCCGGCTCGCCGAAGGCATTGGTTGAGCCGGAGAACGTCGAGGTGCCGCAATGCACGATGACAGGTAGGCCCCGTTCCTCCAAATATGCGTAGGCGGGATACAGCATCCGGTCAGCGGGCTCGAATCCGCCGTGCACAGGGTGAATCTTGCACGCCACCGCGCCGAAACTGAGCTGGCGAGCCAGCTCGGCCGCGATCGGGTAGTGCAGATGGGGGTTGATGTTGGCGACCGGGCGGAATCGGGCCTGGTTCTGCTCGACGAGCGGCAGCACGTCCTCTATCGGCTGGATGCCGGTCGCCTTGGGGCTGTACTCAGAGAACAGCAGCACGTGGTCGGCGCCCTCGGCGGCGAAGTACGCGTCTATCGCGGCCGGGCGGGGTACGCCGTGGGGGTCGTACAGCTCGTCAAGCGGGACGCCCGGGCCGAACGTGGCGACCCAGGACTGCCAGTCGGCTGACAGCGTGGGCAGCTTCGCCACGTGCACGTGCGCGTCCACGAGCAGTCGGCCATCGAGCATGGGGCACCTCCGCGAGGGCTACGGGCCCGCAGCTAGGCCTCGCGGCTCAGGATCGCACGGCCGGGCCAGCGGGGACGAAAAGCGGGCCGCGCAGCATTGCCGCTGGCAGGGACGCTAACAACGGCCGGCGGTCTTTTGCCTGCCGGGGATCGTCGGGCAGCTGTTCCGGCCGCAAGCCGAAGAACATGCCGAACATCACGCCCAGGTCCAAGATCGCGATCAGGCCTCCGATGTAGGGGCCGGGGCCGCCGAGCCAGGCCAGGTAGCCACAGAAGGACAGCACGATGACAAGCGCGCCGAGAGCCCGCGGCCGGCCAGACTGCGCCAGCCGCTCCGGCACCTCATACGGCGCGCGCTCGACGTAGTTTGCGGTTGCGGCCTTTTCCTGGGCGATCTTCAGCATCAGGTCGTACATCTCCGGGGCCTGATCGCGCAGCGCGATCGCCTGCGAGACCGACGGGATGTCGGCTTGGCTGGCCACCTTTCCGCCGATCCGGTCCGCGACAGCATCAGCGATCTGGGCCGGGTGAAGGCAGGCCATCAGGACCGGTCTGGCTGGGGAAGGGAACGCGGTCGCTGTCAGTCATCCGGCTAACGTGTCACCGCTCTCACCTGGCACACGACCGACCGCCTCACGGTGCGCGGTCATGATCGTGCTCATCGCCGACAGAAACGGATCTTGATCGTCCTGGTGCGGCGGACTTGGCGGAAGGACTGGGCGCATCGTCCGGTACACCGTGGAACCAGTCAGGTCGAATATCGCCGCGATACCCATGGCAATCGCCAGAACCCGGCGAGCTGACCTGTTCGTCGGCATGCCTTGTTCAGTGCCCGGTCAGTGGTAGGCCAAACTCGAGATTGCACATAGCGGCTATACCAGGCATGAGATGACATTCAGCTCACGACGTGCTCAGTCACCGAACCAGGCACGGCGATCTGGTCAGCGCGGGTGCCAGCAGGGAATCGAGATCGACGGTGCCAGAGCGTGGCTCTAGACTTACGGTTTCGAGGCCGACCTGCACCTACGAAAAGGCATCTACACATGCGCTGGTCACAGCTGCACATCCCGACCTTGCGTGACGATCCGGCGGACGCCGACGCAGCCAGCCACCGGCTGCTGCTGCGCGCCGGATTCATAAGGCAGCTGATGGCGGGCCACTATTCGCTGCTGCCGTTGGGCATCCGGGTGCGGGCCAAGGTCATGGCCATCATCCGTGAGGAGATGAACCGGATCGGCGGCCAGGAGTTCCTGCTGCCGGCCATGCATAGCGCGCAGATCTGGGAGAAGAGTGGCCGGCTGGCGATCATGGGCGAGGAGATGTTCCGGCTGAAGGACCGCAGGGGCGCGGAGATGGTCTTGGGCATGACCCACGAGGAGATCGTCGCGACCCTGGCGCTCGAGCTCAGCTCCTACCGGGAGTTGCCTCAGTTCTGGTATCAGCTCCAGCTCAAGTTCCGAGACGAGCCGAGGCCAAAAAGCGGGTTGATCCGAGTCCGCGAGTTCACCATGAAGGACTCGTACAGCTTCGACATCGATGAAGCAGGGCTGGACCGGTCGTTCGACGCGCACCGGGCCGCCTACGAACGGATCTTCGCCCGGCTTAGCATCCCGGCGATCCCGGTCGAGGCGTCGAACGGCACCATGGGCGGCAGCGACTCGATCGAGTTCATGTGCCCGTCGCAGGCCGGTGAGGACATCGTCGCTACCTGCCCGAACTGCGACTATGCGGCCAACCTGGAGAAGGCGACGTCGGCACTGGCCCCGGTGCTGGACGGCCCCGGCACGGACGCGCCAGTACGGCTCGACACGCCCGGCGTGCGCACCATCGATGACCTGTCGGTGAGGTACGGGATTGCGGCCGACCGGCAGATCAAGACGCTCGTCCAGATTGTGAAGGGCCAGTTGACGCTCGTCTTGCTGCGCGGCGACCACCCGCTGGCTGACCAGAAACTCATTGACGCCACGGGTACGGCGGATATCCGGGCGGCACGGCCCGACGAAATCCGGGCCGCGCTCGGGGCGTCGCCGGGCAGCCTGGGCGCGGTCGGGGTGACCAACCTGCCTGTCATCGCCGACCTCGCCCTGCAGGGCAGGCGGGACATGGCGACCGGCGCGAACACCGACGATGTCCACCTGACCGGCGTCGACGTGGCACGCGACATCGCCGTCAGCAGCTGGGCCGACCTGCGCGAGGTGTCGGAAGGCGAGCCATGCCCGCGCTGCGGGACGCCGCTGGAGCTCGTCCAGGCGATCGAGGTGGGCCACATCTTCAAGCTCGGCCGCAAGTTCACCGCGGCGCTGGGCGTGTCGGTGCTGGGCCCGGACGGTTCCGCGATTGTGCCGGTCATGGGGTGCTACGGGATCGGCGTCGAGCGGGCCATGGCCGCCATCGCCGAGGTGCACCACGACGACGCCGGCCTGAAGTGGCCGGTGAATGTCGCGCCGGCTGAAGTCACGGTGATCCTGGTGTCGACCAAGGACGAGGCAGCGGTCGCTGCGGCCGAGTCGATCTACTCCGTGCTGCAGTCAGCCGGTGCCGACGTGCTCTTGGACGACAGGGACGAGCGGCCGGGCGTGAAGTTCAAGGACGCGGAACTGATCGGCATCCCGGTGCGGATCAGCATCGGCAGCCGCGACTTGGCCGAAGGTGTGGTCGAAGTCGTCAGCCGCGCCACCGGCGAGCGCGAGCGCGTGCCGGTTGACCAAGCTGCCAAGCACGCGCAGGAGTTGCTGGCAGGTCCGGCACGCTAGCCGCGCCTCAGGCCGCGCCGGCCACCAGGCGCAGGCTGGCCGACCGGCTGCCGGGGGAAGGCTGCCCGGCTTCGGCCAGCCGCTCGCGCTGGCTGTCGAGTTCGGCCCACCGCGCCGTAGCAGCGGCGCCGGCTTGCGCTGACCATGACTCCGGCGGCTGCACGAGCCTTTCGTTGCGGCTGGACAGGTCATCCCAGTTACTACTTGATGTGTCCATGCTTGACACCGATGCCTCCCGTCGACCCAAACGCCCGGCGGCCGCCCCTGTACCACCACCCGGCCCCTCACCTCTTAGACACGTCTGGGGCGCGGTTTGGTTAGCCTTCGCTGGTCACAACTGCATAACTTCGCGCCGGCATCGACCATGCGCGACGATTCCGGCGGAAACTGCAGTGTCGTGAGCCAGACGACGGCGCCGCACGCAAGTGCCCTGGTGTCCGGTTATGGTCCAGGGGCACTTGTCGCTTCGGTCGGCTCAGATCTTTGACCAGGCCTCGGTGAGCACGCTGCGCAGGATCTGCTCCATCTCGTCGAAGTGCTCCTGCGTGCAGGTGAGCGGCGGCGACAGCTGGATAACCGGGTCGCCGCGGTCGTCGGCCCGGCAGATCAGCCCGGCGTCGAACAGCGCGTGCGACAGGAAGCCGCGCAGCAGGCGCTCGGACTCGTCGTCGTCGAAAGTCTCCCTGGTTACCTTGTCCTTCACCAGCTCGATTCCGTAGAAGTAACCGTCGCCGCGAACGTTGCCGACGATGGGCAGGTCGGACAGCTTCTCCAGGGTGGCGCGGAACGCGCCCTCGTTGGCCCGGACGTGCCTGAGCAGGTCTTCCTTCTCGAATACGTCGAGGTTCGCCAGCGCTACGGCGCACGACACCGGGTGCCCGGCGAACGTCACTCCATGCAGGAACGTGGTGTCCCCGGTATTGAACGGTTCCATGAGCGCATCCCGCACCAGCATCCCGCCCAGCGGCGCGTAGCCAGAGGTGACGCCCTTCGCGAACGTGATGATGTCCGGCTGGTAGCCGTAGCGCTCAGAGCCGAAGTAGTAACCGAGGCGGCCGAATGCGCAGATCACCTCGTCCGAGACGAGCAGCACGCCGTACTTGTCACAGATAGAGCGAACCCGCTGGAAGTAACCCGGCGGCGGCGGGAAGCAGCCGCCGGAGTTCTGCACTGGCTCCAGGAAGACGGCCGCCACCGACTCCGGGCCCTCGCGCAGGATGGCGCGCTCGATCTCGTCAGCGGCCCACTGCCCGAACTCGTTGAGGTCGTCTCGGACGAACGCCGGGGCGCGGTAGAAGTTCGTGTTCGGCACCCGGACGCCGCCGGGCGGCAGCGGCTCGAACGGCTCCTTGAGGGATGGCAGGCCAGTGATCGCCAGCGCGCCCATGGACGTGCCGTGATAAGCGATGTCACGGCTCAGCACCTTGTACCGGCCATGCTGCCCGATCGCCTTGAAGTATTGCTTGGCCAGCTTCCAGGCTGACTCGACTGCTTCGGAGCCGCTGGTGGTGAAGAACACCCGGTTCAGGTCGCCCGGAGCCGCGGCGGCCAGCCGCTCGGCCAGTTCGATGGCCCGCGGATGGGCGTAGGACCAGAGCGGGAAGTAGGCGAGCTCGGTGCCCTGCCGGGCTCCCGCTTCGGCCACCTCCGCGCGGCCGTGGCCGATCTGGCTGACGAAAAGGCCCGCGAGGCCATCCAGGTATCGCTTGCCATGCTGGTCATACACGTACTGGCCGGAACCCCGGACGATGACGGGGACCTCGGCGTCCGCATAGGACGACATCCGGGTGAAATGGAGCCATAGGTTGCGCTTGGCCGCATCCTGCAGCGCCGCGATCTCGTCCTTGCCGTATGCCGTGCTCATCTGGTCCCCCAGCTGTAGGTCTGCTTGCACAATTTCAGGTAAACAAAGGTCTCGGTGGTGGTCACGCTCGGGATACCGCGGATCCGCCCGAGAATGTCCAGAAGCTGGTCGTCGTTCTCGCAGACCACCTCGACGAGGATGTCGAAAGAGCCCGCAGTGATGACGACATAGTCGATTTCCTCCATACCCGCCAACTGTCCGGCGACTCGCTCGAGATCCCCGCCGCACCGGATGCCAACCATCGTCTGGCGCGGGAAGCCCAAGGTCATGGGATCGGTAACGGCGACTATCTGCATGGCGCCGACCTCGACAAGCCGCTGCACCCGTTGGCGAACTGCGGCCTCGGAGAGTCCCACGGCCTTGCCGATCGAGGCATACGACCGCCGACCGTCCTGCTGCAGTTGCTCGATGATCTGCTTGGACAAGTCGTCCAGGACGACCTTCATGTTGTCGGGATCCCGGCCGTGGGCGCCGCGGGCACGCCCGATCGAGGCCAGTGGAGTCCCTGCCGTGTGCGCCATGCGTGGGCCTCCTTCGCAGG